>Ga0209108_10001766_pt1 | contig 12530 bp, 14 predicted proteins | sample Rifsed10ft1_FD_184003 | JGI IMG/M metagenome (GOLD analysis project Ga0209108, IMG submission 184003) | Soil microbial communities from Rifle, Colorado, USA - sediment 10ft 1 (version 2) | ecosystem: Environmental > Terrestrial > Deep subsurface > Rock core/Sediment | place: Rifle, Colorado...
TACTCCCTCGTGGGGCGGGACCTCTCCGCCGAGATGATTCGCGCGTCCCGACGGAACCTCCGCGAGGCGGGCCTTCGGGCGGACGTCAGGATAGGCGACATGCGAAGCCTCCGGGTCGGGCGAACCTTCGACGCGCTCCTGTGCCTCGGGACGGCGTTCAACTACCTGGCCTCCTCGCCCGACGTGCGGCGGGGTCTCCGGACCTTCCGTCGGCACCTCCGACCGGGCGGGCTCCTCGTGCTCGACACGACGAACTTCGACCCGTGGATCGAACATCCGACGAACATCCGGGCGGAGGTCGACCATCGCCTGCCGGGCGGAACACGCCTGGCCGTCTTCTCTCTGAACGACCAGGATCGGGCCCGGTCCCTCCACGTCGCGAGATTCATCACGGCGGTTCAGAGGGGCCGAAACATCGACTTGGCCTTCGACGAGGCCCGGCTTCGGATCTGGACGAGGAAGACCCTCTCCGACGCCCTTCGGCGGGAAGGGTTCCGTCCCATCGAGTGGTGGGGCGATCTGAAGATCGGAGCGACGTACGATCGCCTCCGGAGTCCTCGACTGGTTGCGGTCGCGCAGCGAACGTAGCGTCCCGAGGACGTCAGGCGACCAAGGCGTAGGCCCGATACTCCGTCTCACATGGAGGGGAGCCGCTCACGTAGGCGACCCCAGACGACAGGTTCACGATGGATCCGAAGAGGGTCTTCACGCGCTCATCGTTCGCCGTCCGGTCGTCCTCGTGCCGGCAGATGGAATCCGGGGCGGACCGATGATCCCGCTGGATCGCCATGATCGTCTCGAGGGTCACGCGGCCCAGCGCGGCGGCCAAGAGGTCCCTCGCCCGATAGTAGCGCAGAACGGAGCACAGTGTCCCGCGCGGATCCTTCTCGAACCCCCACATCCTCGGCGAGACGTAGTGGTTCGTGTGGACGAGCCAGCCGTCCTCGCCGTACAGCGCGTCGAACGCGGTCGCGGAGCCCTCCATCGAATAGAGCTCGCCGTCCTTCGAGCAGACGATGTTGTTGAAGCTCGAGCCGCGGTCCTCCGGCATCGACCACGCGAGGGCGTCCATGAGGGTGCGCGCCTCGAGCACGCGTCGCGGCGCGTACATCTTCGGGATGCCGACGCGCGTGTCGTTGTGGCTCAGGGCGTTCCCCGAGAGGCTCACGCCGACGTCGTTGACGCCGACCGTCGGGAAGAGGCCCTGGTACGACATCGCGAAGAACGCTGGCTTGCCCTCGACGGCCACGCGCACGGGCACGACGATCCCGTCGTAGTCGGGCGTGTAGTCCTCCGTGTGGGCAACGAGGACGGACCCATCCGCCGTCTGCTCCGGCCCGACCGCGAGGTCCGTGCACCCCTTGAGGCCAACGGACGGGCTGTAGCCGGACCACTGCGCCGCGAGGACGTCGAACGCCACTCCGCTACCCTTCGCGTACGCGCGCATCTCCTCAACGAAGTCGGGGCACCACCGCTCGATGCGGGGCAGGATCCGCCGCGCGTACCGCTTCGCGCCGTCGAGCGTCGCGCCTTTCTCCCAGGACAGCTCTGTCTTGAAGATCGCGACCGCCCGCCGGGCTTCCTTCGCGAAGCGTGCGCCGAGCTGCTCGCCGACATCGCGGGACGAGCCCTTCGCGCGGAAGACGTCCAGCGACCCGTAAACCGGCGGCTGTAACCGTAGGGCCATCGGCGATGGGAGTGGCGTGGCCGCACTTGAGGCTTGGCAGGCGGTTCTCATCCGGGCGCCTGGACGGAATACCAGGAATCCTTATCTCCGTCCGCGGGCTCCTCGCGGCGCATGGCAACGCGCGTCCTGTACGTGGGGGAGCGGAAGGGCCAGAATCCCGACCCGTGCTACCTCCGGGATTTCGACGCGCGAAGCGGGCGCCCACCCGAAAGTCCAATAAACCGCGGCCGCTCAAGGGAATTCGAGAACGTGGCAAGGAGGTTTGCGTAGCATGGCGCTCTTCCCTGAGTCCGTGGACCTGGCGACCCTGGTCCTCCGCGTCTTCTTGGGAGCCATCTTCATCATCCACGGCTTCCCCAAGCTGTTCCGCGCGGAGGCGAGGGCGCAGACGATCGGCTTCATGAAAAGTGTCGGCATCCCTCCTGCCCTGACGCTCGCGGCCAGCCTGCTCGAGTTCTTCGGAGGCCTTGGCCTCCTAGTCGGGCTCCTCACCGAAGTCGCGGCCCTTCTGATCGCCCTCGAGATGGTCGGCACCACGATCCTCTCGCGGGCGAAGATGGGCAAGAAGCTCGTCCTGGGATACGAGCTCGACCTGGCCTACCTCGTCGGAGCCGTGGCCGTGGTCCTGCTGGGATCCGGCGCCTGGTCCCTCGATCGGGTGCTGGGAATCGCGGTCCCGCCGCTTTGGCTCGCCGTCGCGGGGGGCCTCGCGATCGCCTTCGCCGCGATCGTCGTCGGGCTGCGGATCGGAATCGCGAAGCCCGCGCCGCAGGGCGGGCCCCGGAGCGGGCCGTGACGCGGTTCGGCCCCGTGCTCTGAGCCGCCCCCGTCCCGCGCGGAACGGTTATACGCCGCCTGCGCCTCTTCCGACCGGATGGTGGCGACGCGCGTCTTGTACATGGAGGAGCGGAGGGGACAGGAGCCGGACCCGTGCTACCTCCGCGAGTTCGACGCGCGCGTCGTCGAGCGGGGCCCCGACTACGCCGTGCTCGACGAGACCCTCTTCTATGCGGAAGGGGGCGGACAGCCGTACGACACAGGCGTCCTCCGGTGGCCCGACGGCGATGCGAAGGTCCTCCGGGTGGCGAAAGAGAAGGGCATCGTGAAGCATTTCGTGGACCGCATGCCGCCCGTGGACTCGGTCCATGGGGTCATCGACTGGATCCGGCGGTACAAGCACATGCGGATGCATACGTCGCAACACCTCATGTCCGGGCTCGTCTTCCGAATCTACGGCGCGCGCACGGTCGGGAATCAGATCCACACCGACTACAGCCGAGTGGATTTCCAGCCGGCGAACTTCTCCCCGGAGGACCTCAAGCGGATCGAGGACGAGTGCAACCGCGTGATCGAATCGGCGCAGGAGGTGAACATCTTCGAGGAGGATCGGGTGGTCGTCGAGAATACGATCGGAGACCGCTCCCTCCTGGATCTCATTCCCGTATCGATCCGACGACTTCGGGTCATCCAGGTCGGGAGCGCAGACTACTGCCCGTGCGGCGGGACCCACCTCCGGAACACGTCGGAGATCGGTCGGATCCGGATCCTCGAGAAACGATCGAAGGGCAAGGAGACGGACCGGATCGTCTACGAGCTGCAGCCGCCGTAGGGGCATCGCTCGTGAGTGCAACCGGGACAGAGGCCTTATCCGGCCGGACCCGCGTGCCATCGGGGGCGGAATGAAAGCAGGCGTCGTCGGGGTCGGCAAGCTCGGCGGGGCGATCGCCTTCGCCCTCGTGAGGGAGGGCCCGTGGGACGAGGTCGTCCTCGTGGACGCGATCCCGGACCTCGCGTGGGCCCAGGCTCAGGACATCCGGCATGGTCTGCGGGAACCCGTTCGTCCCGTCGTCCGCGCGGGCGCAATCGAGGATCTCGAGGGATCGGACGTCGTGGTCCTGTGCGCGGGCCAGGGCCGCAAGCCCGGGATGACGCGCCTCGACCTGCTCCAATCGAACGCCGGTGTGGTCGCCGACACAAGCCGGGAGATTGCGCGAACGACGCCGGACGCGACCCTCGTTGTCCTGACGAATCCGATGGACGTGATGACGGCCGTCGCGTGGCGGTCGACCCGCTGGCCCCGCGAACGGGTCGTCGGGTCGGGGACGCTCCTCGACTCGATGCGGCTCCGCGCGATCCTCGCAGACCGTCACCGGATCCCCTTGGCCGACGTGGACGCCGTGGTCCTCGGGGAGCACGGAGAGCGGGCCGTGCCGATTTTCAGTCGGGTGACGATTCGAGGGAGCTTGGTAACCCTCTCCCCGGCGGACCGACAGGAGATCGGACGAGAACTCCGCGACATTAGCGGCCGCATCATCGAGGCGAAAGGCGGGACGGCCTTCGGACCCGCGGGGACGACGGCGGACCTCGTGCACGCCCTCGTCGCGTCGACCCCGAGCGTCGTGCCCTGCTCCGTGGTCCTAGATGGCGAGTACGGCGCGACGGGCGTCGCGATGGGCGTGCCCGCGCGACTCGGCAGTGGCCGTGTGAAGCGGGTCGAGGAATGGCCGCTCCCCGACGACGAACGGCAGGCGCTCGACGACGCGGCGCGGGATCTGACAGCACACGCAGAGGACGCCGCGGTGGTCCTGGACCTCGTGCGGACATCTCGGAGCCCGGCGGGGACGCGCAGAACTTCTTGAGGGCACGTCTCAGGGGTTCTCTCTCGAATCGGACGGTTCCGCCGTCCCCTTTGGAATCCCCCGTCGCCGCCGCTCGGCCACCGGATCCCTCGCCGCGAGCATCACGAGACCCGACACGATCACCCACACGGACGCGACGAGGAACGGGACGATCGTCACGTGACCGGCGACCATCGTTGCCTCGAGGACCGCCGCGAGGATCACGGGCCCGAACAGGAACCCGAGGTCCGTGAGCGTCCGGTAGAGGCCCATCGACGTGCCCATGATATCTGTCGGCGTGAGGTCCGTCGCCCATGCGGCAAGGGGACCGTGGAGCCCCAGGGCCAGGCCATAGACGAACATCACGGGGATTGCGCTTGCGAGGTCGCGCGTGAAGAACAGGAACGGGGACACGAGGCCCGCGGCGATGAGGGAGATGACGAACGGGATCTTCCGTCCGATCCGATCCGCAAGCCACCCGCTCGGGTAGAGGGTGAACAGACTCGCCAAGGCGTTCGTCGTGATCAGGAGTCCCGTGAACGTGATCGCTTCCGTCTGGCTGACGCCCCAGTTGAAGGCGATGAACAGCGGGATGACCGTCGTGATGAGACCCGACCGGACGAAGAACGTACCCATCGTCCCGATGTTTACGAGCACGTACGAACGGTCCCGCAAGAGGCGGACGACCGCGGCCCGATCGACCCCCGCGCTCATCCCTGCCACGCGTGTCGTCTTCATCCCGAACGTGATGAGGAGGAAGCCCACGACCGCGAGGGCGGAGTAGGCGGCGAAGGGCGCGCGGATGCCCGCGGCGAGGACGACGACCCCTCCAACGACGGGCCCGATGATCTGCCCGATCAGGAGTGCGTTCACGTAGATTCCCATGTAGCGGCCGCGTCGCTCCGCGGGGACCCGCTTCGCGAGGGCCGCGAGGGACGAGGTCACGTAGAAGGCGCTGCCGACGCCTTCCGCCACGCGGACCGCGAGCAGGACCACGTAGTGGAAGGCGAACACGGCCACGGCGGACGTCGTCGCGATGATCAGCAATCCGACTTGCATCATCCGCCGGTTCCCGAAGCGGTCCCCGAAGGCCCCGGATGGCAGGTCGAGCACGACCCGGGCCGCCGGCAGGGCGCCCACGAGGACGCCGGCGAGGAAGGCGGTCGCGCCCAGCTCCAGCCCATACTGCGGGAGCGCGGGGACGATGATCGAGATGCCGATCATCACGAGGAACACGGTCCCGGAGAGGACCGCGACCGTCCGGCGGAGGGAATCCATAGGCCCGCGACGTGAGACGAATGACTGCCATAAAACTGGCGGCTCAGAGGTCGACGGCCTTCCCGCCGTCCCACACCTTCCTCTTGCCCTTCTCCGGGGCCGGGATGAGGAGGTCCCGCTTCGATTTCGTCGGGATGACGAAGTACTCCTCCGTCGCGCCGTCGTCGGAGACGAGGACGAGCTTCACTTTGCCGCCCTCCATCGGTTCGCCCGTGTCTGGATTCAGGTAGTTGTACCGGACATAGCGGCCGCGGTCGATTAACGAGCGGACCTCGATCTCGCCCTTCCTCGTTTTCGTGAGGACGTCCTCGGGAAACGGAGACATGGACACCCCGTCCCAGGAACCCTTGTCCGGGGAAAAGGTCTCCGCAAATCGTGGCGGTCAAGTCTGCCGCGAGCGGGGATGTCGGACGGCGGATCTGCGTTCGAACAGGATGTCGCCATCGCACTCGATCGTCTCGATCTTGTAGTACGGCAGGCGCGCGGTCGCTGTCGTGAAGTATCGCCGCTCGAGGCCCACGATTTCGGAACCGCGGACGATCCGATAGCCCTCGGGCCGCGCGCGGTCTCGATACCGGAGCACCGCGTCGGCGATGCGGCTCGGCTCGCGCCACCGGAGTTCATTGAGCACCTCGCGGGCGGTGCGCGCGGACGGACGCGACATCGTGCGAGACGCGTCATCTCCGCTCGGCATAAAGGCCATATCGGCCCGGCCCGTTAGGAGGGGGCATGAAATACCCGCCTCGGATCCGCGCGCTCCTCGACCCCGCGAAGGCGGACCAAGGCGATACGGTCGTCATCCGGGCGAGGGGCGAGCGATACTCGGGCATCCTCATGCCGCACCACGGGTTCAGCGGCGAGGACATCCTCACGATCAAGTTGACGAACGGCTACAACATCGGGATCGAGATCGCGGACATCGAGGCCGTGGAGGTAACCGGAAAAGGAGCCCCGGTCACCGTGGACCGGAAGCTGCCTCCCGCCACGGAGGACAAGCCGACGATCGCTGTGCTTGGTACGGGCGGGACGATCGCCTCCTACGTCGATTATCGCACAGGCGCCGTACATCCCGCGGTGACGGCGGAGGAGCTCGTCTTCAGCGTCCCCGAGCTTTTGGAGATCGCGAACGTCCGGGCGCGCGTGATCTACAGCATCTACAGCGAGAACCTGAAGCCCGAGAACTGGCAGCGTCTCGCGCGCGAGGCCGCAAAGGAACTGAACGCGGGCGCAGCCGGGGTGATCATCCCGCACGGGACGGACACGCTGCACTTTACGACGGCAGCCCTCTCGTTCATGCTGCGTGACCTGACCGGACCCGTGGTCATCGTGGGAGCCCAGCGATCGAGCGACCGGCCCTCGTCGGATGCAGCCGCAAATCTGCTGAGCGCCGCGCGCGTCGCGACCGCGAACCTCGGCGAGGTCGTCGCCGTGATGCACGGCGAGACGTCGGACACGTTCGGGGAGATCCATCGAGGCACGAAAGTCCGCAAGATGCATTCGTCCCGCCGGGACGCGTTCCGGTCCCTCAACGCCTCGCCCCTTGGACAGATCCTCGCGGACGGAACTGTCGTGCTGTCCGAGCGCTCCCTCCCACGGTCGAGGGGGCCCGTGAAGGTTGACGACGCACTCGATCCCGACGTCGGGCTCATGTACTTCTACCCGGGCCAGCGGCCCGCAGAGCTCGAGGGGGTCCTGAAGGGCTTCCACGGCGCTGTCGTCGCGGGGACGGGGCTCGGCCATGTGTCCCAGGAGCTCGTGCCGATCCTGCACCGAGCGACCCGGGACGGCGCGGCAATCGTCATGGCGACGCAGACGCTCCAGGGCCGGGTGAACATGAACGTCTACGACACCGGCCGCGACCTCCTCAAGGCCGGTGTGATTAGTGCGGAGGACATGCTGCCGGAGGTGGCCTACGTGAAACTGATGTGGGTCCTGGGGCACACCCGCGAGCCCGCGGAGGTCGCGCTGTCCATGGCGACGAACGTGGCGGGGGAAATCAACGCCGCAATCCGCCTCGATGAATTTGCGGATGACTCGGCTGCGGCTCGTTAAGCTTATCCCCGGGTTCGGGTTCGGCGCATCGGGATGAAAATCGACCAGGTTGGGGAGGTCGGCGTCGTCCTTACGGAGGCGAACGAGCCCGTCCTCTCCGGCGGCGACCAGATCATCGGCTTCCGCGAGCTGAGCTACGAGATCTACAGGTCCGTCACCGTTGCGAAGAAGACCCTCGTCGAGGGGAGGCGGGGATGGGTGTGGCAGACGCGCCGCCGGCTCCTCCTGCTCGACTCCGAGTGGCTCGACCTGCCCGGCGGGAAGAAGGGGAAGCGATTCCACGAGATCCCCTTCGAGGAAACGATCGACGTCGAGCACAAGAAGAAACGCGTCCTGCTACACGCGGAAGATGCGGAGCACGGGAAGGTCGTCATCGAATTCACCCCGTTCGGCGCCTCGTCCCGCCTCCTCGCGTGGCTCAAGAACGAGAAGCTACAACGTCGTATGCGAGACGACGGCACCCTGAAGTCCCCGTACGACCACAAGCTCCGCTAACGGGTCTGCCTACTTCTGTGCCGCACGCGCTTCGCGCTGTTTCCGCTTCATCCGCCGCGTGTAGGCCCAGGACATCGTGAGAGCGAACGCCAGCACGAACACCCAGGTGGCCTCCGTCGGGCGATCCCCATCATAGAACGTGTACACGACAAACAGGGCGACGAGCCAGAAGACAACGTAGCCCGCGATTCGTCGCTTCGCGAAGTCCGTCGCCCGCCCCATCGCGGGGACGATGCACGCAAGGCGCACAAGAAGCCAGCGGTTCGAGTATCATCCGCGAGCACGCGGATAGGCAAAGGATAATCGAGGCGCGAGGCCTCTCGGGATGGGGTTCTCGATGACCGCCCTCGAGGAATACGACCGCATGTGGGAGATGTGGATCGACACGCACAGGCAGATCCACGGAGAGGACCACGTGCCCGTGAAGGACTTCAACTGCTGCGGCGAACACGCCCTCGTCATGGCACTCCGCGCGACGTCGGCCCTGAAGAGCGATTACCCGGCATACCTGGTCAAGCGGATGGCGGCGATGCCGGACCTAGACAAGGAGTTCTACGTGAAGAACCTCCTGTCGACGGACGGGGAGCCAGAGCCGTCCGATCCCGAGCCGTTGCGGGAGTACCGCGCCTCGCGCCGCTACCACATCCTCTGGTCGGAGTTGAAGGAGGCCGCCGCGCGCATCGAGGAACTCGAGAGGGAATCGGAACGATCCCGGCTGCGGATCGCGGAACTCCAGGAACACCTCGCGAAGGCGGGCGTCGTTGTCGAGCCTTCGTCGGGAAAGGCTTAATCATCACCCCCGGGGTTTCCGAGCCGGATGGACTACCGCGCGCTCGGCCTGAAGGTCGGTCTTGAGGTTCACCAGCAGCTCGCGACCCGCAAGCTCTTCTGCGAGTGCGCCTCCGCCCTCGTCGATGAGACCGGCGGAATGAGATTCCGTCGCCAGCTGCGGCCGACCCAGTCCGAACTTGGCGAGGTCGACGCCGCGGCGATCGAGGAGGCGCGACGCCGTCTCACGTTCGTCTACGAGACCACGCCGAACTCGTGCCTCGTCGAGGCGGACGAGGAGCCACCGCATCGACCGAATCCGGAGGCGCTGGACATCGCGTTGGAGGTCGCCCTCCTCCTAGCGGCGAAGCCCGTGGGGGAGGCCCACTTCATGCGGAAGATCGTGATCGACGGCTCGAACACCGCCGGGTTCCAGCGGTCCGCCCTGATCGCCCTCGACGGACACCTCGAGGTCGCGGGGAAGCGAATCGGCGTGCCGACGATCCTCCTCGAGGAGGATGCAGCCCGCAAAGTGGGCGAGGCGGCGGGCGAAGTCGTCTACCGACTCGATCGCCTCGGAATCCCGCTCATCGAGATCGCCACCACGCCGAACATCGAGACGCCGGAGGAGGCGCGGGATGTCGCCCTGGCGTTCGGATCCCTCCTTCGAGCGACGCGGAAGGTGATGCGCGGGATCGGGACGATCCGGGAGGATGTGAACGTCTCGATTGCGGGAGGCGCCAGAATCGAAATCAAGGGAGTGCAGGAACTGCGCCTCATCGCGACGTACGTCGAGAAGGAGGTCGAGCGACAACGGATGCTCCTTGGCATCGCGGCGGAGCTGAAGGAGCATAGTGTTTCGTCCGTCCCGCGGGCGATCCTGGACGTGACCGAGATCTTCGCGCGGTCCACATCGAAGGTCGTCCGAGCGGCGCTTGAAAAGAAAGGCAAAGTCCTCGCGTGGGCGCTCCCCGGATTCGCGGGCCTCCTCAAAGGCAAGCTCGGACCCGAGCTGGCCGCGCACGCCAGGATCGCAGGCGCGGCCGGGATCTTCCATTCCGACGAGCTGCCCGGATACGGCGTGGGCCAGGCTGAGGTGGAAGCTGTCCGCGCGTCCCTAGCCACGGGGGCGCAGGACGCGTTCGTCTTGGTCGCCGAGGAAGAGGCAAAGGCCCACCGCGCATTCGAGGAGATGTTCCCGCGCGCCGACGCCGCGCTCCTTGGCGTCCCCGAGGAAACGCGGGAGCCGCGGCCCGACGGGACTTCAGTCTACAGTCGCCCGCTCCCGGGGAAGGCGCGGATGTATCCGGAGACAGACGTCCCCCCAATCCGCGTGGCTGCGGAACGGCTCGAACGGATTCGGGATGGTCTGCCGGAGAGACCTGAGGTCCGCACGGCGCGCATCCTGCGCGATTACGGGATCCACGAACAGCAGGCGCGACAGCTCGTTCAGGAGGGGAGCGACGACGCGTTCGAGTTGATTGCGAAGGAATTCGGGGAGGCGAAGCTCGTGGCCACGGTCCTGCTCTACACCTTCCCGGAACTGCGGCGGGAGGGCCTCGCGGTGGACGGGATTCCCGTGGACCACCTGCGAGAACTGTTCTCGCTCCTCAGGGCGGGACGCTTCGCCAAGGAAGCGATGCCGGACCTCTTGAGGGAGATGGCCCGGCGAAATGTCCGCGCGTCCGACGCGATGGCGACGCTGGGCGTGCGGGAGCTCGGCCTCGAGGAGCTCGAGAAGATCGTGGACGAGGTCCTCGATGGGTCGATCAATCTCATCGAGAGCCGCGGAGCCGCGGCGGAGAAGGCGATCATGGGACGGGTCATGGAGAAGGTCCGCGGGCGCGCGGACGGGAAGGTCGTCAGCGAGGCCGTCCGGAAACGGCTCGAGACGCGAGTCGGGAAGGGAAAAGCCTCGAAGGGAAAGAAATCGGAAAAGTGAAAGGCTCCACAACGAGGCTCACGCGCCGCGAATCATCAGCGCTTGCCTTTCTTCGCCTTCTTCGTGGTCTTCTTTGCCATGGTGGTCTGACTCCTCCTGGGGCCAGGCCCCGGTTAGTGACGTCCGCTGTTCTCGAATCACGGCTTGAACCTATGCGCGGTAATCCGGGATACCGCACGTGAGAAACGTTATGCCCTCGCAACCGTTCCCGCGCGCTGGAGACGCGGATGAAGGTCTTCATCTCCGTGGACATGGAGGGAATCTGCGGCGTCGTCGCGGTGCGTGAGACGGATCCCGAGAAAGGAGGCGAACGGTATCAGACGAGCCGCCGCCTGATGACGGGGGAAGCGAACGCCGCGATCGAGGGATGTCTGAAGGCCGGCGCCAAGGAGGTCCTCGTCGCGGACTCCCATTGGAACTTCGACAACCTCCTCCCGGAAGAGCTCCATGAAGCCGCGGTCCTCCTGCGGGGACAGCCGAGGCCCTTCTCCATGGTCCACGGACTCGACGGGACGTTCGACGCGGCGATGTTCGTCGGCTTCCACGCGATGGCCGGGACGCCCCGCGCGATCATCGATCACACGTTCACGGGTCGGATCCGGTCCGTCGAGGTGAACGGACGCGCGGTCGGGGAGACGGGCGTGAACGCATACCTCGCAGGCCATTACGACGTGCCCGTCGTCCTCGTCACGGGCGACTCCGCGGTCGCGGCGGAGGCCCAGGGCCTCCTGAAGGGCGTGCACACGGTCGCGGTCAAGGAGGCGATCGGCGCGAGCGCGGCGAAGAACCTGCACCCGAAGCGCGCCCGCGAATCGATCCGGGCGGAAGCGGAGAAGGCGTTGCGCGAGGCCGCCAAGATTCCTCCATTGAAGGCCGCGAAGCCCGTCCGGATGGCGGTGGAGTTCCACGAATCCACGTCCGCGGACCGCGCGGAGATCGCGCCAAGCGTGACGCGCGTCGGCGCCACGCGCATCGAGTTCACCGCGCCGAACTTCTTCGAAGCATTCCGGATCTTCAACGCGGCCGAGACACTGTCCGGCACGTAGCCCTTCCCGGGGTGCTGGACATGGGATGCTGGACAAATAGACTTATACCGATAGGATTCATTCGGCGCCGGTGAGAAGGGACTTGGCCATGGCGGCGAAGAAGGCCAAGGGGGATGACTGGTTCTCCTCCCTTGACGCGGAGCTCGAGAAGCGTACGAAGGAAATCGTCCAGGATGTCGGCGAACAGACCTCGACCCGGACGGACTTGAACCGCACGCTCATCGAGGACTTCTGGAAGGTCTGGAAGCGGTTCAACAAGATCAACGTTCACTTCGCCCTCGAGCCGTCGTACACGAACTGGGCCGTCTTCCCGGACACGTTCCCCGACGGGGAGTGGCACTGGCGCCCCGGCTTCAACCCGGCGGTCGTGCAGACGATCCAGCTGCTCGACCGCTCGATGGACCAGGGCCGCGTCGGGGACGCTCTCAAGGTGAACTACATCGAGGTGGATGGGAAACCGCACCTCCGCATCACGTTCGAGTACTGCGAGGGCGAGCACTACTACAAGTACAGCGGATGGAAGCGGATCTGGACGATCCACACCCTGTACGACCACGCACTCGACCGCGTCGAGGTCGACGACATCCACAAGCTCCTCGCAGACCTCGTCCGCGTGTGGTACGAGAGCCACCTCCGCCGGAACC
>Ga0209108_10001767_pt1 | contig 12517 bp, 8 predicted proteins | sample Rifsed10ft1_FD_184003 | JGI IMG/M metagenome (GOLD analysis project Ga0209108, IMG submission 184003) | Soil microbial communities from Rifle, Colorado, USA - sediment 10ft 1 (version 2) | ecosystem: Environmental > Terrestrial > Deep subsurface > Rock core/Sediment | place: Rifle, Colorado...
TCGTATCGGTCGGCATGCTCGTCGACAACTCGGTCGTCATTCTCGAAAGCATCACGCGCAAGCGCGAAGCCGGGCTGGCGCCGGCCGAAGCGGCGCGCAGCGGTACCAGCGAGGTCGCGATGGCGGTCATTGCGTCGACGCTGACGTCGATCGCGGTGTTTTTCCCGATGGTGTTCATCAGCGGCGTCGCGGGCCAGCTGTTTCGCGACCAAGCCTTGACCGTTACCTACGGACAAGTGCTGTCACTGCTGGTCGGCCTCACGGTCGTCCCCATGCTGGTCGCCGGCCGGAGCTCCGCCGCAGCGGTCAATGGCGTCTCACAGCGGCCTTTGGGCCGTTTCTCGCGCGGGGTCACCCGGGTCACGTACTCGATGGCCCGCGGTACTGCTGCCATATCGCGCTTCTTCCGCTGGGCCCTGTCGCCCTTCGTGTGGGCGACCCAAACCGCGTACGGCAAGCTGGAGGAGCGCTATGTGCCCGTGCTCGACTGGGCGCTCGCTCACCGTGGCAGGGTGGTAGCCGCCGCCGTGGTGTTGTTCGCGCTCTCGATGGCGCTGGTGCCTCGACTTGGCACCGAACTGATCCCGCAGTTGTCACAAGGCGAATACGTCGTCGACCTGCGGCTGCCCCCGGGAACGCCGTTGGCGCAAACCGATCGCGTGGTCGAGAGCGCGCAGCGCGCCAGCCAGGAACTTGGAGGTGTCGCGCTCACCTACTCCGTCGCCGGCACCGGCAACCGCCTCGACGCCAACCCGGTCGATTCAGGAGAAAACACCGGCAAGCTCAGCGTCACGCTCGTGCCAGGATCCGGTCGAGCGGAGGAAGCGGCGTCGATGACCGCCCTGCGCGAGCGGCTAGACCAGATGGCGGGCGTGCAGTACCAGTTCAGTCGGCCCGCCCTGTTCAGCTTCAGCACTCCGCTCGAGGTCGTCATCGGCGGCTATGACCTCGATCGATTGCGCCTCGTGGCCGAGCAGGTTCGCCAGCGAATGGAGTCGGCGGGCACCTACACGGACATTCGCTCCACGGTCGAGATCGGCAATCCCGAGATCCAGATCGTCTTCGACCAGGATCGTGCCACGCGCCTCGGTCTAGCGGTGCGCGACATCGCCGACCGCGTCGTCACGAGCGTGCGCGGCGAGGTGGCCACGCGCTACCGTCTGCGTGACAAGCAGATCGACGTACTCGTGCGCAGTGTCGACGCGCGAGCGGCATCGATCGAGGAGATTCGCGCCCTCATCGTCAATCCCGGCAGCACCCACCCGGTGCCGCTGAGCGCGGTTGCGGCCGTGACCCTGGCGTCCGGACCCGCGGAGGTGCGTCGCATCGGCCAGGAGCGCGTCGCCGTGATTTCGGCGGGCTATCTCGGTCAGGACCTCGGCGCGACCATCGAGAACTTGCAGGGGATGCTCGGTGAAGTATCGCTGCCGCCCGGCACCAGCGCGTATCTTTCCGGACAGAGCGAAGAAATGCAGGCGAGCTTCCGCTCGCTGGGGTTCACGCTCGTGCTCGCGGTGCTCCTTGTCTATCTCGTGATGGCATCGCAGTTCGAGTCGCTCGTCCAGCCTTTCGTCATCCTTTTCACCATTCCCCTGGGGCTGATCGGCGTGGTCTGGGCGCTCTTCCTCACCGGCACGACGATCAACGTCGTGGCCCTCATCGGCCTGATCATGCTGGCCGGAATCGTCGTCAACAACGCGATCGTGCTGATCGATGCGGTCAACCAGGCGCGTGACCGCGGACTCGACCGTCGCCACGCCATCCTCGAAGCGGGCCGCGTGCGATTGCGCCCGATTCTCATCACGACGGTCAGCACGGTGCTCGGGCTGCTGCCGATGGCGCTCGGGTTCGGTGACGGCGCCGAGGTACGCACGCCAATGGCCATCACCGTGATCGGCGGAATCAGCGTCTCCACGCTGCTGACGCTCGTGGTCATTCCTGTCGTGTACTCACTGATGACGCGGGAGCACCCACGCGAAGCGCTGGCCACAGCGCCAGCGTTGCAGGCGAGTCGCCCATGATTCACACCAACGTCGCGTTGCGCCGGCCGGTCACCACCGTCATGGTGTTTCTCGCTCTCACCCTGATTGGCCTCATCGCAACGCGCCTGCTGCCGCTCGAGCAGTTTCCTGACATCGCCTTTCCGGGAATGCAGGTCACGATTCCCTATGCGGGCTCAACTCCCGAAGAGATCGAAGAGCTGATCACGCGCCCGATCGAAGAGGCGCTGTCGACGTTGAGCGGCATCAAGGAGCTGCGCTCGACCTCGCGTGAGAACGAGTCGGAGATCCAGGTCCAGTTCGACTGGGGCACCGACATCGACGCCGTGAGTTTCGAAGTGCGCACCAAGCTCGACTCGGTGCGCAGCCAGCTGCCGCAGGGCGCCGATCGAATGCTCATCTTCGCGGGCTCGTTCGGCGATCAACCGGTCATCAAGATCCGCATCGCGGCCAATCAGGACCTTTCCGACGCCTATGACGCGCTCGAGCGCCATCTGAAGCGACCGCTCGAGCGGCTCGACGGAGTTGCCCGTGTCGAGCTCGCGGGTGTCGAGCCGCGAGAGGTCCGCATCCTGGTCGATGCCGGCCGCGTGGCCGCTCACGGTGTGGACCTGCGCGCGTTACGCTCGCTGCTCGAGCGCAGCAACTTCTCGGTGAGCGCGGGCCAGATCACCGAGCGCGGCCAGCGCATGAACGTGCGCCCCATCGGCGAATTCCGCTCGGTGGACGACGTCCGCAATCTTCTGGTGCAGGAAAACGTCCGTCTCGCCGACATCGCCGACGTCGAGCTGCTGGCGCCCGAGCTGTCGATCGGGCGGCATCTCAATCATCGCCCGGCGGTCGGCCTCGAAGTCTACAAGACCACCCAAGCCAACATCGTCGACGTGGTAGGGCGAGCCCTGGAGGTCATCGAGCGGGCGCGCGAACTGCCACAGATGCAGGGCATCGAGATCATCTACTTCGACAACCAGGCGGAGAGCATTGTCTCCTCGCTCAAGGATCTCAGAACCGCCGGTCTCATCGGGGCGGCGCTGGCGTTCACCGTGCTGTTCCTGTTCCTGCGCGACTGGCCGACGACGTTCATCGTGGCGCTGGCGGTACCGTTCTCGCTCGTTATCACCTTGTCGGCGATGTACTTCCTCGGTCTCACGCTCAACATCCTGTCGATGATGGGGATGATGCTCGCGGTCGGCATGCTGGTCGACAACGCGGTGGTGGTCACCGAAAGCGTCTTTCGTCACCGGCAGCTCGCGCCCGACCGCCCGCTCGAAGCGACGTACGCCGGCGTCCGCGACGTGGGTGTCGCGGTCCTGGCGGGCACCGCGAGCTCGGTGGCGGTGTTCCTGCCCCTGCTGTTCGGCGAACGCGTCGAGATCACGGTCTTTCTCGCTCACGTGACCATCCCGATCGTCGTCGCCATGGTGGCCTCGCTGCTGGTGGCGCAGACGATCATCCCGATGCTTGCCGCGCGCTTTCCGGCGCCGCCGCCCATCAGCGCCAGCACGCTGCTTGGACGGTTGCAGGAATTCTACGCACGCACCCTCGCCCTGACCCTGCGACACAAGTGGTGGACCGCGCTCGCCATCGTTCTCGTGCTTGCCTCGGCCGTCATTCCCGTGATGGTCGTCAAGAGCGACATGTTTCCGCAAGGGGTCGGCCGGAATCTGTTCATCGTGTACCACCTCAATGGCACTTATCCGCTGGACCGAGTCGAGGCGGCAGTAAGTACCGTCGAGTCGTATCTCGACAAGAACCGCGGCCGCTTCGGGATCAAGAGCGTCTATTCGTTCTTCCGGCCCGAGGATGCCGGCACGTTCGTCTCGCTCGTCGACGAGGACGACGCCCCGCTTCAGACCCGGGATGTCATGGATGCAATCACCAAGGAAATGCCGGAGATCATCATCGGCAAACCGAGTTTCCAGTTCGATCAGCAGGCTGGAGAGGGCTTCAGTCTGCAGGTGTCCGGTGACTCAACCGAACAGCTCGCGGAATTGAGCTTCGAACTTGCGCGTCAATTGCGCGGAATTGAAGGGCTCGAAAGCGTACGCTCGGAAGCACGCGACGGCGAGGAAGAGGTGCAGATCATTGTCGACCGACAGCGTGCTTCACAGCTCGGGCTGACGACACAGGACGTCGCCGCCACGGTGGCCGCGGCCATGCGCGGCGACAAGCTCAGGGAGTTCCGCGGCGCCGATCGGGAAGTCGACATGCGCCTCACATTTCGCGAATCGGATCGCCAGAGCCTCGACGACCTGGCGCGGCTGCCGCTTTATCTGCCGTCCGGTGAGCGCAGCACGCTTGGCGCCGTGGCGGAATTCCGCCAGCTGCGCGGCGCGCGCGAGATCCGCCGCGTGAACCGGCTCACCACCGTCATCCTCTCCGGCAATCTGGCGAAGGGCACGACGCTCGACGAAGTGAAGGAACGCGTGCAGCCGGTGATGGAGCAGTTCTCGCTGCCCGCGGGCTATACGTGGGAATTCGGCCGCGGATTCGAGACCGATGACAAGACGGCGCAGATCATGATGCAGGCCATCCTGCTGGGCGTGGCCGTGATCTTTCTGGTCATGGCGGCATTGTTCGAGTCGGCGTTGCATCCATTGTCGATTCTCACGTCGATCATCTTCGCCGTCGTCGGGATGTACTGGTTCTTCCTGATCACGGGCACGGTGATGACATTCATGTCCATGGTGGGACTCATGATCCTGGTGGGAGTGGTCGTGAACATCGGCATCGTGCTGGTGGCGCACATCAACAATCTGCGAGCTGCCGGCATGAGCCGCAACGAGGCCATCATCCAGGCGGGTCGCGATCGACTGCGGCCGATCCTCATGACGACCCTGACAACACTCCTGGCCATGTCGCCGCTGGCGATCGGCGACGCGCAGGTCGGCGGCGACGGAGCGGGCGGTGGCGGACCGGCCTACTCCCCGATGGCGCGCGCCATCATCGGCGGACTGGCGTTCTCGTCGGTGCTGTCGTTGTTCGCGGTGCCGGCGTTTTACGAGTGGTTCGACGATCTCAACCAGTGGCGGCGCCGAATTGCACACCTGGCGCGCAGCCGGGTGACGACCACGGCGGCCTTTCATCCCTCGACGCCTCAGCGCAGCAGCACCTGGTAGATGTGCCAGTAGTCATCGGCAAGTACTTGCGGACCTGACAGCGCCAGTGCTCCCTGGCCCGAAGTCGTCGCGGGGACGACGCCTGCGAGCGAGTCGGCGAGCGGCACCGTATCGCCATCGGCCCGGTACTGCGCGACCTCTCTGAGCAGCTCGACGCAGCCCTTGATCTCTCCCGCCATCTCCTTGCGAGACGTCACCACGTCGAGGGCAAGCGCAATTGACTCCATCAGCACTGCACATTCCTCATGGTTACCGTACTGGGTCTCCTGCACCCGTCGCGTCATTGCGTCCTTGGCGCGCGGTGCCAGACCGTGCCCACTGAGACGAGCACCCATCACCAGGGCGTAGGCAATGGTCGCCAGATTGATGGCGCGCCGTCCTTCCACGCCGAGACCGGGAAACGGCGGGCACTGCTCCTGCGTCAGCGGTTGGCGCTCCTCCTGGATGCGCTCGACCTCGCGCCGGGCCTCCTCCAGGGGGACTCTCGCCCGTGCCACCTCCGGCTGAAATTTCCGCCGCTGAAAGTAGTGCCAGAAGCGGTTGAGCTTGCGAAGGCGCTGCTCGACCTCGTCGAATACTCGCTGCCGCTCAGCGACGATGGCCCCGGCCTCGGCGAGCCGCCTGTCCACGTCCGCCACACGCGCGTTGAGCTGCTGATTGAACTCGGACATCTGCCGGCGCCGTTCACGATCTTCCTGCTGCCGCTCGAGTTCGCTCGCGAACGTGACCAGCTGCGCATTGCACGTGCGCCACAGGCCGCGCAACTGGTAATAGACCAGCGCAGGATAGCCCGCATCCGGATTGCCGAGCAGCGATTCGACGCCGTCGAGCTGCTCCTGCACCCGGGCCGTCATCTTCTCCTGCTTTTTCAGGCGCTCCTTGAGGTCGTAGAGCTCATCCTGGAGCGAAGCGTGCGCCTTCTTGAGTCCGGCCCGGTTGCGGAACAGCTGCAGAAGCCGCTCGTCTTCCTGCGGCTTCTGGGTACGAACGAAGGGCAGCTTGGGGAGCTTCAACGTGGGCTTGCTGGTTGCGGTCAGGCGCTGGCGATGCTGTCACTCGTTCCCGGCACGCAGCGGGTCGTGGCGTCGAAGCGATGCCCGCGTTCGGCGCAGTATTCGAGCCACTTGTTGAGAAGCACGTTGCGCGCCCAGCGCCGGCCCAGATCGCGCCGCGGGTTGCGCCGCTCGCGGTCCGGGTGGCGAAAGTGGCGCAACAGCGCGTGTCGCCGCCAGCCGCTGCAACTGTGCGCCTCGGCGAGGCGCGCGTCGCGATAGACGCGGATCTGCATGTCGGGAATGACCACGGGCCCGACGTCGTCCTCGAGCACATACGTGAGGTCGAGCGTAGTCGTGAACCGGCTGCGTTCCCCGACACGCAAGTGCAGCCCGACGTCGCCCGGCACGTGGGACACGTGATTGCCCTCGATCGCATCGAGCTCGTGCAGCAGCCAGCCGAGCCTGACGTAGTTGCTCTCGTAGAGCGTCATCAGGCTCACGAAACTCCCGGGGCGCGCGCGCCAGGAGATCGCACACAGATGGTCGCTGACCATGAGCCGAATATAGCACAGGGAAATGTGAGTCTTTCCGGCGGGCTGCGACGCATCTCACAGCTCTGCGCGCGCGTGCGCGTCATGGTCGCACGCGGCGCTCGATACCCGTCCGGTCGAGGATGCGGCTCGAGATCTCCTCGATCGAGCACTCGGTCGTGTCCAGGAAGGGCACGCCGCTGCGCTCAAAAAGCGCCTCCGCCGCGCGCAGCTCGTATTGGACCTGTTGCGCCGATGAATAGCGGCTGTCGGGCCGGCGTTCATGGCGGATCTGCTGCAGGCGTTCGGGCTTGATCGTGAGACCGAAGAGCTTGCGCTGATGCGGCCGCAGCGCCGCCGGCAGCGAGCCGAATTCGAGCTCGTCCTCGGTGAGCGGGAAATTCGCGGCAAAGACGCCGTACTGCAGGGCAAGGTACAGGCAAGTCGGCGTCTTGCCCGATCGCGAAACGCCGATCAATACGACATCCGCATGTGCGTAGTCACGCGCTCCCGCGCCGTCGTCGTTCGCCAGCGCGAAGCTGGTGGCGTTGATGCGCGTGGTATACGCGGTGAGATCCGCCATGCTGTGCGCACGCCCGCTGGTATGCGAGGATCGCACAGCGAGTTCGGCCTCCAGCGGAGCGAGAAACGCGTCGAAGAAATCCAGGAACAACCCATCAGCTCGCTTGACTACGTCACGCAATTCATCCTGCACCAGCGTGCTGAACACAATCGGTCGCACGTCCTCGGTCTGCGCGCAGAGATTGATCCGGCGCGCGGCTTCCTCTGCCTTGTCAAGCGTCGAGACAAATGGCAGAGTCACCGGCCTGAATTCCACGCCGTCGAACTGCGTCAGCAAGCTGTGCCCCATGGTCTCGGCGGTCACACCGGTCTGGTCGGAAACGAAGAAGACGGTCCTGCGATTCACGACGATTCATCTCCGAGATAATCCCGCGGCAGAGTGTTCCACTCCCGTGCCGCTCGGCACAAGTGCCGCACACGATCCTGGCCCGGTGAGTGCGCCAAGCGAGAAGCTGCGTTGACTTCCTATATCCTGTCGTTCGATCAACTTGGCATGCGCGACGTACCGCTGGTGGGCGGCAAGAATGCGTCCATCGGCGAAATGATCCGCCATCTGGCGCCGCTCGGCGTTTCCGTGCCGCACGGCTTCGCAACCACTGCGCAGGCCTATCGGGACTTCCTGAGCCAGAGCGATGTCTCGCGGCGCATCGCCACCGCGCTCGACGGTCTCAAGGTGGACGACGTCGAAGAGCTGGCGCGGACGGGCGCGCAGATCCGCGGCTGGATTCTCGCCACGCCGTTCCCGCAATCGCTGCAACAGGAGGTTCTGGCTGCCTGGGCGAAGATGAGTGCCGGCGGCGAAATCGCGGTCGCGGTGCGCTCCTCGGCGACCGCGGAAGACCTGCCGGAAGCCTCCTTCGCCGGGCAACAGGAGACGTTTCTCAATGTCCGCGGCCGCGATCACTTGCTGCGCGCCATGCACGAGGTATACGCATCCCTGTTCAACGACCGCGCGATCGCCTACCGCGTGCACCAGGGCTTCGCTCACGGCGATGTCGCGCTCTCGGTTGGCGTGCAGCACATGGTGCGCAGCGACCTCGGCTCAAGCGGTGTCATGTTCACCCTCGACACGGATTCGGGCTTCCGCGACGTCGTACTGATCACGGCGTCCTATGGGCTCGGCGAAACCGTGGTTCAGGGCGCAGTCAATCCCGACGAGTTCTACGTGTACAAGCCCGCGTTGCGCGCCGGTCGCGCGTCCATCCTGCGACGCAATCTCGGCGGCAAGGCCATAAAGCTCGTATACGCGGAACCTGGCAGCGGCGAGCGCGTGCGCACTGTCGACGTGGCACCTGAGCAGCGGACTCGTTTCTGCATTACGGATGATGACATCGTGACGCTGTCGCGCCAGGCGTTGACCATCGAGGAGCATTACCGCTGCCCCATGGATATCGAGTGGGGCAAGGACGGGGAGACGGGCAAGATCTACATCCTGCAGGCACGCCCTGAAACCGTACAGAGCCGCGTCGGCCGGTCGATCCAACGCTTCACGCTGAACAATCGCTCGCGCATCCTGGCGCGCGGTCGCAGTATCGGGCAACGGATCGGGGCGGGTCCTGCGCGAATCATCCACGATGTGCGCGAAATGGCGCGCGTGCAGAACGGCGACGTCCTGATCGCGGAAATGACCGACCCGGACTGGGAGCCGGTGATGAAGCGTGCCGCGGCGATCGTGACCAATCGCGGTGGCCGCACTTGTCACGCTGCGATCATCGCACGCGAACTGGGGATTCCGGCCGTCGTGGGCTGTGGCAACGCCACCACCGTCCTGCGCGAGGGTCAGGAGGTGACCGTTTCATGTGCAGAAGGCGACACCGGTTTTGTCTACGAAGGAATCCTTGGCTTCGAGCGTCGCCAGATCGAGCTCGATTCGCTGCCGCCGCCACCAGTGCGCATCATGATGAACGTTGGCAATCCTGATCGCGCATTCAGCTTTGCCGGGATTCCGCACAAGGGCGTGGGGCTTGCGCGGCTCGAGTTCATCATCAATCGCATGATCGGCGTACACCCGCGCGCCCTGCTCGACTTTGACCGGCAGGAAGCCTCGATCAAAGATGCGATCCGCCGCCAGATGGCGGGTTACAGCGACCCGGTCGGGTTCTACGTCGAGAAGCTCGCCGAGGGCATCTCGCAGATCGCAGCCGCGTTTGCGCCGGAGCCGGTAATCGTGCGCCTGTCGGACTTCAAGTCAAACGAATACGCGAATCTCATCGGCGGCCGCCAGTACGAACCCCACGAAGAGAACCCGATGCTCGGCTTTCGCGGGGCGGCACGCTACGTCGATGAGAGCTTTCGGCCCTGTTTCGAACTCGAGTGTCGCGCGCTCAAGCGCGTGCGCAATGACATGGGGTTGAAGAACGTGCAGGTCATGGTGCCGTTCGTACGCACAATCAAAGAGGCTGCGGAAGTGACCCGCCTGCTGGCCGCCAACGGTCTAGAGCGCGGCAAGGATGAACTCAAGGTCATCATGATGTGCGAACTGCCGACCAATGCCCTGCTCGCCGACAAGTACCTCGAATACTTCGATGGCATGTCGATCGGTTCGAATGACATGACGCAGCTTACGCTCGGGATCGATCGTGACTCCGCCATCGTCGCCAAGGCATTCGACGAGCGCGACGAGGCGGTGAAGGCGCTGCTCGCGATGGCGATCGGCGCGTGTCGAAAGCAGCGCAAGTACATCGGGATCTGCGGCCAGGGACCCTCGGATCACCCGGATCTGGCGCGCTGGCTGGTCGATCAGGGCATCGACAGCATCTCTCTCAACCCCGACACCGTCGTGGAAACGTGGCTGTTCCTCGCCGGCGACGAGGCGAAGGGGAAGTTGACGGTTGACGGTTGACGGTTGACGGTTGACGGCCGGGATTCTTGGCGCCTCTTTCCTACTGTCAACTGTCATCTGTCAACTGACAACTCTCGTACGGCCGCGTCCGATCGCTCCCGATTCCGGTCATCGAACTGGCGCACGACCACGCTGGCGATCGTGTGCGGATTCAGACAACGCACGTTTATGCTGAAGCCGTCGGGATTGGAACGTGGTACGTAGAACGACTTCACGCCACAGCGGCGGCAGAAAAGATGCCGCGCGACCCCGGTGTTGAATCGGTACTCGGCGAGCATCTCGCTTCCCGACAGCAGGCGAAAGCGCGACGCGGGAACGATGAGGTGCAGGAAGCCGCTCAGCGCGCAGATCGAGCAGTTGCATTCGAGCGCTTCGATCTGCGCCGGCGCCTCGACCTCGAACGTCACTGCCCCGCAATGACATCCGCCCGAATGGACGACTCGGGAAGGGACGTCTGGATTCACGCCTTTCTCACTTGCAGGTCGGCATGGGGCGAGATGAAATCGAAGTACCACTGTGCGCGCGTCATCGTTTCCCCAAGAGCCACTGGGAAGCGGCGAGATCGAGATTGCCTCCGGACAGTATTATTCCGACCCGCGCACCCCGGGCATTCAGCCGCTTCTCGAGCAGGGCGGCCACCGGAACCGCCGCCGACGGCTCGATCAGCACCTTCAGGCATTCAAGCACCAGCCTGGTGGCGGCCATGATCGCCGCTTCCGACACGCTCACCATGTCATCGACGAGCCGCCGGATGATCGCGAAGTTGTGCACGCCGAGCGAGGCGCGCAGCCCATCGGCGATCGTCTCCGGTGCATCGAGCAGCACCCGCTCCCCGCTGCGAAACGAGCGGCAGGCATCGTCGGCCTGATCGGGCTCGGCGCCGACCACGCGGATGGCCGGATTCAGCGCTTTGGCAGCGATCGCTGTCCCGCTCAGCAGGCCGCCTCCTCCGACCGGCGCAAGCAGCAGCTCGAGACCCGGTTGCTGCTCGAGGAACTCGAGCGCCGCGGTCCCCTGTCCGGCGATCACTCGTTCGTCATCGTATGGGTGTACGACCTCCAGTTTCCGGGTCCGCAGCAGGTCCGCCAGTGCCGATTCGCGGGCCACGCGACCCGGCTCGCACAACACGATCTCGGCGCCCTCACGACGGACCGCATCGATCTTCACAGCCGAAGAGTTTCGCGGCATGACGATGACGGCGGTGATTCCGCGGCGTCGGGCCGCGATCGCCAATGCCGTGCCGTGATTGCCCGATGAATGAGTGGCGACACCTGATGAAGCCACGTCCGCCGCCAGCGATTGCACTGCGTTGGTCGCGCCGCGCAGCTTGAATGATCCGCCGAGCTGCAGATTCTCGCACTTGAAGTAGACCTGGCCACCCAGCTGTTCGCTGAGGCGCTCGTCGCTCAGCACCGGCGTCCGGCGCACAAGCGGTCGGATACGCGCCGCTGCCGCGCGAACTGCCTGGTACTCCCGCTCCTGTTCGCTTGCGGGGGCGGCTGTCATCACGGTGGATCGGGCGGCGCGGCAAATGCCGGCAGCAACAGCCGTTCGCGGTAGTACTGCAGCTCGCGAATCGAATCGCGGATGTCTTCGAGCGCGAGATGGGTGGACGGCTTGGTGAATCCGGCCGCCACGTCCGGCGCCCAGCGGCGTGCGAGTTCTTTGAGCGTGCTCACGTCGAGGTTGCGGTAGTGGAAGAAACGCTCGAGTTCGGGCATGTGGCGCGCCAGGAAGCGTCGGTCCTGGCAGATGCTGTTGCCACACATCGGCGACGCACCCGTATCGATGAATCTCGACAGGAATTGCAGGGTGAGTTTTTCCGCCTGGACCACCGAAGTCGTGCTGGCGCGAACGCGGCCGATCAGCCCGGACGCGCCATGTTGCCGGCGATTCCACTCATCCATGAGCTCGAGCACGGGCTCTGGCTGACGAATCGCGAACACCGGTCCCTCGGCAAGCATGCGCAGGTGCTTGTCGGTCACGAGGGTGGCGATCTCGATGATGTGATCGACTTCGGGCTTGAGGCCCGTCATCTCGAGATCGATCCAGATCAGATTATCGGGGTCTTTGAACATGCCGACCGCCGCGGATTGCGAGGCATACTAGCAGAGGCTAAGCTCCGGGCGCCCGCACCGCCACCATGATGGAAAATTTCACCCCTGTTGTCCTGCTACTGCTGCTGCTCGCAGCAGGCTGCCGCATGTGGCTACTCAGCCGCCAGATCGCCCGCGTGCGGGTCGAACGGCACAGGGTGCCGGACGCGTTTGCCGGTGTCGTGCCGCTTGATGCCCATCAGAAAGCGAGCGATTACACGGTGGCCCATGGACGCCTCGCGATCGTCGAAGCGCTCCTCGATGTCGTGCTGTTCATCGCGGTCATCTGGGGTGGCGGGCTCGCATACCTCGACGCCTGGTGGCGCGATCAAGGTCTGTCGGGTGTGTGGCTC
>Ga0209108_10001768_pt1 | contig 12512 bp, 10 predicted proteins | sample Rifsed10ft1_FD_184003 | JGI IMG/M metagenome (GOLD analysis project Ga0209108, IMG submission 184003) | Soil microbial communities from Rifle, Colorado, USA - sediment 10ft 1 (version 2) | ecosystem: Environmental > Terrestrial > Deep subsurface > Rock core/Sediment | place: Rifle, Colorado...
TTGTCAATTACATCCATCACTGATTCAATATGTTCAGTGCTGTTAGTAATACAATCTGGATTTGAACAACGGAAAATTCTATCTATCTCATTTGGAAGTGCAACTCTTCTTTTTTCAATTAGTTTGTAATCTTTGATAATATTGATAGTTGCCTTTGGAGCAATTACTGCAAGTTTGTTTGTATCGTCATCTTTTAGAAATTTGTTTTCTACTTTGATGATATCTTTTTTCTTGAATTTTCCGCTAGGTACGTTAAGAGCAATAGTTATGAGACTTCCGTCCTTTCCATCAATCCTTAAGGCATTTAGAACCTGAAGACCTTTTCCCTCGTCAATGTGGTCCAACACAGTACCTTCTTTAATTCGTCGAACCATAAGTTCGGACTCTTGCATCAGAATACTTTGTATAGTCACCTGTATATATCATTGAAAGAATGAACGAGTTCTATAAAAAAGACATAATTTCTATCAAGGAGTTTGACAAAGCTCAACTTGAACAAATCTTTACATTTACTGATAAAATAATGAAACTTAAACCCGTAGAAAGAAGGGAGATTTGTAAAGGAAATACACTGGGTTATCTATTTTATGAGCCAAGTACTAGAACTCGTCTTAGTTTTGATGCTGCAATGGCATCTGTTGGTGGTAATTCGCTAGGAATATCTAATATCTCGTCATCATCTGCTCAAAAAGGTGAAAGTCTTGCAGACACTGTGAGAATAATGTCGATTTATTCTGATGTACTTGTATTACGACATCCTCTTGATGGTTCAAGTAGATTTGCAGCTGAAGTTTCTTCAAAACCAGTTATCAATGCTGGAAGTGGTACAGAAGAGCATCCAACACAAGCCATACAAGATTTGTTTACAATAAGAAAAGAAAAGAAAAAGATTGATGGTCTCAAAATAGGAATCATAGGTGATCTAAAATATGGACGAACAGTTTACTCTCTTCTATATGGTCTTGGGAATTATGATGTTGATGTCCATTTAATTTCTCCTGAATCATTAAGAATTAGATCTGATTCTGTTTATGAAATAAAAAAGAGATTGTCTTTTACCGAATCTACTAACATTGAAGAATACATCGATGACCTTGACGTTCTTTATGTAACACGAATACAAAAAGAAAGATTTCCTGATGAAGAAGAATATCTCAAGGTAAAAGGAAGTTATGTTGTGGGACTGGATTTGTTACAAAAAATGAAAGATGATTCTATTATCTTACATCCGTTACCTAGACTAGATGAAATTTCAACTGATGTTGATAATACAAAAAATGCAAAATATTTTGAGCAAGCTGAATATGGAAAGCATACACGAGCTGCATTGTTGGGCTTAATTCTCAACGAAAATGGTTTCTAAATTTTAAAATCTAATTTTTCATTAAAATTGATTGCGTATTCCATATATCTAGAGACATATCAAATAACAACAGTTTGACACAAACAAAAATTCTACCAATTTTTCCTTTGGATTTAGTATTGTTTCCTAGACAAGAACTACCACTCAGAATTTTTGAACCACGATACAAGCAATTAGTTGATGATTGTATGTTAGGTGATGGTCAATTTGGTGTATGTCTAATTGATGCAAATAACTCAATTAGTGGTTGGACTGCACCAAAATCAATAGGCACAATTGCAAAGATAATCAAATGCACAGATGTTGAATTAGATGGAATGCAGTTACATATTGAGACTGTTGGTCGCAATAAATTCAAAATCAATAAAATAATTCCACCATTATTACCGCAGCCTTCTAATTATGATCCGTATACTGTAGAAGGCCACCAAAGCATTTCAGAATTACATGAAAAATTAGGAACTGGAGAAAAAATGTACATTCGTGCTGAAGTTGAATTGATTTCTGAAATTGATGACAATATGCCATTAGACAAATGGGAAAAACTAGTGGAGATGTGGAAAAATAAAATTATCCGACAAGCATTACCAGAAATTATTGAACCCCATGCATTAGATCATGTTTTAGAAAAATACTATCTTATTACAGACATGCCTACAATTGATTATGTTTACTCTTTATCTGCACTCGGAGCCAAAGATCCAAATGAATTACAACCAATACTAGAAGCTAATACCATGGATGATTTGATTCAAGCAGTTCAAGAATTACTCACAATAAAATAACCCCAACATGTCTGGAATTATATTGTTATTACCAAAATTTACAATATTTGCAATAGTTGCATTTTTACTATTTCCAGTATCTAGCGTTTATGGACATGGATTAGGAATTGATACCATTCATTCAGTTGATGTACAAGGAAAAAAAATTTCGATTTCAGTTGAACTTCCAGTGTCTTTTGAGCAAACCGGCGAAAAACAAATTACAATTACAGCAACTGAAGATGAGACAAAAGAAAATGCAAAAAACGTTACATTTCTAATTGGTTTATTTCATGAAAATAAAATGATATTTAGAAACTATTTTTTTACATCTGATGGAGTTCTTCCAATCAAAGTAAATTCAACACAAGAAGGTGAGATTACAATTCATGGAGAGCAGGATTCTTTGTTAGGTGCATGGCATGGAACAGAATCTAACCCAATAATGATTTCTGGTCCTATTTTCAATTCAGGTGGACTGTATAATTTTGAAATCGAGGTAAGAACAATTGATGAGCCAACAAACATAATTGAAAATTCTGGCGTTTACAATGCAAATCTGAGTATTGCAGATAGTACAGAATTTTTACAAAAAGATGCCGAAAATCAGGATGTTCAGTTTAAAATAAAATCATATTTTGATAATATCTCTAATTTTGAGTATGATCCTATTGCTAAACAAGTAACATTTGAGATGCCTTTTGATTGGAGTGAAAAGCAAATGTCACATATTCCAGTAGTGCATGAAGAGGTACATTTTCCTAAGAATTTTGCTGAATTTTTATCTCCAAGTTATACAGGTAAAGCAAACGGAATTGACTTGTTTAAAGCATCAGTTACAATCGATGATTACACTGAAAATGATGAAAGAATAGTTCATTTTGTTTTGTTGCAGGATCATCTCAGATTCATAAAGAACCAACTACAAAAATCTGAAGAGCCATTACCTGATACAATTACTTTTACTCTTTCTAGATCTGAAACTATAGGATTTCCATTAACTGCATTTACAAAAAGTGAAGACTTTCAAGTAAATCTTTCATGGGATCCAATAGAAATTGTACCTGGACAAAATACAAATTTTATCTTTACAATTAGAGATGGTAAAACTGGAGAACCACTACGTAATTCTGATTATACTTTTGTAATTATACAAAATGGCAAGGAAATTCATAGAACAACTGGAACGGCGCAAGTTGGTGGAGAATTTGAACGATACGAATTCGCCGAAGATCAAACAGGTCCCACAATTATTAGATTTGATAACATTAGAAATACAGGTCAAGAAACTGATTTTGGCATTGTTGTTGCTCCTGAATTTGGAGTAATTACAATTATGATATTATTTTCTACTTTATTGGTAGTTGTTTTGGCATCAAGAAATCGCTTTTCAAAAAATCTAATTTCTAATTAATTTTATAATGTTACTAATTTTACAGTATCCATGTTTTTATTTACTTGAAAATCTTTTGTAATAGTTGATACTCTTTCTGCATCACCATCAATTACAAATAATTCCATACACTTCTCTCCCTCAATTTTACTGTGGAGATGTGTTGTGATCAGATCTTCAAAATTATGTTTTATTCCAGATACAACATGATCAAACTCATCATTATGAACAACTAAAAGAATAGCATGAACATTCCCTGTTAATTGAGATTTTTGTTTTTCTTCTGAAACAAAAGTTCTGATTCCTGCCCTTATTGCTTCAGACCTACCTGAAAAGCCCATAGTTTTTTGCAACTTGTCTAATTCTGATAAAATCTCTTGATTCAATGAAATTGAAACTATTGGCATAAATGATAATTGTTATTAATTATCTTATAAGTTTAGCAATTAAAGTTATTAACATTTTATAAAGTTATTAATAACTTATATCAAAATTATGTGTGAATACCCAAGTAAAACTAGCAATAATTGCAATTGTAATTACAATTCCCCTAATCTCATTTGCTGTTTTTTCAAGTGATTCAAATCAATTCAAGAAAACAAACGAATCAAAACTGCAGGTTATGGCATCATTTTACCCCTTACATGAATTTTCACAAACTGTTGGTAAAGAAAAAGTTGATGTAAAATTGTTAGTTCCAGTTGGAATTGAACCACATGATTGGGAGCCAACAATAAAAGATGTGCAGCAAATGCAAAAATCTGATCTTATCATAATTAATGGAATTGGATTTGAAAGTTGGGTTGATAAATTAAATGAAATGAATTACCAAGGAGTGGTAGTTGATACAAGTAATGGAATTATTATAAAAAATATGGATGAAGAATCTTCAGTGTATGAAGAACATGTTGATGAATCTGGAGATCCTCACATTTGGTTAAATCCTGTTTTTGCAAAAATTCAAGTCCAAAATATTGCAAATGCATTCTCTAATTCAGATCCTGAAAATCAACAATATTTTCAAGAAAATGCTGCAAATTATATATCTGAATTAGATTTACTTGATTCAAAAATTCACAATGAATTATCTGGTTGTAATCATGACTTCATTGCATTTCATCGTGCATTTTCATATTTTGCAGATGAATATGATCTTACCCAACACACTATAATTTCCTCATCTGCATCACATGCAGAACCTACTGCCAAAACTTTAGAAAATGTAATTAATAAAGCCAAACAGCTTGATCTCAAAGTTATTTTTACTGAAGAAATGACTGATCCTAAAACTTCTCAAGTGATTGCAAATGAAATTGGAGGAAAAATATTGATTCTATCTCCATTAGAAATTGGTGATGATGGAACTTACATTTCTAGAATGACTGAGAATCTAAATCATCTAAAGGAGGCATTATGTTGAAGGTAGTTGAAATTGATCATCTTACAATTGAATATCCTGATGTAAAAGCTATAGACGATGTTAGTTTCACGGTTAACCAAGGTGACTTTTTAGGCATAATTGGCCCTAATGGAGCAGGAAAATCTACACTTTTTGCTTCAATGCTTAATCTTAATACAAAATACAAAGGTACAATTAAATTTTTTGGTACTGATATTAGAAAATCAAAAAACTATCTTAAAGAGATTGGTTATGTACCACAGAAACCAATCTTTGAGAAAAACTTTCCTGCAACAGTTAATGACGTTGTTAAAATGGGATTACAAAAAGAATCAGATGAAAATAAAGTTGATGAAATTCTACAGCAACTTTGGATACATGAGCTAAGTGAAAGAAGAATAGGTGAACTATCTGGTGGACAACAACAACGTGTATTTATTGCAAAAGCCTTAGTTAACAATCCTAAAGTTTTGATTTTAGATGAACCTGTTACAGGTATTGATCAACAAAGTATAGATCTTTTTTATAGTATTTTAAAAGAACTAAACTCCAAACAAAACATTACAATAATTTGGTCTTCACATGATCTAGATGCAGTAAATAAATTAGCAAATCATGTAGCTTGTCTTAATCGAACTCTTTTCTTTCATGGAGAATCTGATGATTTCTTTGAAAATGATGAGCTTGTAAAACAATATTCTGAAGCTTCTATGCAGGAACATATGCATCATCATTAGAATTGACTTTTGAAATTTTTACTTTTAGTTTTATGCACAGAGCAATTATCTCAGGCATTGCAATTGCAATTTTATGTTCAGTAGTAGGTCTTTTCCTAGTCTTAAGACGCTATTCATTATTTGGTGACGCTATTGCTCACTCATCATTTGGTGGAATTGCATTAGGTTTGATGGCAGGAATATATCCACTTTGGACTGCATATGGTGTTTCAATAATTAGTGCACTAATTATGACACGAATTAAAGATAGATTCAACATATCTGGAGATGCCTCTATAGCAGTTCTTTTATCATCAGGAATTGCTGTAGGTCTCGTAATCATTGGATTATCTGGTGGATTCACTCTTGATATTTTCAGTTTTCTTTTTGGAAGTATCTTACTTGTTAGCGTTAATGATACAATTCTGATTTTATCACTAACAGGAATTATTCTAATTGTAATTCTTTTACTCTATCGCCAACTTCTTTACTCTACATTCAACGAAGAACAAGCCAAAGTTAGTGGTGTCTCAGTTGAAAAAATTAACTATCTTATTGTCTTTATGGCAGGAATTACTGTTGTAACTTCAATACAACTAGTTGGTGTTTTACTAATTTCTGCATTATTTGTAATCCCAAATGTAACTGCAATAATGTATGGAAAGGGTTTTAAACAAACTGTAATAATTTCAATGAGTTTTTCTATATTTTCTGTAGTTGCAGGAATATTAGTCTCATATATTTTTGATATAACACCGGCAGGAACAATTGTATTATTTGCAATTGGGATATTTGCATGTACAATGGGAATAAAGTCTGCTGGACTATTATCCCGACATAATTAATTCATTTAATCTTCTTTTATCTTTTAGACTTTTAACAAAAAATAATGATGTTGCGATTATACCCATTGCAATTAATGGCGATGCAATTTCAGTATATTTTAGTTGAAAATCATTTGCTTCTGGTATTTGAGATATTGTTATGGGAATCTCTGTAGTCTTTATCATTGCTAATTTATTTCCTTGTTGTTCAACAAACCAAACATTACCTTTATTGTCAGATGTTGAAAATTGTGCAAACGATGTTGCAGTTGGAATTGGAATCTCAATTAAATTTTTGTTATCTGGATCATATGCAGCAATCTTGTCTATAGCATGTTGTGGAATCCAAATGTTTCCATATCTATCAAATGACATTCCATAAGGTAATGCCTCTTGATCTGGCACTAGAATTCTCTCAAATGTCTCAAGGATTGGATTGAATTTGGTAACTGCTGTACCTGTATGCTCTGCAATCCACAAATTTCCATCATCGTCAAAAATTAGGGCCTCTGGTGACGCAAGCGGTTTTTCAGGCGCAAATTCTGAAATATTGTTATTTTTTGGATTGATAAATCCTATTTTGCCAGAGGCTGATTCAGTAAACCAAATTTTCCCCTCATCATCAATTGTCAAGGCAAATGGTAGTGATTCTCTTTTTGGCATCTTGATTTCTTCAAACGTATCAAACTCCGGTTGATATTTCAAAATAACATCTTTGTTAATAATTGCAATCCAAATATTTCCATCAAAATCTGCTTGTATGAAAGTAGCTATATTCTCGTCAATCACTGGATCTATTTTTGGTAAACTTTTTGTGATAATCTGTTGATTACTTGGATCAAAATACCCGATTTGATTTCTTGGTGTATCAGTAAACCAAATTTTTCCTTGTTTATCTTGTGTAAGGAAGATGGTTGTTAATCCATCAAATGAATATGAGGTAAATTCTTGCGTATCAAGTGAGAATTGCCATAATCTTGGAGAAGACGGATCACTTACCCAAATTGAATTCTTGCCATCATACAAAGGGTAAAGAGGTTTTGAAGATTCAGGCAACTCATATTCTATAATTTCTGTTTTAAGATCTGTTAATCTTGGTTTAACTAGTAAATTCATAAAAACTGATTCGTTTGCATTCTGATTTCTCTGAGTCTCTATTTCCACTTGCCACTGGCCTGAAAATCCAAACGTTAATTCACCTTGAAATTCAACTGGTCTGTCTTCTTCTTGTTTGATAATTTTCATGGGAATTTCTATTGGAGAAATATTTCTCTGAGGATTAGAAATCTTTACTTTTATTTCATTTGAATCACTTAATGGTTTGTTTTCAAAATCACTAACCTTGACTAGAATTGTGTTTGCGCCGCTAGAAAATGGTGTTATATCTATATTGAATTTTGTATTTTCTGAAAATTCTATTGTACTAAAACCATATGATATTTTTTGAGCATCAACCTGTTTGATTTCTCCAGCAGGCAACGACCCATTCGTAAGTAGTGCAACAACTCCTAAAAGAGCAATTCCTAATACTACATCAAATTTCAATGATCTTTTTAGTTTCTTATACACTGCAATAGAGCCTGATTGTAAATCTTTTTCAGCCTTTTTTTGAATTTTAAATTGGAAGTATCCTCCAAATCCAACCAGAATTGTCGCAATTGAAATTTTTACAAGAATTAATTTCCCGTATACTGATTCGGTGATCAAACCTACATCACTTTCCAAAAACCACATCAATGTTGGTCCAGTAATTATTACAATTCCTATTGCAACGATAAACATAGTTGAAAATCTTGGAATTAAAACAAAGGTCATCTTCTCCCGTTTTACTTCCTCTAATTGCGAAAATGTGGGTAATAATGTAAATACAAAGTAAATTATGCCTCCAATCCAAACCGCAGCCACAAAATTGTGAATATAATCTAGAATAACTGCAGGTATTTCTCCACTGGCCGCACCATGTCCAATCAAACTTGAAGTTCCAATTAATCCAAGCGTAGCTACAAGCATTGGAATTTTATTTTTTATAGTCAGATTCTTTTTTCTATCCATACCAAACCACAAGCCAAGAAGAATGATTGTGATTGTCATTCTAATTAACCACATATTTCCAAAATCAGTTTGAATTACATTCAAAACTGAAGTTTCTAATCTTATGGTTTGTACTACTAACATCAAAATATTTGATGCAAAAACAAGTACTAGTCCAATACCTGTAATTGTCATGAATTTTTCATGATGAAAATATTCCAGTTTATCTAATTCCTTTCTGATTAATTGTTTACTTTGAGTTCCCCAGATTAGTATTGAAGCAATTACAACACCTAAAATAATAGTTTGACCAACAAGCCCTGGAAATCTTGCTCCAGCTTCAGGCAAAAATACTATCTCAGAAACATTTTGACTGTGACTTGCACCAACATCAATTTTGACATCACCTACTGCAAAAATAAATGCATCATCAACTAAATGTCCGTCAATTTTTGATAGAACTTTACTAGTTACAGTATAAACTCCATCTTCTAATGGTGGCGTAGTTACAATTAGGGAATCATCACCGTCAAAATATTTAGAATCTTTATTATCGATTTGTTCTCCATTACTATCTAATACTTTAAGAGAACTAAAATCAATTTCAATTGGTTCAGAAAAATGAACAATAATCTCTGTAATTCCAATTTGTGCATTTGATGCTGAATTTGGACTAGTTTCCATCGTAAATGGATGAGCTGCAGCATATGGAATGGATATTGATAAAATGAGCAGTGAAATAATTAGAAATTTACTCATTTACTTTTCAGATTATGTTTGACAATTTAAACAGTTTTCATTTAATTCGAAGTTTGTACCAATTCACGTAAAGATAATAACATGCGACAATAAAATAACAGTCATGAAAGTTGTTATTTTGGGGCTAATTGGATTGTTACTTTCTGTTGGATTTGTATCTCAATCTTTTGCTCATACTACAGTTGAGGTAGAACCTTACAAAATTGAAGTAGGTTGGGGACTTGAACCTCCAGTTATAGGTATAAGAAATGATTTCGTTTTTAAAATAACTGAACCTGGAGATACTCCTGGTTCATACAAAGGAGTTACAAACGCATTCAAAAATGTAGAGGTTACTGCATTATTTGGTGGCATTTCTAAAAAAATTGATATCAACTCAGATCCAAAAATAGGATACTATTTCTCACCTGTGATTCCCACAAAGACTGGAACATATACCATGGATTTGAAAGGAGAAATTAATGGAGTTACAATTGATGTGCAAATTCCAGTTGAAGACGTAGAAAGTACTGCAGTATTGGACTTTCCCCAAACTAGTGGTTCTTCATCAGATCAAGATGTAACTGCACTCAAAAATGCAATTTCATCACTACAAAGAGAAGTTTCCTCTATGAAAGATGGTTCAGGAAATGTTAACGGTGGTGCAGCATATGACTTTGCAATTTTTGGTTTATCTATTGCAGCAGCTGCAATAATCTTGGCAATAGTTGCTTTAATAAAAAGAAAATAGAAAAAAGTTAATTCCTAAAATCTTGGAATTACTTTAGATTTTGCAGTAACGGCAACAATGCTTATGATTGCAACAGCTAGTATCATCATTGCAACTGTTCCAAATTCTGGAACAATGTTTGAAAATACTACTTGTTCACCGATAGGTCCTGTTTTTGGATCATTTATTCCATAACCTTGGAAGGTAATGGTGATCTCTACTGGATCTGATGAACTAAGTGGTGCTGTTTCATGCATACCTTCTCCCTCATGGGCATGTGCAGCCATATCATTTAGTACTTCTGCACCGTTTTGTGTTACCATGACGTCATAGTTTGCATGTTCTGAATCTTCAAAGTCAACTGTGATTTCCATTTTCTCACCTGAAGTTGGTGCGGAAGTCATAATTGAAACTTTTGTGCCATCAGATAACATTCCAGATGCAGTTGCATCTTCTGTATGCATCCCTCCATCTGTATCGTCGGCTCCTGCTTCTTGTACTACAATTAATCCTGTCATCCATGGATGAACCATACAAAAGTATGGAACTTCGCCTGCAGTTGTTGGTGTCCATTCATATGAACTTCCAGCCATTACTAGACTAGAATTAAACACCTCACCTGGTGTTTCATCTGTTGCAGCCCCTGAAGTAAATGTGTGTGCGGCAGTATCTGTGTTAGAAAATATTACTTTTCCACCAACATCTACAGTTGCTTCTTTTGGAATGAAACATCCTTCTGCAGTCTCTTCACATCCCGGTGCACCAGATCCTGGCGCTGGAATAACTGTGACTTCGCTATGATCTGCAAATGCAGCTGGTGTTGTTGCAACTAATCCTGCTACAATAGCAAATAATACGAAGAGAGAGCTTATAGTCTTCATTGACTCAGGTACTTATTGGCATAAATAAAAACCTGACTAGAAATCTCAACTGTGAACCTTATTTTCTTTTAAACTGATATATTTTTAAAATTCCAAATATAGGAATACCAACATACATTCCAATGTTTAATGCAATTACAGAAAGTCCTAGTCCTAATACTTCAGACTCAGAATCCCCTTCAGCTAATGTCATAATCGAAAGGGTTGAAAGCATTGGGGTTATTGTAATCTTGATAGCTTCTTTGAATATTGGATTTTCACGCTCATAATCAGATATTACAGGACTAAACGAATAGTAGAAATCATTAAATGAACTCATAAATAATTTTCCTGATTCTGTTTGTAACAATTTACTGTCTCTAATCTCTCGTAGTTGTTGTACTTGTGGAGCAAGTTCAGAGCCAAACGTTGCAGTAGCAATTAGACAACCATTATTATTATCTTTAGGAATTTCTGTAGGTTGCACATAAGATTCTCCGACTGCAACATCAAATGCAACCTTTTCTAAAGGAATTGGTTGGAATAATATTCCCTCAATTCCAAATTCTACCGAATAAACCCCTTCATCAATAAATTCAACTGGAATTTTTACTGAACCTACTGAAGTATGAGTAAGTGGTATTGGTCCAAATACAGATTTGCCATCTTTTGAAACTGTGATTGTATAATCAATATGCTCTTGAATTTTTTTTGTTTGAGGATTGATAAAATCAATATTTAGTTTAGTTTGTTGTCCTGGAATGATTTTATCATATGATAATTTGACATCTAGCGTTCCTTTTTCTGTTGGTAAAGTCTGTGAATTTGTTTGAGCAAATGCTGGAGTAATTAATAACGGGATTAAGAGTAACACTATTAGAAATCTCACAAGTTCTCTTTTTTTATACCATGAATAAAAATTACACGCTTATCAAATCTAAAACAACTGCTTCATTTCATTTTTATACAATAGTAACAGAGATTAATAACCAAATAATACCATCTTACATTATAGCTTGAACCACTTTCCCATTTATCATTATGTGATTCTAGTTTTTACCATTAGCTTTCTTACTGTTGCTCCAATCTATCTAGATACAATTTTTGCCGAAGACAAAGCAGCTTCTGATTATAGTAATAATGACATAACATATGTAGCAAAATTTGTATGTGGTTCTATTGTAGATGATAATGGCCCATTACGACCAGGCCATTATAATACAGATATCAGTATCACTAACAAACAATTATCTAAAATCTCCTTCTTATGGATCGTATCTGTAAATGATGGGCCAACATCACATTCAACTTTGATAACACTAGATCATCAAAAATCAACAGGACTTGATTGTAGAGATATTAAAAAAGTAATAGGCTTAGACAATAGCACTTCTCATGTAGGAGGATTTGTGTTTGTCACAATCCCACAAAGTTATAATCCTGCCAATCCAAACACTACGATTCAATATTCATCAGATGACATAAACTTGTTAGATGTTCAGGTCTTCTTTACTGCAAATGCTCTGGATACATTACCACATGAAGTAGTTCTTGAAAAAATATCATTTTATATAATTAGTGATGAAACTGGCAAGATTCCAAAACACATGATGAAAACTACATTAGATGTTACACTTGATTCAAAACTAAATGTAATATCTGATACAGAAAGAAAAGTAAAGGAAATTTTATCT
>Ga0209108_10001771_pt1 | contig 12502 bp, 11 predicted proteins | sample Rifsed10ft1_FD_184003 | JGI IMG/M metagenome (GOLD analysis project Ga0209108, IMG submission 184003) | Soil microbial communities from Rifle, Colorado, USA - sediment 10ft 1 (version 2) | ecosystem: Environmental > Terrestrial > Deep subsurface > Rock core/Sediment | place: Rifle, Colorado...
ATATAGGGGCTCTTCCGAAAGTGGGCCTCGACCTCTTCGGGGTAGATGTTCTTCCCCGTCGAGAGGACGATCACCTCTTTCCGCCGTCCCGTAATATAGAGATACCCCTCGGCGTCGAGATACCCCAGGTCCCCCGAGAGGAACCAGCCGTCCCGGAAGCTCTTGGCGGTTTCCTGGGGATCCTTGAAATAGCCTTGCATCACATTGGGGCCCTGGATGGCGATCTCACCGACTCCGTCCGGACCGGGGTCCACGATCCGGACCTGGACATCGGGCAGTGGCACGCCGACCGACCGGAAGCGGGGCTTCTGCGGCGGATTGAAGGTGACGACCGGCGACGTTTCGGTGAGACCATAGCCCTCGAGGACCGGAAAGCCAAGGCGGTGTAGATCCCAACCCACCGCGGGGTCGAGCTTCGCTCCCCCGCTGCTGATCAGCCGGAGCCTGCCGCCGAAGCGGCGATGGATCTGGGGGAACAGGAGAGGACCGGGGTTCCTCTGCAGGTATGCCTGTACCGCGCCGGCAAGGCCCAGGAGGAGGCCAAAGAGGAGCCGCAGCGGCCGGGGTCTCTTCTGGACCTCCTGAAAGATCCCGCGATGCAGCAGCGTCAAGAGCTGCGGGACCCCCACGAGGATACTGACGCCGGTCTCGCGCATGCACTGGAGCAGGTCGGGAGGTTTCAGGCTCTGCAGGAACGTGACCCGAGCCCCAACGAGGAGGGGTGTGAGAAAGGTGATCATGAAGGGGTACACGTGGTGGAGCGGGAGCAGGGCCAGCAGGTTGTCCTCGGGGCCGCAGAACTCGAGCGCCCTCACGGCGGAGCTGTTTGACACGAGATTGCGGTGGGTGAGGATCACCCCTTTCGGGCTTCCCGTCGTCCCCGAGGTGTAGAGGATCGAGGCGGGCGACTCCGATGGCACGGAGGGTAACGGGCCCCTGGGGGAGCTCTGGAGGATCTCGGCAAGGGTGTACGTCCCTGTGGGGGCCTTCTCATCGAGCAGGATGACCCGGGGACGGGACGGAAGCCGGGCCATGAAGGGTTGCACCTTGTCCAGTTCGGCCTCCGAGACGACGATGGCTCGGCTCTCGGAGTGGTGAAGGAGGTTCTCAAGCTCCTGGACCCCGAGTTGGACGTCAAGGGGGACGGCGGTGGCCCCCGCGGCCACGATTCCCAGGTAGGCGACGCACCATTCCGGCCGGTTCCCGGAGAGGAGCGCGATACGATCGCCGGGCGAGATCTCGATCCGTCGGAGGAAGGTCGCAAGGCGATGCGCCTGATCTGCGACCTCGCCGTAGCTCCAGCGGACGTAGCGACCGTCCCGCTTGATCTGAAAGGCGACACTGTCTTGAAAGCGGGCGGCCGCCTCGAAAAACTGGACTGAGAGGTTCTCGGCTGCTACCATGAGCCGATGATAGCAGGAACTCTCAAGCCTCACAATCGAAGGAGTGACGGGACAGCGGGGGCGTCATGGGTATCAGGGGTGTGATGTTTGGAATCGTTGTGAGTCTCGTGTGTAGCGCCTGTGTACCCATGATGCCGGCCGCTGGCGGCCGGGTGGGGGAGCTGCGCGGACGGGTTGTCGGGATCGAGCGAGAGAAAGGATTGATCGCCGTCGCGACCGGACCGGACACGGAGGGACAGTGGCTCTCTCTGGTCCCGTCCACGTCGGTGAGAGGTCCTGACATCTCGACCGTGGATGCGCTGCAAGCCGGCCAGCGCGTCTACGTGCGCACCCTGCAGGAACCCGGGGCCGATCGGCCAGAGGTCCTCAGTATCACTGTCATCAAGTACACGCTGACCCCGAAAGGCACAGGCTCGGGAAGTATTGGGATCCCGGGACTCTGATCCGGCTCCTGGCCCTGAAATTGCAAGTCCTTACCGCAGATGAGGAGACACGCGCACACGTATTTCACGGCATCCTTCGTAACCCTTCTCCTCCTGGTGCCCCTGGCGAGGCCGGGGGCGGCCGAGTCCCCCTCCCCTCTCGAGAGACGCTTCCATACCTTCGGGAACGGCCTCGGGCTTTACCACGTCAAGGTGAAAGAGGCGACGAATTTCACTCTGTCGGCCACCGTCTGGGTCGGCAGCGTGGATGAAGATCAAAGGACGAACGGAGGCGTGAGCCACCTGGTGGAACACATCCTCTTCCACCAGCCGGATATGCCGGAGGAGGCGTTCAACGCCCAGATCAAGTCGAGGGGCGGCACGTACAATGCGAGGACCTCCCGAGACTACACGCGATATCACGTCACCCTCCCCCGCCGTCATCTGACGCTGGGCCAGGCGTGGCTCCACAAAGTCCTCATTCACGATCGCCTCGTTACAGGCCGCCTCGAGGACGAAAAGGAGATCGTCAACCGGGAAAATGGATGGTCGCCTCCCACGTGGTGGCACCATCTCGGAGATCTCATCGATCCCAAGTACCTTGCACTCCCGGGGTTCTGGACGCGCCAGTTCGGGCTGCGCGAGTATGACGAGCCCGTGGGAGGGACCTATGAGGTGGCGAGGAAATTGACAGCCTCGCAACTCGAGGCGCATTACCGGGCGTACTACTATCCGGAGAATATGGTCCTCCTCTACGTGGGACCGCACAACCTCGAGGAGGTGGTCGCCGTCACTGGCGCAACCTTTGGAAGTGTCGCGCCGACCGGACGGAAGCCGAACCTTCGCCCCCCCCTCCAAGACCGATCCCCCCGTCCCTACTTCGGCCACAAGCTCCCGCAGATCTTCTCCGACCCGGACTACCGGATCGCCATCGGGCAAGTCCTGACCGGGCTGCATTTCTCCTCCCGCTCGGAGATGAGCCTGTACTATTTCGTGATGAAGGAGCTCTTAGAGGAGCGTTTTCGATACGGAGAGGGAAAGGCGTACTCCGTGTGGGGATACTTCGATTATTACCGGGGTGTGGGGTATCTCCAGTTCGAGCTGGAGGCCAGCCGGGAGACCTTTTGGGCGCAACTGAAGGAAATCAAGGAGCTCGTCTGGGGGGATCTGGGGAACCACTTGAGCCGAGCGGATTACGAGCGATACAAGACGACTCTCTTGGAACGCGTCACGTCCAGCCGGGCGCTCGAGGATGTCCACGGCCGGGTGTGGGCAGCGATTTACCAGCACGACTTGCACCGGCCTTCCCCTGAAGAGACCGATATCGCCGGGCCGTGGCGATCCCTCTCCCATGACGACTTTCTCGAATGGGCTCGCTCCTGGCGGACCGATACAGCGCCCCTGTTGCAGCTTTCGATGCCCGGCGTTCCCTTCCCCTATGCCCATCTCGTGATCTTCGTCCTTTTCCTGGCCATCGGGACCCACTGGGCCCAGTCTCTCCTCCGGCGTCCCTATCCCCGCGAGCCGATCAGCCTCATCACGCGCGTGCCCTATCGCCTCGCGGGCTGGGTTCACTTGGGCCTGGTCTATGCGGGTGTGGCCTGCGTGTATTTCCATCTGTCCCGGATGAGCGCGTTCGGCGGCCTGTTCTTCAGCCGCGTGGATCTCCTCGCCTTACTGGGTCCCTATCTGCGATGGGTCTTCGATGGGATCCTCATCGGATTCGGGATCGTGATGGGGGGAACCGTGATCCCACGGGAGGTCCTGGCCACCGATGGGGCGCTCGTGGTCACGATGCGGTCTCCCGTCTTCTGCCGCATCCCGCTCGCAGATATCGAGAGGGTCGAACCGGTCAGCGGGTGGGCCGCCTGGAAGCACATCCTGAAGCTCAAAGCTCTGCCCATCTACCCCTGGTTCTTCCGGGGCCTTATCATCCACCGCAAGTCCGGGCGCAGCCTGGTGCTGCACACGCAGGATGACCACGACCTTCGAGAGCTCCTCTCTTCGCGCGCCCTCACCTACCCGGCGGTTTCGGTCCGCAGGGCGGCCCGGACGACCCGAGGGAGGACCCGCCTCCGCAAGCCAGTGCCCGGCGCTTGACATCCTAGATACCGTTGGGGATACTGAACCGCCCGCGACCCTGAAACCCCCGCCTTCTGGTCACCCCGTTCATTGACCCATCATGCCAGGGGCGCGGGCAGGTGAGAATAGGCCTGTGATGGCGCGGGAAGGATCTCGGGCGGTTATGGACCGGAGGAGTGTGATGGTGGGGAGCACGCTCCGAAGATGATCGTCGTCACAGGTGCCGCCGGCTTCATTGGGTCGAACGTGGTGGCCGCGCTTAATGCGCGTGGGCGCCCGGACACCGTTGCGGTCGATAGCTTTCGCCATACGGCCAAGGACACCCTGTACCTTCACGAACTACGTATCCACGGCACTGTGGATAAGGACCACCTGGGGAGGTGGCTGGACGAAGAAGGCGCGGCTGTCGAGGCGATCATTCATCAAGGTGCCTGCAGCGATACTACCCTCCGAGATCGCGACTATGTGATCGCGGTGAATACTGACTACACACGCATGCTGTGGCAATGGTGTACCCGCGCGGGCAAACCTTTCGTATATGCTTCCAGCGCCGCGACCTACGGTGATGGGTCGCAGGGGTACGACGACCGGGCCGATCCGCGGACGCTGAAGCCCCTGAATCTCTACGGCGAATCCAAACAGCTGTTCGACCTGTGGGCGTTGGAACAAGGTCACACGCCGCCGCGCTGGGCTGGACTGAAGTACTTCAACGTGTATGGGCCGCGCGAAGCGCACAAGGGCCGGATGGCCTCCGTGGCGTTTCACGCCTACCAGCAGATCCGGGAGAGCGGTCGGGTCAGGCTCTTTCAATCTTACAAGAAGGAGTATGCGGACGGCGGCCAAAGGCGGGATTTCGTCTACGTGGGGGATGCCGTGGAGGCGACACTGCACCTGTTGGAGACGCCGGTGTCTGCGCAGGCACCGAACGGCCTCTATAACGTCGGGACGGGGCAGGCCCGCACCTTCGCGGACCTGGCCCGGGCGGTCTTCGCGGCGCTGGGGCGCGATCCGGTGATCGAGTACATCCCGATGCCCGAGGATCTGCGGGATCGGTACCAGTACTTCACGCAGGCGAGGATCGATAAACTGCGGCGCAGCGGCTTCACGCGGCCCTTCCGCCCGATCGAGGAGGGTGTGTGGAATTACGTAGCGTACCTCCGAGCGCAGGAATCGTCTGAGGCGTGAATGAATAGGGGGGCGACGTGGAGGTGATTCGGGCACAGGAGAGTGAGGCTCGACGGGGAGAACGATTCACCGGCACCGCCTGGGTGGAGGCGCTGTACAAGGCCCAGCGGCCGGGTGGCATGCGGGTGTACCGCGTGTTCTTCGAGCCCGGGGCCCGGACGCACTGGCACGCCCACGACGGTGAGCAGACCCTGTATGTGGTGGAGGGACGGGGACGGGTGAGTACGTCAGGTGGGCGGGGAAGGGAGATCGCTCCCGGGGACATCGTATACATCGGGCCGGGCGAGAAGCACTGGCACGGGGCGGGACCGGGAAGTGCGCTGATTCACCTCGCGGTCACGACCGGAAAAGAGACCGCGTGGATGGAGGAGGTCACGGACGGTGAGTACACCCAGGCCTGACCGCTGTACGCTTCACTGGACCCGGATAACGATCTTGCCCCGGGCGCGCCCCGATTCGCTATATTCGTGGGCCTGCCGGATCTGCTCTACAGGATAGATCCGGTCGATCAGCGGCGTGAGTTTGCCCTGCTCCGTCCATTGCGCCAGGAACTCGAGGTCCGGTCCGTTCGGCTTCATGACGATCCACCGGCACCGCTTGCCGTAGCCGACGAGGCCGAAGCACGAAGTGAGGAGGCCCCAGACGAAACTGCTGGCACCGGGGACGGTGGTCACGTAGACCCCCGTTGGTGCCAGAACCCGGGAGCACGTCCCGAACGACCGGTTCGGCACCACATCGAAGATGACGTTGTACATCTCATCCTGACTCGCGAAGTCCTCGCGGGTGTAGTCGATCACTCGCTCTGTTCCCAGCTGGCGGACCAGTTCCAGATTCCGGGTACTGGTCACGCCGGTCACTCGGCCGCCCAGGGCGACGGCGACTTGGACGGCGAACGCGCCGACCCCGCCGGAGGCGCCGTTGATCAGCACTCGGTGTCCGGGCTTGAGTGCCGCCGTGTCCCGAAACGCCTGCAGCGCGGTGAGCGCCGCCACCGGAACAGCCGCTGCCTCTTCGAAGGAGAGCTTCTCTGGTTTCCGCGCCAGGGCGGACTCGCTGGCCGCGACGTATTCCGCGTAGCATCCACCCCTGCGGATGCTGGCGTACACCTCGTCCCCGGACCTCCAGCGGGTGACGCCGGAACCCACCTCTTCAACCACGCCGGCGACGTCGAACCCGAGGATGAAAGGAAACTTTACGGGCCAGACGAAGCGCAGCATGCCTGTGCGGAGTTTCCAGTCGATAGGGTTCACGCTCGTGGCGCGCACGCGGAGCAGGACCTGTTTCGTACCGGGCGTCGGCTTGTCGATCTCCCGGAGTGTCAACCGATCGGCGGATCCGTAGCCGTCAATCACCACCGCCTTCATCCATCCTCCTGCTCGCCTCGTCCCGGACGAGCTACTTCTTCAGCAACAGCAAACCAAAATAGATCCCTAGCGAGGCCACGTGCGAGAGTATAAGGCCCCCAGAGCGCTTCGATGACCCTCGCGTGAAGGGATACGCAAGAAAGGGAAGGCACTACAAGGGTAAATTGACCGCCTGGCCTGACTGGGCGCTCCGGGTCACTGCCTCGGTAAACTCCATGTACCGCACGCCGTCCTCGAAGCGGGTGCGTGTCACCTTTTCCGTGCCCCGTATGGCGTTGATGAACTCCTCCTCCACGCGCCAGCGTCCCTGCTCCTCCGGGGGGATCACGATTCTTTGCTGTTCCTTGTCCCGCCGCCGTCCGCCGTGAAGCTGCAAAGCGGAGGTGTCCAGTCGCAAGGTCCCCTCGGTGCCGAACAGCCATACCTCGTTGGCCGGTGGAAGGCCGGTGACGGTGCTGAAGCGGAGGTGGGCGATGGCTCCAGAGGCCAGAGTGGCGATGATATCCACGTGGTCGGGGATGGTCACCGTCCGCAACAGCCCGCTCGTGTCCTTTCGCTGAGGGACGCAGAGTTTGGTCATGGCCATCACGCGACTGGCAGGACCCACCCAGCGCATCAGTGCCTCGTACCAGATCCCGATTGTCAGGGTGTTGAAGCCGCAGAGATCCGCATCCTGTCGCCAGTGGAGGGGACTTTCCCTGTCCACAAAGGTGGGCTGGAGCTGCCGTACCTCCACGGCCAGCACCTCCCCCAGGTAACCATGGGCGATGAGCTTCTCGATGGTCCCGTCGACGGGCAGGGTATGCGGGGCGGGGACCACTTGGGTGACGAGGTGGGGGTGCTGCCGGGCCGCCTCCAGCATGGCATGCGCCTCTGCCGCGTTCATCGCCATCCGCGCTTCGCACAGGACATGCTTGTCGCTCTCGAGGGCCGCCAGCGTCACGGGGCAGTGGAGATACGGCCACGTGCCGATGCAGATGGCGTCGGTATCGTCGGCCTCCACCAGCTCCATCCAGTTGTCGTAGACCTTGGGGATGCCGAACTCCCGGGCCACGCGCTCACTCGAATCACGGCTGCGGTTGGCCACGCTGACGATATCGACGCCCGGAACAGCCCGGAGTCCGGGGATGTGCTTCAGGCGCGTGTTCGCTCCCGCGCCAACGATTCCCACGCGGATCGTTTCGTTGGGCATGGTATCTCCTTTCGAAACCCATCTATCAAAGGGAAAGATCGAAGTCAAGAATGCGGGCGAAGGAGGCGCGTCAGCTCTTGTCGCCGGTGGCGTCTGTGAAGAGGCTTAAGAATCTGTGGTTCTCGAGGGGGCCCTGGACGAATTCGACCCCGTGGCTGAAGAGACCGGAATCATCGCTGGAATCGGACGCCCATCGCACCCTCGCGCGAATGCGTTCCGTGTGGGGGACGCGCAGGGTGATCTCCACCTTGGTGCGGGGGAGGAGCTGCTTGGGAAGAAAGATCAGTGCCCCGCCTCGGCTGATGTTCCCGATCTTCCCTTCGAGGGCGGGGACATCGGAGCTCACGGGTTGGCAGGAGATGGGTAAGGCAAGGGGGAAGCGCTGGAATGCCCGATGTTCCCCGGACTTCCCCTGGGTCAGAGTCTTGAGGAGGGACTGGTAATACGGCGGGGAGAGTTGCACGAACTCCACGCCGTGATAGTAGAAGGTTCGTTGGCCTCCCTGTCGCACCCACACGACGCGGGCCTCGGCTTCAACGACCTCTGGCTCCGCGAAGATGACGAGGCCCAGGCGACATCCCATGAGGAGAGGAGTCGGCAGCTTGAGACAGGCCCCCCCCTCTCCCAGATCCTCCGTCCAGCCCGTTCCCGTTTGGGCCGGTTCCTCCTGGTCCAGTCGCTTGTAGAGCACGGGGATCTGGATGGTGTATCTCAGGAACCGTTGTCGCATGGGCCTGCATGCTTGCAACTCCGGTGCCAGACAGCACGCCCCCGATGCCCTCTGGTGCCTGCCCCCCTGACAGATTGTCAGGGCTGGGCGCCTCAAGCAACAACTTGGCAGAGGCTCCCCAAGCTCCACGAGCCGCCTTTGGGGGTGAAAAGGGGCTCTGGGCCTCTATCGAGCGGCGGAATCGAGCTCTTGGCACACTTTTCGCAATTGAGGTGGCCGAGGTCAACCGAAGGGGCAATCCTCGAAAGGAGGCAAGGATGAGGAGATGGACCAAGGCGCTCGCAATAACCCTAGTAGGGGTGACACTTCCGATCAGTGGCCTCTCCCAGGAAAAGGGAGCGCAGCCGGAGGGGAATTCGCTGCGCGTGGTTCGGGGCGTGGTGACGGCCGGGGTCGTCAACCGCGAACCGGTCGGTGACGGCAGCGTCTTTCCGCCCTCGACGGGGGCAGTGTACTATTTCACCGAGGTCGAGGGGGCCAGCGGGGCGACGCAGATCACCCACATCTGGTACTATCAGGACCAGAAGATGGCGGAGATCCCCCTTTCCCTTGAGGGTCCTCGGTGGCGGACCTGGAGTAGCAAACGAATCCTTGAGAACTGGGTCGGATCGTGGAAGGTCGAGGCGGTGGACCAGAGTGGCAACGTCCTCTCCTTCCAGACCTTCAGTGTTCAATAGGGGGTGGCGAGGGTAGTCCCTTCAGGTAAGATCTCGAAAACAGAAGGCCCCGGATGTCCCGGGGCCTTTTGATTTCTCGCGCACCTGCTCTGCCTGTGACGGTGCTTGACACTCCTTTCGCTCGTACACCATAATTCACTCCTCTACAACGTGGCATAGCCTTCGCCTTACCCGGGCGAGTTCGATGTCAGGTTCGCCAGCCATGTGAGGGAGGATGCCGCAATGGCGACCCGTGAGCTGACCGCCATACCCTTGATGCAGATCATTTCAGGTTTTTGGGCTTCCAAGACGCTCGCCGCAGCAGTAGAGCTGGATCTGTTTACCCAGCTCTCCGGCCGCGGCGTTGATATCCATCAACTCAGTCAGTTACTGCAGATTCACCCCCGACCCGCCGAGATGCTCCTCAGCGGTTGCGCATCGTTAGGCCTGCTCGAGAAGCGGGGGGAGCGCTACTATAACTCCCCCCTGTCCGAGGAGTTTCTGGTGCGGGGCAAGCCGTACTACTTTGGCGGCGTGATCACCCTGCTGGACCGGCGCCTGTATCTGCCGTGGAACCGGCTCCCCGAGGCCATCAAGACGAATCGCGCGCAGACCTGGGGAGATCAACCGGGAATTTTCGAGGCGATGTCCCCGAACCCGGAGGAGCAGCGGATCTTTACGGAAGGGATGCATAGCTTCAGCGTGCAGTCCGGGGAGGCGGTCGCCGCCGCTTTTGACTTTTTGCCCTACGCGCATCTGCTCGACGTCGGTGGCGGCTCTGGGGCGTACTGCATTGAGGCAGCGCGACGCTATCCACACCTCCGTGCCACGGTCTTCGACCTGCCGGCTGCGCTGGAGATCGCTCGGGAGAAGATTGCGGAGGCGGGATTCTCCGATCGCATCAAGACGCATCCCGGGGATTTTTTAGCGAGGCATTGCCGAAGGGGGCCGATGTCGTTCTTCTCTCGATGATTCTCCATGACTGGACTCCCGAGAAGAACCGGGTGATCCTCACAAGGTGTTTCGATGCTCTGCCATCCGGCGGTGCGGTCATCGTGAGCGAACTGATGATGAATGACGAGAAGACAGGGCCTGTATCGGCCGCGCTGATGTCCCTGAATATGCTGATCGAGACAGAGGGCCGCAACTATACCTGGACCGAATACACGCAGTGGTTGAAGGAAGTCGGGTTCAGAGAGATTCAGGGGCTCCCGGTGGAATCCCCGGGAGTCAACGGGATCCTCGTCGGTCGGAAGCAATAAGCTCAGTGGATGTGGCGGTCGTCCACCGCGGCAGTCACGTTCGCCGCCCGCAGCTTGCTGCATCCTGGCGACCGCAATTTGGGCTTGACAGGGAACCTAGCTATTGGGGTACAAGAAGGGTAACTCTAGGTGACGTTTCGCTTCGCCGCACGGGCGATCGGTACATGAGGTGAGCGATTAGCTCTTCGTAGGCATTGGTAGGATGTAACCAGGCATAGGTCTTGGCCCACCTGTCGAGCAATTCTCGGCGGCCGAGCAAACCAGACGTTCTACCTGAGCGGCTTATGCCCCGAGGGTCTTTTTTTCTGCTGGAAGCGCCACGCCTGATCAGACGCTTCGCCGGAAGCAGGTGACGCATATGGCGACCTTGTCTGAAATTGCAGAGGTGCTGGAGTTCTTGGCAGGGCGCAATACGTTCCATTCCAAGATCATAATCGGCATTGCGACCCTTTTCGGTGTATCGGGAGTCATATTGTTAAGTCGTGCCTTCTCGACCCAGGGCCCGCAGCTGGTGGTGATGTTGGTCGGAGGAGGCCTCTTAATCGTGACGATTTTGTTTCTGTACGAGCAAATTCAGAATCTCCGAAAGCAAAATCTTGTGATGGAGATGGTTGTCGCTGTCATCAGTCGAATTCAGGACAAAGCCACCACAGAGAGAATCAGCGAGCTGGCGGGACAAATCTCCGAGCTCGCTGGGAGGAGCGACACCGGAAACGGAGCACTGGAAGAGATTTTGGAATTCGTCCACCGCCTCGATCGCAGCCAGGGTCGGAGCCTAAGAGCCACAGCTGTTGGACTTCTTGTGGCGGCCGGAATTGCTGCGGTTACAGCGGGAGCATCCTACTTCGAGCGCAAGAAAAACACCGCCGTTGAGGCCGTCCTGAGTCAGGAGCCTGAGCAGGTCGCGAGGGACCTTGAGCGAGTAAGCGGACTGATGCTTCAGGCGAAACTAGAAACTCAGCCGGCAAAGAAACAACCCGATCCACCAGAGAAGCAAACATTTCAAACGGTCGTACAAGCTGAGAGGCCAAATAGTGGAGATGCCTTGGCAAAGCAAGAAACTTCGGCTAACGGCGATAAACATGTTGCGTTGCAGAAGCAGATAAGTGCATTGCAACAAGAGCTGTCAGTTGCTCGGCTGCAGCTTAAGGAAGAGAGAAAGAAGGTGGACGTGCTTGAGGAAGAGACAGGGGGTTATCGCAAGGATGCAGGTGAGCTGGAAAGGCGCATCCAGGGGTTAGAAAAAACGTTAGCGGAGCACGATTATGTCGGGCTGGTCAACGAAGCGCTCGCCTATACGTATCGGAAAGGACCAGGAGATGCGGAGGGGGCTGAGGCTGCCTACCGGAAGGCGATTGGAATAGCTCACGCGAAGGGCATCCGTGACCCTGTCGTCTATAACGCGTACGCAGCGTTCCTTCAAGAGCAGGGCAGATTCAAGGAGGCCCAGAAGTTCTACAAGATGGCCTTGGACATCAACCCACGCTACGCGCCGGCGTTGATTAATCTTGGGGGCTTGTACGAACTGACAGGGGAGACGGAAAAGGCCTTAGAAAAATACAAAGCGGCCGACGAGGCAGGTGAAAAGTTGGGCGCGGAGAACTACTCGCGCTTGAAATCCGTCATCAAAAGATAAAAAGTAAAGGCCCAGTCCATTTTCCTCCGTACCGCGATCCCTCGCTAGAACTGACCACGGCCAAAGGAGTTTCCGTGCCGGTTGCTCGCCAAAAGGCGTCACGGACTCCAGCCGCTTCCTCCGCGGAAAACGCGCGTCGGGTGACGCGGATAACTTCTTGAAACTGTGGGGATTGGCTTAGTGGATGTGGCGGAGCTTCTTGGACATATAGTCCATCAGGAGATACTGGCCGAGGGTGTAGGGGGTCGTGAAGTAGGCCTTGCCCCGGGCGATCTCGGTGACCTTCTGGACGAAGGCCACCAGGTCGTAGTCGCGGGCGAGCATGAAGGTATTAATGAGGATCCCGGCCCGGCGGCACGCCACGACCTCCCGGAAGGTCTCATGGATGATGCGGGGGTCCAGTCCCGCGGGGTTCTTGTAGATCCGGCCGTCGGCAAGCGTCATGGCCGAGGGCTTGCCATCGGTGATCATCACGATCTGCCGCATGTCCTTCCGCTCGCGCGTCAGGATCTGCTGGGCCAGCCTGAGGCCGGCCTTGGTGTTGGTGTGGTAAGGACCGACGGTGACCCG
>Ga0209108_10001773_pt1 | contig 12498 bp, 13 predicted proteins | sample Rifsed10ft1_FD_184003 | JGI IMG/M metagenome (GOLD analysis project Ga0209108, IMG submission 184003) | Soil microbial communities from Rifle, Colorado, USA - sediment 10ft 1 (version 2) | ecosystem: Environmental > Terrestrial > Deep subsurface > Rock core/Sediment | place: Rifle, Colorado...
GCGCTCATGTCCTGGTACGGCAATGACGGGATCTAGGAAGAGCCCCGCCGCGCCGATCGCATCGACCAGGCGCTGAGCGTGCGTGCGGGAGAGATCGCGCTGGAACGGGCAAGTTCGTGTTTATCCGTTGAAGCAGGACGCCTTTCTGTGGTGGGCGAGCTGAATCCGCTGATTTCTAGAACGGCAATGCGGCATCCGGTTTGGCCGATTGCACGAGCTTGCGAAAGCGGTTCTGGATTTTTTCCAGCGCTGGCATGTTGTCCGCTTCGAAGCGGAAAACAAGTACCGGCGTCGTATTGGAGGCGCGTACCAGTCCGAATCCGTCGGCGAAGTCCGCGCGCAGACCGTCGATGGTCGTGAGTTTGGCGTCGGGAAAATGGGCCCGTTTTACCAGTTCCTTGATAAGCGCGAAATGTTCCCCCTCGGCGAGCTTGAGGTTCAATTCCGGCGTGTTGACCGTGTTCGGCAGCGAATCGAAAATGTCCTTCGGTGGGCGCGAGTCGCGCGACAACAGTTCGAGCAATCGTGCGGCCGTATAAAGACCGTCATCGAAACCGTACCACCGTTCCTTGAAGAAAATATGCCCGCTCATTTCCCCGGCCAGCAGTGCCCCCGTTTCCTTGAGTTTGGCCTTGATAAACGAATGCCCTGTTTTCCACATGGTCGGCTTGCCGCCGGCCTTGCGTATCTCTTTGTCGAGCGTGCGTGAACACTTGACGTCATAGATGATTTCACCGCCTGGATGACGCGATAGCACGTCGCGCGCGTAAAGCACCATTTGCCGATCGGGCCAGATCACGTTTCCGTCAGGCGATATCACGCCAAGCCGGTCACCGTCGCCGTCAAAAGCAAGTCCCGCGTCGTAACCGCCCTTGTTAATTTCTGCGATCAGGTCGGCGAGGTTTTCCGGTTTGCTCGGATCGGGATGATGGTTGGGGAAAGTCCCGTCGACCTGGCAGAACAATTCCGTGACGCGGCAACCGAGGCGTTTGAGCAGTTGCGGAGCCAGTTCGCCCGCCACGCCATTGCCGCAATCGACCGCCACGCGCATCGGGCGCGCGAGTTTCACGTCATTGACCACCCGATCCAGATAGGCGCCGCGCACGTCGGTTTTTGAAATCGTTCCCTGACCGGTGACGATTTCATTATTCAGTGACCGTATCCGCAGTTTCTGAATTGCCTCGCCTGAAAGCGTAACCCCGCCGATGACCATCTTCAGACCGTTATAATCGGGCGGATTATGGCTGCCGGTGACGGCGACACCGGAGCCGGCGCCCAGGTGTTGCACGGCGAAATACACCACGGGCGTCGGGACCATCCCGATATCCACCACGTCACAGCCGCTTTTCGCGAGTCCGCGGCATAGCGCGGCCGACAGCTCCGGCCCCGAGAGACGACCGTCACGCCCCACGACAAAACGTTTTTGATTTAGCGCCTGAGCCTCGCTGCCCAGGGCCTGACCGATGCGCTCGACGTTTTCCGCGGTGAGCGTTTTATTTACTATTCCGCGGATGTCGTAAGCCTTGAAAATTTCCGGCGGAAGCGATGGGTCCGCGGCGCTGGCGGAGTCGGGATTCGACATGATGATCTGAAATTCAGCGTTGTTGAAAACCGGGACCAGTTTACCGTATCCCGTCGCCTCAAGCGAGGCAGGAGTGTTGGGCGGCAACCGGTTCGATTCAACTCACCATTATTTGTTTTTTCGCAGGCGGGCCGGAATTTGGATCATAAATCTTTGTGTTATTCCGACCGGATTCTTTCGCCCGCAACAACGCCTGATCGGCGCGCCACAGTACGTCGTCCGGTTTGGAATCTTTGTCGGTCATGGTACTGAGTCCACCCGTCCAGCGAATTTGATGGATTACGCCCTTCGTCAGTGGAATCTCGCGTGGTAGTTGCTTGCGCAAACGATCGGCAAAGACGGCGGCCTTGTCCAATCCCGCGTACGTATAAATGATGCAGAACTCATCGCCTCCCAGGCGCGAGAGGACATCCGTTTGACGCACCACCTTGCGCAAGGCGTTGGCAAACCCGACAATCAGCGCGTCCCCTGCGTCATGGCCATGCTTGTCATTCACCGCTTTGAAATGATCCACGTCGATGATCAGAACGGATGAAGGACCGTTGGCTTTGGAGGAATCGAAAAGCTCTTTGAGCCGGGTTTCGAAGTGCCGGCGGTTCCCCAGTTTCGAGAGATGGTCCATGAGCCCCATGTCCTTCAATTTTTGTTGTTCCTCGATGAGTTTTTGTCCCCGATCGCGGAAATAATCGAAGATTTCCGTGAACTCTTTCAGTTCCATGGGGTAATCCACGCGCACGCCGCCTTCACGCACGTCTTTGAACATGCGAGTAAGGGATTTAATGTCATGCCGGATAGACAGAACGGTCCACCGGTAAAACCGGAAGAAGACGATTAGAGTGATTAAAGCGGCGAACAGAATAAAATATAAATAGTAAACCCGTCCGCCTGACATCATTAAAGAATGGATTGTTGGAGGGGCATTCGCCGGCTGATAAAGCAGCGTCCAATTGGTCTGGCCCAGTTGAGTTGCCACCGTTACCGCATCGGGGTTTGTAGCGTTTCCAACAGTTAATACGGTTTGTGTCGTTTCCCCCTTTATTGATTGCTGTAGTTCCATGCGCGCGCCGCGTGGCAGCGATTGCTCGATAATCTCCTGCAACGGGGCTCGTGTGAAGCTTGCCAGTAGAAATCCGGCCACATTTTTATTTTCGACGCGCACCGGTACGGCCAGATCATAATGTTCCGAAGGGGTGCCGATATCGTAAAATTCAGACGGTATGACGGCATTGGTGGAAAGCACGGACTGAAGATAATCCCTGCTTCCCGGGGCGAGCTTTTCAGACGTCGTTATAGTACCCGTGCTGTCTCGGGGCAGCAGGCGCGACGCCGTGGCGCCCACGAGCATGGATTTTATCCGATCTTCGTAGCGCTCTCTTTCAGCGGTTGTATCACGCCTTAAAGCGCTCACCACGATCTCCTGTTGCGCAATTTTCTCCAGCATCCCGTGTTGCTGGGCGAGAAGTACGTTAATTCGATTTGCCGCCGTACGTGCCGTTTGTGATACGTTTTCATTATAAGAAGACTGGTGGATATCGCTTATGGCCAGATATACCGCATACCCGGCGGCCGCGAGTATCAGCATGAAGATCAGATAAAACTGGATATAGAGGCGAGTCAGCGAGCGCGCCATAAGAAATCCGGAGCTACTTGAGCAACATTCCTTGTTCTGTTTGAACTGACGAGAAATTCTCCTTTCTGATAACTATAGTTGACCGCTACTCAAGTATGACCGCTCACGGGTTTCCAGCCGACCCGTGGCGGGAATCCGCGGATATGCGATGGCGGAATACTTATTTTCGCCCGGAATGCCCAAAGCCGCCATCGCCACGCCTACTTTCCTCAAATTCGGCGACGACACGGAATTCGGCCTGGACAACCGGAACAAAAACCATCTGCGCGATCCGGTCACCCGGCTCGACAGTGAATGGGTTTTGGCCGCGGTTCCAAACGGAAATAAATATCTGACCCTGGTAATCCGAATCGATCAGCCCGACCAGATTGCCGAGCACGATACCGTGCTTGTGGCCGAGACCCGAGCGCGGCAGCAGCACGGCGGCGAGACGGGTATTGTTGATGTGTATGGCGATGCCCGATGGGATAAGATGGGTTTCGCCGGGAGCGATGTGCAGGTGCTCATCCAGACAGGCGTACATGTCGAGACCCGCGGAACCGTTTGTGGCATAACCGGGCAACGGAAATTCGGTACCAATGCGCTTGTCGAGTATTTTTAGTTCTATTTTTTCCATGCCTGTTTTTCGGATTTGCCCGCCGATTTTGTCTCCTCAGCACCGTAATTGAGATATCTTGGAGATGCTCCGTGAACGGTATCGCTCAGCGATGTGCTGAATAAGCAGGCGGGCCAGCTTGTGTTTGGATTGCGCGGGCAATTCGAGGGTGGCATTCTTCTCAACGAGCAATAGCCGGTTTTCATCCGATTCGAACCCGATACCAGACCCTACCTGGTTGGCGGCAACCAGATCCACGTTCTTGTTCTCCAGCTTCTCGCGCGCATGTTGCTCCACATTTTCAGTTTCAGCGGCAAAACCGACCGTGAAGGGGGCGGGTTTCAGCGCGGCAACGCTCGCCAGAATATCCGGATTGCGCACCAATTCGATCGTCAGTGTCGCTTTTTTTCTCTTGATCTTTTCGCCCGAGGTCGTTACCGGACGATAATCTGCCACAGCGGCGACACCGATAAAAATATTGGCGGATGCAATATGGGCATGAACCGCGTCGTACATTTCCTGCGCGCTGGTGACTCGGACTATTCGTACGCGTTCCGGATCCGGCAGGGCGGTCGGTCCTGAAACCAGGATAACGCTGGCGCCCGCTTCGGCAGCGGCTTCGGCGACGGCGTAGCCCATTTTCCCGGAGCTGCGATTGCTCAGGCCGCGCACCGGGTCAATCGCCTCCCAGGTCGGGCCGGCGGTGACAACGACGGTAAGACCGTCGAGCGCTCCGATGGCGAACAATTCGGAACTCATCGTGACGAGTTCAGCCGGTTCCAGCATCCGGCCGGGTCCGATTTCTCCACAGGCCTGGGACCCTTCTCCCGGTCCGAAAATCTTGACGCCGTTTTTTTTAAGTATGGCAAGGTTCGCTTGGGTGGCGCTGTTAGCCCACATCTGCTGGTTCATGGCGGGAGCGACGGCGACCGGCGCCTCGGTCGCCAGACATACCGTACTCAAGAGATCGTCGGCCCGGCCCTGCGCCAGGCGGGCGAGAAAGTTGGGGCTCGCCGGTGCCACCAAAACGGCATCGGTCCAGCGCGCGAGTTCAATGTGCCCCATTCCAACTTCGGCGTCGGTATCAAGCAGATGCTGGTGCACCGGATGGCCACTCACCGCCTGCAAAGTCAACGGCGTGATGAATTCAGCCGCTCCCGCCGTCATGATCACGCGCACTTCGGCGCCCGCCTCGCGCAGGCGTCGCACCACATCGGCGCTTTTATAAGCGGCAATGCCGCCAGTCAGACCGAGCAAAATCCGTTTATTGGTAAGCGTGCCCATATGCTAAAGTGTACTTGCCCGGCTGGGGGGGATACAAATAAGGATAATTCAATGCCGATCAGTAAATGGCCGGAACACGAGCGACCGCGGGAAAAACTGCTGCAACGCGGCCCGGCCGCCTTGTCCGATGCCGAGTTGCTGGCGATCTTCATTCGCAGCGGTGTCCCCGGCAAGACCGCCGTCGATGTGGCGCGCGACCTGTTGTCCCGTTATGGCGGTCTGCGTGCGTTGCTGGCGGCGGGCCGGGAAGAGTTGTGCGAAACGCCGGGTCTTGGCGAAGCCAAGTACGTTCAACTCCAGGCGAGCCTGGAAATGGGCCGGCGGTTTCTGGCCGAGAAACTCAAACGTGATGTGATACTGGGCTCCACCCGGGACACGAAAGATTTTCTCCAGGCCCAACTCCGCGACCGCAAGAGCGAGGTGTTTGGCGTGCTGTTTCTTGACAATCGCCATCGGGTACTGGCTTTTGAAGAATTGTTTCAGGGCACCCTGAACGGCACCGCGGTTTATCCGCGCGAGATCATCAAGCGCGCGCTCAGTCACAATGCCGCCGCCGTGATCCTGGTCCACAATCATCCCTCGGGCGTGGCCGAGCCGAGCAGGGCGGATGAACTCCTGACCACGCGGATCAGGGACGCGCTGGCCCCGGTTGATATACGTCTATTGGATCACCTTGTGATTGGCGACGGTGAAATGGTTTCATTCAGCGAACGCGGTCTGATTTAACCGGGCTCAGGCGGCTGCGCGCTTGCGATTTCGCTCCCGGCGAAATTGTGATATAAAAGCGGTCCTTTTGCGGCCGGCCGGGCGTTCCGGCAGACGAATCCGGGGTAAATAGTCAAGGAGATTGGCGATGTCGAGAGTTTGTCAGGTGACGGGTAAACGGGTGCTTGCCGGGCATAATGTGTCGCATGCGAACAATAAGACCCGTCGCCGGTTCCTGCCCAATCTGCAATACCGCCGCCTCTGGGTGGAGAGCGAGAAACGCTGGGTCAACCTGCGTCTGTCGAGCCAGGGCCTGCGCACCATCGACAAAAAGGGAATTGATGCCGTGCTGGCCGAAATGCGCGCCCGCGGCGAAAAGGTTTGAACCAGGATACGCATCATGGCCAAAGCCATTCGTGAAAAGATCAAGCTCGTTTCCAGCGCCGGCACCGGTCATTTCTACACCACGACCAAAAACAAGCGCACCACTCCGGACAAGCTGGAGCTGAAGAAATACGACCCGGTGGTGCGCAAGCATGTCGTTTATAAGGAATCGAAGATCAAATAGAGCGCATGGATGCATATCGCGTTCATTAATAGAAAACCCGGTCATGCCGGGTTTTCTTGCGTTGGATGACCTGCGAGACGCGTTATGTTCGTCACCCGGTGACGGGCGAGGTCACCCGCCTATGTACAATCAGGGAATTTTCTGACATAAATATCCATATAAGTGTCAGCTGTTGATTTCGGAAGGTCCGTTTCGTGTATGCATTGAACCAGCAAGTCTTGAGAACCGACGCATCCGGGATGCCGCTTGAATGGATCGACTTCAAAGAGGCTGTCCGGGTGTATCACCTGGGTCAGGTCGCCTATGCCTGCGGTGTGCCGTTATACCTGATACGCGGCGGGTACAACGCCATCACCGGATTGCGATCCATTATCGAGATCAGCTCGATTATCGCCACTCACGGAAACAGCCACGCCGTACTGAAGGCGCGCGCGCACTATGTTCCGCCGCTCAACAATCAGACGCTTTTCGCCCGCGACGCCCATTTGTGCATGTATTGCGGTGGGCAGCACGCATCCCGCGGATTGTCGCGCGATCACATCATTCCGCTCAGCATGGGTGGAACCGATACCTGGAATAACGTGGTGAGCGCATGCAAGCGCTGCAACAATCATAAGGCGGGGCGCACTCCCGAGCAGGCGGGACTGGAATTGCTGGCCGTGCCGTTCATGCCGACGCACGCCGAATATATTTTTCTCCAGGGCAAACGGATTCTCGCGGACCAGATGGAATTTTTGCTGGCGCATTTCCCGCGCCACAGCCCGCTGCACAAGCGTCTGGCAAAAGTGGCTTGATTTAGTTATCAAGACGCATCAACAAAAAAGCCCGCCTAACGCGGGCTTTTTCAATTGGGCGAAAAAGTCGTTATGCGGTGGCCGGCACCAGGGTATAGGCACGTAGTTTCTGCGAGAAGTGATGCAACGCCTCAATGCCGGTGGCTTCGGCCTCGCGGCACCATTCCTGCAGCGCCTGGATGAGATGCTCTTGCGTCGAGACTCGCCGGCCCCAGATATCCACGAGTTTCTGCTTCATGTCGTAGACGGTCTTGAGCGTACCGTTGATTTCCAGCGCCTTGTGCAACCGCTTGCGGGAGATCTCATCGAGCCGCGCGGCCTCGCGCACCATGAGCCGCCGCGCGCGCTTGAGCAGCGCCCAGGACTCGCGGTCGGCGCGATCGGCCTTTTTCAGTTCCTCGCGGTGCACACGACGCATCACCTCGCGCGCGAAATGCGCCATCACCAGAAAGCGGGCGGAAAATACCGCTTTTACCGTATCGAGATCGATGCGCTGTTTGGCGTAATCGCAGGCAAGTTCCGGGGGGATTTTTTTGACCCGGGCCAGTCTCAGGATTTTCATCAGACGGATGTACAACCAGCCAATGTCGAGTTCCCACCACTTGGAAGAAAACTTGGCGGAACTCCCGAAGGTATGGTGATTGTTGTGCAGCTCTTCGCCGCCGATCAGGATGCCCCAGGGCACGATATTGGTGCTGGCGTCGGCAACCTCGTAATTGCGGTAACCCCAGTAGTGGCCGACACCGTTGATGATGCCGGCGGCAAAGATCGGAATCCAGATCATCTGCGTGGCCCAGATGGTGATACCGATCGGACCGAAAAGGGCCACGTCGATCAAAAACATCAAGGCGATACCCAGGGCGCTGTGGCCGGTGTAGACATGGCGTTCCAGCCAGTCATCCGGTGTGCCGTGTCCGTATTTTCCCAGGGTCTCGCGATTCTTCGCCTCTTTGCGATAAAGCTCGGTTCCCTGCCACATGACAGTGCGGATTCCGACCCGCTGCGGGCTATGGGGATCATCCGGGGACTCCACTTTCGCATGATGCTTGCGGTGAATGGCGGTCCATTCTTTTGTAACCATCCCGGTGGTGAGCCACAACCAGAACCTGAAGAAATGGCTGATAACAGGATGAAGGTCGAGCGCCCGGTGGGCTTGGTGACGATGCAGGTATATGGTGACAGAGGCGATGGTGATATGAGTAAGGGTGAGCGCCGCGACGATATATCCCCACCATGGGAGCACAATTAGTCCTTCAAGCATTCCGGAAACCCCGTTTCATTTGGCGGTGTAGTATGAAAGTATAACAGATAGGTTCCTTTTCCGTGCAATCAGAAATAAATCCACTATTGGCGCGAAAACCGGAGAATATGCCGACACCGAAGACACCATCGCTTACCACGGACGTCATCATTGAACTCAGTGACCGCGCGGATGTGCCGATCGTACTGATCCGTCGCAAAAACCCGCCGCTCGGCTGGGCGCTACCAGGGGGATTTGTGGACGTGGGTGAATCCGTCGAACAGGCGGCCGTGCGTGAAGCCGAAGAGGAAACGGCGCTGCGTGTCACCCTCAAGATATTGCTGGGTTGTTATTCCGATCCGCAGCGCGATCCTAGGGGCCACACGGCATCCCTGGTTTATGTCGCGGAGGCCAGGGGCGATCCCCGGGCACAGGACGACGCCGCCGGCGTCGCGGTTTTCAGTCCGGAGGCCATTCCATCGCCGCTGGTTTTTGATCACGAACGGATACTGCATGATTACCTGATATGGCGCCAGCAAGGAAGGCTGCCGCCACCGACCCCGGGGTTCTAGCAAGACTCTGAAAATTCGCGCCCGATTATTTAGAGTGTTTCGGCGACATTGACCCGGTATCCGGCTCCGAATCGGCAAGAGGCGTGGATGATGAACCGGAAAATTCCTTGATGTACACGTCGCGCTGCGGGAACGGAATGCTGATACCCGCTGTGCGAAAATCCTTCCAGATGAGCAGATTCAAGTCCGTTCGTACTTCTCCCCGGTTATCGGGATCGTCAATCCACACGCGCAATTCAAGGTTGATGCCGTTGTCACCGAATCCCAGCAAAAAAGTCAGTGGCGGCGGATCCTTGAGGATACGGGGATATTCGCGGGCCACGTCGCCGAGACGTTTCATCGCCACCTCGGGATCGTCGCCATAGCTGATCTGCACCGGCAGCCGTAAGCGGATTTTCCGATCGCCTTCGTAGGACCAGTTGGTGATGTCCGAAGTCAACAGATTTTCATTCGGCACGAGAATGTCCAGGCCGTCGCGCGTGCGGATCACGACATGGCGCGTGTGCAGCGATTTCACCGTGCCATAAGTGTCGCGGAAACTGATGATATCGCCCGGGCGGATGGATCCTTCAAAAACCAGGATAAATCCACTGACAAAATTGCTTACCACGCGTTGCAGCCCGAGGCCCAACCCCACGCCGAGGGCGCCGCCGAAAATGGCAAAAGCGGTGATGTCGATACCCGCGGTCATCATGGCGGCGAGGACGGCGAGCGTGAGCAGGACGAACTTGAAAAGTTTCGATACCGCCGCCTTCATGCTGTCATCCAGCACCCGGCTTTGGTCGACCCGGCCGCGGATCGCGCTCGAGAGCCATAGCGCCAGCAGCAGCATGAACGCGATGGACAAGGTGAAACTCACGACATTGAGCAGCGAGATGCGCACCATCCCGAACGTGAGCGCGTATTCATCGAGCATTTTCTCAACCCAGGGCAGCCAGCCCAGGATATGCAAGGCCACCAGCGACCAGATGGTTATCGTGAGCACGCCTTCCCAGGCCTTCAGCGGTCCGCCGGGATGGAGGCTGTGGCGCAGGACGAATACCCCCATGCGGATGGCCGCCAGGGCCCCGGCCAGGATCATCGCGGGATGCAGCAGGCTGACGGACAGCTCGTGATGGCGCAGGATGACCACCGCGGCCAGCAGCCATAACCACAGCAGCAGGGGCACGAGCGCCAGCGCGCCGGTGCGCACCACGATACGGCCGAAACCTTCGATCACACCCGGTTTTGTGATGGTTTGGAGACGCGGTTCGATCCAGACTCCGAATAGCTTGGTGATCAGCAGTCCGGCGAGAAAGATACCGAACTGTACCCACGTGACCGGCGAATTCAGAAATTCGCGAATCGTCTCAGCGGAGGGAAAACCTTGAAAAAATTCTGGCATGCGCGATGAAATTCCGTGGCAGCGGGCGCCGCCTTTCGCGTCTAGAATAACGAGTCACCTGGGTAAAAAAAAGCCCGTTTTAACAATTGGGCCGTGCCTAAGAAATCGTGGCGGCCGACCCCGTACTTGGCAGCCCCTGTTCCGGACGCTGCTGACCATCCAATAATACCTTGCCATCCCTGATCGACAGACGATTTTCGATGAACCAGCGGATCGCCAGCGGATAAATCCGGTGTTCTTCCTGCAGCACGCGTTCAGCCAGAATTTCGGGCGTGTCATCCGGCCTTACAGGCACGGACGCCTGGATGATGACGGGTCCGCCATCGACGTCCGGTGTCACGAAATGCACGCTGGCGCCATGATATTTCACTCCGCTTTGCAAGGCGCGCGCATGCGTGTGAAGCCCGGGAAACGCGGGCAGCAGCGATGGATGAATATTGAGCAGCCGGCCGGCGTAATGATCGATAAATGATTTGCCGAGTATGCGCATAAACCCGGCCAGCACCACCAACCGCGGTGAGTAAGGATCAATCCGATCGATCAGCGCCTGTTCGAATTGATCGCGCGTGCTGAAATCCCGGTGGCTGATCACGTGCGTGGGAACACCCGCCGTGCGCGCCCGGGCCAGCCCCGGCGCACCGTGCTCGTGGCCGATAACGGCACGAATTTCCGCCGGCAACCGACCGGCACGAACGGCATTGATGATCGCTTGCAGGTTGCTTCCACGGCCCGATATCAACACCACCAGGCCGGCGCTCGATCCCGCACTTCGATCTGTCGGGGATTCGCCAATCGGAGGCGTCGACGCCGTCATTTAAGGATGACGACCTGTGCTGCTCCCGGATGCTGTTCTACGTGACCGATGATCGTCGCGGACTCGCCGGCCGCCTGCAATTGATTCAGGGCCAACTCCGCATCGGCGGCGTCAAGCGCCAGCACCATGCCGACGCCGCAATTAAACGTGCGGTACATTTCGGTGTCCTCAATGCCGCCTTGTTCCTGCAACCAATCGAAAATCGCCGGTTGCTTCCACGCCCGGGAATCGATGATGGCGCGCATGTCGGGAGGCAGGACACGCGGGATGTTACCGGGCAGCCCGCCGCCGGTGATATGCGCGATGGCGTGCGCCGGCACCTGATTCAAAAGCGACAGCAGCGCCTTGACATAGATACGCGTGGGGGCCAGCAACACCTCGCCCAGCGAGCGCCCGTCAAACGGCTTGTCCAGCCTGGCCTTGCGCAGTTTGATGATTTTGTGAATCAGGGAATATCCATTCGAATGCACCCCGCTCGATGCCAGGCCGATGAGCGTGTCGTTGGATTTGACTTGCGAACCGTCGATGATTTTCGATTTTTCCACCACGCCGACGGCGAAGCCCGCCAGATCGAAATCGTTCTTGGCATACAAGCCGGGCATTTCCGCGGTCTCGCCGCCCGCGAGGGCACAACCGGCTCGGGCGCATCCGTCGCCGATGCCGCGGATGATCTGTAATGCCACCTCGTTATCAAGCTTGCCGGTGGCATAGTAATCGAGGAAGAACAGCGGTTCCGCGCCCTGGACGATGATGTCGTTGACGCACATGGCCACGAGATCGATGCCGATGGTGTCGTATTGTTTGAGGTCGATGGCAAGCTTGAGCTTGGTGCCGACGCCATCCGTGCTGGAGACCAGTACCGGTTCGCGATATTTCCCCGGCGGTATTTCAAACATCGCGCCGAATCCGCCAATCCCCGCCAGCAGCCCCGGCCGCCGGGTGGCACGGGCGATCGGTTTGATGGATTCGACAAGCGCATCGCCGGCATCGATGTCCACGCCGGCGTCGCGGTAGGTAAGGGAAACTCGCGGTTTGCTCACTTTCCGGGATTCTCCATTTCGAAACAGGCGTTGCTTCCGGGATGCGTATGTTAGGGCGAGCCGGTGTCGGCGTAAACATCCTGAAACTGCGGCAAGACAGACGGAGGGACGGAATACGAGCGGGTTGGCAACCGGGGGCGGATCCATTTCGAATCACAGGGTTGACTTCGAAGAGGCCTGACTATAGGTTGCGGCGAGCATTGGACAGGCTCCGTCATGCCGAGTGCCCGATTTTTCTATCCATTCTGGTAACGTAAGCGATGGTGAATATTTCACAGCTTCCAAACCTG
>Ga0209108_10001774_pt1 | contig 12496 bp, 12 predicted proteins | sample Rifsed10ft1_FD_184003 | JGI IMG/M metagenome (GOLD analysis project Ga0209108, IMG submission 184003) | Soil microbial communities from Rifle, Colorado, USA - sediment 10ft 1 (version 2) | ecosystem: Environmental > Terrestrial > Deep subsurface > Rock core/Sediment | place: Rifle, Colorado...
GGGCTGCATCCCGAACATGTGGCGATCGAAGGAGGTCGGGATCGTAAACTCGGCCGCCGAGGCCAGCACTACCACGCCCACGACGATGATGATCAAGTAGGAGAGGAAGAGCTTCCGGCCCAGCCGGCGGCGGATCGAACGCAGCCCACGCATCTCTAGGCGTCCTCGAATCGATAGCCGACGCCGCGCACGGTCGAAATGAACCGGTCGGCGCCCAACTTGCGCCGGATATGGCCGACGTGCACGTCCACGACCCGGATCTCGCCGTAGTAGTCGTATCCCCACACCTTCTCGAGCAGCTGCTCCCGGGCGAGCACCCGGCCCGGGTATTCAGCGAGGGTCTTGAGCAGGTCGAATTCGATGGTGGTCAGCTCGACGGGCTGATCGTCCACCCAGACCTTGCGGCTGCCGGCGTCAATCCGGATATGTGGAAAGGAGAGCGTGCTTTCCTCGGGAACGGCGTGCCCCTGGCGGAGCCGGCGCAGCGCGGCCTTGATCCGTGCGACGAGCTCGCGAGGGCTGAAGGGCTTGGTCAGATAGTCGTCGGCCCCGACCGAGAGGCCAACGATCTTGTCAGTTTCTTCCGCCCTGGCGGTCAGCAGAATGACATAGACCGGCGACTCGCGGCGGAGCTGTGAGAGCACTTCGACCCCGTCCATCCCCGGAAGCATGATATCCAGCACGATCAGGTCGGGTCTGAAGGCCCGGGCAGCCTTGAGCGCCGCGGGCCCATCCATCGCCGTGTAGACCTGGTAGCCCTCCGGCTTCAGGTAGGCGGTCACCAGGTCGAGAATGCTCTGTTCGTCGTCGACAACCAGGATCTTGGCCTCGGCCAAGGGGAACCTCCAGCCTACTCTTCTTCGGTCATTTCGACGAAGTCGCCGTGCCAGCTGTGCAGGAATACCTGGGCGGAAAACCCATTCACGCTCAGCATACCAACCGTCTCACCATCCCGCAGGATGTGGAGGGTGTAGTAACCATAGAAGGGGTCGGCGTGCTCGTCGGCCACAGTGCCCGGCAGGTAGCGATCCAGGTAATCCTGGGCCGCCTCGACCGCCTCTGACGTGGTGACGCTCATTTCAGCGGACAGATCCAAAGTGCCCAGACCGCGGCCAAGGGAGCGGCCCCCATAATAGCCCATCATGCCCCCGATCATGCCCGAGCCGGCCATGGGACTGTACTTCAGATTCCACATCATGTTGGGGCCGTGCTCAGGGTAGACCGCCCGGGTCACCGGATCCACCAGCACCTCCATGGCGCCAATTCCGGTGCTGGCCTCGACAATCTCGGCGTACGCCTGGTTGTCGAAGATCATGATCTCGCCCAGGCGCAGGTCATCGTTGCCCAGGGAGGCCAGGTAATCATTTAGCGCCTCTTCCGCCTCGGCCAGCGTGAGCGGCTCCAGGCCATAGAGACTCGTGCCTCCCATCATCCCCCCGGACATCATACCGGTACCAAGTGAGCCGGCGCCCATCATCCCGCCGCCAAACGTTCCGCCGCCCATCATCCCCCCGCCAAAGGTCCCGCCGCCCATCATCCCGCCTCTTCCCAGGTAGCCGCCTGCCCGGGTGGCATCCGACTGATAGTAGCCCATCATTCCGCCCGGCCAGGCCCCGGCGACGCCCCACGCCGTTCGGGCCAGGGCGAAGCCGGCCACTACCAAGAGTGCCGCGGCGAGAACCACTCCCACCACGATCAAACTGATTCGCAACCCTTTGCTCATTGAACTCTCTCCCATTCTGGTTTGGCGCTCCACTCTAACAGCGGAGCGCCTTGATATCGATAAGCTATACCCAGCAGTTGAAGGCGGCTTGCCGTGCGGTTAAAGGTTGTGTAAAGGCGGCCCGGGGAGTCGTCTCAACCGATCAGCCAGAGCAGCATCGCGGCGCCCAGCGCGACCATGATCAGGCCATACCAGAGGCGGATCCGGCGTGAGTGTTCCCGTTCCCAGGCCGCCCAGCGCTTGGCCGCGATCCGGTTGCCGGCTGCCGCCAGAATGGCCACCAGTGGCAGCACGAAGAGCACGTTGTAGAGCGCCAGGTAGCCGACCCCCCATCCCAGGGTTGTCTTGGCATTCAGCAGGGTGATGATCGACACGTAGATCCCGCCCGAGCAGGGAAAAGTGCACAGCCCTACCAGGAAGCCCACCCCGACGGTCGCGGGCAGGGTGGCTTTCTTGAGCCACTCGTTGGTCTTGTCTCCCGCGGCGGCTGGCATATGCAGCTTGATGGGGAAGCGGGGGAAGAAATACTCCGCCAGATTAATGGCGCCCAGGCCAATCAGCAGCCAGCTCCCTGCCCGAGCGACGAAATGCGGGTCGGACGAAAAGCTCACCGCACGCAGGATTCCCAGGCCGATGGCGAAGTAGACCAGGAAGATCATCCCGATGTACACCAGGCCAAGCTGCACGACCCGGCGACGCGACTGCCGGATGGTGAATAAGAAAGCAATCAGTAGCAGAATGACAGCAAAGGCACAGGGGTTCACCGAATCCAGCAGGCCGGTGAGGACCACCGCCGGCAGGAGTTCGCCTAGGTTCGCCAGGCCGACCGGCAACGGTCCACCCGCGGCCATCGCCTGCGCCAACGCCTGGCCGAAGGGTGTATCGATGGGGAAGGTGGTTACGTCGCCCTGCCAGGCCCAGAGCCGGTACTCGGTCGGCTCGCCGTGCATCTGCGGCTGCCAGATCACCAGGCGGGCAGGTAGATCTGGCTCAGCCAGGGCTTCCCGGACCAAGCCAGCGGGCACGTGGCCCAGGATTACGAGAGTCCCGTCCCGCACCGGAATGAACGCATAGAGCGAATCGGCAATGGAACGCGGCAGCTCGAGGTCATCTGCCATTTGCAGCAGCCGGGTACGCTCGGCCGGGACGGTGTAATCATGGACCTCGGCTTGGGATGGAAACCCTCCGGCTGCCAGGGCGGGCATCAGGTCCTCTTCGACATATGGCCAGCAGTCGGCGCAGCCGGCGCTGAAGAAGACGTGCACACCCTGTAGTTGCGCCGAGCCAGAGGCAGGATCCCGATCGTCCAGAGACGAGAGCTGAGTGGAGATTCCTAGGCCCGCCAGCCCCACCAGACTCAGGACCAGGATCAGTGGCAAACCGGCGGCAAATCGACCGGGACGGGTTCCGAGATCAGGCGTTCCAGAGCCTGCGGGGTCTCGCACGTCACGAGGATAACGGTGGTCCGCTATCCGGCCAGAGCGCTGAATGGCGCGTCATCCGGATTAGGGACGTTTGTCACACCGGACGGTAGAATAGCCAGGTCGGTTCCGTTCGAGTCTTTGGGGAGGATAGATCGATGGAAGACCACGACAAACACACCTCCGGCGAGAAGCATCCCGCCCATGCGGGCCATGAGCACCATGCGCGCCATGACCACGCCCATGCTGGGGAGATGCCTGTAGCGGAGCGGGCCGCGGCCACGCACGAACACCCGATGGCGCATGCGGAGCCGCATGCCGCGGCCGCGGCTCAGCCCTCCGCTAGCGAGCACGCCGGCCACGCGGATCACACCGGCCACGAGCAGATGTTCCGGCGCCGCTTCTGGGTCAACACACTGCTTTCCATTCCGGTGCTGCTCTTCAGCCCGTTCATCCAAGAACGGCTGGGGTACCAGCTGCCGGAATTCCCGGGCAGTGGCTGGATTACCCCGGGGTTTGCGGTGGTGGTCTTCCTCTACGGCGGGCTTCCCTTCATTCGTATGGCCGTCCCTGAGTTCCGCAGCCGCCGGCCAGGCATGATGATGCTGATCTCGCTCGCGATCAGCGTGGCGTTCGTATACAGCCTGGCCGCTCTCTTTATCGGGGGCGACACGTTCTTCTGGGAGTTGGTGACCCTGATCGACATCATGCTCTTGGGGCACTGGCTTGAGATGCGCAGCGTACGGCAGGCCTCCGGAGCGTTGAACGAGCTGGCCAAACTACTTCCGGACACCGCCGAGCGGATCGATCCCGACGGCAGCACCCGGGAAGTGACCGTCGCCCAATTACGGCTGGGCGACTTGCTCTTGGTCCGGCCAGGAGCCAGCGTGCCCGCCGACGGCGAGGTGGCAGAGGGAGAATCGGACATCAACGAGGCCATGCTCACCGGGGAGTCCAGGCCGGTTTCGAAACGGCCGGGCGACCGGGTCATCGCCGGCTCGATCAACGGCAACGGAAGCCTGCGGGTGCGGGTGCGGGCCATCGGGGAGCAGACCGCGTTGGCCGGCATCATGCGTTTGGTCGAGCAGGCCCAACAGAGCAAGTCAAACACCCAGATCCTGGCCGACAAGGCGGCCGGCTGGCTGTTCTACATCGCCATTGGTGTGGCCGGGGTGACCGGCGTAGCCTGGACCGTGGCGGTGGGACTCAATGCGGACGTCGTTGCCCGGGTGGCGACGGTCTTGGTGATCGCCTGCCCGCACGCGCTTGGGTTGGCGGTTCCCCTGGTGGTGGCCATCACCACCGCCATGGGCGCCAGCAACGGGATCCTGGTGCGCGACCGGCTGGCGCTGGAAGAGGCCCGGGAAATCAACGTGGTCATCTTTGACAAGACCGGCACGTTGACTCGCGGCGAATTTGGGGTCGTGGGCACGGCCACGACGGATGAATTGAGTGCAGATCAGGCCCTGGCGCTGACGGCGGCGGTGGAGGGTGACTCGGAGCACACGATCGCCCAAGGGATTCGCCGTTCCGCCGAGGAGCGAAGTTTAGTGCTTCCGATGGCCCGCGACTTTGAGGCGCTCAAGGGCCGCGGCGTGCGGGCCACGGTGGACGGGCGCCAGATCCACATCGGTGGGCCGCGCCTGCTCGAGATGCTCGAGCTGAACCTGCCCGAGCCGATCGCCCGCTTCAGCGAAGAAACCGATCGGAAGGGTCAGACCGCTGTGTACCTGGTTCAGGACGGCAAGGTGGCGGCCGGTTTCGGATTAGCCGACGTCATCCGACCGGAGAGCAAGCGGGCGGTGGAGCGGCTGCACGAGATGGGGGTCGAGGTCGCCATGCTCACTGGCGACAGCCAGGCCGTGGCCCAGGCGGTGGCTGAGGAACTTGGCATCGACCATTACTTCGCCGAGGTGCTCCCCGAGCACAAGGACCAGAAGGTGATGGAACTGCAGCGGCAAGGGAAGCGGGTGGCGATGGTCGGCGATGGGGTCAACGATGCTCCGGCGCTCACTCGAGCCGATGTCGGAATCGCCATCGGCAGCGGCACTGATGTGGCGGTGGAGTCGGCCGGGATTATCCTGGTCAAGAGCAACCCACTGGACGTGGTGAAGATCATCGCACTGAGCCGCGCCAGCTATCGCAAGATGATCCAGAATCTGATTTGGGCGACCGGCTACAACGTGGTGGCGCTGCCGCTGGCGGCCGGGGTGTTGGCGCCGGTGGGGATCCTGCTCTCGCCAGCCCTGGGCGCCCTGTTCATGTCGCTGAGCACGGTGATCGTGGCCATCAACGCCCAGCTGCTTCGCCGAGAGAGCATCACCGCTTAGGACCGGCTCTGCTTCGTTCCCTCAATCTGTGATCGGTCTGGCGATTCGCTGAGCTCCAGGAGGTTGGCGTACTCCCCCAGAACGGGTCGGGCAACTGGCCATCCGAGCTGCTGACCGATCTTGGCCGCCAGGGCCCGAGTCGCGCCGGGCTCACCGTGCACCAGGAAGGTCCGTTGGGGCGGCCGCTGGAAACTGGCCATCCAGCGCAACAGCTCGGCTTGATCGGCGTGGGCCGACAATCCATCCAATGTGGCGACTCTCGCCCGCACCGGTACCTGCTCGCCGTGAATCCGGATCGAGGGCGCTCCCGCCTGCAACCGGCGGCCGCGCGACCCCTCGGCCTGGTAGCCGACCAGCAGAACCACGTTTCGCTCGTCGGGCAGCCGCCGCTTGAGGTGATGCAGGATCCGCCCACCGGTGCACATCCCGCTCGCCGAGATGATGATCGCCGGGCCCGGCATGGAATTGAGCCGCTTGGATTCCGCAACCTCCCGGACAAAGTAGGTCTCCCGACAGCGGAGCGGGCACTCCTCCTCGTCCATCAACAGATCTAGGTCCAGGTTGTGGTCGTCCCCAAAACGGCAGTAGATTTGGCTCGCATCCACGGCCATGGGACTGTCGATGTATACCGGAAGATCAGGCGCCAGGCCTTCCTGCTGCAGGCGCCGGAGATGGTAAAGGACCTCCTGGGTTCGGCCCACGGCGAAGGCCGGAATGAGCAGGACCCCGCCGCGTTCGGCGACTGAGCGAACGACCTCCGCCAACCGAAGACGTAGGGGCTCCTCGCTGTGGCGGCGGTTCCCATAGGTGGATTCGACCAGCAGGATATCGGCTTCTAGGATCCGGGTCGGCGGAACCATGACTTCCCCGTCGTACCGACCCAAGTCTCCTGAGAAAACGATCCGTTCCCCGCTACCGTCGATTTGGACCGCAAGGATCGCGGACCCCAGGATGTGTCCGGCGGGGTGCCAGGTCGCCGCGAGGCCCTCCAGGGCGACCTGCTCCTGAAAGCGGACCGGGCGAAGCTGCGCCAAGGCTTGCTCTGCCTCCTCCACTGTATAGAGGGGAAGCGCCGGCTGGTGACGGCTATACCCTTTCTTATTGGCAAAGGCAGCTTCTTGCTCTTGAAGGTAGGCCGAGTCCGGCAGCAGAATTTCTAGCAACGCAACTGTGGCTTCGGTGGCGAAGACTGGACCTCGAAATCCTTCCCTTACCAGGCGCGGGAGGTAGCCGCTGTGATCGATATGGGCATGCGTCAACAACACAGCCTCGATCCGCTCTGGCTTAGTCGGGAACGGATTCCAATTCAGCTGCTTGTTCGGCCGCCCGCCCTGGAAGAGCCCGCAGTCCACGAGATAGCGCCGGCCGGCCGTCTCCAAGAGGTAGCGCGACCCGGTGACCATTCCGGCCGCGCCCAGAAAGGTGATCCCCGCCGTCACGTTCGCTCCCGTCCGGGTCATCTCCTCCATCCGCTAGTGCTTGAATGGGTCACGGCAGTGAGGCGATCTCCCATTGGAAGATTCTGGCCGGCGCATCGACGTCCCGAACTGTGAGGATGAGCAGCGCCGAACCATCGAGAATTGGAAGCCCTGTTGAGGTCGCGGCAGGGAATCGGAGCACGCCCACCACATGGTGCCCGCTGCCGCCCGTCCAATCCAGCGCCGCAACAGAAGCTCCCAGATCCGTCTGCAGCGTAGAAACCTTCGCTAGATCCATGGAGAGATCCACGGAGTGGGTGTTCATGCTGATCTCGAACTCGATCGTGCCGTTGGCCTCCCGCGTCCAGGATTGTGGACTCACGGCGAACTCGACCGCACCCTGCGCATCCGTCCTGGCGAGGTCTTGCGTGGGGGCCGGGGCGGGAGCGGAAGGTCCGGCTGGGGGGTCTGGACTGGGGATCGGAGTTGGCGCGGCGGGGGGCTCACCCGCGCAGGCTGTCAGGACCAGGCCCACGAGGCCTAAGGCGATCAGGCGAAAAGATTTAAGCCGCCGAGCGGCCCGCACGTTCCGCTGCCCAGACCATACTATGGTTTCCATCCCGTTCCCCAACTCTGCGCCGGTAATCATGCGGCCTCCGATACTGCGAGCGGCAGGCCAAGGGCCCTCCTCCTCTCGCGAAGCAGAATCAGCACCATCACGGAGATGCCTAGGATCGTGGTCCCCAGCCCGACCAGCATGAATGGGATGCGGTACTCGGCCAGCAGGGTCGCGGCCGCGGTCAGCCCGACCAGCGGCAGCAGATCGGTAGCGTGATGTGCGCAGCAGGCCACCATCGCCGCCGCGGACATTCCTCCGCTGGCCCCGGTGAGCGCGCCGCTCGGACCAGGATGCGCAACCGGGACAAATAAGCGTTTCTTCAACACGACGTAAAGAGCTACTTGCACTCCGAATCCCAAGATGATCGGGAGCACGATGGCCCGATCCTGCCAGAAGAGTTGAGCTGCGTGGGAGGGACTTTCCGCCAGCGACACGATGCCGAAGTACAGGCCGGTCAGCAGCAATCCGCCGGCCACTCCGGCGAGCGCTGGCAGCAGGAATCGCCTTGTACGCGGCAAGTTCTCCTCTCTTTCTTGCAGGCGCAAGCCTACGGTGCGGAGGCTAGCCGACAGGCCGGGCCTCGGTAAGCGCCAAATCGCCTATCGCGCGGGCGGCGAGACGGCGCTCGGATCCGCAGATGCCACGATTTACACTGGCCGATGAACAGCGGGCCATTCCTTTGTTTTCCCAAGGTGATCCAGAGCTTGGTTCCGCAAGCCCTAGGGGACCGAAAGAGGAGCGAAATGGACAACTGCCACGTTGAACCGATCGTCAAGCAGGCCACTGCGCTGGAGCAGGCTCAGCTCACCGATCGACACTTACTCATCCAGGGGATGGGTTGCCCGAACTGCGCGGCCCGGGTGCGAAACAGTCTGCTGAACCTGGAGGGCGTCGTGGACGCGAATGTCGACCACAACCTCGGCGTCGGCCGGGTGGTCTACAACCCAACCCTGGTGACAGGCGAGGATTTGGAGCGGGCGGTCGGCGCGGCCGGCGGTGACGGGCATCACGAGTACTCAGGCAAGCTGGTCGCAATCGAATCCTAGCCCGGGCTCCCTCCGCTCCCTTCATGCGCTCCGGGCCTCTGCAGAGGAAGCGCCATCCAAACTGAGAGTGTGCGCCGCATCTGGTTTGCGGCCGTGGCGCGCCTGGCGCCCCATACCGTCAGGACTTTCGGCGGCCTCGGCGTCCTTGCCCTGCTCGTGCTGGTCGGATGGGCAGGCGCGAGAAGGGTCGGGCTGGATCCGAGCGGGACCGCTTCAATCTCAGCTGGAGCGAACGACGCAGGGGCGAGCGAGGGCGAGCGGTCAGTAGAGCCAGCCGGCCCAACTGCTCGGCTCGTCAATCTGCCCACGTTTTCTGAAGCCGCGGAGTCAAGCAGCGGAATCTCGCGGCGACCCCTAATCCATACTACGATCCTCCAGCGCCCTCGAGTCGAGGTCGTCAGGTATCAAGTGCAGCAGGGAGATACGCTCTTCGGTATCGCGGAGAGGTTCGACTTGATACCGGAGACCGTGCTGTGGGGGAACTTTGAACTGCTGCAGGACAATCCCCACAGCCTGCGGCCGGGACAAGAACTGAATATCCTGCCCGTGGATGGGACGTATTACGAGTGGAACGAGTCAGATGGGCTGAAGGCGGTGGCGGCGTTCTTTGGCGTTTCCGCCCAAGACATCATTGACTGGCCTGGCAATGGCCTGCCGCAGGACCTCGACCTTGTCAACCCACAGATCACACCGGGGACCGGCCTAGTCATTCCGGGAGGCCGCCGCGAATTTGTTAGCTGGCGCGCCCCGCGCATCACCCGGGCTAACCCGGCGGTGGCCAGGCTCGCCGGGGCGGGAGCCTGCGGGTCGGTTTCCGACGGGCCGATCGGCGAAGGCACCTTCATCTGGCCCACGACCGCCACGTACCTGTCGGGAACGCCATTCACCAGTTACCACCCAGGAATCGACATTGCCGGGAGTACCGGCAACGCCATCTACGCTTCCGCAAGCGGGGTCGTGGTCTATGCCGGCTGGAGCGACTATGGCTACGGGGTGATGGTGGTGATCGACCACGGAGACGGCTGGCAGACACTGTATGCCCACATGAACAGTGTTGACGTGGCCTGCGGACAAGCGGTGTTCCAGGGGAACGTCATTGGAGGAGTCGGATCGACGGGGAACTCCACCGGGTCCCATCTGCATTTTGAGATGCAGCATGACGCCTACGGCAAGGTGAACCCATTCGACTTCGTCTCGCCGTGAGGCACTGCCGCGCGGCAAGTCTCAATGCAGGCAGTTAGGTTCACCATGTGGCTCGTCATCGTCGATACGGTGATCAACTAGGTTCTGTGAGGGCTGTATTGCCCGACCATGTCACCAAGGCCATTCTGCCTGCCTCCGGCTGCGTTGAATGGCGCTTAGGTTTGCTACCGGTCCGTCGTAGCCTCAGATCAACACTCGAGTAGCCCGGAGGCCCGACCCGGAGAACCACTCACCTTCGCAAAGCCTGGGCCGCGGGTCCCGGCGGGCTCAACCCCGGAGGAGGGATCTTCTATGAAAACCCTACGTTTCTGGCCCTTGGCGTGGACACTGGCAATTTTCTTCGCCATCGTCTTCACGCTGGACATCCTGTTGGGCGCGCTCTTCCCAAACTGGTGGGTAATGCAGCGAGCTTGGGAGCTCCTGCTGCCGGATTTCAGCTTCGGCAATTGGGGCGGTTTCTTCATCGGCCTGGTGGAGAGCTTCGTCGGCGGGTTCGGCACGGCCGTGCTCTTCGTACCGATCTGGAACTTCTTTGCTGCCCGTGAGAAAATTCAGAGCCAGATGCCACCAGTGATGAATCCGGCGAGCCAGCAGCACGGGTAGCGAGATCAGTCTGGGCCCGGACGTTGCGGCGCGGCAGCGTGGTAGGCCCAGGTTCCCTCATCTCCAACGCGCCCGCGGCACCGTCGCTCCACGCAGGGAGAGGATAGGTGCATCGTGCTGAAAGACCCCGCTTGCGGCAAACGTCTCAGTCGCGGCAAGGCCCATGCCATCGTAGGGCACGCAGGCGTAAACTAATTTCTGTGCTGCCCGCGCTGTCAGGCGGAGTTTCAGCGTTCACCGCAGAGATACGCGAGACCGGAGCTGGGCGAGAAGGTGAAGAACATCCGCCGCCTGCCTCATCGTAAGCAGAGGGTGTGAATTCGCCGCCAGCGAACCGTTGTTGGGTCTTGTTGGCAAGGGTTTCCCGGCCGCACTCCGAACCGTGCAATCCGGATCGCGAGCCCTCTCCACCTGATTTCGCTGGTGCAGTCCCGCGGCGGCCGAGCTATCATTAGAAAGTGCTGCGAATCTGAGCCGGTCAGTGCTCATGCATAGGGAGTCTAATAGTGTCCAACAACAGAATCCGGGTAGCCGTTAACGGATACGGCGTCATCGGCAAGCGTGTCGCCGACGCGGTGCCACTGCAACCGGACATGGAGCTCGTCGGCGTCAGCGACGTGGCCAGCGATTACCGGGTGAAAGCGGCGGCAGTGCTGCGCCTCCCGATCTACGCTTCGCTGCCCGAGCGAAGCGAGCAGATGAAGGCCGCCGGCCTGTCCGTCCAGGGTGACCTTCACCACCTGCTCGACCTTGTCGAGGTCGTGGTCGACTGTACTCCCAAGGGCATCGGCGCGAAGAACCTGGAGCATTACCGGGAGCATGGCGTCAAAGCCGTGCTCCAGGGTGGCGAGAAGCACGAAGTCACAGGCCACTCTTTCGTCGCCCAGGCCAACTACGAGACCGCTCTGGGCCGGGGTGCCACCCGGGTCGTCTCGTGCAACACCACAGGTACCGTGCGGACTCTGACCGCCCTACGGGACGCCGGCTTGCTGCAAAAGGCCCGCGGGGTGCTTGTTCGTCGCGCCACCGATCCGTGGGAATCCGACCACAGCGGCATCATGAACACCGTCGTCCCCGAGCCGCAAATCCCCAGCCACCAGGGTCCCGACGCCCAGACCGTGATCCCGGAGCTGGACGTGGTCACCATCGCCGCCAAGGCGGCACACACCCAGACCCACGGCCACTACTGGGTCGTGCAGCTCACACGTCCCGCCAGCCGTGAGGAAGTTTTGGACGCGTTCCGGGCTGCTCCCCGCATCGCTTTCATCCGCGTGGCAGATGGGATCGTGGCCCTCAACAGCACCATCGAGTTGATGAAGGACTTGGGCCGCCCGCGAGGGGATATGTGGGAAGTGGCGCTTTGGGAGGATATCCTGGCCGTCAACGGGGACGAGGCGTACTACACCTATCAGGTCTACAACGAGGCCATTGTCGTCCCTGAGAACATCGACGCGATTCGCGCTCTGGTGGGGACCGTGAAGGAGGCCCACGAGTCCATCCGGATCACCGATGAAAGCCTTGGAATGCGGCGTGAGTTCGTCAGCGCGGCGCAGGCCGTGCCGGCTTAGACCGCAATGAGGCTGAGAAACCACGCAGTTGGGAGTGGTCTATTCACGGCGGGATCGTGCCTCGCCCTGACCGGGGGGCTGCTCTTGACGGCCTGCAGCGGGGCGGCCAGTCCGGCGGCATCACCCTTGACCGCCAGCGATGAGGTGGGACAGATCGTCCCTGTCGAGGGAGGCGGGCAGTACGTTGACATTCTCCCGGAAGAGCTCAAGGCGATGCTTGAAACCAAGGATTTCTTCTTCGTGAACGTGCATGTGCCCTTCGAGGGCGAGATCGAAGCCACCGATGCCTTCGTGCCCTTCGACCAGGTGCAAACCCGTCTGACCGAGTTCCCGCAGGAGAAAGGGGCAAAGATCGTGCTCTACTGCCGCAGCGGCAGCATGAGTGCCATTGCTGCTCGGGCCCTGGTTGAGGCGGGGTATACCAATGTTTACAACTTGGACGGCGGATTTCGGGCTTGGACGTCGGCCGGTTACGAACTGATACAGCAGCCCTGAGATCGCTGGTTACCGGTGCACGATCGCTGCATCCCGGCCCTCGGTCGGGATTGGTTGACCCCCCTATATG
>Ga0209108_10001775_pt1 | contig 12495 bp, 14 predicted proteins | sample Rifsed10ft1_FD_184003 | JGI IMG/M metagenome (GOLD analysis project Ga0209108, IMG submission 184003) | Soil microbial communities from Rifle, Colorado, USA - sediment 10ft 1 (version 2) | ecosystem: Environmental > Terrestrial > Deep subsurface > Rock core/Sediment | place: Rifle, Colorado...
ATGTTGGGTGTCTCCTTTTTGCCCCCGGCGAGGGGCAGAAAATCCGGAGACACCCTTTTCCTTTTCTACCCAACTTTCAACAGAAAATCTTACAGACGGTCAGGATCACGAAACCCGAAGTTCGCTCCCGTAAGGGCAGGCCCTGTAGCGGCGGGTTTGTCCCGCCGCACAATGCCCGGCGTGAAGATAGCTGGAGGAATCCGCCTCTACACGGCGAGAACGGCGAGCAGGCGGTCAAGGTCGCGCGAGGAGTTGTAGAGGTGCGGGGCGATGCGCAGGGCGCCTTCGCGCAAGCTGACGAAGACCTTTGTCTCGCGCAGCCGCTCGTACAGCGCGCTGGTCTTCTCCGCCGAGCGGGCAGCAATGCAGAGGTAGGGCCCGCGCGCTGCGGGTTCGGCCGGGCTGGCCAGGACGCAGCGGTCCTGCGGCAAGCGTTCGACGATCTCGGCCATCAGTCGCTGGTTGTGCTGCCAGACGGTCGCGACGCCGGTCTGCATCAGAAACTCGAGCGATGCCTGCATCGGTGCCAGGTTGAAGAAGCTACCCGTCTCCGGCGCATCCCAGCGGCGCGCTCCGGGAGCGGGGCGCCCCTCGGTCATGGTCAGCGCATGGAACTGCGCTGCCCCTTCGAGGGCCATCCAGTAGCACGGTGCCGGGCGCATGCGCTCGATGACATCGCTCCGTGCCCAGAAGAAGCCGGTGCCGTAGGGGCTGAGCAGCCATTTGTAACCTGAGGAGACCACGAAGTCGGCGCCCAGGGCGGCCACGTCCATTGGCATCGCTCCGGCACACTGGCTGGCGTCGAGCAGCAGCATTGCGCCGGAGCTGTGGCAGGCGCGGGAGAGCTGCGCAGCGTCAATGCGTGTGCCATCGTCGAAGCGCACCAGACTGGTCGAGACGATCTTTGTCCGTGGGCCCATCTGAGCGAGGAAGTCCTCCGTGGTGAGGAAGCGGCCCTTCGGCTCAACGAGCTTGACCTTGAGTCGCCCGGCCTGCGCCAATGGCATCCACGTTGAGAAGTGTGCCGGGAATTCGCCTCGGGCAATCAGGACGTCGTCGTCCGGCTGCCAATCGAAGCCATTTGCCACTGCCGCCAGCCCGGCCGAGGCGCCCGTGGTGAGCGCAATCTCTTCGGGCTTGCCGCCAATGATCCGCGCCAGAAGCGCGCGGATGCGGTCGGGCAGCTCGAAGTAGGCCGAATCGGGTAGCTGGTGCGGAAACTTCTTCCATTCAAGCGCTGCCTGCGCCGCCCGAATCGCCACCCGCGGCAGCGGCCCCTGCCCCGCAGTGTTTAGGTAGGCGACGTCCTCGAAATCAAACCACGCCGAACGAAAATCCACGTCGTCTCCCCCTGTGGAATCGTTGATTCGCTCAAGACTGGCGACGTGAAGCCGTCACCTCGGCTAGAAATGCTGGCGCAAATCACGAAAACTGGCCAGGACCATCAGCTTGCCCGTACCGGTTTGCAGAGCGGCCTGTTCGAGATTCCAGGTGGCTGAGTGTGGAATGAAAACCGCGTTCAGGCCGCATGCGAGCGCCGGGTTGATGTCGCTGCGTGGGCTATTGCCCACCATCCAGCCGAGAGACTTCACGATATGGTGCTTGCCGACCAGCTCCTGGTAGGTGGCCACGTCTTTTTCGAGCACAATCTCAATCGCCTCGAAAAAACCCTGCAAGCCCGATCGCTCCACTTTGGCCGCCTGTTCTGCAGGCTGACCTTTCGTAAATAGGATCAGGCGGTGGCGGCGAGATAGAAACGCCAGCGTTTCCGGGACGCCGTCGAGCAGTCGCGGCGGAGTGCGTTCGAGTGCGTCCACGATGTTCTTAATTTGCACAACGACTTCGCGCCGGGCCATGTGGCCGGCCAGTTTCAGATAGGTCTCCTCGAGCGAGCGTCCAAAGCTGCGCACGCCGTAGCCATGCTGGCGGATGTTGCGCCGTTCGGTCTCGTTGAGGATCCGGCGGGCGTACTCCCTCGAGTAGCCCAGCGGCTCGACTTGGGTGATGAAATCTTCGATCGTCTGCTCGAAGAAGACGTTGTTTTCCCAGAGTGTGTCGTCGGCATCAATCAGCAGCGTGTGGCGCGACATGAAAACTCAAGAACCGTAAGGTGAGGTTCGCCCGCCTCTACACCTTGGGAGAAGCGATGGCCAGCCTCTCCAAGATGCCCCGGGCGATCTGTTGCGTTTCGCCGAAGTGCGAGAGGTAGCTCTGGAACTCGCGGTTGAGGTCCAGAGCGTGGTCCGGGTCGAGCCTGGCGCGCAGAATCATGTCGCGCAGGCGAACCGGGTGTGGCAGCACGGCATCTTCGTTTAGCTCCTCAAGCGCTGTCCTGGCATCGAAGTGATCCATGGCAGACCTCCCCGTCCCAATCAGGAAGTGACATTGTACAGCGTTTCGGCGAGGGCGCAGCGAAAGGTAGGTGTCAAGCAAGAAGACTGTGTAGAGCCGATGATGGTGGGTCAGGCGGGAGTGGGGAGGAATTCGTAACGTTCGATTTTGGCGGCAACGCCGCGGCGTCCGTTTGGCTCGGGGATGTTCTCGACCCGCACGACCTGGCCGAAACAACGGATATGGACGTCGCCGGCGAGCGTGATTTCCTTGGGAAGCGTGAGGACAAACTCGATCTCGCTGCCGATGTCGTAGAGAGTGTCGATCAGAAAAAAAAGGCCCCGGAAGCTGACATCACGTGTCTGGCCAAGTTTATCCACTGTGCCATTGGGTCCTGCAGACTTGACGGTCAAAGGAAGTGCCATGTTAAAGCGCCGTGAGGCCCGGCGTTCGATTCCGTTAGCCATTGCTCCCCCGGAAATGGGCATCCCAAGTTTCGGTAAAGCTAACACCGATAGCCCCCCAACGCAATCGGGAAATCAAGCGGCGCGCGAGGCAATTCCGGTGCGGCAGACTCGGGCGTCCTGTACTTCCCAGTACGCTTGGTACTCGCCGCAGCACAGCCCGGGGCATTTCACTTTGACTGCCCGCCGGATGACGCCTAGGATTCGGTCAGATGATTCTTGCAGCCGAAAGTCCGCCGCTCGTGGCTGAGCAGCGCAAGTACTCCCGCGTGCAACTGAACCTGTCCGTTCGCCTGCGCTGGCGGACTCCCTTCGGGCTCACGACCGAGGTGAGCGAGACGCTGGATGCCGGCCGGGGCGGCCTGCTGATCTACCGGGCCGAACCATGTGAACCAGGCAGGACGCTGTGGGTTACGTTCCCTTTCGATCCCGAAATCCGCTTCAGCCAGCCGGAGACGCCGGCACGAGTAGCCCGCGTTAAGGCCACACCTTCGGGCGGTCACCTGGTGGCCATCGTGTTTGAGTCTCTTCCACAGCCCGCGAGCGAGACCCCCGGCCGGCGAAATCGTCGCGCCAACCGCCGGACAAGGCTGGCACTGCCGATGCGAGTACGGCCGGTGGGCTTTCCGTGGGCCGAAGAGACGATGACCATCGATCTGTCCGAGGAAGGCGCGCTCTTTGGCACGTCGCGGGTGTATCAGTTTGGCGACGAGGTCCGAGTGAAGCTGGAGAACGACCCCTGGCCGAGCCGAAGTGGACGTGAAGAGATCGCAGCCCACATCGTGCGCGTCTCCATGTTGCCAGACACTTCAGAGCAACGCGTTGGCATCTGCTTGACGCTCGAGGATGACCCCTTCAGGTGAGTCAGGACTTCCATCGCAGCCTTTTCCTCAAGGGTCCGGCTGGAAGGCTCGAAGCACTTTTGTGGACCTCGCCGAAACCGGAGGCGCCACTGGCCGCGCTGGTTTGCCACCCGCACCCACTCTTCAGTGGAACAATGCACAACAAGTTGGTGTTCCACCTGGCTCGCACACTTCACCGGGTGGGACTACCGGTCATGCGGTTCAACTTTCGCGGAGTCGGCTTGAGCGAGGGCACGTATGACGCCGGCCGAGGCGAAGGCGACGACGTGCGGACCGCGCTGGATTACCTGGCAGAGCAATTCCCTGGCAGGCCACTGCTGGTAGCCGGGTTCAGCTTTGGCTGCTGGGTCGGCCTGCGGACCGGCTGCGGGGATGAACGCGTCACCGAACTGGCCGGCCTGGGCCTGCCGGTCAACAACACCGACATGACGTTTCTTCACCAGTGCGCGAAGCCTAAGATTCTTTTGCAGGGCGGACGTGATCCGTTTGGTTCGCGCGAGAAGGTCGAGCAATTGATCACAAGCGTGCCGGAGCCAAAGCGCATGGTGTTTGTCGAGGAGGCCGACCACTTCTTTGCTGGCAAGCTCGATGAGGTGGACGCCGCCTTGCGGGGTTGGCTCGTCGAGCGGCACCCTGAGCTGCAATCCTGATTAGGCTGAATCGGCTGGGACTGTGCGCCGCAGGGTGCAGAATGATCCAGCGGATTCGCGGCGCTCGAACAGGCGGGTGAACTGCTCCTCTGTGGCCGGGGCAATACCGACCAGCTTCAGGTTCTCGCGGACGTGCTCGACTCGGCTCATGCCCACCAGAGCCGTCGCGATGCCCGGAGCCGAGCGGGCAAACTGAAGCGCCCGCTGCAAGTCGTTTTCCAACCCCAGCGAATCGGCGATGAACTTGGGAAGGTTTCGCATCAACCGACCCTGGTTGAGCGAGGCGCTGGTGATCAGGGTGATGTCCAACGCGTGAGCCACCTCGATCATGGGCAGTAGCCGGTCGCCCAGCGACTGATTGGCCAGGGTGAGCGCTTGCGTCATGCCCAGGTTGAAGGGGAGCTGCACGAAGCGGAAGTGGTGCTTTTCGCCCGCGATCTCACTGGCGAAGATTTCCAATTCGGCGAGGGAGAGTGAGTCTGGCGCGTCCTGCGGCTGGCGGAAGGCGTTCCAGGTGGCCAAGCCGTAAAATCGGATCGTTCCCGCCTCCACCGCAGATTCCAGAAACTCAAACGCAGCACGCACGCGGCGGTTGAACTCTTCGCGCGGAACCTCGCCCAACTGCGTTTCCGGGTTGTGAAGATAATAGACGTCAATGCACTCGACGGCCAGATTGCGCAGGCTGCGGCTGAGCTGGTCTTTGAGGTATAGCGGCGACATCGCATGGCAGCCGGCGGCAACGTCCTCGGGTCGCAGGATTCCGGCTTGGATGTACTCGCTGGAAAAGTAGGCGCCTGGGTCGGCAGGCATCTCGCCATCTGGCGTGAGGAAACCGCCCTTGGTGCAGAGCACCAACTCCTCGCGAGCGATCCCTGCAGCAGCAAGTTTCTGCAGGGCGGCGCCAACAGAGCGCTCGCTGCGCTGGAAGCGATAATTGATGGCCGAATCGACTACATTGATGCCGCCGGAGACGGCGGTTATGACGGCGTCGGTGTAAGTCTGATCGGTGGCAGAGTCCGGCTCACCCAGATAGGTGCCGATCCCAAAGGAGGAGAGCAACAAACCCTGTTGAGTGCGGAAAAAGCCAGCCGCGGCGCGATCGGTTAATCGGGTGGCGCATCGACGAGTTCCTTCAGGAGTTGCGAAAGCCGACATCAGGCCTCACGAGAGCCCCAAATTGAGACAGGCGAGGGAGTATAGCAGCGAAGAGCGTGGGGATATAAAGTCGCCGCTACGTTTCAGGAGCCAGAAGGCGGGAACAGGCGCGCAGAATGCGACGATAAGGCCAGAGCGTCCCCGCCGAAGCGCTTGAGGTGCCGCCACGACACTGCGCAGAAAAAATCTCGCCCGGACGCGGTTTGCCGTAAAACCAGCGCGTCAGGAGCGCCAGGTGGTCGGCGAGAGTCTCCTCCGGGCGCGCGCGAGGCAGAGTTGCAGACGTCTCGCCGTCCGATGAGGACGTGTCCGGCGGCGGACCGGCAGAGGCTTCCAAGTGTTCGCGCAATAGGGCTTCCACTGAGCGCGGCTTACTGGACAGCTCGTCGAAGCGTAAGCAGAATGGGTCACAAATCCGCCCGCCGCGAACAGCAAATACGGCGACAGTGTTCTCCTCGGCAGCCGGCTGGAGAACAACGGCATCCAGCTCGTCGAGTTTGCGCGGCAACTCGGGCAGGCCGCGCAGTACTTCGGCGAGTTTTTCGAGTTTGCGATGAACAGAGGCGGCGCGCTCGAAGTCGAGTACTTTGCTGGCTGCCTCCCGCTCGCACACCCATTCGGATCGCAGGCTGGCGCCGGAGGAGGCGAGAAAATGCGCAACCCGAGCTGTCTCAACCTCGTACTCCGACTGGGAACAGCCGGCGAAGCAGGGCGCAAGGCACATCTTCATCTCAGAATAAATGCAACCGGGAAAGGACGGGTCCCGGCGGATCTTGATTTGGCAGCGGCGAAGCTTGAAAAGATTGAGAAACTCGTTGGAGAAGGCCTCCGCAACCCGCCGCGAAGGGAAAGGGCCGAAATAAAAGCCGCCATCGGCGAGAATGCGACGGGTGACATAGCAGCGCGGGTATTCATTGGACAGGTTGACCTTGAGCAGGGCCGGTGGCTGAAGGCAAAGGAGGTCGCGGTAGCGGCGTGGGAAGAGCTGGCGTGCCTGTTGGTAAAGGACGAAGTTTTGCTCGAAGAGCGAACCGGTCAGGCGGTAGCGGACCCGGGCGGCGAATTCGCGGAGGTTGAGGCGCTTTGAGAGAGTTTCGGGAGCGCGGAGGAGGCGTTCGAGCCGACGGCGCATGTCGGCGGTGCGCACCAGGTAGGGCTCGGCCTCCGGCTGATGCAGCTCGATCACAAAGACGGCCGGGCGTGACGAAAGGGCCGAGAAGAACTCGTCTTCGCGAGACGGGTCAAAGGCGAGTGCGCAATCGAGCGCGAGCATGGGAAGAGAATACTGAAAACAGCGAGGACTGAACAGAAGAAGGAGAACGAACAATCGAATTCGAAGCCTGGAAGTCGCCGCTACATGGATTTCAGGACCCAGGCGGCGATCACGAGGCGCTGGATTTCGCTGGTGCCTTCGTAGATTTCGGTGACGCGGGCATCGCGGTACATTCGCTCGACGGGATATTCGCGGCTGTAGCCATAGCCACCATGAATTTGGATCGCCTTGTGGGTGACCCGTGTGGCCATTTCACTGGCAAAGAGTTTGGCCATGGCCGCATCCATGCTGAAGCGTGCGCCGGAATCCTGCTTCCACGCGGCCTTGCGGGCCAGCAGGCGGGCGGCGTCGATTTCCGTGGCCATATCGGCCAGCATGAACTGGATGGCCTGGAACTGGGAAATCGGGTGGCCAAAGGCCATGCGTTGCTGAGAATAAGACAGTGCGGCGTCGAACGCACCCTGGGCAATGCCGACCGCTTGCGCAGCGATTCCGATGCGTCCGCCATCAAGCGTGGAAAGTGCAACCTTATAACCTTCGCCTTCGTTGCCGATGCGGTTTTCGACCGGCACTTCGCACTCCGTGAAAGAGAGTTCAACACAGGCAGTGGCATTGATGCCGAGTTTTTTTTCTTCCTTACCGACCTTGAAGCCGGGTGTGCCGCGCTCGACGACCAGCGCCGTGATGCCTCTCTCCCCCTTTGATGGGTCAGTATTGACGTACACGATGGCGGCATCGGCTACACCACCATTGGTGATCCAGGCCTTGGTGCCGTTCACGATGTAACGATCGCCTTTGCGAACGGCTCTGGTGGTCAGCGCGGCAGCGTTCGAACCGGCCTGCGGTTCGGTGAGCGCATAACAGCCGATTTTTTCACCGCGGGCGAAGAGCACGAGAAACCGCTGCTTCTGCTCTTCAGTCCCGTAGCGATCGATGGGATCGCAGTAGAGCGAGTTTTGAACGGAGAGGATCACTCCGGTGGAGGCACACACGCGAGAAATCTCCTCGATGACGATGGAGTAACTGATGTGGTCAAAGCCCGCACCACCATATTTTTCCGAGATTGAGACGCCGGTTAGACCCAGCTCGGCAGCCTTGCGAAACGAATCCCGTGGAAAATGGCCGGTCTCATCCAGCTCGCGGGCGAGCGGCTTGACTTCGGCTGTAGCGAAATCGCGAACCGTCTGCTGGAGCATTTTCTGTTCTTCGGTGAGATCCAGATGCACGTTGCCACTCCCAGTAACGGGCGCAGGCTTTCAATTGAGCACCGGATTCTACAGTAGAGCGGCGGCAGTGTCAGCAAGACGACGCGGAAGAAAGAGACACTTCGGGCTAGGAGGCCAGGGAACGGCCGAGCTTTTCAAACGTAAGACTGAGGTCTTCGGGTTCGAGACGAGTTTCGCCGACTGCGGTCATGAAGTTGGTATCGCCGGTCCATCGGGGGAGCACATGGAGATGAACGTGGCCAGCCACTCCAGCGCCTGCACAACGGCCGATATTCATGCCGAGGTTGAAACCTTCGGGACGATAGCTGGCTGCAAGCGCGGCTTCAACCCGCTGCGCAAGGTACATCATTTCGGCGAGCGTAGGCGGGTCGCAGCCGGCCAAGTCGGCGATATGAGCGAAAGGCACGATCATTACGTGGCCAGTCGTGTAGGGAAAGCGGTTCAGGATGACGAAGTTGTGTCTGCCGCGGAGAACGATGAGGGCCTTCCGATCGTCACCCATTGCCAAGGCATCACAGAAAATGCAGCGGTCGTCCTTCGAGGCCTCAGAAATGTATTTATAGCGCCAAGGGGACCATACGTAGTCCATAAAGGAGGCGGGCCTAGTCCTGGGAGGGTCCGGCCGGGGCCGCAGCGGCCGGATGGTTCACAAAGTCCTTCAATTCCTTGCTGGGCTTGAAGAAGGGGATACGCTTGGGGGGCACTTCGACCTTGGCGCCGGTTTTCGGGTTGCGGCCGGTGCGGCCGCGGCGCTGGCGGGTGCGGAAGCTGCCGAAACCGCGGATTTCAATTTTCTCGCCGGTCTGAAGGGCCTGAATGATGCTTTCGAAGATCGTCTCGACGACGATTTCGGATTCCTTGCGCGGAAGCTCGCTGATGCGAATGACTTCTTCGACGAGATCCGCCTTCGTGACTGTGGAGTCTTTCATGGTTGTGTGCTCCGCTCTGTCCAGGATCGCGCAAGGCGGCTCCCGCTCCCCCAACCGCCCAGCGGGGCCAACTGGCGGCCATTGATTACCACCAAACTACCCTTGAGGTAAACGAAATTTGAAAGAAAAGCTCCGGCCGCGCCAGGGTGGGGAAGGCACGGCTACAGCGATTCGCGCTTGGCCAGGATGGCATCGCCAATCGTGGCCGTGGAAGACGATTTCGACGACCGATACTCGTGCATTTCGCGCCGCTCGGCATGCTTCTGCGCAGCGCGGTAGCTCAAACCGATCTTGTGCTGATCGGCGTTGATCTTGATGATCTTGAAATCGTACTCGTGCCCCGGCTGGAGCAGGCTGCCGCCCGAGGGCTTGCCACCACGTGTGGCCGGCTGGTTCTTCTCTTCCCTGCTGCGGCGATCCTCGATCTCAGAGATGTGACAGAGTCCTTCGATGCCCTGAGCCAGCTCGACAAACGCGCCAAAGGTCGTGAGCCGGGAGACCTTGCCGCGGACGACGTCGTTGACGTGATGTGAGGCAAACCAGTCGGACCAGATATCGTTGACCTGCTTGACACCCAGCGAGACGCGGCGATTTGCAAGATCGATCTTGAGGACACGCGCTTCGACCGTATCGCCCTTCTTGAAGACATCGGCCGGATTCTTCACTTTGGCGGTCCAGCTAATGTCGCTGACGTGGATCAGGCCGTCAAAACCCTCTTCGATTTCGAGGAACGCACCGAAATCCGTAAGGTTTCGGACACGGCCAGTAAGGACGGTGCCGACGGGATACTTCTGGGCTAGCTCCTGCCAGGGATCGGGCATGGTTTGCTTGAGACCGAGGGAAATCCGACGCTGATCCAGCTTGACGTCAAGGACGACAACTTCGACAGCGTCGCCGAGCGAAAGGATTTTGGATGGATGCTTTGCGCGCTTCGACCAGGTCATCTCGCTTACGTGCACGAGGCCTTCGACGCCCGGCTCCAGTTCGACAAAAGCGCCATAATCGGTGATGCCGACCACGCATCCCTGTACGCGCATGCCGGCGGGGAAGCGCTCCGGGACTGTGGCCCACGGGTCGGGGAGCAACTGCTTGTGACCCAACGAGACGCGCATCTTTTCGCGGTCGAACTTGAGGACCTTGACTTCGATCTCCTGACCCGGAGAAACGGCCTCCGCCGGGTTCTTCAGGCGTCCCCAGGAAAGATCGGTGACGTGGAGCAAGCCATCGAGGCCGCCCAGGTCAACAAAAACACCATATTCGGTGATGCTCTTCACCTTGCCGGTCATCACCGCGCCCTCGACGAGGGAGTCCATCAGGGCCTGACGCTGAGACTGCTGTTCTTCCTCGAGGATGGCGCGGCGGCTGACCACGACGTTGCCGCGCTTGCGGTTCATTTTCACTACGCGACAGGAAATCTCTTGTCCCTTCCAGGAGTCGAGATCGTGCGTCGGGCGGAGGTCCAGCTGAGAAGCAGGCAAAAAAGCACGAACGCCGATATCGACGACCAGACCGCCCTTGATGCGGTCCACGACCTTGCCAGGGAGGGAGACATGATGGCGATGGGATTTTTCAATGTTTTCCCAGGCACGACGGCGACGGGCCCGCTGATAGGAAAGCAGGATGTAGCCATCTTTTTCTTCGCCGGTGAGCTGCACCTCCACAGTCTGACCGGGCTCCAATTGCGGACTGCCTTCGGGGCCCATGAACTCCTGGGCGGGAATCAGCCCCTCAGATTTGGCGCCGATATCCACGGCTACGCCCAAATCGGAAAACGCAACGACACGACCTTCGGCGAACTGGCCTTCGGACGGCGCCTGCTGAGGAACGGAATACTGGTCTATCAACTCTTCCATCGCCTGGGCAGAAGTCTCCGAAGAGTCAGTCGCAGCGACCGGCTCGGCGCTGTCTGTGACCCCGGCCGGAGCGGCAGCTTCGGCAAAAGGGGTGGTTTCAGGAAGAACTGCAGCGGGTGTTTCGGCTTCGGCAGCTTGCGCGGCAGAAGGTTGAGCGATTGGGTTTTCCTGCTCGGACAACATCGGAGCGGCCTCCGTGGAAACTTGCCCTGCTCGCCGAGGATTCCCCCGGACGTTCCCGATGACTGGGCGAGGACAAGGAAGGAGATGCAGAGGCCAATGTTATGGCTGCATCATGAAGATGATACGCGCCGAGGGGGTTTTAGTCAATCGAATGGCCGGGAGGGGAGAGAAAAGCCGGGTCAGCGAAGACCTGCTCGGCCAGCCTGACGCACTTCCTTGCGGTAATCCGGAGCGACCAATTCGACGGTGCGGCACATTTCATAGAGACGCGAGCGGATGCGCTGGCCAACTCGGTCGGTCAACGAATCCTCGCGGGGGACAGCCTGCCGGGATGGCAAGCGAACCGGCTCGGATGAAGAGGGAGGAGTATCAAGATAATTGGTGGTCACCAGAGTGATGCGCGACTTGTTATAGCGGGTGTTGAGGATGTGTCCGACGGTTTCCAGGGCCCAGGGCGAGGGTTTGCTTGAGCCTAGGTCATCGAGGACAAGCAGCTCCGCCTCCAGAACAGGATCGAGGACCTCAAGCTCAGTGGACTGACTGACCGGATTGTAGCTGTCCTGGATCTGCTTGAGCAGTTCGCGATAGTCGTAGAAGAGCCCGGCATGACCGCGCAGGACGAGCTGCTTCAAGACAGAGATAACGAGGTGCGTCTTACCCGCGCCGCAAGGGCCCATCAGCAGCAGGCCAGCGGAGGTGCCAAGTGGAAAGTCCCTGGCAAAACTCTCCAGAATGAGTTTGGCTTGATCGAGGCTACGGTTCCAGGCAGGGGCCTGAGGATCGCCATCGTAGAGGCCCGTATCGAAATTCTCGAAGTCGCAGTGCTGATAACGTGCAGGGATGCGAGCACGGGTCAAGGCCTGCGTGGTGCGGTCGGCGAGCGAGCAGTCGCAGCGAACAGCAACGCGAGCTCTGCCTGAACTGGACCGATCTTCGACAGTCTTCCATCCCGTGCCGCCGCAGCGGGGACAGTCTGGTCGGGCCATACCACAAGAATAGGCGGGCCGAGCGGAGGGCGCAAGGGGAGGCAGGTGTGGAAAGCAGCAAGGCCTGTGGAAGACGGCCAAGCGCTACTTATGAACGCGGACGGCACGGGGCGGGCTTACCCGAACGATGGCATTTCGGGGAGCGCGCTCGTGACCAGAGCTGAGGCTGCGCGAGAGCTCCTGCTGGACGAACTGCGTGAACTCCTCCATCTGCCGCTGCATTTCGGCCATCCTCTCGCGCATGTTGAGGATAATCTCAATGCCAGCTAGATTCACGCCCATGTCTCGAGTGAGTGTGAGGATGACTTCAAGCCGCCCGAGATCGTCGTCAGTATAGAGGCGCGTATTGCCCTTCGAGCGGGAGGGTTTGAGCAAGCCGACGCGCTCGTAGAGACGCAGAGTTTGCGGGTGGAGCTTGTAGAGTTCGGCGACAGCGCTGATCATGTAGCCAGCGCGAGCTTTTTTCCTGGACCGAGGCAGCATGCTAATCTCCTTCAGACACCGGCGCGGGCGAACAGATCGTGGCGCGGGTCTTCCGGCGCGAGCCGGCCCAGCTCGCGGAGAAGCTCGCGAACGCGCTCA
>Ga0209108_10001778_pt1 | contig 12492 bp, 10 predicted proteins | sample Rifsed10ft1_FD_184003 | JGI IMG/M metagenome (GOLD analysis project Ga0209108, IMG submission 184003) | Soil microbial communities from Rifle, Colorado, USA - sediment 10ft 1 (version 2) | ecosystem: Environmental > Terrestrial > Deep subsurface > Rock core/Sediment | place: Rifle, Colorado...
CCCAGAGATATCCACCGCCCGCATCATGGTAGCACGAACCCAGTTCGGCGTATGACATTGCTGTCAGCAGCGCGACGAATCCGTTCAAAGCAAAGGCTATAATGAGTGCGGGACCTGCTACACCGGCCGCTATGCCTATGAGAACGAAAATGCCTGCCCCGATCATTGCCCCCACGCCAATCATCGTCACATCCAGCAGTTTCATCTCACGGCTGAGATGAACTTCAGTGTCGAATTTTTTCATGGGAGGTTTCTCGGCAAGTGATAGCATCATAATAGCAAATCTTTTCCAGCATTTGAAGAGTGACTCCCCACGCGGTGACTTGATGCGCAGTCTTCATCTGATTACCTCTGTTCCGAGAAGATCTTTCTCACGGCTGGGAGGCTACGTTTCGTCGTCAGCGCAAGGAGCGTGTCGCCAGCCTGCAAGACAGACCCTCCGCTCGGTACGATGAACTCTTCGTTCCGGATAATTAGCACGATGAGACTGTCTTCCGGAAAGCCAAGCTCGACGAGCGGCTTGCCAACAGCAGCCGCTGAATATGGAACCACAAGGTCTATTAGCTCTGTTTCCGTTCCCCTTGGACCTTCAAACTCAAGAGGATAGTCGAGGCGCCGGGGCAATGGCGCATCCATCTTAAGCAGGCGGGCGGCCAACGGTACTGACCACCCTTGTAACAATGCTGATGTGAGAACAATAAAGAAAACAATGTTGAATAGCGCCTCTGCATTGGGGAGATTCGCCAGCAATGGAAACGTTGCCAAAATGATGGGTACTGCGCCACGGATCCCAACCCACGATACCAGCGCCTTCTCACGCCATTGGAGTTTCGTCAGGGCGAGAGAAAGAAACACGCCAAGGGGCCGGGCAACAAACATCAGAAACGCTGAGACAAGAAGCCCTCCACCAAGAACACTAGCCACATGCGAAGGGAATACCAATAGGCCAAGCGTAAGAAACATCCCTATCTGACTCAGCCAGGCAAGCCCGTCAAAGAACCGGAAGAGACTTCTGCGTTGAACGATCTCGCTGTTTCCCACAACAAGTCCCGCCACGTAGACTGCAAGAAATCCGCTCCCATTGATTGCAGAGGTTGCAGCATACACAAAGGCTGCGAACGCTATTGAGAATACAGGATAGAACCCCTGATACGTAAACTTGAGATGGTTCAGGAGAAAGACCATTGCCTTGCCGAGACCCAATCCAATTACTGCACCAAAGCCCATCTGATAGATGAACAACAGAAGAATATCCCACGCGGAACTGTCGGGAACAGTGTGAATTTGGATCAATCCCATCGTGAGGAATACCGCCATCGGATCATTGCTGCCCGACTCAAGCTCAAGGATCGGTGTGAGCGTTCCCTGAAGGCTCACATTCTTAGAGCGAAGCAGTGCAAATACTGCCGCTGCGTCGGTTGACGAGATGACGGCCCCCAACAAGAACCCCTCAACGATTGTGAAACCGAGGAAGAACTGAGCGAATAGCCCGACCGCGAACGCGGTGAACAACACACCCAGAGTCGCAAGACTCGCCGACTGCCAGAAGATTCGCCGGACGGAGTTCCACTTGGTATCCAAGCCACCGGCAAATAAGATAAACACAAGCGCCATGATGCCAACGGAACGCGCTGTGCCCGCGTCAACCGCACGAATGCCCCACGGGCCTTCTGGACCGGCCAGCATCCCCACCCCGAGGAACAGCAGCAACACCGGCACTCCGAGATTATCGGAGAGCTTCGCAATGCCGATACTGAGGAGAACCAGCAGCGAACCGATGAGAAGTACAGCGTCTATGTCCATCATATGCAGTCTATGGCACTATTTGGACGGGACAGCGAAGCATCGTATCGGTGAGGCGCTATCGCAACCAAACACCTTGACCGAGAGAATGCTGGCGGCAATCGACACATTTGCCACCTCTGCCATCAGTCTCACAAGCCCAATCACTGGTTGCTGACTTCGGGTGCCCGTGCCAGCAGTTTCAGAAAGCCCATTGTGGACAATCCTACGATTGTGCCAACCCCTGCCGCCAGGACAACCCTTTCGTAATGTTTGAGAAGAGGATGGTTTGCTCAGTGAGCCGCTTCCTCATATTCTGTCCTTGTGACTATGGAAGTAGTCGTGGGATGAATTTTCCAAAACAACGAATCAGCAGGATGAATAGCAAGACGTTCAAAGAGCAACTATGTTCGAAGGGCTCCAGACTCTCATCGCTTTCGGCCCCACCGAGCAATCGTGAGTTTCAGAGCAGGCGGTGTGATCAATGTTGTTAGAATGACCATGATGACAATTGCAGAGTAGAGAGCACCATCCACGATGTTTAATGCTTTCCCTATGCCTGCAAAAATGAGCCCCACTTCACCCCGTGGAATCATTCCGACTCCAATGCTCACTCTGTCCAATTGTTTCTCCACGACAGCCAATCCGCACACCTGTTTGCCGATGATGGCGGCGACGGTCAATCCCAGAGCAAGACCAACCACGCTGGAATCTCCAAAGGTTTCAAGTCTCACTTGAATCCCCATCAAAACAAAAAAGATGGGTACGAATAGAGTTGAGATGGGGCGAATCAACTCGTGCAGGTGAATAGTCTCTTTGAATTCTTTGAAGTGCACTTCTTCAAGAATAAGGCCGGCCGCAAATGCACCCACTATGGTTGCCAGTCCAACTGCATCTGCCAGCCACGAAAGAAGAAAGCAGAGGAGCAACGAGGAGATGACCATCATGCCCGCTGTCCTGAGTTTTGCCAGGTAGTGTAAGATGCGAGGGACAACCACAACCCCGAGGGCGATGGCAACGACGAAAAAGCCTATCGCCATTGCCGTTATTCTAACAAGCGAGAGCGCGCCTACTTCAGAACCGGTAATCGAAGCACTGACGATGGCTGACACAACAGCAAGGACGATCAATCCGAGCACATCATCAATCACAGCCGCACCAAGGACGATTTTTGCTTCCTTCGTCTGCAACTTCCCTAGGTCCTTGAGAACCCGCGCTGTAATTCCCACGCTTGTAGCACAAAGCGTCGCCCCAATGAACAGGTGTATGTTCATTACGCTGAAATCGGACGGTAGATGTACGAGTACATCCGCGGGAACTTCCTTGATAAATAGGTAACTCACTCCAAAGCCAAGTATGAACGGAGCGATCACGCCAACCAGGGCTACAAGCAATGACGAGGTGCCAACCTTTGCCATCTCCGATACGGTGGATTCCAACCCAACCTCGAACAGCAACAGTATTACACCGAGACGGGCGAGGCTGTCAATGATAAGTGCCCAACGTTCCGTGACGTTTGCGGCGCGTAGGGGTTCAAAAAGTGTCCAGTCAGCGTTGAGAAGAACGAGATTCCCGAGAACAAGCCCGACGATCAATTCGCCAAGCACTGCAGGCTGTCCGAGGCGCTCAAAGATTTCACTCCCGAGCTTAGCTGCAGCAAGCACAATCAAGAGTATCAGCAGGACGGGTGCTAGTGGGTCACCGTGCATATATCCTCATTCGGCGTCATCGCTCGGGGCAGCCACGATAATCGCAGAGTTGTCCCTCATACTCAAGATTCAGGTGTTGTCGGTTCATACTCTGGACTATTCTTTACAGCATCAGTGGTAAGGTCGACATGCACCATTCTTTCACCCCAGCTAATTACGCTTATCGATCGCGGTGAGATCAGAACTTTCTTTCCGGTCAGCCACTTTCCGGTATCGACCACAAGAGAAGATATCAGCCAGGACTCGTTGTTCAGAATGAAATCATCCACATGACCGATTTCGCCATCAATTGCTTGCATGCGGTAACCGGTCACGTGGCGGGCGCTGCGCAGGTGTGGATCACTTGCTTTCTCTATTGCCGCAAGCTGCTCTTTCTCTTGCTCAGTGAACTGCGGAGGAGCCATCGGTATGTAAGCGAATCCAGTCCCTGCAGCGTATGCAGGCCATCCGTAGTATTCGTGCAGCAAGGTCAGTTGCTGAAGAGACACGGGCATGTCAGCATTGATGTCGGGACTGTTCTGCACCTCTCTTCGGTTCAGTTTCACCGGAAGGCCATGCGACGACCAGTCCGGTTGGCCCAGGGCCGATGGTGTTATGAGAACTCTGCGACCATGGAGCCATGTGCCGGTCTTCACGACGAAGTATTTCAAAACCCATGTGTCATCTTCGAATAAGAAATCATTCACCTCTCCGATGTCGCCATCGGTGGCTCTGATGGCATAACCGAGGAGAGAGGTCAGCAGCATGCAAAACGCTCCTTGCACTCAAGAAATGTTGCGCCGAACGATCAGAATGGCATTCATAAGAATGCCGTCATGTACCTGGTGTGCTTCCTCCAGGGACACCCTGTACTTCGAGGGAAGCTTTTGTCAGTACATCTAACAGCTTGAGCACCTCTCTTGGGTTGCGCAGATTGTATCGTGCGCGTGTATTGGCGACTCCTACTTTGATTGAGTACGCCCACTCAGGCATTACACCGAACAAGTCTTCATCAGTCCAATCATCACCAATCGACAGAATGAAATCGAACGTCTCCCTGGCAAGGAAATGTTGGCCTGCAGTTCCCTTGCTCACACCCGCCGTTCTCACCTCGATGACCTTGTGCCCACGCATGATTTGAATATCGATGTTGGCAGTATAGCTCACAAGGTGATCCATAAGCTCACCGGCAAGCTTCTGTCCTTGTTCCGGGTCGGCCCCCCTGTAGTGCCACACCAGCGAATAATCCTTTTGCTCAACGGAAGCTCCGGGAAGCCGATCGGCGTACAGTTGGAGGATGGGAAGAATGTTCGGCTTCCATTCATTGGTTTGCTGCTTCAACATCTTCCAATCGTCGTTGAGATCCTTGATCCATATTCCGTGTTCTGCCACTAATCCAATGGAGAGTTTGCCAAACCACTGTTGCAACGTATCCTTGTCCCGCCCACTAATCAATACGATGAGGTTGCGAGAATCACCTGCGAGCTGAGCGATCACGGTGATGAGGTCTTCACCCGGTTTTGCCATCGGCGGGTGTCGGACGAAGGGTGTCAGAGTTCCATCGTAGTCCAACAAAAGCAATCTGCGTGTTGCGTTCTTGTACTGCTCGGCGAGTTTTTGCTTCCCGGAAGGCGACAAGATCTTCGCACAGAACTTCTTCTGAACCTGCTCCATGGCGGCAAGCTCTTGCACGAAGTCGTTGGCCCATCGAACAACACTGTACCGCCGCAGCCTGTCCTGCATCAGTTCGCCGCGCCTCTTTTGCTCCTCCGGAGGGATTTCCAAAGCTTCCTTGAGTGCGCTAGCAATCTCCTCCCTGTTGTTCGGGTTGATGATCATAGCCTCTCCGAGTTCCTTCGCCGCCCCTGCCATCTCACTGAGGATGAGCACGCCGGGGTCATTACCTCGCGTGGCAATATATTCTTTTGCAACCAGATTCATCCCATCACGCAACGGAGTGACTAATGCCACGTCGGCAAGGCTATACAATGCTACCAGAGGATGAAACGGAACATGCCGATACTGATAGACAACAGGAGTCCAATCGACACGCCCAAATCTGCCATTGATCTTTCCCACCAACTCCTCTACCTGTTTCTTCATCTGATCGTAATGCTCCACTCCAATGCGAGAGGGAACGACAACCATGATAAGCACCACCCTCCCTCGAAACTGAGGATTGGATTCGAGGAGAATCTCGAACCCCTGCAACCGGTTGAGGATCCCCTTCGTGTAGTCGAGACGGTCGACGGAGAGAATCACCTTGACGTTCGCCAATGACCTCTTGAGACTCTCTCGTTCTTGTTGCACTTCCGGGCTGCTCACGGCGACAGAGAACTTCTCGAAGTCAATGCCCATGGGGAATGTCTCAACCTTAACCAGTCGATCGGGCGTGACGATCTGTCCCATGTTGTGTTCGTAGCCCAGAATCCGTAGTACACATTGAAGGAAATGTTGTGTATACTCGTACGTATGGAAGCCGATAAGGTCTGCCCCCAGGAAACCCTCCAAAATCTCTCGACGCCACGCGCCTGGGAGGAGGCGGAAAATCTCAAATGAGGGAAAAGGAATATGGAGGAAGAACCCCACCGGAACGTTCGGCAACTTCGCTTTCAGCAACTGGGGGAGCAGCATCAAATGGTAGTCGTGAATCCACACGATATCATCCGGTCTGACGACCTCCACCAGTGTCTCACAAAAAATCTCATTCACGCGTTTGTACTGCTGCCAGAAGTCTTCCTGGTAGACCGTGTATGAAGGGAAGTAGTGAAACAATGGCCAGATGGTTTTGTTGCAGAAGCCATGGTAGAACTGATCCATCTCCTGTTCCGTGAAAAACACCGGGTGTGAATGGAAGTCGGTCAGTGCCTTCGCCTTCAACTCCTCTTTGAGCGAATCAGAAACCGTGCTTCCCGGCCATCCAACCCATGTGTAACCGGTTTTGCTTGTGGATCCTGATCTGATCCCTTCAAGAGCAGCAACCATCCCCGTGACCAGCCCTCCGGAACTCTCCTTGAATCGCAATTGACCGTTCTCTTCAGTCACATTGAACGGCAAACGATTGGAGACAACAACCAACCGACGGGATGTGGACTGTTCTTTTGTCATAGATAGACAATGCCGCCTTGATGAAACAATGAGATGAAGAGCAACAGATAGTCCTTGATATGTCGCGTGATCAGGAAGTTGTTCTTGATGTGTTCCCGTCCGTTCGCGCCAAGCTTCCGCGCGAATTCGGGTTCGTTTACCAATTGCTTTATCCAGTAGGCAGTCCCATCAATGGAATGTGTGAGGATGCCGGAATACTTGTGCGCAATCTGCAACGGAATTCCACCCACAGCCCCAGCTATAGTGGGCTTCCCCTTCCACAGCGCCTCGGATACGGTAAGACCGAATCCCTCTTTGAGGGACTTCTGCAAAACGACCGTGGAACCCCTTTGGAGAGCGTTAATCTCCAGATCACTCGATGGTGGCAGGAACAATGCAAAGATATCCTTGTCTTTGTCAGCTTCCTCTTTCACCTGTTGCATAATGACTGGTCCTTCCGGGTCATCCGTAGCACCGCCTCCGGCAAGCACCAACTGCATGTCCACCCGCTTCTTTGCGATCTTGTATGCCTTGATCACACCGAGTGGGTCTTTGAGATAATCGAACCGGGAGATCTGGGTAATAACGGGTCGCGAGCGGTCAATCCCAAAGCGCTCGAAGACGGCGTTAATTGTTTCTTCCGGGATCTCCTTATTCTTCTCGCTCAATGGATCGATCGATGGCGAGATCAACACCTGCGGGATCGGAAGCTTACGTGCAAACGATGGAGCGGAGAACACCGCCGAATCATACTGGAAAACATATTGCTCAAGAAACTTCCAAATCTTCGGATCTGGTTTCGAGAAATCAATATGGCATCGCCAGATCCAATTCCTCCCCAATTCCTTTCGCTTCTCGATCAGCCCAATCGGCTGGGGGTCATGCACAAAAACAACATCGCCGAAGTTCATCTGTTCGGCATTCTCCCGGTTCACCTCCAAGAACATCTCATACTCTTCATCGGCGATCTCAACTGGAACGCCATGCAGCCCATTGTGAAACTTCTTGGTGATAGCAAAGAATTTCTCATTGCCTTTAATGACATCCCACCGCGCATCAATGCCAAGCTGTTTGAGCAGCGGTATCATCCGTGTCAGTATCTCCGCAACGCCGCCGCCGACTGCGGTCGAATTGATGTTCTGAACGACCTTCCCTTTCAAGTGCTCGGCCAGAAGGAAAAGTTCCTGAATGGTGGCCTCACCAACAATGGCAGCGTACTCTTCAATGCGTATCATATTTTCTCACCAGGACAATGATGCGTTTTCGCAAGCCTTCGAGGGTGTGTGTGTATGGATCCAACTTCCTCAGTTCCTCTGCAAGGGTTGACATCCCATTGGTGTCGAACCATTTGGAGAAGTCGTTCTCGCCACGTTCCAATCTGAGCTTTGCGTCAAAGATATGATAGTATATCGTATTCACGCTTACGCGTCCAAGTGCATCTCTGAACTCGATAAGATTCTGAGCAACATATGGTGTCGGCAGTGCGAACGTGCGTGAGGCCATGAAATGAAATTCTTCACCGTGAGAACAGTCTGTTATCTTTTCCACGGAAGCAAGATGTGATTCGATCAGGAAGATGAATTTCTCCCTCAATGTGGAGATGCTCTCGAATTGAATCGTGTCAACGCTCGATAGTTGCTCGCCCAGGACTTCATCACTCAACACCTCTGTAACCCAATAGGCAAAGTCGTTGGGAGGTTCAGGTGAGAGATAATGGTGCTGCTGGAGAAACCTGTGGGTGTGGTAGTAGATGCTCGACTCAGGGACACTCCTGATCCCCTCCAACAGGCCGGGGGCATTTCTTGCTTTTTTCCCCAGGAGAAGAGTTTGATCCAGCTTGGTATAGAAGTGAAAGGCGGTCACGGTTTACTTCCTCCTTGCATGCGTCATCCTTCAAGTCCGTCCTCGGATGCCGTGGTGGGACCCGGTCTGTGAATATACACTGTGCGTGTTGGATATGCAAAATCGATCCGTTCACGTTCAAACCGACGATAGATTTCTAAATTGATCGCCTGCTGAACATCCATATACGTGTTGTAGTCCGGGCTCAAAACGTAGTATACCACCTCATAGTTCAACGATGAATCCGCATATTCCTTGAAGTGTGCGCGGTCGAAGCGAACGTGCGGCTGCGACTCAACAATCTGTCGCAGAAGCGAGCTCACGGCGGCGATCTTTTCGTACGGTGTCTGGTACGTGATGCCAACGGCAAAGACGACGCGACGTTCGTACATCCGCTTGTAGTTACGGATCCTGCTCTTCAACAGATCTCCATTGGAGAACACGATTTGTTCACCGGAGAGACTGCGGAGCCGCGTCGTCTTCAATCCGATATATTCAACCGTTCCCAGGTGCTCGTCGATGATGATGAAATCACCGATGACAAACGGCTTATCAAGGACGATTGAAAGGGAGGCAAAGAGATCACTAAGTATGCTCTGCAACGCCAATGCCACCGCGATGCCGCCTATTCCGAGGCCGGTGACAAGTGCGGTAATGTCGATGCCAACGTTATCTAGAGAAACCAGCAGCACAACAGCCCACAACATCAGTCTGCTGATGAATCCAAGTGCGGTAAGCGTTGTGGCGCTGGCGGCGTCCTCTTCCATCCTTTGCTTGATCGTCTGACCAAGCCAGAACGAGATTGCCCCGCTCACCCACATGCCACTCTGCAGCAGCAGCGCAAGAATGATGATGGTATCCACCGTTCGCTGCGTCGCTGCTGACAGGGAAAGTATGCTTAAGCCGGCGTATAACGACACCGTGAACAGGAAGAAGAAACGTGTTTTCTTGATGACCTCAACGGCGAAATCGTCCAACTGGGTCTTCGTGGCTTTCGTGACCTTGGAGAGCCGATGGGCAACGAGCCATTGAGCGGCCTTCAGAATGAGATGGCTGGCGACCGTGATTCCACAAGCTATCAGCCACGTGTGTAGAGTATTTCCCAAGTACTGTTGATCAAGGATTGGCATGTCCTAATGAATCCTCCATTGCTGTCACGACGGCGATATTCCCGCAAGCACGCAAACAACATACGTAGCCGTTTCACCCGTTGTCACGAGCCTCCTCCGCGCGTTTCTTCTCCCTCTCTTTTCTCAGCAACTTGGAAAACAGATATACTAATGTGATGACTATATATGACCATACTAAAGATCATCAATACGAGTCCGGAAGTGCTTATGGATTATTCTTCCCTCTGTAATAGTGATTCGTGGGTGTTTTCTTGAACAGCGAATTCCAGAACCATCGGCCTCATGAGGCGCTCGAAGTCTTGAACTTCATGTATGCGGATTCCATATTCGCGCACCCACTTTCAGGACCATACCGAAACTATTGTGAACGTACTAAAGTCAGGAATATTCCACGGACAAATCATCCACTTCCAAATGAACAGGAACGTCTTTTCTATTTGAGGCGTTTGCCCATTCTCGAATGAACCATTCTTCGTCAAGCCCGTTTATCTCCGCGATAGACCTCAGCCATTCAGCCTCAAACGCTGGGACATCCTTATCGGAGAATGCCAAAGTCAAGCCGTCTTTGATAAACCTCATCGCCAATTCATCGGTCGAGAATTCAGGAGGTGCGTCCAGGATGTGTTTGTTTTCAAGAATTTCACAAATTGCGTTGTCACAGAATTCTCTTTCAAACTTTAGAGTTTTGCCGATTCGTTTCATCAATCGATTTTCCGCTTCAGTAATTTTTCGGTCCTTCCTGATAAGCAAGAGTAATCCCCTAAGGTATTCGCTTGCATCCATGATCGAGATTTTCATGACAGTTCCTCTTAAGGAAAAAACAACTCACGTCGGCCTTCGCTAGTGGCTGGTGTCCCGCCAAAAGGGGCTTTCCCTTCTGCCTAGAACAATCCGATCGACTTTAGCACAAGGCCAAGTATTCCAACAGCTATTGCTCCTATCACCGCGACAAACTGCCAGGGGCATCCCAAAATCTCGAACTCATGAGATGCCTCCTCAATAGGTCGATGGGCCAATGTGTTGTCAGCGTGTGTTGCTTCCGTTTGATGAGATCGATGACTACTGTCTGCAGCGGGACTTTTGGCGTTGACTGCCTGAAAGTTCTTTTTGTGCTGAGCCTCGGAATCATGAACCGGTTTACTCTGAATATGTGCCATAATCAAACCCTCCTTGAGAATACAGAATGGATTCGTTGACGCCCCGTTGTCTTTTCCCCACACAATGATCAAAAAATGCACCTCCACATTCGACTGATAGCAGGGTGAGCGTCACGTTCTTAGAGAACGTTTTCTATTCGGAAAGTTCGATGCCGAAGTGGTACAACAGCACTGCTTCAGCCGGAACTTCCTCGGTAGAAGAATGGAGATAAATGTGGAGAGCTTAGGCTACGGGAGGAGCCCGATCACCGACAGAAGAGAAGTAGAGGGAAAGATATGAAACGCTGTGTGTGTATCGAGGAACAAGGGAATATTGGTGGACATCAGATGGAAACTCGATGGTACATGCGGTCTCAACTGGAACAGTAAACGTCTTGACCAACGGAATATGGCGACGTTGCGTCCAAACAACTTTGGGTTTCTCTTTAGTGCTCGCAGTGGCAGAAGCGAACCCCTGCGGTCCTGAGGAGATAGCCGGCAAGTTCATGGTACCAAGCAGGCCCGCAAGCGAGACAGCAAGATACACGCAGGAGAACAAGCTAAGCGATATGTAGCGTATCATTCGAAGCATTGAACAAAATCCGGACTGGCCACTGGATTCAATATATGATCTTTTTGCGAAAACACAAACCAACGAATGGCCTGCTCTGATCCTAACGGACGTTCAGGGCGTTCACGAGCCAAAGGCTTAGGTTGGGTACATAAGTTATCATTATGAGTGCAACGACAAGGATGGCAATGTACGGAAGCGTACCTCGCACAACCGTGAAGACCGGCTTCTGAAAACGGATACTGGAGATGAAGAGGTTGAGCCCGACAGGAGGTGTGAGATAACCGATCTCAAGGTTGGTGAGGAAGATAATGCCAAGATGGACCGGCTCGATGTTGTACGCCGTCGCGATCGGGAGGATCAGGGGAACCACCACAATGATCGCAGAGAAGATATCCATCATCATTCCAACAATGATGAGGAAGATGTTCAACACAATGAGGAATGCTATAGGGCTGGAGATAAACGTTCGTGTCAGCTCGAAAAGTTTCATCGGTACCTCTTCATCGACCAGGTAGTTTGTCAACCCCATCGCCGCCCCGATGATCATCAGGATGGCACCGACGAGCAGCATGCTATCCTTCATGACCCGCGGAATATCCTTGAAGAGGTTGAGGTCCTTGTGGATGAACACTTCCACCACCAGAACATAGAACGCAGTCACCGCCGCGGCCTCGGTTGCAGTGAAAAAGCCACCGTAGATGCCGCCGATAATCAGAACCGGGAGCGGAATTTCCCAGGCAGCCACACGCATCGTCGTGAATACGTTCGACCATGTGAATGGGGTTTTGGGCACACGCAGCTTTTTCCCCTGGAAGATGGCGTACCCCGCAAGGAGAACCACAAGGAGTATTCCCGGGATGATCCCTGCCGCAAACAGCTTATCAATACTGATCTTTGCCACCAGCGCATAGAGGATCAGCGGGAGGCTTGGCGGGAACAACAGCCCGAGGCTCCCGGACGTGGTGATAAGCCCGAGCGAAAAACGCTCCGGGTATTGTTCTTTGAGCAGCATGGGATAGAGGAGTCCGCCCAGGGCAACAATCGTAACACCCGACGCCCCTGTGAATGCCGTGAAAAGAGCGCACGTCACCAGCGCGACAACGGCGAGCAGTCCCAGTGTCAGCAACATCACGCGGCGCACGCAGCCTGCGCCGATTCCTAGAATCTCAGCCACAACTCGAGACCCTTCGCTTTCTTCGACAGGATCGGCGTGAGCAGCGGGACGGTGACCGTGATCGTCACCCACACGCGCG
>Ga0209108_10001779_pt1 | contig 12491 bp, 11 predicted proteins | sample Rifsed10ft1_FD_184003 | JGI IMG/M metagenome (GOLD analysis project Ga0209108, IMG submission 184003) | Soil microbial communities from Rifle, Colorado, USA - sediment 10ft 1 (version 2) | ecosystem: Environmental > Terrestrial > Deep subsurface > Rock core/Sediment | place: Rifle, Colorado...
ACAATTAGAATTAGAGACTCCCAGAAATTGTTATGTTTGTAAAACGGAGTTTACTAAAATGCACCATTTTTACGATACGATGTGTACGGATTGTGGCGATTTTAATTATGCCAAACGTTTTCAAACCGCAGATGTAAAGGGGCAAATAGCCGTTATAACAGGTTCTCGCTTAAAAATTGGATATCACATCACATTGATGCTTTTACGAGGAGGAGCAACAGTTATTGCAACAACGCGGTTTCCGGTGGATTCGGCATTGCGTTTTGCTAAGGAAGATGATTTCATGGAGTGGGGACATCGCTTAAAGATTCACGGATTGGATTTACGTCATATTCCGAGTGTCGAGATTTTTTGCAATTTTATTGAGCAAAAATACAAACGTTTGGATATTCTAATCAATAATGCTGCGCAAACGGTGCGACGTCCAGCCGGATTCTATACCCATTTAATGGAAAACGAAGAGCGACCAATAGCCTCTTTACCAAAATACGCACAGGATTTATTACTGGATCATACAAATTGTTTACAAGAATTAAAAATATTGACAACTGGAGTATCTTCTAACCAAAATATGCCGGTAACTTGGCATGGACCGGAGCCGGGAATTGGATTAAGAGCTTCTGCCAAATTATCTCAGATTCCTTATAGTTTTGATAATACACTAGTGGCGAATGAAGTTTTTCCGGAAGGGGAATTGGATGCCGATTTGCAGCAAGTGGATTTGAGAAAAACGAACAGTTGGCGTTTAAAGTTGGGACAAATAGAAACGACTGAAATGATCGAAGTGCAACTTGTGAATTCGGTGGCGCCTTTTGTATTGTGCAATCGACTTTCAGAAGTAATGAAGAAAGACAATACCGGACAAAAACATATCATTAATGTTTCAGCGATGGAAGGGAAATTTCATCGCTTTTTTAAAGAAGCAAGACATCCACATACTAATATGGCCAAAGCTGCTTTGAATATGCTTACTCATACCGCAGCGGGAGAATTGGCGAAAGTCGGGATTTTCATGAATGCAGTAGATACCGGTTGGGTTACTGACGAAGATCCTGCAGAATTAGCCAAAAAGAAACAGGAACTGGAGGATTTTCAGCCTCCGTTAGATATTGTTGATGGCGCAGCACGGGTTATGGATCCTTTGTTTGATGGCATTAATACAGGGAAACATTGGAGCGGAAAATTCTTAAAAGATTACAATCCTATTCCTTGGTAAAAACCAGGATTTCTTAAATAAAAAACCACACTAAATTAAATTCTATTGTGGTTTTGTTTGCTGCTCATTTCATGTGGACAAAAAAATCAGAGGATATTGTGCAGCATTTAAGCTATCCTTTGTCTTAAAAGCTGGGTTGATGCCGAGTTTTGGATAAGATTCTATTTTTTATTTAGAGTTAATTTATACAACAGTATTTCCTCGGTTCCATTTGGAAGTTTTATATTTTTCTCAAACGTAAGACCAAGTTTCATTAGTAAATTCTGTGATGCTTTATTTTTTTTAGAAGTTATTCCACTAATTTTATTTAATTTAAAATCATTGAAAGCAGCCTCTTTTAGTTTGTTAACACTTTCAAAAGCATAGCCTTTTTTTTCAAAAATAGGGAGCAAAGCAAACCCAATATCAATTCCTTCCACGCCATCTCTGTCATAAAGACCGCAAGAACCTATTTTTTCATCATCAGATTTTCTAATTATTGTATAATTCCCATAACCAAGTTTTTCAATTTGAGGAGTGATTTTAGCTTCAATATATTCTTCAGCATCATTAAGGTTATTTATTTTTCGATCACCAATAAATTCTATCCATTTTGGTGTGTTAAATAGATTTAAAATAAATGTAGCATCTTCTTTGGTTGTAGGCTTAAGAATTAATCTTTCTGTTTCAAATGTTTTCAATTTACTCTTTTTTAAATTGGTTATAAGTTCAGGCTTCGCTAGGTTTGGGACTAAATTAAGATACAAGACCAACTTTAAATTAAGCCTAAAACCCAAATCTTGCCAAACGGCTGTTAGCGGCTGGCAAATTTTGGTCATTATTTGGAGTTATAATATGAAAGCTCGCAAATGTTTCCTGCTATACAACCACGTGTCATCATTACGCCATTATTGAACATTAAATGAGCAAACATTATTTGTTCTTTTTTGTCACTATTAAATGTTTTACTTTTTAATTCACCTTTTTTTACAAGTTTCACAATCTCTTCAACATTTATTGTTTTTGCGAAACTATCAAGACTTATTTTAGAATACAAATTGTAATTTATATTCCACAGTGCACTGTCTTTGGAAAATTCAAAGTATCTTTCTTTGTATTTTTCACAATCTATTTTATCTGGGTATATTCCAAATTCTTTCCCAATCGCACCATTTAAAAATGGAGTTTCAATACAAACTTCTTTTTTCTCACCTGTTTTAAGGTTTTTGATATTTACAACAACATAATTTGGAGATGAACTTAAGTTATTTAATGCTTTACAAAACATTTTTTGTTTAGTTTCTTCTTCAATTTCTGTCATAGAATTACATGACAAAAGTCCAATTGTTAAAATTAATATGATTGTTATATTTTTCATTTTTTCATTGCTTGCCGCTAACTTGTATATAAGTCTGATAAAATCAGACCTATCACCCTAAATTTGGGGTGATAGGTCTGACCAAAGTAAGACTTTATTTCATTTCAAATATATAAATAATTCTTTACAAATTTTAAGATCGATTTTTAGTGTCCTAAATGTTTTTTTGAATTTAGATGGGATTATTTTAGTTGTTATTTCCCCATTTTTGCGTGAGGGATAAAAGTGGAAATCCTTTTATGAAGCGCAGCGGAATAAAAGATTACTTCACAATATTTTTATTTTAAGCTGAGTTCAGTGAACTTGTTTATAACGGATAGCCCGACCTTGTTGCTGTAAAAAATAGAATTTTATTGCCAAGAGTTCTGCAACGAGGTCACGCCCAAAAAAAATCGCCTCGTAAAATTTCGGGACGATTTTTTGTATGCTGAAAATATGCTGATTAGCACTACTGAATTTCAAATATGGATTGTTGTTAATTTTTGCTGAATGCTAAAAAATCGTTTTGGCCGTTGCTATTGATAACGTTTCTTAATTTGATATAACTGGCGGATTGATCAATGATTTCCCAATCATCAATTATTTCCACAAAATCGATTGGGCCGGTAAAAGTAATGTCGAATTTTAAATCGGATAAATTTTCGATATAATTATTCGTATCAGTAATTGACCAAGTTCCGTTATAGGTTTTTGTTCCCTCGGTGGCTGTTAATAGGTTGTTTTTTAGAAAATTAAAATTAAATCTGTTGAAATTAATTACCTCATTGAGATCAGTGTCCCAGTCAAGAGTTATTTTCAAAGTTCCGTCAGTGACAATAATAGTAACATTATTTTGGTTATCTATTGGAGTCATACCATTTGATCGATCGCCAGTTCTAAAATCATCCGTACTTGGAGCGCAAGCAGAATTAATTTTAATGATTATTACTACTGGCTTTAAACTGAATTGTCTTAGTGTTTTCATAGCAAATAAATTAAATGATTGAATTTTAATATATTCCTATTATAAATAACTACGCTACTATTAAATTTACGAATTAATACTGATTTATTTGTTAAAATGAGGTAGTATTTTTAATCGTGTTGGTGTTTTTTGTTATGAAAGAAAATGACTTACTTTGACAAATCGGATTCTATATTAGATTTTAGAGATGCACTTCAGAGCATCTCTAAAATCTAACTTATTTTTTAATTTAAATCCTAAAATCATTAGTTTTTGGGAAGAGAATTATTTTTTTATTTAAGTTCCATCGCCGTAACGGATTTTATACCTTTCATTTGATGATTTGTAATCATTTTTTTGATGATTGGAGGCAATAGTGTATCCATCAGCAAAAATAGCCTATTCAATAGTCCAGGAATAATGACTTCCTTATGTTTTAATAAGCCATTGATGGCAATAGGGGCAACTTCCTCAGGATTCATGGTTGACATACGCGTCAACCAGTTATTGCTTTCGTTGATTGAAATAACGGATTTGTTTGTATTCATTGGTCCTGGACAAACAACGCTTACAAATATATTTTCAGGTCTTAATTCTCTGCGTAAGCTTTTTGAAAAGAAATAAATATAAGATTTCGTGGCACCATATACTTGTTTTTTCATTAGGTAAAAGAAACTGCAAAGGCTGCCCACGTATAAAATATGTGAAGACTTGTTTTTCCTTAGCATATCAAGAAAAAGATGAGTGATTAACGTTGTAGCCATGACATTTAACTTCACTTGTTTTTGATAAAAAGCAATATTTCCTTCTTTGAATAGCATAGTGCTTCCCAGGCCCACATTGTTGATCAGTATATCAACAGAAAGATTCAATTCTTCCACTTGTTTGAAAAGCATGATGCAATTCTCTTCAATGGAAAGATCTTTTTCTATCGCAAACACGTCGATATCATATTTTTGTTTTAATGAGTCGGCAAAAAAATGAAGTTTGGATTCGGGTAATGCCACAAGAATTAAGTTCATTTTTCTGGAAGCACATTCAATTGCCAATGCTTTTCCAAATCCTTCACTGGCACCAGTTATCAGGGTATATAAATTGTTATACATGACTTTGTTTTTTTAAAAAGTGAATAGTTTGTTTTAATGCGTCTTCCAATGGAGTTATCTGGTAGCCCAGTTCTTGGGTTGCTTTCTCGCTGGAAAATGTATAATTATTAAAAAGATAATCTATTGATTTAGTAGTAAAACGAGGATGATTTCCTGTGATTTTGTAATTCAATAGTTGTAAAAGAGCCAACCCTTTTAAGGTGTTTTTTGAAAGTTGGATAATATTTTCGTTATGGGAAGAAATAGTTCGAATGTGTTCAAAAAATTTCTGGTACGAAATATTGATTCCTCCCAAAATATATTTCTCGCCACTTTTTCCTTTTTCCATGGCCAATAAATGACCGTTCACGATATCATCTATGAAAGCGAAACAAACCTTGTAGGTTCCCGGTGAAGGAATAAAGGTGATCCTTTTTTTTAGGAACAAATCTATTACAGCATTGGCAGTAAGGGAATGAGAACTATTTCCAGGTCCGTAAATTTTTGATGGACTCACAACAACGGCGTTCATTCCTTCATTTGCATATTGAAAGATTATTTCTTCTCCCATTTTTTTAGATAAATCATAAACACTTTCAATTTTGGTAATGCGAGGATTTTTTTCATTCAAAGGCTTAGTAAGCGTTGGTCCAATGACACCACAAGTACTGGTGAAAACTGATTTTTCTACACCTGTTTCTAAGGCTGCTTGCATTACATTGCGCGTACCTTCAACATTCACATTATAAAAAACAGAGGGGTCTTTTATACATAAACCTACTCTGGCCGCCGTATGATAAACTTGATGACATCCTTTCATGGCAACCAGCAAGCTTTCTTTTTCCAGAATGTCACCTTCAAAAAGAGTAATATTAGGATGTTGCAATATTTTTTTTGTTGAAGCAGAACGAACAATTGCATGAACCTCATTTCCCATATCTGCAAGTGTATGAGCTAGATTATTGCCAACATATCCTGTTGCACCTGTTATTAAAATTTTCATGACTTTGCTATTTTAAAGTTATTTAAATTCAATCGATAAATGGTAAGTTCGTAAACCAATGAAAAACCGATATGGAGAATAATGGCTGGCCACACCGCATCAAATAAGAGGCTTAAAACACAAACCAAAATTCCAAAAGGAATGCAAGCAAACATTTCTTTTTTGCTGTTAAAAACATGTACTAAAACATAAAAAATGGTATTAAACGAAACGGCTAAAGGGATTCCAATCCAGTTTGCACAATAAAAAAGTAAAAATCCCCTGAACCATAATTCATAAGCAAACAGAAATAAGGTCCGGATTATGAAATATGAAATAAAGAAGTCTGGGGATAAATGAGTAAGACTTTCAGATAATCCCTGTTTTTTTTCATAGACGGATTTACTTTGTCTGAACGAAATAGTTACCATTATGATAAAAATCAGAAGGTATAGAAAGACTAAAACAGGAGGTGTTTTATCGCCTGTCACTATTTTTAAAACGGAATGATTTAACAAAATTCCGGGTACAAAGCCAAGCACAATTATTCCTATGATATGGAAACCAATAAGTTTACCAGGTTTTGACGTAAATTCACCATCGTCATTGATTAATCTGTTGCTATTGTAGGTTTTACCTATCCAACTAAGGACAAAAAACAAAATATAACTAAAGATATAGATCATACTATTTGTTATTTTCATGACTGATATTTTAAGGTTTAAGAATTATTTCTGCTGAATAGAATGAATGTTCAATGCTAATTTTAGTGCAAATGCCCTCTTTGTAATAAAAGCAATTGCTGTTGCCATTAGGGAACTTCATTTTGTATCCTCCATCGGCTATTTTTGTTATCTTAGCAAAGCACTGTTGCTTGTCACAATAAACCAAATTTGAAGTTATAGGCTCTTGAAAATACAGACTTAACAAGTTTGTGTTGATAATAGTAAAGGCAAGTTCTACCTTTTCTCCATTTTCCAATACTTCATATTTGTCGGCAACAAGTTTTGTTTGTTTATCCAGTTTAGTACTGCCGTTAGTTTTTCTGAATTGAGAGGAATAAATGAGTTTTCCGTTTTCAAAAGTGGAAGATTCTTTTGTAAACATTGTGATTGGTAAAATAACTTTGGTTTTAATTTCAGATACCAATAACAGTTCTTCTTTATTTTCAGTAATTTTTTTTTCAATTCGCAACCAGCCTATGTCATTTCTCCCTTGCATTATTTTATAATTTAGCTTCACGTTTTGGGCTAGCGATACCATTGGTAAAAATAACAGTAGTCTTATTAGAAGATTTCCAAGAAGTCTATAGATGCTGTCTTTTAAAAATTGATTTATTTTTAAAAAGATCTTGATTTTCCTTTGATTGTTATACTTTTTTAATAAAGTATAAATAATAAAAAGTATCATGATTTCTAAATATTAATTTGTGGGAAATGTAAATCCTCCTAATTCAAAATCACTCATTTCTATAGCACCAATTATAACAACGGCCACTAAACCAGCGGACAATATTAATCCTACAGTTTTCAATGTAGAAAATTTTTGCACTTTGATTTCTTTGATTTGAGTGGCAGGAACGTTTATCTCATGGTTTTTAATCACAAAAGTGATAGTGCTGTCGCTTACTGCTTTCAATTCTGCCTTGGTAAATTTTTTGTCTTGTCTTATTTTATAGTTTTTGCCGACAATTAATTGCGTTTCTTTCAAATCTATCGCTTTATAAGTATAGCAACTTTGGAATAAGAAAGAAATAATAACGAAGAAAATGATAGAGTTTTTCATGATTTCTAGACTTTAAATTCAGTCTCAAAATTATGACAACAGGGAAAAGGAAGTATCCGAGATTATCCAGCCTGTAGAAATCAGGATAAGTTTCTGTAATTTAGGATATTACGGAAATATTTTTTTCTTTAAACTCAGATGGAGTAACATTGGTAAATTTCTTGAAAGCATTATAAAACGTGGATTTAGAGTTAAATCCGCATTCTAGTCCAATAGCTACTATTGTGTAGGCGGAGTAGTTTGATTTTATCAGATATTTTTTTGCTTTTTCGACTCTCAAATAATTGATATAATCCGAAAAATTGTATCCGCTTTCTTGATTAATTAAATGCGATAATTTACTTGTGCTTATTTTCATTTCGGAAGCCAATTTTTCTAAACTAAATGTTGGATCACGAAATCTTTTGTTTTTTTCGATATAGGTTCTAATCTGTTGAAATTTATTTTCTTCGATATGGATGTTATTTGGAATGTTACTTTTATTTTTCTCTTCAACGGCAATTATTTTTCTTAACTGAATCCGTTCTGTCATTAAAGAATAATTGTAAAATCCTTGATAACTAATCCAATATAACAACGAAGTGCTGCTCAAACGCAAAGGATAATAAATAAAAATTTGAGGATTTAATGTTTTGTCTAAATTTAGTAAAATTGCACAAACCCACATTAGGATGACAATACATCCAAAAAACATGAAATTTTTCAGCCATTTTAAATTATCAAAAGCTAATATTGGCTTGTATAATTCTGAATATTTAAAAAGTATTAAAATTGCGTTTATAAAAAGATATGTAGAATAAGAGGCATTTACAATCTCTTCTATTTGGGCATATTTTGCAATAAAAAGACTTTTATTTTCATTATAAAAATAAGGGATAAGTATAATTCGCATCCCAACTTCCAAAATAAATAGCGTAAAAGAAATATAAACATAGGAAGAGAACTTCTTTTCAATTTTCAGATAATGAATTAAAAAAATATAAAAAGAGGGAAATATAAGTACATACCACGGGATTTGTAATCTTTGAATAAAAAAGGGGGCGTCTATAAAAAGGGTTTCTAACAAAAAAGCTTGGAGATTATTAAGTATTAAAAAGGCAACGACAAGGTTGAGATATATAATAGATTTGTCCCTTCCGTTTTTAGAGAATTGAGTGGCTATTATAAAAATAATTCCTAACAATACTCCTGAAATCATTAAAAAATTGAATAAGTGTTTCATCTTTAATCCTTTCGTTAACAAACCTTATATGTTTAACTTTTTGTGTTTTAATTTTCAACTCGGATTATATCATGATGTTAGTTTTAAGTTGATGTATGATTGTTTCTCAGGCTGTAAGATTGAATCTATCAGCAGAAACTTCAAGGTAGTAATGAGTCTTTTCTAGAGTACTAATTTACAAAATTATCAAGTAATTATTAGATAGAATGACTTTTATTAAATGCTTTTAAGCTGTAATTAATTGATTTGTAATATTTTAATTTTAAGGTCTTATTGTGGTTATCCAAAATTGTAATTTCATAAAAAAATCCGACTTATTTTTACAAATCGGATTACTATCTTTAACTGTATGTACTTTTAGTCGAAATAGGATTAGCTAACCTTTCTATTGGTTACTTGATCATTATCCTGATTTTTGAATTAATAACTTTACTGTAAATGGTTTCAACAGCATAGTTTTTAATAAAAACAGGTATCTTTTTTAATTCGTTAATTTGGTTCAGCGTCGAACGTTTGATTGCACGTGACATTTTAAGCAAATTATCGGTGTTGTCTTCGATTTCCAGCCCTAAGATGGATTCTAAAATTTCTTTTTTTATGATATGTCCAGCCATTCCATGCTCTGTAACGGCAGCCAATTGCTTGAATTTTGCTGCTATGTTTAGATTTTGAAGACCTTGATAGCTATAATTTGGTTCTTTTTGTAAAAATGTCTTTTTCAATTGTGAAATTAAAGAGCTGTTTGCGTGTGCTTCTTCCGTTTCTACTTTTATTAGAGAAAATTTTACAGCGGTATCTTTTTTGAATTGTAAGACCGTATTTATATTTCGGTTACTGGTCAATACTTGGGATTGGTGTTTTCTAAGCGTTGATTTATGTCCAGATATGCCATAACTGTGTTTGATGGATCCCTCATTGCAATACGCAAATAAAACAGATGATTTACTTACTGGCTCAATGCTTAACAGTGTATCATCAGAAAACGTAATGCTAACCTGAATAGAAGTAATGCCATTTATAAAGGTTACTCCATCAATATTTCCTTTACTGAAATCAGAATCTAAGGCTAATTTAAATTCGTTATCAGTTGAATTTAAAATTCCTTTAAACGAAGTTTCAAGTTCATTAAAAACTTCATTTATTGTTCCGGTAGTAAGGTAAATATTTTTCATAAGGCGTACTTTTAAATAATTATAGAATGAAAAATGGATTCCATTTTTTTAAACTATTTTGATCTATACAAAGTACCGGATTAGGTATAAAATTTTTGTTGTCAAATTATTGAGAAAAGTTTCATAATTAATTGTTTAATACGTTTGTAATTCGATAAAAGAGAGCCAAAAGATAAATAAACAAGACAAAGATGAACTGAAGAACATTCACCGGCAAGCAAAAAAAAAAATCCGACTTGCTTTCGCAAATCGGATTAATAAATGGGATATCAAAAATCGTTAATCTACGATTTGAAATCTATAAATGGATTACTTCGCCATAGGCATCAGCCACAGCTTCCATAACAGCCTCACTCATCGTAGGGTGTGGGTGAATTGATTTTAAGATTTCATGTCCTGTAGTTTCGAGTTTACGTGCTACAACCGCCTCAGCAATCATATCTGTAACTCCGGCACCTATCATGTGACAACCCAACCATTCGCCATATTTGGCATCAAAGATTACTTTGACAAAACCATCTGGTGTTCCGGCAGCTTTCGCTTTTCCAGAAGCCGAGAATGGGAATTTACCAATTTTCAATTCGTATCCTTTTTCTTTAGCTTGTTTTTCGGTTAAACCAACAGATGCTATTTCAGGAGTAGCATAAGTACAGCCCGGTACATTTCCGTAATCGATAGGTTCTACGTGTAAACCTGCAATTTTTTCCACACAATTAATTCCTTCAGCAGAAGCTACGTGAGCTAAAGCTTGCCCTGGCGTAACATCACCAATAGCGTAATAACCCGGAATATTGGTTTGGCTGTAATCGTTTACCAAAATTTTATCTTTGTCAGTAGCAATTCCTACTTCTTCAAGACCTATGTTTTCAATGTTAGTTTTTATACCAACAGCCGAAAGCAAGATTTCTGCTTCCAGAACTACTTCTCCTTTTGCCGTTTTTACAAATGCTTGCACACCTGCACCAGTAGTGTCAATTCTTTCTACAGAAGAGCTGGTCATGATTTTGATTCCTGCTTTTTTCAAAGAACGTTCCATTTGTTTCGAAATGTCTTCGTCTTCAACAGGAACTACATTTGGCATAAACTCTACAATAGTAACATCAGTTCCCATTGCGTTATAGAAATGTGCAAATTCAACTCCAATCGCTCCGGAACCTACGATTATCATCGATTTTGGTTGTGTAGCCAAAGTCATTGCCTGACGGTATCCTATTACTTTTACACCATCTTGTGGCAAATTAGGTAACTCGCGAGAGCGTGCTCCGGTTGCAATGATGATATGGTCTGCTTCGTATTCAGTAACTTTATTGTCTTTGTCAGTAACATCAACTTTTTTCCCTGGTTTTAGTTTTCCAAAACCATCGATTACATCGATTTTATTTTTTTTCATCAGGAATTGAACTCCTTTGCTCATACCGTCTGCAACAGTTCTACTGCGTTGAACTACTGCAGGAAAATCTTTATCAAATGATGAAACAGTCAATCCGTAATCAGAAGCGTGTTTTAGATAATCAAAAACCTGAGCTGATTTTAGTAATGCTTTTGTTGGGATACAACCCCAGTTTAGGCAAACTCCACCTAAGTTTTCTTTTTCAATTACGGCCACTTTAAAGCCTAATTGTGATGCTCTAATGGCGGTAACATATCCTCCAGGTCCACTTCCTAAAACTATAATATCGTATTTCATTTCAAAGTTTTTTATTTGTTTTTTATTGGTGAAATGAGTTCGTAAAAACTCATTTCATTTTGTGTATTTCTCTTGTTTAATTTATTGGGCGAATTTAATGATTTATTCTGTTTTGAGAAAGTTTCAAAGGAATAAAGTCGTAAAGTAACAAATTTTCAAAAAAATATTATCAATAAACTGGTTTTTTTACGGTTAACCAAAGAACCAATTAATTCGCTACCGAAAACTGGGAATCATACAAGTTCTTGTAATACCCGCTTTCGCGGTTGATTAATTCCTGATGCGTTCCTTGTTCTACAATTAATCCTTTGTCCATAACTACAATTTTATCAGCATTTACAATAGTTGCAAGTCGGTGTGCAATGACAATCGAGGTTCTTCCTTCGGTGATGGTTTCGGTGGCGCGCTGAATCAATTCCTCAGAATACGTATCGATTGAAGATGTAGCTTCATCCAGAATAAGTATGCTTGGATTACTCACATAGGCTCTCAAAAACGCAATTAATTGGCGTTGTCCGGATGATAACATCACACCGCGTTCTTTTACGTCAAAATCATAATTATAAGGCAAACTCATGATGAAATCGTGGACACCAATTTTTTTGGCTGCAGCCAAAACTTGTTCCCGAGAAATGGCAGGATTATTTAAAGTAATATTATTGAAAATAGTGTCGGCAAAGAGGAAAACATCCTGTAAAACTACCGCAATCTGATTACGTAAGGAGTTTAAGGTATAATTTTCGATGTTGTGATTGTCAATATAAATCGAACCGCTGTTGATTTCATAAAAACGGTTTAATAAGTTTATAATCGTTGATTTTCCGGCACCTGTAGAACCCACAATTGCAACGGTTTGACCGGCATTTACTTCAAGATTAATTCCTTTAATCACATCTTCTTCAGGAATATAACCGAAACGAACGTTTTCGAATCTAATATCTCCTTTAAAAAGAGGCGCTTCAATTGTTCCTGTATCTTGAATTTGATCTTGGGTGTCCAAAATATCAAAAACACGATTGGCAGAAATCATTCCCAATTGCAT
>Ga0209108_10001780_pt1 | contig 12491 bp, 9 predicted proteins | sample Rifsed10ft1_FD_184003 | JGI IMG/M metagenome (GOLD analysis project Ga0209108, IMG submission 184003) | Soil microbial communities from Rifle, Colorado, USA - sediment 10ft 1 (version 2) | ecosystem: Environmental > Terrestrial > Deep subsurface > Rock core/Sediment | place: Rifle, Colorado...
GTGGCCTACATGACCATCGGCAACCACCGTCGGGGCAGCACCCGCCGTTTGTCGTTAGGAGACAAGCTGGCCGCCCAGCGAGGGGGCGAGCCCGAGACCCCCGAAACCCGGGTGGCGAGCAGCGAAGAGGACCTGCGTCTCCTTACCTCCCTGGAGAAGCTCCGTGCCTCCGACCAGGAGATCCTGAAACTCGTGGCCTGGGACAAGGTGAGTCATGCCCAGATCGCCACCGTGCTCGGGATCAGTGTGGCCGCAGTAGACCAGAGGGTTTCCCGGGCAAGAAGCCGGCTCAAGAAGGAATACGAGAAATTGCAGAGCCCCGAAGGAGTTGTTTTCCGTGCCTGACCTACTCGATCGTCTTGCTGCACTCGACCCGGTGTCGAAGGGGATGACCACCGTTGACAGCCACAGGCTCCGGGCCCAGGTCGCCGATCGGATCGAGGGCCGGACTACCACGTTACGTCCGGCATCGGCCCCACCCAGCCGTCGCCGGCTGGCCCTGGTCGGGGTTGGTGTGTTCGCTCTCGTGATCGTGATCTTCATCCCGGTCTACCTGACCCAGAAGCCGAGACCAGCGGTCGATGCCGCCACCGAGGACACCCTGCGTGGCCTGCCCGGGGTTCAGGACGTGATCCGGGTGGGCACGGTGGGCGGGGTTCGGACTTCGGCAATTGACGGGGAAACGATGTGGGTGGTCAGTTCCAACGATCACGAGCTGTATCGGGTCGATCTCCCCTCGGGCACGGTCGAAGAGACCTTCCCGCTCGAGGGCTACGTCGAAGGCGTCTCGGTGAGCGGGGGATATGTCTGGCTGAACTCCTACGAGAATGGTGGAGAAGTCCTTCGCTTCGACCCGCAGACCGGCACCACTGATGTGATCTCATTGCCGGACCAAGTCACCTCCGGGATCCGGGTCGAAGACGAGCTTTGGCGCACCACCGAAGGAGGTCAACTCCTGGTCATCGACGACGGGGGCGCCGTGACTGAGCACCAGCTCCCTGCAGGCCTCCAGGGTGGGGCGCTCATTGGCTATGTCGACGGTTACGTCTGGATGGTGGTCGGTGGCGGGTTGGCCAGGGTCGATCCTGATGGGCTGGGTCTAGAGGTCATGGCCTACGAGGGTGCCACTCCTTTCGTAAGACCCTTTATTTCCTCTCCTCGATGGGTGATCGACGGCAACGGCGCGCCGTGGGTGTTGGACATCGACCGCAACACCCTGGTCCGGATCGATGAGTTCACGACGGATGGGGAAAGCGTGTCGTCAGTTCCGGTGGGGCGATTCCCCCACTCTGCGGTGTACGCCGATGGCTATCTCTGGGTCACGAGCTACAACGACTACACCCTTTCCAAGGTCAATCTCGAGACCCTGGCGGTCGAGACCGTGACACCGTTCCCGGGCCGGCCCAGCGAAGTGGAGTACGCCGAAGGGTCCCTCTGGGTCTTCCTCTATCAGTCAGGGTTCCTGGTGCGGATCGATCCCGGGGCCGAGCTTCAGGATCTCGAAGTGACCCTCGACGAGGTTGTCACCATCGACGATCGCCAACTCCGGCTGCGGTGCTCAGGCAGCGGCGACCCGCTGGTGATCCTCGATGCTGATGTCGACCTAGGCGCCGGATCGTGGTCGGTGGTTCAGGCCGGGCTCTCTGGCAACAACGAGGTCTGCTCCTTTGACAGGTCGGGGACCTATTCGGTTCAAACTGGGGCACCGGCCGGAGACGCCGAGCAGCTGACGTCGGATCTGATGACGGCCCTCGGCGAGTTCGGGCTCGCAGACCGTGACATCGTCTACGTGGGCCACGGCGAGGGGGTGGCCACCGCCCAGGCGTTTGCCTACGGGTTCGGTGAGCAACTGGATGGGGTCGTTCTGGTCGACCCCGCACCGGCCGGCTTCGCCAAGTACTCCGACGATGCCGCGGACCGTTTCCCCTATGCAGGCCCGGGTGACTTCGGCGACCGACCCCTGGTGGTCATCGGGCACGACATGGACGTGACGTTCCGCAGTCCCGGGTTCATCGCAGGCCAGGGTGCGGAGCGGTCCGAAGAGGTGAGCACCCAGTGGCAGGAAGGGCTCGCCGGGTATGCCGCACTCTCGACGAACTCCACCCAGTTGCTGGCTGAGGGGAGCAACCACTCGATCCCATGGGAACGGCCCCAGATGATCGTCGACGCCGTGAAAGGGCTATTCGGCCCCTAACGTCGTTCCAATGAACCGTTGGGGCCCACGGATGCTGGTCCTGTTGTCGGCGACGGCATTGTCGATGGGTTGCTCTGGGGTGGACGAGGGGAGCGATACCCCCACGACGACTTTGTCATTCGCCACCACGACCACACATCAGATCACCTTGGGCGACCTCGTGGGTGACTGGGACAACGGCCAGTTGTTCCTCCAGGTCACCGACGACGGGTCCTATCAAGTATTGGAGACCGCCGCTTCCAACCCCAACGACCCGCTGATGGGTGGTTTCGTGGCCCGGGAGGAGGCCAATCTCATCTTTGTCACCAACATCTACGGAGAGTGCGCCGGCCAGACCGGGGTCTATGCGGCCGCAATGGATGACACACAGCTGGTCCTCATCCTGGTCGACGATCCATGTCAGTTCCGGGCCACCCGCTTCGAGAGCCCGTGGGACCAAGTCTGATCGAGGTGCCGGGCTCTATTCGAAGTTGGCAATGGCCACCGCCAGGGCAGTGAGGAACGCGGCGGAAAACGCCAGAACCGCCCAGGCAATGACCACGATCGCGGTGACAAAGCCACCCGGTTGCTGCCGACTACGCCAGAGCGCCAGCACACCGAAGACCGCCCCAACCACCCCACAAGCGGCCACGATCGCGGTGGTATCGATGATCCTGGTGGCGAACAGGCCGGCGATGACACCGACCCCGAGACCAGCCAGCAGGCCAACGACGACGTCATGGGCCCTCCACCAGGCCGGGATCGAAGTCTCTTTGGGGGTTGCGTCCACCGGGTCTTCTGGTTCGTGGTCGATCATTTCCCACCCCATTCTGGCGCGGGGATCGCGGCCTATAGGTCGAGATCTCCCGCGCCAAAAAGACCAGGAGTAGATTCCGCGATCCCCATGGTGGAGATCGGTTACCACAATCTTCCGACCGAGCTGACGACGTTCGTGGGGAGAGCGGCGGAGATCCGCACCCTTTCGGGTCTGCTCGATACCAGCCGATTGGTGAGCCTTACCGGGCCGGGCGGCGTGGGGAAGAGCCGGCTCGCGACCCAGGTGGCGGTGACCATCGCCGACGGATTCCCCGACGGCGTTTGGTACATCGACCTCACCTCGACCGACGACGGCGATCAAATCCCCAGCGTCGTCGCCGAGTCCTTTGCGGTCGGTGACATCGAGGTTGGCGGGCTCCGTGAGCGTGGCGAGGTGGTCGCCGACTTCCTGTCGGACAGGCATATTCTGCTGATTCTCGACAACTGTGAGCACGTGCTCGGTGCAGTCCGAACGCTGACTAAGACGCTTCTCTCAGCTTGCCCCGGCGTCCAAATCCTTGCGACAACCAGAGAGATTCTGGGAATGAACGGCGAGATGGTATTCCGGGTGGCCCCACTTCCAGTCGAAACCGAGATCGAAGGAGAGCGTCCCGAAGCGGTGCGGCTGTTCCTGGATCGGGCGGCGCAGGTTCGGGCCGGATACCAGGCGGACTCCGAGGCTGTGGAAGTAATCGGGGAAATCGTTCGGCGTTTGGACGGATTACCGCTCGCAATAGAGGTCGCGGCCTCGAGGACCAAGCTGCTCTCGCCCAGCCAGATCCTTGATCGGCTCGCCGACCGTTTTCGCTTTCTCGAGAGCTCGGCCGGGCGACCCTCCCGACACGAGACCATCCAGGCGACCATCGACTGGAGCTACAACCTCCTCGATCGGCGCGAGCAAGAGGCCCTGCAACGCCTCGCCGTGTTCAACGGGTGGTCTCTGGAAGGCGCCGAGGCGGTGCTCGGGGAGGTCGACGAGACGTTTGAGATCCTCGAGGGCCTGGTGGACAAGTCCCTCGTCGATGTTGTCCTGCGCGGCTCGGAGAACCGTTACCGACTCTTGGAGACGGTCCGACAGTTTGCCCTCGAGCGTTTGGCGGAAGCAGGTCTGGAGGAAGAGGCGCGGCTACAGCACGGCTCATACACCCTGGCATTGGCGGAACGAGGCGATCAGGGTCTGCGCGGCCATGACCAGGCTCAGTGGGTGGAGAGGATCAAGGCTGATCACGACAACATACGGGCCGCCGTCGGGTGGGCCCTTGGCGGGGGCCACATCGAGCACGCACTGCGCGTGGTTGCCGCGATGGGTAGGTACTGGTTCATGCAGACCGAATGGAAGGATGCCCTCCGTTGGTTTCGCCGGGTATCCGAGCTCTCGGGCCCGGAGCACGATCTTCTGTGGGCGCGTGCCTTCATCAAGACCGGGGCCATCGAGCTGATCACGAGGGGCTCTCCGTCGGACCCCGACGCCGGGGAAAGGGCGCATCGGATCCTCGAAGAGCAAGGAAGCATGAGCGAGCGGGCCATGTCGTTGTATGCGCTGGCTGAGGCGAGGTCGATGACGACCGGTGCCGAGGAAACGATTCGCGCCAGCATCGCATTATTCCAAGAGGCCGGAGACCAATGGGGGGAAGCCTATGCCAAGCGGTGGCTCGGGAGCAAGGTCGAGTTGCTCGGGGACGCTCGCCAGAACATTGCCCACCAGCGCGAGGCGGTCGAAGGCTTCATAAACCTCGGCGACCACTGGTCGGCGGGTTGGCTCGCCTTTGACCTCGGGTTCAGCCTGCTCGCGGTGGCTGAGTATGTCGAAGCCGACCAAGCGTTCGACAAGGCACTCGGATTGGTGGCGAACATCGACGAGCGTCTCGTTGTTGCCCACGCCACCCGGGGCAAGGCATCGGTGGCCGCCGGCCTGGGGAGACCCCAGGAGGCGCGACGGCTGTTCCGGGACGCGATACCAATGTTCGAGCGGATCGGAGACCAGAGCTGCGTCGCGTTCTCTCACCTGTACCTGGCGGACGTGGAGTCCGAGCTTGGCGACCTAGAAGATGTGGTATCTCTCCTCAGCAAGGCCATCGATGGCTTCGTCGAGACGAGGAACCCACCGGGGGTGTCCGCCGTCCTACGGAGGCTGGCCAGGGCTGTCACCTCTGTTGCACCTGAGATTGCCACCCGACTCCTGGCCGTCGACGAAGGTGGTCGAACGCAGGGTGCCGCTCTGTCCCCACAGGAACGGGCGATCGAGGAGCAGGTGATCGAAGGCTTGCGTCAGGTCCTGGGGTCGGAGCGATTCCAGGAACTTCTCGAGTCAGGTGATGACGCGGACTATCGGGGCCTCCTTGCAGAGATCCGGCTGCTGCAGAGCCCGACCATGCGGCCCGAGCCGAGCCCGCCCACCGAGTCCGACGCGGCCATCGGCTTGTCGGACGTGTTCGGCGACCTGCGTCGCCATCTCGTATCGGCCTGGCGCGTGCAGGGGGAGCTGCTGGTGCAGCGCCCGCTTGGTGGCAAGTCCGGAGCCTCGGTGCTGGCCGTGGATATCGACTGCGACGCGTTCAGCGGGCAGGCGATCCTGAAGCTGGAGGCGGCCGGAAATGCGGATGGTGACTTCGAAGCCGACCGTCATCGCCTTGCCTTTGAGCGGTCACCGGACTTCGCCGCTCGGCATCTGCCCCGAATCGTCCATGCCGCCAGCTTCGAAGGGGCGACCGCCATTCTGGCCACGATTGCGGCTCGAGGGCTCGAGTTCACGGCCCCCTGGGAGGAGGCCGCCTACCCGACGCAACTGGCTGTCGGCCGCCGGGTCTCGGCGGAGATCCTGAGCGAATGGAACGGCGACTACCGGTTGGCCGAAGCCATCCTCGATCCCCAGGAGGTGCTGTCCGGCTGGCTCGACTACCGGCTCGAACCTCGCCGCGGGCGGATTCACGGGTTCCTCGAACAGTCGGGGCTCGACCCGCTGACGCCCACATTGATCTGGGACGGTCATTGGTACCCGAATCCGCTCGCATTCGCTGTGGGCACCCATGACGAGATGAGCCGGCTGGGAATCCGCCCTGTCGTTGGCAACATCCATGGGGATCTCCACGGTTTCAACGTGCTGGTCCGGGAGGCTGATGGCGCACTCGACTGGTTCTTGATCGATCTCGCCTTCTATCGACCCGAGGATTTCCTCTTTTTCGACCATGCCTATTTCGAACTCAGTCATCTGCTCGAGGCCAGGGCAGACCGGTCGATCGATCGATGGATGCCGCTGCTGTCGGCAATCGGGGGAAGGAAAGTTGCGGAGGGCGATGATGTAGGGCTGGTTGATCTGGCTCAGGCGATGAGGGGAGAGGCTGATGCTTGGGTGGACGAAAGGGAACCCGATCGAGTTGCCTCTATGGTGGGCCAGATGATGTTGGCCCGGGTTGCCGTGGGCCTGAACTTCACCCACAAACGGATCCCGGGCCCCCTGAAACAGCGTGGATTCCTGTACGCGATGAGCTCGCTCAAGGACTACGTGAGATTCGAAGGGTTGGCCTGGCCCAGAACCGGGACGCCACTGGAGTTCGGTTGACGCCCGGACATGGCGCTACCGGCCTTGATTCCGGTCCTGATTACCGTGATCACATGAGGTCAACCTGTGTGATCACCTGATGGACTTTGGTGTGGTGCTGCAGACCGACCCACCGGCCTCCCGGGTGGTTGAACTGGCCAGGATGGCCGAGGACCTGGGTTTCACCCATGTCTGGACCTTTGACTCCCACGTCTTGTGGCAGGAGCCCTTCGTCATCTACTCGAGGATCCTGGCCGAGACCGAGCGGGTGATCGTTGGGCCGATGGTGACCAACCCCGGGACCCGGGATTGGACCGTCCTCGCTTCCCTGTTCGCCACCCTCAACGACATGTACGGGCCTCGCACCATCTGTGGCATGGGCCGTGGCGACTCCGCCCTGCGCTACATCGGCCGCCCGCCGAGGACCCTGGAAACGATGGCCGAATCGATGGACGTCATCAAACGTCTAGTGGCCGGCGAGGAAGTGGAGTACAACGGGAAGTCGCTGTCGTTCCCATGGGTGGGCGAGGGATGGGACCTCCCGATGTGGGCCGCCGGTTATGGCCCCAAGGCCTTGGAGGTCATCGGTCGTCACGCCGACGGCTACATCCTCCAACTCGCCGATCCGCAGATCCTGGAATGGACCAGTGCCGCGGTGCACCGGGCTGCCTCCGACGCCGGACGCGATCCGGCCGAAGTGGAGGTATGCGTGGCCGCCCCTGCATATGTCGGCGACAACCTCGCTCATCAGCGCGACCAGGTGCGCTGGTTTGGGGGGATGGTGGGCAACCACGTGGTGGACATGGTCAATCGATACGGGGAGGACTCCTCCAAGGTGCCAACCGTGCTCTCGGACTACATCAAGGCCCGGGAGTCATACGACTACCAGCATCATGGACGTGCCCACAACACCTCCACGGGTTTCGTGCCCGATGACATCGTGGACCGCTTTTGTGTCCTCGGCCCGGTCGAGGCGCATGTCGAGAAGCTGTCACTCCTTGCCTCGATGGGGGTTGGTCAATTCGGGATCTATTTGATGCACGACGACATGGAGGGAACCCTGCGAGCCTATGGGGAGCAAGTCATCGGCCAACTGGTCTGACCGCCGGATTCGACCTCCCTAGTGTTGCGACCGGCGTGGACCCCTAACTGCTCAGGCAATGCCCACTGAACCTCTTCCGACCGGCACCGTCACCTTCCTCTTCACCGACATCGAGGGATCGACCCGTCTCGTTCAGGGGCTCGGGCCGCGCTGGGTCGAGGTCCTGGAGACCCACAACACACTGGTCGGGAGGGCGATCGAGGCGAATCACGGCATTGTGGTGAAGACCGAGGGCGACTCCTTCTTCGCGGTGTTCGTCTCTGCCCTGGATGCCACATTGGCCAGCGGCGCGGCACAGGATGCCCTCGCCAGCCATGTCTGGCCGGAGGACGCCCGAATCCGGGTCCGGATGGGCCTCCACACCGGGGTGGGGGCTCTCGGCGGCGCCGACTACGTGGGTCTCGACGTGCACCGCGCGGCACGAATTGCTGATGCGGGGCACGGCGGCCAGACCGTTCTCTCCGAGTCGACCGCCGTTCTGGTCGAGCGCGATCTGCCCGCGTCGCTGGCCCTGCGTGACCTGGGAAAGCACCGTCTCAAGGACCTGTCCGAACCGGAGACGATCTTCGAGTTGGTGGGTAGGGGGCGTGAAGAGGCCTTTCCCCACCTTCGCACCCTCGATGCCATCCCCAACAACCTCCCAATGCAACTCACCAGCTTCGTGGGCCGGGAGCAGGAGTTGGCCGAAGCGCTGCGGTTGCTGGACAGAACCCGCATCCTCACCCTCACCGGCCCCGGGGGCACCGGCAAGACCCGTCTTTCGCTGCAGGTCGCGGCCGAGGTCGGCGACCAGTTTCCGGACGGGGTGTTCTTCGTGGATCTGGCTCCCGTCAGCGATGTGGAGGTGGTTCCCTCGCAGATCCTGAGCTCACTCGGGCTCCAGGCTTCGGCCAGTGACCAGTCACCGGCGGTCAGCCTTCTCGACCATCTCCGGGCCAAGAGCTTGTTGCTGGTGCTCGACAACTTCGAACAGGTCCTGGCGGCGGCGCCGCTGGTGGCCGACCTGGTCCGGGCCTCGTCCGATTCCAAGTTCCTGGTGACCTCACGTGCCCCTCTGCAGATCACCGGAGAGCAGGAGATGCCGATCCCCCCGCTGCCGATGGCAGACCCCGATCGGATAGGAGATCTGGATGAGCTGCTCCACGTCGGGGCCATCTCGCTCTTCGCCGAGCGAGCGGTCGCAGTGAGACCCGATTTCGAGGTCACGATGGAAAACGCTCAATCGGTGGCCGAGTTGGTTAGGAGACTCGACGGGCTGCCTCTCGCCATCGAGCTGGTGGCCTCGCGGCTTCGTCACCTGCCGGTGTCGACCATCCTGGAGCGTCTCGACGCCCGAATGCTGAGCTCGGGTTCCGTTGACCTCCCCGAGCGGCAACGCACCATCCACGGTGCGATCGCCTGGAGCTACGACCTCCTGGACGAGCCGACCAGACGTTTGTTCGCCAGGCTTTCGGTGTTCGCCGGTGGCGCCCGGCTCGAAGAGATCGAGAGGGTCTGTGGCCCGGCCAGTGAGCTCGGAGTCGATGTCCTCGAGGGGCTCGGCTTCCTTCTCGACCAGAGTCTCCTGAGAAGGGTCGACATCGACGCTGTCCACCGGTTCCGGATGCTCCATGTGATCCGGGAGTACGCCATGGGCTGTCTGGAAGAGGCGGGGCAGAACCCGGACCTGCAATGGCGCCATCTCGAGGTCTACACCGAGCTTGCCGAAATGGTGGCGCCTGAGCTGTTGCGCAAGGACCGGAAGTTATGGCTGGACGTGATGGAGTCCGATCACGACAACATCCGGTCCGCCCTCGATTGGGCGATGGCCAACGGGGAAGTCGACCTGGCACTGCGGCTGGTCACGGCCTCCTGGCGGTTCTGGCAGGCCCGCGGGCATCTGCACGAGGCGCGTCGACGGGTCGATTCCATTCTCGCCATGCCTGGCGGGGAGCCTCGCCACCGGGCGAAGGCGATGGAGGCGCTCGGCGGCATCCTGTGGTGGCAGGCCAGGATGGAGGAGTGTTTCGACGTCTACGAACGGGTCTTGCAGATGCAGCGCGAGCTTGGTGACCCCAAGGAGATCGCCAACGCCCTCTACAACTACGGCCTGGCGGCGGCGTTCACCGGGCCTGAAAGCGAGCGCCAAATCGGGTTCGAGTACATGGAGGCCGTTTTCGACGAAGCCGAGGAGATCTATGCCGATCTCGGTGACCTCGGTGGCCTAGGTGACATCGAATGGGCTCGTGGCAGCGCGGTTGCCTATGTCGCGATGGATCCCGAGTCTGCCACCGAGCACATGAAGAAGTCGGTCCACTTCTACTCGCAGGCGGGCAACGAATTCGGGATGGGTTGGGGGCTCTTCGAGGTCGGCAATGTGGCGCGGCGAATCGGGAGATACGACGAGGCATGGGAATACCTGCGACGCGGTCTCGAACTGTTCACGGGACATCGAGACGTTTCCGCGGCTGTCATCTTCATCGCAGGCTTGGCCGCGGTGGCCCAGGATCTCGGCGATCAGGAGCGAGCCGAACGGCTGGCTGGTGCCTTCACCACGCTTCAGATCACCTCGGGCACCGATCTCGTGTCCCATGAGCTGAACCGGGTGGCCGGTCTGGATTACGACACCCTGGAGGCCCTCACCGGGGACTCAGCCGTCCCGTACCGGGAGGGCCGGGCCATGGATTTCGACCAGGCCGTTGCCTACGCCATGGCCGGGCCGGTCGACACCCTCGACTCCGGGACCTGAGGCAACCTCCGGCCGGGTTGTCACCCGATCCCCTCTTCACTTCGTCTGTTCATCGAAACGATCAGGGAGCAGCGGCATGGCGAAGTTGGTGACAGGGTGGTGGAGGACGATCGGAGCCGGGTTGTTGGGCGGGGCGATTGCCGGAGTCCTCGTCCTCGGGCCCGGATTGCGGTTGGCGATGCGAACGGTCGCCATCCTCGATCCTCGGCGGGTGGAGTTCACTGTCGAGGGCACCTTCTTCATAGTCGTGTTCATCGGGGTGATCCTCGGTGGGGTGGTTGGGGTCTTGGCTGCTCTCCTGAGGAAAGGCCTGGGATGGTCGGGCCCGATCATGGCCGGCGTGATGACCATCGCCCTCATTGGCCTGTTACTGCTCGACACCGGCTTGCGGTCGGAGTTCGTGACCCTCGGCGCCGGGCCTTGGCTCAACATCCCCATGTTCACCGCCGTCATCTTTGGCTACGGGATGTTTGCCAACCGGTTGATCGATCGTTTCGGGAAGAAGAGATCCCTGGTGGATGCCGAGAAGTGGGTCGAGGTGCCAACATGACACCGAGAATGAGAAACGGACAGTCTTGAACTGGTGGGTTATCGAGCTGGCGACCGACCTGATCCTTCTGGCGCTGGTCCTGTTTCTAGGACCGCTGATCAAGCGATTCGGTCGAGGTTATGCCGGCGACGTCTTTCGGGGCAACCCCCGCACCGGCAAGTCCTATCTGGTGTTGATGGATGTCGCCTACTACCTGATCTTCTTTGCCTTCATTCTGTTCACCGTCAGTTTCAGCGACCAGTGGCCGACGGCGGGAGCCCAACTCGAGGAGGAAGTGACGAGAATCGGCGGCATGTTGCTCCTGATGGGGATTCTTCACGGGCTCAATGTGTTGACCCTGCCTTTGGTGGGACGCCTCTTGGGCTTGAGCCGTCAACTCGAAGAGGACACCCCGCCACCCGTGGCTTGACCTTGTACTGGGCCGAGGCGCTCGACAACACGGTGACGTGGACTGCGGAGACGCTCGACCGTCGCGCCGTCATGGAGGCCCTGTACAAACAGGAGGCCTCTTCCCTCGTTCGGCTCGCCCGGCTTTTCACCGACGATCGCACGGCTGCCGAGGATTTGGTGCAGGAGGCGTTTATCCGGCTGTTCCACTCGGCGCACCGAATCGACGACCCGGGTAAGGCGGCGGCCTATCTGCGTTCGATCGTCCTCAACCTGGCGCGAGACCACAACCGTCGTGGTTTGCTCTCACTACGCCACCAGGGGGCGATCACCGAGAGAGCCCCCCCGGTTGAGCCCGACGAGGAGGTGGTGCGCAACGAGAGCGAGGCCGAGGTCCTCGATGCGCTTCGATCGCTCTCACCACGGCAGCGCGACTGTTTGGTTCTGCGGTTCTACCTCGACCTCTCCGAGAGGGAGATTGCCTCCACACTGCAGATCTCACCCAATTCGGTTAAGACCCACTGCCAGCGAGGTATGGCTTCTTTGGCCTCGATCCTCGGCGAGGCAACATGAGCCTCGAACAGCGCCTGATCCATACCTTGCATCGGGCCGACGACTTCGAGCCAAGCCCCGATCTCTTTGCCCGGGTGGAGCGCAGTCTCGAAGAGGATCTTCGGCATCGTCGTCGGGTGAGATGGGTGGCTGCGAGCGTGATCGCAGCGTTGATCGCGGCTGTCTTCTTCCTGCGAGCGGTGATCTCGGTTGCGCCAAGCGGGCGGCTGATCGCACCGGGCTGGGCCCTGGTTGTCATGACAAGCATCGTTCAGGTCGCCCTGGTCATGGTTCTGGGCCCGACGTTGCGTAGGTTCGGGAGGCCATTCATCGCCGACGTTTTCAGACTCGACCCGGCAACTGGGAATCGATTCCTCGACCTGCTGGACATAGCGTTCTATTTGTTCTTCTTTGGGGCGGTACTTGTCAGAACCGACGTTCATAGGTGGAATCGAACCGTGATCCTCGGTGCGGATGCCTGGGAATGGACAGCCAGCGTGGCGGCATTTCTCCTTATGATGGGTCTGGCTCACGCCTTGACGATCGCGGTGCTTCCGGTGATCGGGCTCTTCCACTCGTCGTTGGTTAGAAGGGCCCAGAGACACCTGGCCGGGCCGGCCGCTCCAGCGGCGACGGCCCGGGCGG
>Ga0209108_10001784_pt1 | contig 12485 bp, 16 predicted proteins | sample Rifsed10ft1_FD_184003 | JGI IMG/M metagenome (GOLD analysis project Ga0209108, IMG submission 184003) | Soil microbial communities from Rifle, Colorado, USA - sediment 10ft 1 (version 2) | ecosystem: Environmental > Terrestrial > Deep subsurface > Rock core/Sediment | place: Rifle, Colorado...
CTATCTAACACATACAATGAATATGGAGTGAATGGATGCTGACCAAGAGCAGAACCAACATTAACAGCTGTCCATGTATCTCCTTCATCATCTGAATACGCAATTTCCATAGGATTCCCTGCATCAGCAGTGCCACGAACAACAAGTAATCTACTAACAGTTTTGTCCATCTCGAAGATATCCATTGCAATGATATGTTCGTTAGCAGCAAATGGATCTGCACCGGTGGCTGTCCATGTGTCTCCTTTATCAGAAGTTTTCCACACTCTGGCAGTTTGTCCAGAACGTGCATCACCTGTTTTGTAGCCATATGTATCTTTTATGATATTATTTCCAACTCGTCTATCATAATAACGTACAACATTCAATGCCGCTGTTTCTGTAACAGTTTGGCGTGCTGCTGTTGTCGAAAAGAATCTGTATAAATTTTCTGCTGAAATTTCGTATGATTGTTCACTTCTATCTTGATCATCAGGAGTTCTGGAAGCAAGTTTTGTTAGTGTTTCTGAAGTCACACGGAAATTAGGAAGAATGAATACACGATCATAATTTGAATATACATTCTTCTTGCCTCGCGTCACCATATTTACATACAGTGCTTGAGCCAATCCAGAATCTTCTATTTCCTCTAAAAAATCTTTGAATGGCAATAAATCTGTCATCAAACTGGTTGTAACAGGACCAGGGGCAGACTGATATGAATGCACCACATCCCATTTGTTTGGTTCACCTGGATCTGGACAATATATTAAATTTAGATCACCTCTAGGACGAGAAATATCTCCAAGAGTGTGGCATCCCAAAAATTTCAGAGGTTTGTTTGGACCTTCTGACATCCATAATGCGCCTTCTCCTACGAGCATTGGCTTATTTGTATTAATTGCCATTATCGTGCCTCCAAATAGTTGTCTACAGTTTTCATGAATATGTTGTAATCAATTCCATAACTTTTCAATAACAATCCCAACACCTGGTTGGGATTTGCTTTTTGAAGATCTGACTGTGTAAAAATGCCATTATTGTAAAAATTTTTATCTATTTCTTCTGATACTATTTCTGGAGGATGTATAAATGGATATACTACATCTCCCCAAACCATACCATATGGAAGTATTAATGACAACATGTCTTCTGTAATGGTTTTGTTTGTTTGAAATGGTAATTTACCACGACGTCGTAACCCATCTTCTATCCATTCTACTATTGTGTATCCATCTCTAGAAAATATTGTTTTTATTTCCATAATCATCCAAATACAGCATCCAATATGGCAGTTTGCATCATTTCTCTGAATATTGGTTGCATTTTCTTTGCAATAATTTTGTCAAAATTTCTAGGTTTTATTCCAGGATGTTGCACATATGGAGTGACAATATGTGTATCGCCTACACTGCCAATGCCTGATTCTATTTTATTTGGGATTGTTTTGGGAATATTAGGAACAAAAAACGATAAATTCTTTGCATCGCTTTTGTTTGTATACCAACCAGCCCAAATATCGTGTGGTGGAGTGCCTTTGTCAACCCATTTGTATTTCTGATTATCTGTATAGACCATCACTTCAATTGTACCAGATCTTGGAAATGCCTTAACAACCACAAATTCTACTTCTTCCTCCCATGTACTGACAGTTTTCCTGAATTCTTTCATTACTATTCTTGCATAAGCAGACATAGCAGAAAGAATTGATAATCTCACTTTATCAATGGTAACATCTGTCCTAATCGGATGTGCATAGAATCCTATCATATTGCTCATAAATATATACCCTCAGAAAGTTAAATACAAACAGACTCTATAATTAGAGTCTGTTTTAGGCAACAATTAATTGTATACTATAATTTCAATTGTATTCCAGCAAATAAGACTTGCATCAAATCTGTTGTCTGTTCACCAAATATATATCTCATTTCAGGTATAACAGACATTTCCATGTTTTCTCCTTCTTCCTCAAATAATACATCTTCTATGTGATTGTACCTTAATAATATAATGACAATTTTATACAATAAATCTAGTGTTTTGTAATCTATATTTGTTTCATCTATCAATTTTCTACATGCATCTCTAGATTTTTTCAACCCATACAACGAAATATGATTCACAAATGTTATAACTGCATAATCTACAAGATTAATATCTATATCTGGAAATCTAGTTCTACAATATTCTATAACAAATGAAATGTCTGCAACATCTGCATCATTATCTTCTGATTCTCTTTCTACATCATCTATATTGAATATATTGTAATGTTTAGATTCTAATTTCATTGTTGTTCTGCATGTGTTATGAATAACTGTTGTAAAATACGTATGAAGTGTTGTACCTCGTTCTGGATCATATTTATTAATGGCTCCCAATAATTTAACAAATGCGTTTTGAATCATATCTTCACGATAATATGGATCATACGAAGATACAATTGCCTCTACCAAATGTTGTGAATTTTTTATTATTCTTGTTAATATTCGCCCATTATTGGTAGATTTCCATATCAACAAATCCTCAGTAACTTTAGCATTGTCAAATATCATACATCAAATTCACATAAATCTTCTATTAGATTATGCTGTACAAGAATATCAATTAATTTAAAGAATACAGAGGCATCTAGCACTGCCACTTCTAATCCAGGAGATTTTTTCATAGCAGTTTTCTTTAATATTGCTACACGAATTCTGTATTGTTCATCTTCTATTACATCATTTAATACTGTTATTGGAGGAGATTTCTTCCAATGTTTTACTTGTATAGCAAATGGTTGAGTGCCATCCAAATCTCTCCCTTGATTGCCTTCTTCTATCTGATATTCCAAATGTCTTTTAGCATTTGGAAAACCTGCAGCGCGAAACACAGCAGCTATAACATTTTCGTAGGAACTTCCTTTATTTCTCGATGTCTTACCACTCACGTGCTTGCCTCCTCTCTTTACATATTGGAAATCTAGTATCTATCAATGAAATATTTTCTAATTCTTTAAACAATCTATATACGCTTGGTTCCATGAACGAGATAAACGCATATTTCATAAGAAATATTTTCACAATAGTTTTGGAAAATGGCATCCATAAATCTGCAGCATCAGAAATGGCTTGTCTTGCACCAGTTCTATCTTGCCACAAATTCATAACTTTTACATTTCTCAATAGATTATCACTGCCAAACTCTACTATGTTACCTCCCACACGTCCAGGGACGTCTCCAGACGTTGCAGCTGTCACAATAGCTGACAGGCTACCGTATTGTAAGAATAATTTTGTAGCAGTCTTTTCTCCTATCATTCTTACACCAATTATATTATCAGATGAATCCCCTTGTAATGCACGCCAATCTAAATAAGATGATTTCTTTACAGGTATGAATGCTGATAATTTATCGTGTGTTATAAGAGTTCCACCGTCTTTGGAAGAAGGCAAAAATACAGATGTATTTTCATTTATACATTGAACCATATCTCTGTCACTAGATATAATAATACATTCTTCAGCAACGACAATTCTAGAAATTTGAGACATGATATCATCTGCCTCACTTCCATAATTCTGTATAGATAGCACTCCAAAATTTGGAAGAATATTTTGAAGTTTATTCATCTGATTTCTAAATATTTGATAATCCATCTGATCAGAAATCATTCTATTCGCTTTATACGATGGCAATAAATCAGTGCGAAATTTTGGTATCCCACCATCCCAAGCAACAACAACAGATGTTGGGGAAAATTTCCTTAAATACGATATTAAAACATATAAAAATCCATACAATACTGAAACATCTTCTCCTGCATTAGATAAAGAGAAAACGTGTTTGCAACGATGTGCTAGATTATTTCCATCTATAACAAGAATTTTATTCTTCATATCCTATTATCTTACCAATAATTTGACATTCCTGTTCACTTACCCAAAGATCTGTGCCCAAATAAAACAATTTATTGTCTTTAGACAACCAATAACCATTCTCATGTACACTCACTCTACAACAACTGGGAGTTGTCCCATATAACACTACACTGTATATTTGATCGTCCTCAACTTCATCAGTTATTTGCATAATATAATGCTGACCATTATTCAATGTCGGATACATAGAATCCCCATCAATTGTGATAGGAATGAGTGTTTCTGTGTCTATGTTTATTGGTTTTCCATTTGCAGCTCTCACACGTTTTGCCCATTCATAATATAATACATTTCTATGATTTGCATCACTTGTAGATAATTTAGGATTACAATCGTAAACAAATTTAAATCCACAACCAGGAACAGATCTATCCCAAGATCCTGTACACTCTAATACATACAAATGCTTAAATGATGTATCATAAAATCTAAACATTGTTACACCACCACAAAAATAACAGTGCATAGGATCTACTGTATGATGTTTCAACATCACTGCATTATTCATCATATTCTCCAAATAATAAATTCTCTATATCATCATAATATGTTTCAAATATATTATTCCAATCATTTGTTTTGAATTTTACAGGTGTGTCTGAATCTAAATACATAACCCAATTTCCTCCTGCACCACCTGTCACTATTTCTTCCTCTTTCAAATACTGAAAAGTCGTCTGTGCATCATCTATTCCATAACCAAAATAGATATATGCTTCAGCGTTACGAAACGGTGGAGCTACTTTATTTTTTGTTATTTCCATTCTTGTTTTATGACCAATCACATTCTTCTTAGAATCATATATCTTAGAACCTTTATTCAGCTTCAACCTAATTGATGTATAAAATTTCATTGCCCTGCCACCAAACGTATCTGATTTTTCCCCATACATCACACCAATCTTGTCACGAACTTGATTGATAAACACTGCAGCAACATTTGACTTTGATAATTTTCTTGCAAGTTTTCTCAATCCTTGTGACATGGTTCTGGCATGGATTCCCATTGTAGATGAACCAAAATCTGCTTTCAATTCAGATTCGGTAGATGTTGCTGCAATTGTATCCCAAATTATTAATAATTTATTTCCATTCTTCATTGATATATCAATTGCCCCATCTATAATCTTAAATACCTGTTCCATTGTATCTGGTTCAGTGTAAAGAATATTTTCCACATTCACACCAACTACCTCCATAATTTCTTTGGAAATGGCTGATTCAGTATCAATATATAATACTGTATAATCTTCGTCTTGTGCTGATGCAGCAATCTGTGCAGCTATCAATGATTTTCCAGTAGATTCATCACCATATATTTCCACTATCCTGGTAACAGGTATACCACCACCAGTCAGATAATCTAAAACAATACTACCTGTTGACAACCATTCATCCACATTTGCAGTTTCTGACAAAATACCAACTGCCGCATCGTCATCTTTCATTTGTTTATTTAACGTATCAGCAAATTCAGTCAGATTCATTGATAACAATTCCTGCTTCTGTTTCTTCATTTTGTAACCTTAATTTCAATAGTTCGGAAGATAATTCTAATAATTTACCATATATTGCAATTATTGCATATCTTCTTCTGGTTGTAATGGTTGGATTCATTCCAGATACACACATTTTTACCAATTTATTAAATTCATCTATAACTTCTTCATTTGTTAGATTCATTCATAATCTCCTCTGACAATCTCATCAATTCTCTCATATCTTTTCCCTTATATCCCTGATCCTTTAACCATAATTTTGTCAGTTCTTGCTCATTTAACGAAACAGCAGAATTTCCAGGTAATCTTATAGAACGTTCTTCTCTTAATCGTTCAATCCTAACAACGCACGACAAACAACCAAAACCATAATAATAATTCAGAATATTTTCGACATAAATTTGATAATCATCCTCTATTGCGATTAATATTCTAACTATTGCACCATTCAATTCTTCAGAATGTTTATCCGCCCAATCTAATGCTAAATCTGTGGGATCATATTCATCATCAGCAATTCTAACTGTTAAAAATGATCTTGATTTTATAGGAACAAATTTATAGTCTATGTAATCATCTACATTAACTTCTACAAATCCAGTATTTTTTCCTTCATCACTAAAATCCAAACGTATTAAACTGCCAGGATAAACTATTGGTGTAGAATTTCTGGTTCCCAAATCTTGAAATACGTGAATATGTCCCAATGCTATATAATCATATTCCAATTGTCTAACAACATCTAATGGAAATATTGGGTCATGACCAATAGTCATAGTCACTGCTTCTGAACCAAACACTGCACCCTCTATAGAACAATGTGATAATAATAATTTCACATCGTAAGAAGAAATTTTATCATGTAAATTATTTACACTTTCTAGAAATTCTTCTTCTGTTTCGGTTTTGTGAGGGTATGGCATCACAGAAACAACAACTCCGTTTAATGGCTCACAATTAATTGGCTTATTTCCAATATACACATTCTTACTACTCATAGAACGAAATAAATCCAATGCAGTCTTTTTATTTCTATCACCATACATATCGTGATTTCCTATTACCATCACAACAGGTGCAATTTCAGCCATCCTTATAATTCTGCTAGAAAATAAATCTATAAGTGTGGGATTTGGTGTGTTTCTATGATATGAATCTCCTGCAAACAGGACTAGATCAGGTTGACACTCTTCTACATACTTTACAACCTGATCTAGTCCATACACAACATCTAATACTCTAACAGGCATTCCTGATTCAGAATCTATAACACCTATTGTATCTATTCCTAGGTGAGTATCAGCAAAATGTATAATTTTCATCTTTTAAACAAATTTTTATACGGATCGTGTGAAAGCACATTATTCATGTCTTGCCATGTATCTATAATCATGTATTTCCTATCTGCATTAGGTGTATAAATTATTTTGTAACCATCATTTTCTATTGCAGTTTGTCTAATCCATGCCCCAACAAATATTCCTAACATGAATATAAACATTAATATAACAAGCCAACCAAGAAAAGTTAATATTTCCATTTACATAAATAGGAGGTTATCTAATTATCAGACAACCTCCTTATCCTTTAAAATTTATCTTGTTCTTCTACGAACTCTTTTACGGGTTTCTAATTTTTCAGACAATTTCTGAGGTTTCTCTTCTTCATCATCTTCTTCTTTACTATCTTTGTCTGCTTCAAAATAATCAGTAGGATATTCCTCTTCATCATCTTCTTCTAAATGACCTAATGCATCAAAATCATCCATATCTAGATCGTATTCTTTTATAATACGATCATATGGTAATACCCATAGTGATTTGCCTTCTTGCAACTCACTATCTTCTTCTGGATCATCAGATAATTCTGCCCAAGATAAATCTTTTGCCTCAGACAACCATTTCTCAACAACATCAGGATCACCTAATTTACTAGGACGAGGTTTTGGTAATACCTCGTATCTTGTTTCTTTACCTGTACCATTGCGAGTGATGGTAATATCTATGCCTTTATCTACATCATAAATTTCACCATAATCAGGATCGTTTATCAATGCTGCAATCGTTTGAGTGATTATAACTCCTGGTGTAAACACCAGGACTCCTGCTTCCTCATTACTTCTATCTATGACATTCATCCAGAATTTTTTCTGAACTCTCAATTTGCCAGCAGTTTCTTTGTCTCCATGTCTGTATAGTTGACCAACAATTTCACATATCGGACAATCTAATTCATCATCAGATATAAAATTCGGACAATATATTCTTGCCTCACCAATGACATGTGTGCCAACTGGTTGGTAGAAGAATTCCATATCTCCTACTTCAGGAAGAATACGTATTACATTAGCTCCAACTTTGGGATTAAAGTATCCTTTGGATTGAGAACCAATGCCTTGCATCTTCTCACGAAGACGTTCCAATTTACTCAATTTTTTTGTTGTTCTAGTTTTTGTTGCCATTTCAATCTCCTAAATTATTATATGTGACTGGTGGCTATTGTGTGCCTATTAGTCTATATTTAATTAACTTGGTTTATTTCTAAGTTTATTTTTTAATGTTGTTATTTGATCTTCATACATTTTTGTATTCATACCTGTCATGCCTTGTTCCATTCGTAAGAATGCCCCAACAGATTGCAGCATATTGGCTCTCATTTCTAATGATTTTGTGAGAATTTCAAAAATGGAAAATTGCTCCTCAGATATATTCAATCGTTCTTGCGCTTCGCTATAACTATCAGTTGTGATAATTTCAGATTTGATAGCAGCTTCTGTTATTTTCCAATCATTTGCTACATATTTTTCACGCCAAGCAAGATCCAATTCTGCATATATTTCATCTTTCTTCTGTTTTGCTCTGTCTCGCTTAATTTCATATTTCACCTTTGACATCCCGACAAATGCATATATGGCAGCTTGCTTCATCATATCTTCAGAAACTGTTTCTTCCTTAATGTCAAACAAATCTAACAAAGACACTTCTTTATTTCCAATTTGAATAACTTCAGCAGACAATAATGTTCGAATATCCATATCTACTCCATATTAATTTTTAATTCTATCATTGAATTTTCTCTAGACTGTTTCGTTTCTTTGTATTCTTTTTCTAATTGCATGATTCTAGTTTTTATAAAAAACCAAACCCAAATTGGACTCGTTATAGATAATAATAGAAGTTTACAATAATACCAAAAGAATTCTACAATGATTACAATTTTCTCCCACAGATCTATATAAAAGTCTATAATTTTATCTTTCATATTCTACTTCCATTTGTTTTCTTTTTTGCCACCATAATTTCTTTGCTTCGCTTTTGTTTCTTCTCATTTTTTCGGTATCTTTATGTCCTTTATTTGCATTACTAATCTTTGCTTTTGTTTCCTTAGTGTGTTTCTTCCCTAACATATTCTTATTACCCATTTTCAATTCACTCATTCTCTGTTTAGTTTTTTCAGAATACACATTTCCCTTATTGCCAGATGATTTACCAATATTTGCTTCCCTGAGTTTTCTTCTTGTTTCTTCTGAACGAACAGCTCCTGTACTATTCTTATTTCCCTTCTGCGAATCTCTCATTTTCTTTATAGAATGTTCTGAATGCTTAAACCCTAATGTACTACCTGCTGTTGGGCATAAATTATATAAAATTCCACTATTCCAATATTTATCTAGATATTGTTGTTCACATATCAATAAATCTTCTTTGTTGCATTCTTCTAGCAACACTATTTCAAAATTATCTCCTCCATACTTATTATAGGCAAATTGAAGGTGCTTATTTGTATGATAATTCTTTTCTAATGCTACAAAATGCTCTCTAATTCTATCTTCTACACTTTTGGCACTGCCAATATAGAATTTACCATTAACAAGATTAAAGATATAATATATTCCACAAATCACAATATAACTCCTTCATGGCTAAACATCTACTAACACTCCCCAATGTGATCCATAAGAACAATCTGCATTCAAAGGTGATTTCAACCATTGAAAATCTATATGAGGAAATTCTATTTTTGCAATTTCTTTTATGTTTTCCATAACATATACACATATATCTATAACTTGTTTCGTTTCATCCTTAGGACAATCTAATACAATAGAGTCGTGCACGGTGTTTACAAGCATAGATTTCAATCCTGCTTCTTTTATTCTTTTGGAAATAACAATCAATGCACATAAAAGAATATCACTTGCAGCCGATTGTACTGGCATATTTACAGCAGAACGTCTGTCTTTCGACACCATCCCCTTATCTTGTGAACCATTTGCAAGATATGGCAAATATTCTCTCCTACCAAATGGAGATTCTATATAACCGTTTTTTGACACAAAATCAACACATGTATCCATATACAATGGCACTTCAGGAAACGCATCAAAATATGCTTTTTGTGTTTCTTCTGCTAGTTCTACAGTTGGAAAATCATCAGGATACATTGAATACAATGTCCAATAATCGCCACCATACAAGAGTGTCCAATTTGTCCATTTATATCTGTATCTGATCGCTTTTTTATACTCTTTGAAATATTTTACTTCTTCTGGTGTTATACTGTACAAACTTTTTTTCTCTGATACAAGAATGCCAACCATAGAATGGAAATCCATACCAGAACGATGAATTTCTAACATAGGCTCACAATTGGCCAGTGAAGCAAATACACGAAGTTCCATACCAGAATAATCTACTGATACTAAATCATTTCCCTCTGATGCTGTAAATATATTCTTCAGAGGAAGCCATTCTAATAATGTTCCAGGTTCTTTCTCTGGAGTAGGAATATTTTGCAAATTTGGATCAGACGAACTTAGCCTTCCAGTTCTCGTACCATGCAAATTGAAATTGCTTCTAACTACACCATCATCTGATTGCCATTCATCAAATGCTGCAGGACGAAGATATTTGCTTATCATATTCGACAATAATCTGTAATATATTATATCACCAACAATTGGAATTTTATCAGCAAATTTCTTCATACCAATTAATTCTGTGGATGGTTTTCCTGTATCTGTTTTTCCTACTTCAGTTGTTGGTATTCCACAAACATTAAAATACAATACTCTCAAATGAGCAGAACTATTTGGATTAAATTCAATTATATCTCTTTGTATAGTAGACACTTTACCAGATTTCAATACATGTGTAATATATCTGCCATCTGCTTTCGCATCAATCTTATCCTCCATCAATTTTCTATCGTAAGTTTTCTGAAGCAATTTTACAGTTTTCTTAATTCTTTCATCTTGTATAAATTTATCATACAACCGTCGTTGAATTGTTCCGTATATTAGATAATATCTTTCTGCTATGTGTTTATCTATATGGATCCCATTATATTCCATTTCTGCTATAACTGTACTGACTCTACATAATACCTCATCATGGAAATATTGTTGCTTTTTAGATAATCTTGGATACAATTTGTAATACAATTCCAACGTTGCATGAGTATCCATACAAGAATATGGAAGGAGAACATTTAACGGAATATTTCCATAATTCCCTCCCCTCCCAGGATCTGCTTCTTTATTGGTTCTTTTATATTCTTCTAGTTCGTCATCATATTTATACATTCCAAGATGCAACCCTGCCAGTCTCTTCAATGAATGAATTCCCCTCCTGGAATCCAGCAAATGACTGATAAGCATTGTATCGCCAAATGTTTCAAATTTTATATCGTATCTCATAGAATGTTGCAAATCAAATTTTATATTATGCCCAACAATCCCTGGATGCTCTTTAAGCAAATTTCGTACAATTACCTCTATATTATTTAAATCCATGCCATCAAACCATGTTTCATTATGATCTAATGGAAATGCCCAAGATTTACCTCGCTTCGCAAATGACATTACAATAATTTCCTGATTATCAGAAAACGGATCTAGAGATGTTGTCTCCAAGTCGTATGAAATTATATCCGATTCTCGTAATTCATCTGCCATAGTTCTTATTTCTACAACGGTTTTTGGATAATTGTATTCATATTCGACTTCGTCTTCTAATATTCCCTCCAACATATCTGACAATTTCACAAATCCTTCTAACCATTCATCTAATATTTCAGGATTTCTGAGAATATATGCAGGATGAAACATCGGAATATACACTCTATTATTTTCTTCAACAACAACTCCATTCCATGTTGTGATGCCGGATTGATTTAATACAGCCTCTAAAGGAGAATTTCCCATCAGCAAAACATATTCAGGATCTAATTCTTCTATCTCATCCAATAAGAATTGCTTGCAATAATTTATATATTTTTTGGAAATCTTGTTATCTGGTGGACGACAACGAACAGCATTTGTATACACAACATTATCTGGATTCATGTCTAACGCACGCAACACTCTCCTTAATTCCTGTCCAGATTTCCCAACAAATGCTCTTCCTTGTAGATCTTCTTCTTCACCTGGTGCTTCACCAACAATTAGAATATCAGAACCATTCTGAATATTGCCTGGGCTCATGAATGGCGATCTGCAACCATTAAACAAACCACATTTTTGGCATGTAGGATGTTCTGGAGAAGGAATGTTAGTCATCTATAACATCGTAATTGCAATTAAATTTATTCATTGCTTCTGTGTATGATATATTACAATCTCTGGCATACACATTCTTCACCCATTCAGCAAATCCTAATGGATCCAATCTTGCCAACAAATCAACCCATTTTAATGCATACACTGCAACATCTATCAAACAATCTATCAATGTAAATGTAGACGCATTACCATCAAATCTAACCATAGCCAATTCATCTATACGATCATATTTTCTGGCAACATTTAACCAAACTCCTGACTCGCCTCGCTTCGCAAATGACATTTGATATGTCTTTTCGCGTGCTTCGTGAAATAGTTTCAATGCTTCAAATATATTATTTGTTCCCAATACATGTTCTTCTGTTGTTATGCCTAACAATTCTTTTAGATTCCTGTACATAGAACTCATACTCATATCGGACTCCTTATACTATTATATGCCACTGGTATTCTATTCTTCACATATGGAAATATGTATATATGACCAACTTGAATAGAGCCTGCCGCATATATTGGTAT
>Ga0209108_10001785_pt1 | contig 12473 bp, 9 predicted proteins | sample Rifsed10ft1_FD_184003 | JGI IMG/M metagenome (GOLD analysis project Ga0209108, IMG submission 184003) | Soil microbial communities from Rifle, Colorado, USA - sediment 10ft 1 (version 2) | ecosystem: Environmental > Terrestrial > Deep subsurface > Rock core/Sediment | place: Rifle, Colorado...
GGTCTATGCGATCCGCTACGCGCGGCGCGATGCGCGGCGTCACGAGCATTTCGTCGGCGGCGATCCTCACGACGCGCCGATGCCGATGGATTATTTCGTGTGGCTGATCCGCAACGAAGAGCGAGTGGTCGTGGTGGATACCGGCTTCACCGCCGAGACGGCCGCCCGGCGCAAGCGCGAGTTCCTGCGCACCCCGAAGGACGGGCTGGCGCTTCTGGGCGTCGAGGCCGATGCGGTGCGCGAGATCATCGTCACGCACATGCACTACGACCACGTTGGCACCTTCTTCGACTTCCCCAACGCGGTGTTCCATATACAGGATGACGAGATGAACTACGTCACCGGTCGCTACATGCGCCATGCGCGCCTCGCCCACTCGTTCGAGCCGGAAGACGTGGTCGGGATGGTGCGGATGCTGTTCAAGGGCCGCGTCGCGTTCCACAAGGGCGCGGACGAGTTCGCCCCGGGTATCAGCCTGCATCACATCGGCGGCCACACGCCCGGGCTGCAATCGGTGCGGGTACACACGCAGCGCGGCTGGGTGGTGCTCGCATCCGACGCGACCCATTATTACGAGCATATGGAAACGGGGCGCTGCTTCCCGTCCATATTCGATCTGGGCGGCGTGCTGGAAGGCTACGACACATTGCGCCGGCTGGCGGATTCACCGCAGCACATCGTCCCCGGCCACGACCCGCTGGTGATGGCGCGCTACCCGGCGGTGACGAAGGCGCTCGAAGGCATCGCGGTCCGGCTCGACGTCATGCCGCGCGAATAGCGCGGAATCAAAAGCCGGGAGTTGGCAAGACACAACTGCCATGGCAATCACGTTGAATTACGTATTCGACGACGAACCCGGCCTGGCGCGCAGTCCCGGCGATGGCGGCTTTGCCTATTTCTATCCGGACGGCAGCCCCGTGCGCAGCCCGCGAGTGATCAAGCGCATCAACTCGCTGGCGATCCCGCCCGCATACACCGAGGTGTGGATCTGCCATAAGCCCAACGGCCACATCCAGGCCACCGGGCGCGATGCCAAGGGCCGCAAACAGTACCGCTACCACCCGGAATGGGACACCATTCGACATACCACGAAGTACGAACGCATGCTCGCCTTCGGGAAGGCGTTGCCGGATATCCGCAGGCGGGTCGCGGCCTGTCTCAAGCAGGATGGCATGACGCGGGAAAAGGTGCTCGCCGCGGTGGTAAAGCTCCTGGAAATCACGCTCATCCGCGTCGGCAACGACGAGTATGCGCGCGCCAACAAGTCCTACGGTCTCACGACGCTGCAAACCCGGCATGTCGAGATTTCGGGCCGGCGCATCCGGTTCAGTTTTCGCGGCAAGGGCGGGGTGGCGCATGCGGTCACCGTTGAACATCGACGGCTCGCGCAAATCGTCAGGCATTGCAAGGCGCTCCCCGGGCAGGACCTGTTTCAATACCTTGACGACAGTGGCAACTGCCGCGCGATAAGCGCGGCTGATGTGAATGGCTTCCTGCAGGAGATTTCGGGCGCGGACTTCACCGCGAAGGACTACCGCACCTGGGCCGGAAGCGTCTTCGTCATGTCGGAACTGAGAAAGCTCGCTTTCGCGTCGGAAAACGAGGCGAAGAAGAACATCATCGCGACCATCAAGGCTGTCGCCGCGCGGTTGGGAAACACGCCCGCGGTGTGCCGCAAGTCGTACGTCCATCCGGTGCTGCTGGAGGCATATCGTTCGGGGACGTTGAGGCCAGCGAGGCCGGGCGGGCGCACGGGGGTGCGCGCCGCCGAAGCGGCATTCCTGCGCTTTCTCAAGCGGCCGGGTAAGGGCACGGTCTCGCTCTGAGCACCGGCCGATTCTCGCTCCCGCGCGCATGATTGCTGCAACGCGTAGCGGCGGGCTCTCTGCGCAATCTCAACTCACTGCACGACGCGCGCCCGAGAACACGATGCCGTAGCCAATGGCATGCGCTTGACGGCGTGTCAGGCGCAGGAGAAACTCTCGCCGGAAAAATCCGGTGATGTTCGGCAGGGCAGAGTCAGCATTGAATTGGCTTTCCTGTCATTGCGAGGCACGAAGCAATCTCGCAGCGCGCGCGGTCGGAATGCGGCTTGCCGCAGGATTGCTTCGCTCCGCTCGCAATGACACACCGGGGTGTTTCTCACGAAAACTGATAGGGGAGTGACAATGCAGGAATCTTCGGATCAGAACGTGTACGGCTATCTGACGCAGCCGGAAGTCCGCTTCCTGGACGCGGTGGCGGCGCGGTTGATACCCGCGGACGAACTCGGACCCGGGGCGAAGGAAGCCGGCGTCACTTGTTTCATCGACCGGCAGCTCACCAGCGTTTGGGGCTCGCACGGCCGCAACTACCGCATGGGGCCATGGCCCGAGGGCACGCCGCAGCAGGGCTTCCAGTCGCGCCTCACGCCGCGAGAAATCTATCGCGCGGGAATCCGCGAGACCAATGTCTATTGCCTGAAGCAGTACCGGAAGGCATTCGAGTTTCTCGCGCCGCAGCAGCAGGACGAAGTCCTCAAGGGACTGGAGGGCGGCATCGTGGAGCTGGTATCGCTCTCGTCAAAACTTTTCTTCGGGCTGCTGATGCGCAACACGATGGAAGGATTCTTCGGAGACCCGATCTACGGCGGCAACCGGGACAAGGTGGGCTGGAAGCTGATCGGTTTTCCGGGCGTGCCGGCTTCCAACTACAACGACTTGATCGACGAGCACAACGTGCCGTACCGGGTGGAGCCGGTGAGCATACTCGACATCCAGCAGGGACGGGTCGCGCTCGACGCCCAGGGGTTGCCCAGGCACATTAGAATCAAGAACGCCGAAGGGGAGAACGGACGATGACAGCCACCAGGTTGAAACCCGTCGATGCAGTTGTCGTTGGCACCGGCATCGTCGGCTCCATCCTGAGCAAGGAACTCGCCGACGCGGGCCTCAAAGTCGTGGCGCTCGAACGCGGGCGCGCGATCGATCCCCAGCACGATTTCGCGGCGCCGTACGTGTACGACGAGTTGAAGTACGACCGCCACAGCGACATCTTCCAGGACCTCTCGCGCGAGACGCTTACATTCCGCAACAAGGCGGCGGAGACGGCGCTGCCGATACGCGAGATGGGCTCGTTCAAGCCGGGCGAAGCCGTGGGCGGAACGTCCTTGCACTGGGGCACCCACGCCCGGCGCTTCCTGCCGTGGGACTTCGAGACCCGCAGCCGCACCCTCGCGCGCTACGGCAAGGGCCGGATTCCGGAGAACTGCACCAGTCAGGACTGGGGCCTCACCTACGAGGAGCTGGAGCCGTACTACGACCAGTTCGAGCACCTCTACGGTGTCGGCGGCAAGGCCGGCAATCTCAACGGCGAAATCCAGCCCGGCGGCAATCCGTTCGAGGGACCGCGCTCGCGCGAGTATCCTAATCCCCCGGCGTCGATGACCTACGCCGGCACGATGTTCGCCAACGCGTGCAAGGAACTGGGTTACCACCCGCACGTCAATCCGGTCGCGGCCCAGACGCAGGCCTACATGAACCCCTACAAGCTCATGCTGGGCCAGTGCATACGCGGCGGTTTCTGCAGCAGCCATGCCTGCTCGATGGGCGCGAAGGCGAATCCGCTCACGACGGTGATGCCGGCGCTGTTGAAGCAGAGCAACTTCGAGCTGCGCCCGCTCTCGAACGTGATCAAGGTGAACCTCGATTCGGAGCGGAAGCGCGCGGTAAGCGTGACCTACCTCGACGCGAGTGGGCGGGAATTCGAGCAGCCGGCGGAACTCGTCATCCTGGCGGCATACACCTTCAACAACGTGCGCTTGATGCTCCTCTCGGGCATCGGCGAGCCCTACGACCCCGTCGCCAACCGCGGCGTGGTCGGCAGGAACTATTCGTACCAGTCCGCCGGCCGGGTCACGGTGTTCTTCGAGGAAAAGGCGTTCAATCCCTTCATGGGAGGCGGCGCGCGCGGCACTTCGATCGACGAATTCAACGGCGATAATTTCGACCACTCGGGGCTCGACTTTTTCGGCGGCGCCTACATCGCGGTTTCCAGCAGCGGCGCCATGCCGATACGCTCGATCCACGTGCCGCCGGGCACGCCGAAATGGGGCGCGGAATGGAAGCGCGCGGCGGCGCATTACTACCAGCGCAACTTCACTGTCAGGCTGCACGGCGCCTGCCAGAGCTACCGCCAGAATTATCTCGACCTCGACCCCACCTACCGGGATGCCAACGGGTTGCCGCTGCTGCGCATGACTTTCGACTGGGGCGACAACGAGCGCAAGGCTTCGGCCTGGATCACGAAGAAGGCCGAAGAGATTGCGAAAGCGATGAACCCCTCGCGCATGAGCGCTCAGCCTACCGCGGGCCACTACGATATCGTGCCGTACCAGAGCACGCACAACATCGGCGGCGCGGTGATGGGCGCGGACCCGGCGACCAGCGCCGTCAACAAGTACCTGCAGTCGTGGGACGTCTCCAACGTGTTCGTGATCGGCGGCAGCGCATTTCCGCAGAACAGCGCCAACCCGCCGACCGGCACGATCGGCACGCTCGCGTGCTGGGCCGCCGACTCGATCAAGGACCTTTACCTGAAACGGCCCGGCCCGCTGGTGTAGGATCCGGGCGCGTTTTTCTCAGGCAGGCCGCTGCTCCATCGGGCCGCTCGCGGGTGACGAGTGACACGGTGACGAAACGCCGGCTCGCCGATTACAGCGCGTAGAGCCGGGCGGCGTTGTCGACCAGAATCTGGCGGCGTTCGTTGTCGGGGAGACCGTCAAAGCAGCGCGCGATCGCCCGGCGGCTCTCGGGCCACGTGGACGTGGCCTGGGGAAAGTTCGTGCTCCAGAGAAGATTGTCGAGGCCGATGTGATGGCGGGTCTTCAGCCCCGTCGAGTCGAACCACCCGACCAGATGACATTGCCGCTTGAAGAGCACCGAAGGCAACAGGTCGTAGCCCTCGGTGTGCAGGCGCTGGCGCTCGAACTGATGGTCGGCGAGCTCCAGCTCGTAGGCGCCCCAGGCGAGCGAGGTTTCAGCGAACACCACTTTCAGCCGCGGAAAGCGCTCCAGGATCCGGGAATACAGAAAGTTCGCGACCACCAGCACCGTGCTCACCGGGCGCGTGATCGCTTCCATTGCGGCAGCGACTTCCGGCGAGAACCCGACATAGGGCGGGAACTGGATATCGCGCGTCGCGCCCGCGTGGAAGCACAAGGGCACATCGAGATCCTGACAGGTCGCCCAGATGGGATCGTAAACGGCTTCGTTGATGTGCGGCAGCTCGCGCAGCATCATCGGCACCGACGGCATGACGACGCCCCGATGGCCCTTTGCCACCGCCCGCTTGATCTCGCTCACCGTGGCCTCGATCGGCGCCAACGGGACGATGCACTGGGGGATGAAGCGCGGGCTGGCAGCGGCCCATTCCTCGATCAGCCAGTCGTTGTACGCCTGCACGCAGGCGAGCTCGAGCGCCGGGTCCGGGAGACGGCCGAAGGTTTCGCCCGCCCGCCCCGCGACGGTCGGATAGAGAACGGAATAATCCACGCCATCGACGTTCATCGCCGTGAGGCGCTCGCCCGGCACGAAGGCGCTTCCGGGTACGTCCTCCCAGCGCTGGGGCTCCCGGGCGCGGTCGGGCATGGCGGCGCCTGCGAGCGCCACGCTGGACAAATCGATCTTCTGCCCGTCAACCATCCAGCGCCCGCTGCCATCGGCCAGGCGCTCGACGTGCGGGATGCGATCCCCCCACTTCGCCTTCGACATGCGGCGCGTCCACACCTCCGGATGCTCCTGGACGTGATCGTCGGCGCTGATGAATCCGTACTTGAGTTCCATGAGTGCGGCAGCCCCTAGGCCAGATTGTAGATGCGCATCGCGTTGCCATAGCACAACTGGTTGCGCTCGTTCTGCGGCACGCCCTTGAGGGTGCGCTCGACGAACTGCCCCGACTCGGGATAGGTGGACGTGGAATGCGGAAAGTCCGATTCCCACATGATGTTGTCCATGCCGATCGAGTGCCGCATCTCGATGCCGGCGCGCTCGTACCAGAAATCGACGAGGATCTGGCGCTTGAAGAGCTCGCTCGGCCGCGTCACGATGCCCTGCGTCCACAGGTGGCGGCGCTCCCATTCGTGATCGCAGATTTCGAGCATGTAGTTCACCCAGCCGATCCCGGTCTCGGCGCACACCCAGTGCAGGCGCGGGTAGCGATCCAGCACGCCCGAGAAGATGAGATTGGGAATGAACTGCGCCTGGTTGGAGAACCCGCCCGCCGGGCCCATGGCCTGTCCCTGGTTGGGCGTGAAGCCCTTCCAGCGCGGAACCCTCAGGGCTATGCCGGCGCCTGCATGCCAGTGAACAGCTACTCCGAGGTCCTGGCAGGTCGCCCATAGCGGATCCCACCAGGTGTCGTTGAAATGCTTGAGGCTCGCACGCGTCATGCTCGGCTCCGCCAGCATCATGATGCCGCGATGGCCCTTCTTGACGGCGCGCCGCGTTTCCTCCGCCGCGGCCTCAACGCCGCTCAGGTATGGAATGATCGCGAGCGGCACGTAACGATCGCTCACCTCGCGCCATTCGGCGAGCGCATCGTTGTAGGCCTGCACGCAGGCAAGCTCGAATTCGGCGTCGCCCTGGAAGAACGTGCTGCTCTGCACCGGGTCGTTCGCGAACAGCACCTCGCCATCGACGCCATCGCGGTCGAGGGCTTTGAGACGCTCGACCGGGTCGTAAACGATCGCCGGCACCTCGTCCCAGCGCTGCGGGAAGGTCTTGCGCAGCGGATCGTCCATCACCGTGGGGCAGTTCACGGTGCCCCGTTCGCCCACCACCTTGCCGTGCACGAACCAGCGCTCGACCGGCTTGTCGGAAGCGCGCACCATGTGAGCCTTGTCGCTCGTTTCCCGAAGCTGCGGAATATTGTCCCCGAACTTGGCCTTGGACATCCGGCTCGTCCAGGAGTCCTTGTGCAACTGGGCGTGCGAATCGCAACTGATCAACCCGTAATGGATCTTCATGGCCTCGTTCTCCTTCCAGCGTGGACGGGAATCAACCGCCGTTAACCTTGAAACCGTAAAGCTTCGCCGCATTGGTGCAAGTCATCTTGATCCGGTCCGCGGTCGCGACACCGGCAAAATCGTGCTCGATGCTTTGCCGCGAGCGCGGCCAGGTGGAATCGGTGTGCGGGTAGTCCGATGACCACATCAGGTTGTCCACCCCCATGAATTCGCGCGTAAACACCCCGACGCGGTCCATGATGAACGCCGCTGAAAAATTGCGGTGGAAATACTCGCTGGGTTTCAACTCGGTGTAAACGCCGTTCTGCCGCGCGTAGCGCTCGTGACCGCGGTCGAGCCGCGCCAGCATCCACGGCAACCACCCGGTGTCGGCTTCCGCCAGTACCAGCTTCAAGCGCGGGTGCCGGTCGAGGAGCGGACTGGTGAGGATTTCACCCAGCGTGAGCATCACCTCGATCGGTGATTCCGGATATCCCGCGGCGGTTCCACGGGTAAACCGGAAGTTGGAATTGCGGTTGCTGGTGAGCGTGTGGATGCTGATCGGCAGACCGATATTCTCGGCCGCCGACCAGAACGTATCGTACAGCGCGTGGCTGTATTCGGTGCCCTCCGGCGGCACCGCCGCGATCATGGCGCCGCGCAGTCCGCGCTTTGACCAGCGCTCGAGTTCCTTGACGGCGTGCTCCACATCGTAGACCGAAATCAGCGCGAGCCCCACCAGGCGCTGGGGCGCGTGGCTCATGAACTCGACCATCCATTCGTTGTAGGCGTTGAACACCGCCTCCTGCAATTCGGCGTCCCGGATGAGATAGAGACCCATGGCGTAGGTGGCATACAGCACTTCGGCGGAGACACCGTCGATATCCTGATCCTTGAGACGTGCCGCCGGGTCGTAGCCGCCCGGCCGCAGATCCTGATAGTGTGCGGCGGCGAATTTGACCAGTTCTTCTTTCGGGATGCCTACTGCCGCGATGCTGGCGACCGAACGCGGGACAGTGCCGTCGCAGACGAACCATGTCCCCGGCTTGCCCTGGTAATTGGGCACGAACTGCGGGCCCCGCTCGCGATACTTCCGGTCCAGCCGCGACTGCCACAGGTTGACGGGCTCGAAAACGTGCGAGTCGGCGGATATGATCGTGTCAGCAGCCATGGCAACACCTCCTCGCGATTGATGCGGAGTTGACACTGCGCGAAGCCGGCTCCCGCGCCGCTTGTGATTGGAATGAGGCACGGTCGAGGCCGGCAAGCATTATAGAGCGAATGACGGCAGGAAAAACAATCCGCGCCACCGCCCCGCCAGCTTTTTCTTGACAGCCGTCGCACACTTCGGCCAACATCGGTCGAGGCGACGAGGGGGCTGCCTGCATGGCGCCCATCGTGGAACAGGGCCGGATGCGATGGTTCCTGTCCCCCGCAGGCGGGCTACGGGCCGCTGTCGCGGGACCCTGACGATCGCGCGATGACCCCACTCAAGGAATCCTTTACCGTGGCCGCCACCCCCGACGAGGTGTGGCCGCTCATCGCCGATCCGGCGCTGGTTGCATCCTGCATGCCGGGTGCGGAATTGACCGAGGTCGGGTCCGACGGCGCCTGCAAGGGCAAGTTTACGTTCCGGTTCGGGCCGACGGTGGCGGTGTTTCGGGGCGAAACGCAACTCACCTACAACCACACGGCACGCAGTTGCACGATAGACGCGCGCGGCATCGATCAACGCGGGGCCTCGCGCGCGCGGGCCCGTTTCGAGTTGACGATGGCGGGCGATGAGGCGACCGTCATGACGCTCGACGGCGGGTTCGAGGTCAACGACCCGATCGAGACGTTCGCGACGGCCGGCGGCGTGCATCTCGCGCGCGTGCTCATGGGCGATTTTGCGGCGAACCTCGCACGTGTGATCGAAGCGCGCCGCGTGGGCGCCGATGGGAGTACGCCGGTGCCCGGTGGCGCATCGGAAGTCCGGGAGGCGTCCGGCGCGCGCCTGCTCGGGAAGGCCGCGCTCGGCTGGCTGCGCGGCAGGGTCGACAAGGATGGAAAGGGACAGTCGTGAGCGACATGCAGGGCTATGACGTATTGACACAGGCGTTTGCCGCCGAAGGCGTTGACACGATGTTCGCGCTGCTCGGCGACGCCAACATGCACTGGGGCGCGGCGATGGCCCGGAAGCAGAAGGTGCGGGTGGTGCACGCGCGCCACGAACATTGCGCCTGCGCCATGGCCGACGGCTACGCGCGCGCGACCGGCAAGGTCGGCGTCGCAACGGTCACCTGCGGGCCCGGCTTTACGCAGACCATGACGGCGCTCGCCTGCGCGGCGCGCGGTGGCACGCCCCTGGTGGTGTTCGCGGGAGACTCGCCGTCAAACGCCGCCTGGTATGTCCAGCAGCTCGAGCTCGGGCCGCTCGCCGCTGCGACCGGCGCGCGGTATGTGCCGGTGAAGCACATCGACCGCATGCTCGACGCCGTGCGTGAAGCCTTCTACACGGCGCGCGTCGAGCGCTGCCCGGTTGTGCTGGGCGTGCCGATGGACTTGCAGAAGGAAACGTTTCCGTGGGGCGTGGAGTATGCGCCGTCCACCGAGATCGTACCCACCGTGCAGCGCCCGGCGCCGGACCCGAAACTGGTAAAGCGCGTGGCGGACATGGTTGAAGCAGCGCAGCGCCCCATCATCCTCGCGGGTCGTGGCGCAATGCGCGCGGGCGCGCGCGCAGCGCTGGAAGCGCTCGGCGACCGTTGCGGCGCGCTCTACGCGACCTCGCTCTTTGCGAAGGGATTGTTCAACGGCAACCGCTGGGATATCGGCATCGCCGGCGCGTACGCGAGCCACCTCGCCCGCGAAGAGTTCGCGCAGTGCGACCTCCTGATCGGCGTGGGCGCCGGCATGGGCCACTACACGACCGAGGCCGGTTACCTCTACCCGAATGCGCGAGTGGTGCAGATCGATATCATTCCGCGCGGGCTCTACCAGGGGCTGCGCATCGCCGACGTGCACGTTCGCGCTGACGCGAAAGCCGCCGCTGAGGCCATCCTTGCTGAACTGAGCGCGCGCGGTAGCGCTTCGGCCGGGACGCGTTCACCCACTCTGGCAGGCCGGATTGCCGCCGCGCTGGCGCGCCCGGACGGGAAGGAATTTCCGGTCGCGCCCGGTACGGTCGATCCCCGCACGGCGATCCTCGAACTCGATGCGGTCATCCCGAAGGACTGGGATATCGTGTCCGGCGGCGCGCACTTCTGCGGCATCGCGATGACGCACCTCAGGGGACGCGCAGCGGAGCGCTACCACGTGATCAACGATTTCGGCGCGATCGGTTCCGCCTTTCCGACCGCCATCGGCGTCGCCGCGGCGCGCAACAACGGCAAGGTGCTGCTGATCGAGGGCGACGGGAGCCTGCTCATGCACATCCAGGAACTGGAAACGCTGCGCCGGCAAAGCATCCAGATGCTGATATGCGTGATGAACGACGGCGGCTACGGCGCGGAGGTGCACAAGTTCCGCGCGCAGGGAATCGATCCCGCGGAAGCGGTGCACGGGCGGGGCGATCTGGCGGCGGTGGCGCGCGGTTTTGGCTTGCGCGGAACGCTCGTCACCACCGCCGACCGATTCGGGGCGTTGTTCGCCGAGCACGAGAAGGCTGGCATCGCCGAGTTGTGGGATATTCACATCGACGACGCGATCCCGTCGGTCGCGTACCGCCGCATCCACTACGGCGAGGCGTAGTCGATCTCGGAAACTATCCATCGTCCGCGATTATCACGGCAAGGAATACCCTGCCAGGCGTCGTTCCGCGCGGGCTTGCTGCTAAACTACTCGCGTTGATGGCAATCAGGTAGGCGCGTATGGCCGATATCTTCGTCAGCTATGCCAGCCAGGATCGCGACGTCGCGTTTCGCATCGTCGCCTTCCTGGAGGAGCAGGGCATCAGCTGCTGGGTGGCGCCGCGCGACGTGCCGCCAGGCGTCGAGTATGGCCAGGCCATCATCACTGGTATCGAACAGAGCCGGGCGCTGGTGCTGATCCTGTCGGACCAGTCGAACGACTCACAGTTCGTACGCAAGGAGGTCGAGCGCGCGGTCAGCAAGACGAAGCCCGTGCTGCCGGTGCGCATCCGCGAGGTGACGCCGTCCGGATCGCTCGAGTTCTACATCTCCTCGGCGCAATGGGTGGACGCCTGGAAGTCGCCGATGGAGCAGTACCTGCTTCCGCTGGTGGGAGCCATCAAGGCGATCGGTCAACCCGGCGCCGCGCCGGTCCGTTCCTCGGCCTTGCCGCCGCCGCGCCGCTCCAACACGCCGTTGCTGGTGGGCGCCGGATTGGTCGTGGTGCTGGCTGCTGCTGCCGGCGCATGGTGGTACGCGGCGCGGACACCCGCGCCCTCCGCGCCCGTGGCCACTGCACCCTCCGCCCCCGCAACCGCGACGCCACCTGTCTCCGGCGCCACACCACAATCTGCACCGGCACCGGCAGCACAATCCGCTCCAGCGCCCACGGCAGCACCTGCGCCTGCTGCTCCTGCTGCCGCACCGCCGGCTCCGGCGGTCACCGCATCGGTCAAACGGGAACCCGAAACAAAGACCGCGCCGGGCCCCAGGCGCAACGATCTCGCGTTTGTGACCGGTTCATGGTGCCAGCCGTACCAGGGCATGACCATACGCTACAAGATCATGCGCACCGGGCCCGACACAATACTGACCCAGGTGGATCACCCGCAGAGTCCCGGTTGGGAAGTGTCCACGCGCATCAAGGTCATCAAGGGCGGGTTCGAATTTCAGCCGGTCGACACCGAGCCGGACGACAAGAACATCGCCCGCTTCACCATCGTCGACGATTCGACGTTGAAGCTCGTGCGCGCCGACGGCGAGGCGCAGGACGGGCCGATCCGCGTGCGCTGCCCCGCACCCGCCAGGTAACCGGAACATCATGACCGACCCTGCGGCCTGGCTTGCCCGCGTGCGCCAGCTCGAAGGCCGCGGTGAACTCCTGCTCGCCTACGACGCCGCGCTGCAGGGCCTCGAAGCGCATCCGGGCGACCTCTGGCTCGGCCACCGTGCCGTGCTGAACCTCGCCAAGGCCGGCGCGACCGCGCGCGCCGAGACGGAGTACGAACGACTCGGGCTGCATCGCTCGCACGAGCCCGATGTCGCCGCGCTGCGGGCGCGAATTGCGAAAGATCGCGCATTGGCTGCCGCTGGAGCGGAGCGCGCCTCACTGTTGTCGCGAGCAGCCGACCTGTATGAATCGATCTATCTTCGCGGCGGCGGTTACTATCCCGGGATCAACGTCGCGACGCTGCGCCTGCTCGCGGGCGAACGGCAGGCGGCCGAACGCGTCGCGCGCGATGTGCTGGCGCTTTGCCAGTCCCCGGGCGGAACGGTCGAAGACGCCTACTATCGTGCCGCCTCCGAGGCCGAGGCCGCGCTCGTGCTGGGCGATGCGGCGGCGGCGCGGGAAGCTCTCGCGCGCGCTGCGGGACACGGCG
>Ga0209108_10001786_pt1 | contig 12471 bp, 15 predicted proteins | sample Rifsed10ft1_FD_184003 | JGI IMG/M metagenome (GOLD analysis project Ga0209108, IMG submission 184003) | Soil microbial communities from Rifle, Colorado, USA - sediment 10ft 1 (version 2) | ecosystem: Environmental > Terrestrial > Deep subsurface > Rock core/Sediment | place: Rifle, Colorado...
TGCTGACGACCAACCTGCCCAACGGCGTGGTCTCAAGCTACAGCTACGACGACGCTGGGCGGCTGCTCCCAATCTTCCACCAGGCCGGTCCGGAAGTGCTCTCGTCGTTTGAATACACCTACGACCCCAACGGCAACCGCACCCAGGTGCAGGAGTACTATCAGACCCCCGGCGCCGGGCCGACGGTGGTAGTGGATGTGGCCGACGAGCGCGGCGACCCGATGCAGGGCATCCCGGTGTACGTCTTCGACGGGGCGGCCTACACCGGCTTCAACCAGACCACCGACGCCAACGGGCAGGCCTCCATCACGCTGCCGGAGGGGAACTACCGCTTCCGGGCGGACGTGGACGGTGCCCAGTTCTGGAGCGGGGAGGAGAACCACTGCGAAATGGCTGGCTGCACCAGTGTGTTGATGACCATCCCCGATCCGGTACTGGTGTTCGTGCACGACACCGGCGGCACGCCCAAGCCAGGGCTGCCGGTCTACGTCTTCGAGGGGACGACCTACACCGGCCGCTCCGGCACGACCAATGCTAATGGGGAGGTCTCGCTGCGGCTGCCGGAGGGGGAATACGACTTCCGGGTCGACTTCAACGGGACCCAGTTCTGGAACGATGGATACAACCACTGCCCGGTGCCGGGCTGCACGCTGGCCGGCGTCATCGTGACCATCCCGGTGGCGGTGACGGTGGAAGACAGCCTGGGCATGCCGCAGGAAGGCCTGCCGGTCTACGCCTTCTCTGGCGGGAGTTACACCGGCTACAACGGCACCAGCGACGCCTCCGGGCAGGTGACTTTCACCTTGCCGCAGGGCGGCTACTTCTTCCGGGCCGACGACTCCACCGCCGAGTCCTTCCACTACAGCTACGACGCGGTGGACAATCGCCTGACCCAAGATCCTGCCCCCATCCTGACCAGCCCCGGGAACGGAGATGTGCCGACCGTCGCCCGACCTGCGTTCGATTGGGAGTCGGTGGCTGGAGCTACTTCTCACACCCTACATGTGTCGACCAATGGGCTGCGGTGGCGATAGACCGAGGTCATCGAGGGCTGCCTATTCAGGCAGCCCTCGCACCGTCTGGTTCGGGGGGTTGCGCGCGCCGGCGCCGGCCTGCCTGGGCCAGTGCGGCCAGCAAGATGCTGAAGAAGTAGAGCACGATCATCGGCCCCATGACCAGCGCCATGTTGACCGGATCCACCGTGGGGGTGGCCGCGGCAGCCAGCACGGCGATACCCACGATGGCGAAACGCCAGCCGCGCACCAGGGTCCCGGCACGCACGAAGCCCAGCCCGGCCAGCACGTAGATGACCAGCGGGAATTCGAAGGCCAACCCGATCCACAGCATCAAGTTGGTGACGAAGCGGATGTAGTTGGAGGGGCGAGGGATAGTAGGGATGCCCATGAAGCTGAGCAGGAAGTCCAGGGCGGCGGGAAGCACAATGAAGTAGGTGAAGGCCAGACCGGCCACGAACAGCAGGAAGGCCATGGGCACCGAGAACAGGACCAACGCGCGTTCGCTGCGCTTGAGGCCGGGGTTCATGAAGGCGAAGCCTTCAAAGGCGATGTACGGCAGGGCCAGAGCGAAGCCGGTGAGCAGCGACACCCGCATGAAGGCACCGATCGATTCAGTGACCTCGATGGCCTGCAAGGCCTGGATGCCGCCGATGGGCCGGGCCAAGTAGTCCAAAATGCGGGGGGCGAACAGGAAGCTCCCCGCCGTGGTGACCGCCAACACCAGCACCGCCCGAAAGAGATGCCGGCGCAGCGCTTCCAGATGCTCGAGCAGCACAGCGGGCTCCTCGAAGGCCCGGCTGAATACGTCGGCGGTCGAGGTTTCCTCCGGCTCGTAGTTCAGGAACTCGCGCAGGGCGCGGAAGGGCCAGGCGATCAGGCGTAGGGGCGCCGTGAGAGCGCGCCACAGTGTCTGCAATGCCTTGCGCATGGATTAGCCCGGAGCGGGGTCGTCCGCCGGAGATTCCGGCTCCGCTTCGGCGGGGGACAGCTCCGGGCCTGGCGCCTCGTTCCCCGGTTTCGGCGCGGCGGCCGGCAGTTCGGAGGTGTTGCGCGAGCCCGCTCTGAGTTCCCGGCCGAATCGATCCAGCTCGCGTCCCACACCCTGACTCGCCTGGTGCAGCTCCGAGCGCGCCTCATCCAACTCCTCCAGAGCGGCTTCCCGGGCCAGGCGGTTGGGCAGGGTGCGCAGATTGCGGGAGGCCTGGCTGATGGCGCTCCAGGCCTCCGAACGATAGAGGCGGTTGAGGAAACGGCCGAAGGTTCGGGCCGCCTTCCCGAGATCCTTAGGTCCGACGACCAGCAGGGCCAGGATCAGGACGAAGAGCGCCTCCAGCGGGCCGATCCCCAGGACTTCCATCTAGCGGGATTGTCTCACTCGGGGAGGGATTGGGGTGCGGATTTGAGCTCGCGGTCAGCCAGGGTCCCCAGGACGCCGTTGACAAAACGCGGGGTGCTGTCGGAGCCGAAACGCTTGGCCAGCTCCACCGCCTCGTTGATGGCCACCTTCACCGGGGTCTCGCCGGACACGACGAACTCCCACACGGCCAGGCGCAGGATGTTGCGGTCGATGACCGCCAGTTCGTCCACCGGCCACTCGGCGGCGCATTCCGCCACGAGCCGATCGAGCGCCTCGGTGGCGCTGAGCGTCCCTCGCACCACCCGCTCCAGGAATTCAACCGCTTCCTGGCTGAGGGTGTCGTTCTGTTCCAGGATGCGCTGCAGGACCTCATCCGGCGCGTGGCCGACGCAATCGATCTCATAGAGCGCCTGCAGGGCCAGGGAACGGGCGCGCCGGCGTTCGCGTTTCATCCGCGGTCGCCCTGGTCGCTGTCCGGGAAGGCAATGTCTTCGATGTGCACGTCCACCCGCTGAACTTGCATGCCGACCATGTCCTCGATGGCCCGCGCAACTTCCTGCTGGACCTGGCGGCTGACCTCCTTCACGCTGACATCATGGTTCAGGGTCAGATAGAGATCGGCCGACACCCGGACCCCCTCGACCTCGATTCGCACTCCATCACCGGTCCCGCGCCGGAACAAGCGGTTCACGCCGCCGGGTATGGGCGCCATGCCGGCTACCCCGGGGACCGCCAGCGCGGTCAGCCGGGCAATCGTCAGCAGCACTCCGGGGGCAATGGTCGTGGTGCCCGGTGCGCGTTCGTCGATCTGCTTCTCGCTCATCGATCTGCCCTCTAGTGCATCCCCATGCCGCCATCCACCGTGAGCACATGCCCGGTGATATAGGCGGCCTCGTCGGAGGCCAGAAAGGCCACGGAATGGGCCACCTCCTCCGGCAAACCAACCCTGCCCAGGGGGATCATCTCAAGCAGCGCATCCTTCATGGTCTCCAATCGGTCCCAGATCGCGGTGTCGATGAATCCGGCGGCCACTGCGTTCACCGTGACACTCCGGGAGGCCACTTCCCTGGCCAGCGCCTTGGTGAAGCCGATCATCCCGGCCTTGGAGGCGGAGTAGTTGGTCTGTCCCGGGTTGCCCATCTGACCCGCCACCGAGGTGATGTTGATGATGCGCCCGTAGCGCTTGCGCAGCATGTGCCGAACGGCAGCCTTGGAGCAGTTGAAGGTGGATTTCAGGTTGGTTTGCAGGACGCTGTCCCAATCCTCTTCCTTCATGGTGAGGATCAGGCCGTCCCGGATGATCCCGGCGTTGTTGACCAGGATGTGCAGGTCTCCAAAGTGCTCGATGGCGTGCCCGATCAGAGCCTTGGCCTGCTCCAGCTGGCCCACGTCGGCCTGGAAGGTGGAGGCCTGGCCCCCGGCCACCTGAACGGCCTGCGCCACTTCTTCCGCCGCATCCGGACTGGAGGCGTAGTTGACCACCACTTTGGCCCCCTCGGCGCCGAGCTTCTGTGCGATGGCGCGACCGATCCCACGCGAGGCGCCGGTTACCACCGCCACTTTGCCCTCGAACCGCATCCTGCCACCTCGCCGCCGACCGCAACAGGGCGGAAGCCGCGGGGATTATACCGCGGGGTCCTCCCCGAGCAGGCGATCGGCGAGAGCGTTCAATTCTTCGTCGGAAAAGAAGTGGATGACCAGCCGCCCGCCGCGCGACCCGCGCCTCACGTTGACCCGGGTTCCCAGGGCGGTCTCCAGCCGGGCCTCCAGGTCGAGCTCCTCTGCCGGTCGGTGGGCAGGCCTGCGGCGCGGGCGGGCACTGGTCATCTTGCGAACCAGCTCTTCCGTGTGGCGGACGCTCAACTCGCGTCCCAGCACCACCTTCAGCGCCGATTCCTGCGTCCGATGGTCGGCCAGCCCCAGTAAGGCCCGGGCGTGTCCCTCGCTGATTTTGGCCTGGGCCAGCGCCGACCTGGCTCCGGGGGCCAGCTTCAGCAGCCGCAGCGTGTTGCTCACGGCACTGCGGCTCTTGCCCACTTGGGCGGCGACTTCGTCGTGCGACAGGCCGAAGTCCTCCGCCAGCTGCCGGTAGCCCTCGGCGGCTTCCAACGGGAGCAGGTCGGTGCGCTGCAGGTTCTCGATCATGGCCAGTTCGAGTCGCTGCTGCTCCCCCGCTTGCCGCAGGATCACGGGCACGGTGCGCAGTCCGGCTGCCCGAGCAGCCTCCAGCCGGCGCTGTCCGGCGATCAGCACGTAGCCCTCACCATCCGGAGCCGCAGTGACCAACAGCGGCTGCAGCAGCCCGTGGCGCCGGATCGAATCGGTCAGCCCGCGTAGCTCTTCCGGATCGACGGCGGCCCGCGGCTGCCTCGGATTGGGCTGGATGGCGCCCACCGGTACCTCCGGGCGGGAGGCCTCCCGCCCGGCCAGTTCCGAGCCTCCGGGAATCAGGGCATCCAGTCCCTTGCCCAGGCTCCGCCGGCGGGCCACCTCAGCCCTCCACCAGGGCGGGTTGGCGCACGCCGTCTTGCTGCAGAAGTTCCTGGGCCAACGCCAGGTAGCCTCGGCCGCCCGTGGAGCCTGGGTCGTAAGCCGAAATGGGCAAGCCGTGGGAGGGGGCCTCGGCCAGCCGCACGCTGCGCGGGATCACCGTGCGGAACACCTGATCTCCAAAGTGCAACCGGATATCCGCCTCGACCTCCCGGGATAAATTGGTGCGAGCGTCGAACATGGTCAGCAGCAGTCCACGCACCGCCAGCTCCGGGAAGAGGCCCGAGCGCACCCGTTGGATCGTCCCGATCAGCTGCGAGAGCCCCTCCAGGGCCAGGTACTCGCACTGTACCGGGATGACCACTCCGCTGGAGGCCGCCAGAAAGCCATTCACGGTGAGCAGGCCGAGCGACGGGGGGCAGTCGATCAGGATGTAGTCGAACCGGTCTTGCACGTCCGCCAGGGTCCGTCGCAGCAGACTCTCGCGCTGGGGGACCTCCACCAGTTCGATCTGCGCACCGGCCAGCGCGGGGGAGGAGGGCAGCAGCCACAGCCTGAGGCGGGCGTTGTGCAGCAGGCAGTCGCTGGCGGAGCGCCCCTTGATCAGAGCTTCGTACAGTCCGGCGGCGACGGTGGAAGAATCGATCCCCAGGGAGGAGGTGGCGTTCGCTTGTGGATCGTTGTCCACGATCAGCACCCGCTGGCCGGCCAGGGCCAGGAATGCACCCAGGTTGATGGCCGTGGTGGTCTTGCCCACGCCGCCCTTCTGGTTCACCAGCGCGTAGCAGCGCATCAAGACCCGGCCCGGGCCAGAGCGGCGGTGGCTGCTGCGGCATCGGGGGCGCTGGCGAGCCCCCTTCGAGTCACCGACCCGGCGGCGACGTGATTGGCACGGGAGGCCGCCTGCCAGGCATCGCCGCCGCGCTGCAGTTGGGCGAAGAACACGGCCGCAAATACGTCCCCGGCGCCGGTGGGATCCACTTCCTGCGCGGCAGGGGCCGACACCGAACGCCACTCTCCCTGGGCGTGGACGCGCGCGCCCCGCGGGCCCTCGGTGACCACCAGCACCCGACAGTGCTCGGCCATGGCCTGAGCCGCCTGCAGGTCGCCCTGCAGATCTTCGATGCTCAGCACCACCGCGCTGGCCGCCGGCAGCAAGTCGCGGGTGACCTCCCAGGTGGTCAACCGCACCCGTCCGGCCTGATCCCAGCGGCGCATCCAACCCTGGGGTGTCATGCCCAGGAATGAGCCGGGGAAGGCGTGGGCCAGCTCGGGATCGATCTCGCAGGCGATCGGCGCCAGGTGCACGATGGGTGCGGACAGCCAGGGCCCGGGCACCGCCGAGCGTCCCAGGGCAGTGGCCTGGCCGTTGATGGTCTGCACCCGGCCCTCGGCGGTGTACACGTTCTCAAAGGAAGTCGAGACGGCCGCCGGGATTCGGTGCACCTGCAGATCCCGCAGCGGCGAAAAGTCCACGTCCTCCGCGGCGGAAGTCACCACCCCTACCCGCAGTCCGAGGGCGTGGGCCGTCAAGCCGGCGTAGGCGACGGTCCCGCCGAGGGTCGCTCCCTGTGGCGTCAGATCATTGGAGGCATGCCCGATGATGAGGTAGTCGACTGCGGGGAGGGCGGTCACGGCAGGCTCCGGGCGGGAGACCTTGGGGAGTGCGGTGCCCCGCAGACGGGTCCGGCTTGAATCATTGCCGGGGGATGATGGTTACTTTGCGCTGCGATCCCTCGCCGGTGCTCTCGGTAGTGACCCGCGGGTGATCCCGCAATTCGAGATGGATGATGCGCCGCTCGCTGGCCGGCATCGGCTCCAGCACCATGGTGCGGTTGAGCTCGGTGGCCTGGTCGGCCATGCGCTGGGCCAGCCGACGTAGCTGACGCTCACGCCGCGCTCGATACCCCTCCACATCGATGACCACTGCCACCGGCCTGCCCAGCTCCTTGGAGACGATCAGTCGGGAGATGTACTGCAGCGCGGCCAGCGTCTCGCCCCGGCGGCCGATGAGGACTCCCAGATCATCCCCCAGCAAATCGACCAGCAGCGGCTGAATCTCCGAATCGGGATCGGCTTCGCCCCAACGGGCGGTGACTCTGGCCTTCACCTGCATGTGCTGGATCAGCTCCTGCACCGTTTCGCGGGAGGTCCTGACGGCCTGGTCGTCCTCTTCGCCCTGCGGCTCTTCCAGTGCGGGCTGCAAGGGAGCCGCCTGCTCCTCGGAATGCTCCTGCGGCTCAGCTCGCACCGTCAGCCTCACCCGCGCCTGGCGGGCCGAAAGGCCCAGGAATCCTTTGCCGCCCTCGTCCAGCACCTCGACCTCGAAGTCATCCGGTGGGAGTCCCAGCTCGGCCGCGCCACGCGCAACGGCCTCCTCCACCGAGGGGGCGATCACTTCCAGGCTGGTGCGTCTGGCTGGCATGGCAGCTCCCCTCTCAGCCCGGCCGCTTGACGAGCGTGGTGGCCCGGGACAGCAGGCCGCGCCAATCCACCCGCTTCATGGCGGCGGCCTGCACGATGGCCAGCAAATTGCTGATGAAGAAGTACAGGGCCAGACCGGAGGCCAGGCTGTAGGCGAAGTACCCTAGCAGCAGGGGCATGTAGATGTTCATGGCCTGGGTCATGCCGCCCCCCTGGGTGGTGGGTGCCGTGGGGGTGGTCAGCTTGGTCTGCAGATAGGTGGTGATCACCACCACAATCGCCAGCACCGGAATCCCGTCGGCCAGGAACGGCAAGCCGGAGAGGAAGTCCAGCCGCCAGCGCTCGGGCTGTCCCAGATCCATCCACAGGAAGTGGCTGTCCAGCGGGATGACGGAAGTCGAAATCGAGCTGTAGATGTGCTTGGAGAATTCCAGCAGCGGAACCGGAGAATCGGACAACGCCCGGATGATGGCGCCGTACAGCCCGAAAATGACGGGCAGCTGGATTAACTGCGGCAGGCAGCCCGAGAGCGGGTTGATGCCCATCTCCTTGTACAGCTTGAGCTGCTCTTCCTGCAGCTTCTGCTTGTTGTCCTTGTATTTCTTCTGCAGCTTGAGGAAGCGTTCGTCCTGCTGCATTGCCTGCATCTTCTGCATGCTCTGTTGGGAGCGGACTGTCAGCGGCAGGGTGATGAGCCGAATCAGGATGGTGAACGCAATGATGGCCAGGCCGAAGGCGCCCGCCAGCCCCAGCTGGCGGCCCAGCAGATCATAGATGAAGAGCAGGCTGTTGATCATCGGATCGAGAATCACCGTATTCCACATCGTCAGATCACCCCAGTCATGGTGTGAAGGTCCAGCGGACTGACCCGGAGGCCCGGTCATAGGCGCTCAGCAGCACGCTGCCGCCGGTGGTGGCCACCAGCAGATTGTCCCCGGCCACCAGGGGGTCGGTCAGCAGCTGGCCCTCCAGGTTGGCCTGCCAGGCGGGATCACTGTTGGAGGCCTGCCGCGCCATCAAGCTTCCATTCTCTGTCACCGCGTATACCTGGCCATCCGCAACTGCGGGGCTGGCTGCGATTCCACCTGCCAACGGCAGGCGCCACACCAGCGCGCCGTCCTCGATGGAGACCGCATAGAGCGTGCCGCTCAAATCGCCGAAGTAGGCCAGGCCCTCGGCGACGCTGGGGCTTCCCCATACCCAGCCATCCGTGGGGAAGGACCAGGCCACCTGCCCTCCCCCGGTCATCAAGGCCACCAGCTGGTTGGAGAAGCTCCCCACCAACAGCATGTCGCCCACCAGGGCCGGGGCATCCGCCACCGCCCCACTCAGATCCACCCCTTCTGGCCACACTGGCTGCCCGCTTTCGAGGTCAACGGCATACAGGTGGTGATCCAGGGAGCCGACGAACACCTTGCCTTCCACGATCGTCGGCGAAGCCCACAGCGCCTGCCGAAGCGCGGGCTGGCCCTCGGCGGGAAAGGTCCACAGGCCGGAACCATCGATGGCGCTGCGGGCGTAGAGCCGACCGTCGCTAGAGGGGACAAACACCCGCTCGCCCACCAGGACCGGACCGCCGACAATATGCTCCTTATTGGCGCCGTTGCTCCCCAGCGCGACCGGCCCCCAAACCAAAGCCCCGTTGCGTCGGTCCAAGGCGTGCAGGCGGTTGGTGAAGTCGCCCACGATCAGGTGATCGCCGGGCCCCACCGCGGGTGCGGCAAAGAAGCTGAGGTCCCGCTGTGGCTCGGCCGGATAGCGCCAGCGCAAGGCTCCGCTGTCCAGATCGATGGCATAGATCGCCGGACCATAGGCCAGGAAGGCGGTCTCACCGTCGCTGGTGAGACCAGGGAACCCGCTCGCCGCGTTCAACGAACCGCCCGCGCATCCAGCCAACCAGAGCGAGAGGGCGATGAGACCGGGCAGGAAGCGCAGGGAATTGGAAGGCATGGATCTCCTAGGGGACCGGATCAAATCCGCCCTGGCTGAACGGCTGGCAGCGCAGCACCCTCCAGATCGCCAGGCCGGAACCTCGGATCAGGCCGTGCTTGACGATGGCCTGGTAGGCATAGTGAGAGCAGGTGGGATAGAAGCGGCAGGTCCCGGAGGGCAGCCCACGCGACAGCGTCACCTGGTAGAGGCGTAGCAGAGCCAGCGCCGGAAGCCGGGGCAGGTTGCTCAGGGTCAGCGGGATCTCCCGCAGTCCTGGCTCGAGCACGTGATCGTGCACATCCTGGTCAGCTGTTCGCACTGCCATCCAGCCCCGCTTTCTGCAACAGCCCGCCCACGGCCGCTCGCAGCTCTTCCCACCCGGCCCGGTTCACCCCGCGTCGGGCAATCAGCACCACGTCCCAGCCGTCCCCGACCGCGGGGGAGCAGGAACGCAGAGCCTCCCGCAGGCGCCGCTTGGCCCGGTTGCGATCCACCGCGCCGCCCACGCTCCGGCCCGCCAGGATTCCAAACCGATTGGAAGTGCGGTGGTTCGGGCTGATGAGCAAAAGAGCGAGCGGGTGGGCATAGGATCGTCCATCACGCCGCACCCGCTTGAAATCCGTTGAGCTCGTCAGTCTGAGGTCCCGCCTCATCCGCAAGCCGCGCGGGTTCCGGGGAGCCCGGGCCGAAGGGGGCCGACCGCCCGGACCGAAGGCAACGGATCCCTCAGGCGTTCCAGTTTACCTTCTTGACGTGGTTGTTCTTGCGGACGGCAAGCCGATAGCGGCCCCTGCGACGCCGTCTGCTCAAGACGGCTCGGCCGGCTTTGCTTGCCATGCGGGATCGGAACCCGTGCACCCGGGCCCGCCGGCGGATCTTTGGTTGATAGGTTCGTTTCGGCATGCTCTACACCGGTCGGAAATCAAGGTCGAATCGCCGGGCGATTATACCGCAGCGATGGGGGTGGGTCAATCGAGCGGCAGCCTATTCTTCGCTGCGCTCGATGCTGGCGCCCAGCTGGCGCAGCTTTTCGTCAATCCTCTCATAGCCCCGTTCGATCTGGTTGATGTTGCGGATCACCGAGGTCCCCTTGGCTGCCAGGGCCGCCAGCACCAGCGCCATCCCGGCCCGGATGTCCGGGCTCTCCAGGAATTCGCCGGACAGCGGAGTCGGGCCCTCCACGATGCAGCGATGGGGATCGCACAGGATGATGCGGGCGCCCATCGAAACCAGCTTGTCCACGAAGAACATCCGGCTGGGGTACATCCAGTCGTGGAAGAGCACCGAGCCGCGGGCCTGGGAGGCCAGCACGATGGCGATGCTCACCAGATCGGTGGGGAAAGCCGGCCAGGGCATGACGGTGATCTCGGGGATGAACCCTCCCAGGTCGGGCTCGATCTCGATCGATCCATGGGGTTGGACCTGAATGTCCCCCTCCCGCTCCTGCCAGGTCACTCCCAGGCGCTTGAAGACCAACCGGATCATGTCCAGGTGCTCGACTCCGGCGTCCTGAATACCGATCCGGCCCCCGGTAATCACTCCGGCGGCGATCAGCGAAACCACCTCCAGGTAGTCCGGCCCGATGGTGAATTCACCGCCGTGCAAGCGCTCGACGCCCTCGATGCGCAGGGTGTTGGAACCGATGTTTTCAATGCGCGCTCCCAGCCGGTTCAAGAAATGACACAGCTCCTGGACGTGGGGTTCGGAGGCCGCGTTGCGGATGGTGGTAATACCTTCCGCCAGCACCGCCGCCATGATGGCGTTCTCGCTGGCCGTCACGCTGGCCTCGTCCAGCAGGATCCCAGCCCCGCGCAGTCGTTTCTTGGCCCGCAGGTGGAAAAGGCGGTCCTTGAAATCGATCTGGGCCCCCAGGGCCCCCAGGGCCAGGAAATGGGTATCCACTCGCCGCCGGCCGATCACGTCGCCTCCGGGCGGCGGTAGCCGCAGCGCCCCGGACCGGTTGAGCATCGGTCCGGCCAGCAGAATGGAGGCCCGGATTCGCCGGCACAGCTCGGGGTCTAGTTGGGCCTCGCCCACCTGGCTGGCCTGCAGGCGCCAACTGCTCGGGCCGGCCGGGTCGATTTGCATACCCAGACTCTCCAGCAGCTGCAGCATGATCTGCACGTCGCCGATGTCGGGCACGTTGTGCAGCACCACCGGCTCCTCCGTCATCAGGCAGGCCGTCATCAACGGAAGGGCGGCGTTCTTGTTGCCGGAGGCCCGTACCATCCCCTGCAAGGGCCGGCCACCTTCGATGCGAAAGGCGGGCATGAACTATCCTCGATTCTCCAGACGGACCGGCTGGCCCTCGGACAGCGCCAGCTTCTCCCGGGCCGAGCCGCGATTGACCCCGATCTCGAGCAGTCCGCTGCTGCCGACATAGGCCACGGCTTCTCCGCGGGGGGCATCGGCGAAGCGGGCCAGCAGCGGAAGGGCCCTGCCGCCCGGCAGCAGCACATGCAGGCCCGCCCTGGGCAGGCTGGCGGCCGGAGCCTGCCGCAGCCAGGGCTCCAGCGCCAGGCTGTCGCCCTGTTCGCGAAGCCTCCCGATGCTGGTGAGACAGTTGCCGAAGTGGTCTGCGTGCAGGATCTCGCCGCGCACCGTGCGGCCGGTGTGGCCCAGGTTCGGCAGCGTCAACAGCACCAGATCCTGGATGTTCGGTCCCAGGCGGGACGGGTCCAAGCCGCTGGCCAAGTGCGCCGCGGCGGGGGCGAAGATGTCCCTCCCATGGAAGGTACTGCTGACCGGATCCAGACGATACTCGCCCGCCGTCAACTCGTAGGCCAACGGCGCCCCGTCCCGGACGACCAGATAGGTAGCCGCTCCATTGTCCGGACCGACATACACCTGATCCTCCCACACCAGCGCCACGCCGCGCCGGCCGGTTCCCACCCCCGGATCGACCACACACAGGAAGATGGTGCCGGCGGGGAAGAACGGCGCGGCCTGGATGACCCCGATCACCATGATCTTGTCGTAGCCCCGCTTGAGCAGTTCCGGATGAATGGTGATGAAATTCATTATTTCAGAGTCCAGACAAGGAATTGCGAAATCGACGTTCTCTTGGTCCAATATGGCTTCCAACCTTTCCAGCAGCGCATTAGCCCCTACCCCGGGATACGGCAGCAAGTACGCTGCATCCAATTGGTCTCTACCTCGGCTGAAGAGGCTGCTCTCCAAAGGGTCGTACGACAAACCGACGATGCGAAGTTTTGGAAAGAGTCGGCGCAAGCTCGCAGTAACGGCTGCCCC
>Ga0209108_10001787_pt1 | contig 12463 bp, 12 predicted proteins | sample Rifsed10ft1_FD_184003 | JGI IMG/M metagenome (GOLD analysis project Ga0209108, IMG submission 184003) | Soil microbial communities from Rifle, Colorado, USA - sediment 10ft 1 (version 2) | ecosystem: Environmental > Terrestrial > Deep subsurface > Rock core/Sediment | place: Rifle, Colorado...
CGCGACGCGTCCGCGGCCGTCGCGGGGGGCGGCATGCTGCTCGAGCCGTATGCGGCCTACCATGGCGCCCAGGTCGTGGGCGCCTGGCGCTGGCTGCCGGCCTACGACCTGGGCGTCGCCGTCGAGATGGGCGCCGAGGAGGCCTACGCGCCGCTCGCAGTGCTCGGCACGGTGTTCGGCACCGTCTTCGGCGCGCTCGTCGTCGCGGTGCTCGTGGCGCTCGCCGCCTGGTTCTCGGCCGCCAAGCTGCGCAGCGAAGTCGAGCAGCGCCGCGTGGGCGCGTACCTGCTCGGCGAGAGGATCGGCGAGGGCGGCGTCGGCAACGTCTACGCCGCGCGCCACGATCTGCTCAAGCGCCCCACGGCGGTGAAGCTCCTCAAGCCGACTCGCGCCACCGACGAGATGGTGGCGCGCTTCGAGCGCGAGGCGCAGCTCGCGAGCCAGCTCTCGCACCCCAACATGGTGGAGATCTACGACTATGGGCACTCCGCCGACGGCAGTCTGTACTACGCCATGGAGTACCTGGAAGGCGAGACCATCGGCAAGCTGGTGCTGCAGGGCGGCCCCATGCCGGTGGCGCGCGTGCTGCATCTCATGCGCCAGGTGTGCGCCGGCCTCGCCGAGGCGCACGGCAAGGGCCTGGTGCACCGCGACGTGAGCCCGACCAACATCATGGTGTGCCGCTACGGCGGCGAGTACGACTTCGTGAAGATCCTCGACTTCGGCCTGGTGAAGAACATCGCCGGCGGTGACGAGCCGACCATCACGCGCACGCTGCGCATCCTCGGCACGCCGCTGTACATGGCGCCCGAGCGCCTGCGCGATCCCGCCGACGTCGACGCGCGCGCCGACATCTACGCGCTCGGCGCGGTGGCCTTCTTCGTGCTCACCGGCCGGCGCATGTTCGAGAGCGACGACGACCTCGCGCTCACCAGCAAGGTGCTGAACGAGGTGCCGCCGCGGCTCTCGCAGGTGGCCGCGCAGCCGATCCCGGAGGCGCTCGAGTTGCTGGTCGCCGCGTGCCTGGAGAAGAACCGCGAGGACCGGCCGCAGCGCATCGGCGAGGTGAGCGACGTGCTGGAAGCGCTCGCCGGGCGCCTGCGCTGGACGCAGCGCCAGGCCGGGGCCGCCTGGGCGGCGGAGAAGCCGGCGGCGGCCGCCTAGTCGCCGCGCACGATGCGCTCGTCGGCGTAGCACACCGGCGAGGCGAGCGCGGCGTCGCCCTGCGGCTCGGGCGCACCGAGAAAGGCGAGACGCTCCCCGTCGCGCCGGTACACGCCGCGCTCGGTGACCACGTAGTCCATGGGAACATCCCAGGACTGCGGGTGGATCGTCTCCATGCGCACCTGCTCGTAGGCGACGCCGATCACCAGGGGCTTTTCCTGCAGCGCGGCGAGCGTGCGGTCGAAGAAACCGCCGCCATAGCCCAGGCGGTAGCCCTGTGCGTCCCAGCCGTTCATCGGCAGGAGCACCGCCTGGGGCTCGATCTCGCGCGAGCGCACGGGGTAGGCGATGCCGAGCGGCCCCGCGGCCAGCTCGACGCCGGGGTGCCACTCGCGGAACGCGAGCGGCGCTTTCGGCGCCACCACCACCGGCAGCGCCGTCACCGCCCCCGCTTCGCGCAGCCGGCGCGCCAGGTGGCGCGCGTCGTACTCGTTGCGGATCGGCCAGCAGAACGCGAGCCGTGCCCGCGCCAGCCCCGGAAAGCCGCGCTCGAGGTGCGCATCGATCGAGCGGCGCCAGGAATCGAGCGTCGCCGCGTCGAGCGCCTCGCGCAAGGCGACGAGGCGCGCGCGCTCGCTTTTTCGCCAGGCGGCGAGGGTTGACGGCGTCATTCGCGTGCTATTCTTAGTGCATGATTTATAGGCGTTTCCTGAATATAGCACTGGCCTGTGCCGCGCTCGCGGCGAGTGCCGCGCAAGCAAACGACGATGCCGTGCTCGGCGCCTACGATGCGTTTCGCGCCGGCGATCCCGACCGGCTCGAGCGCCATGCGCGCGCGCTCGAAGGCCACACGCTCGCGCCCTGGGTCGAGTACTGGCGCCTGAAGCTGCGCATCGAGGACGCGGCCGCGGCGGACGTGGAGCGCTATCTCGCGCGCCATGCGCGCACCTATCTCGGCGATCAGATGCGCGCCGACTGGCTGAAGGAGCTCGGCCGGCGCGGCGACTGGCGCGCGTTCGAGCGCGCGCTCGGACCGCTGGTGCAGGACGAGCCGGAGATCCGCTGCCACGCCTGGCGCGCGCGCCTGGCGCGCGGCGACGCGCCGGCGGCGATCGAAGCGCGCGCGCTCTGGCTCGAGCTGCGCGAGCTGCCCGAAGGCTGCCAGAAGCTCGCCGGCGAGCTGCTCGCGCGCGGCGCGGTGGACGAGGAGCGCATCTGGCAGCGCGCGCGCCAGCAGCTCTACTACGGCTACGTGAGCGCGGCGCGGCGCACGCTGGAGGACCTGCCGGCGGCGGCGCGGCCCGACGAGCGGCTGCTGGCGCAGGCGCTGAGCGCGCCGCGGCAGCTCGCCGCGCGCGCGCCGCGCGACCTCGAGCCGCGCGCGGCGCGCGAGATGCTGGTGTTCGCGCTGCTGCGGCTCGCGCGCAGCGATCTGGACGCCGCCGCGCAGGCGCTGCGCGAGGGCGCCGGCGCGCGCCTGCCGCTGGCGGAGCGCGAGTACCTGTGGGCGCGCATCGCGACGCTGGCGGCGTTCGAGCATCGCGACGAGGCGCTCGACTGGTACGCGCGCGCCGGCGCCGCGCCGCTCGACGACACGCAGCTCGCCTGGAAGGCGCGCGCGGCGCTGCGCGCGGGACGCTGGCAGGCGGTGCTCGACGCCATCGAGCCGATGTCGCCGCAGGCGGGGCTCGACCTCGCCTGGACCTATTGGCGCGGCCGCGCGCGCGCGGCGCTCGGCGACGCCGAGGGCGCGCGCGAGCAGTACCTGAGGATCTCCGGGCAGCCGCTGTACTACAGCGTGCTCGCCACCGAGGCGCTGGGCGGCGAGGCGAGCATCCCGCTGCCGTACCACGAGGCGAGCGAAGCGGAGGTGGACGTCGCGCGCGGCAACGTCGAGCTGGCGCGCGCGCTCGAGCTCTATCGCCTCGGGCTGCGCACCGAGGCGACGCGCGAATGGATGTTCGCGGTGCGCCACATGGGCGACCGGCGCCTGCTCGCGGCGGCCGAGCTCGCACGCCGCGCGGCGATCTTCGACCGCGCCATCGGCACCGCCGGCCGCACCGAGCTCCTGCACGACTACCGCATGCGCTACCCGGCGCCGTACCGCGACGTGTTCCGCGAGTACGCGGGTGCCTACGGGCTCGAGGAGGCCTGGGTGCTCGGCACGGTGCGCCAGGAGAGCCGCTTCATTCCCGATGCGCGCTCGGGCGCCGGGGCCACCGGCCTGATGCAGATCCTGCCGCACACCGCGCGCTGGGTGGCGCGGCGCATCGGCTACAAGGACTATTCGCCCAAGCGCGTCGCCGAGGTCGAGACCAACGTCACCCTCGGCGCGCGCTACCTGCAGCACATGCTCGAGCGCACCGGCCATCCGGTGCTCGCCTCGACCGCCTACAACGCCGGGCCGAGCCGTGCGCTGCGCTGGCAGCCGGCGCAGCCGCTCGAGGGCGCGATCTTCATCGAGTCGATTCCGTTCGACGAGACGCGCGAATACGTGAAGCGCGTGATGGCGAACACGGTGCACTACGCGCTGCTGCTCGAGGGGCGCAGCACCCCGCTCAAGGCGCGCCTGGGAATCATCGTGCCGCGCGGCGGCGCCGCGGCCGCGCTCGCCGAGGAGCCGGACTGAGCGTGCGCCACGGCGACGTGCTCGTCGTAGGCGGCGCGGGATTCGTCGGCCGGCACGTGGTGGCGGCGCTCGTCAGGCGCGGCGCCAGCGTCACCGTGCCGACGCGCCGGCGCGAGCGCGCCAAGCACCTGCTGCCGCTGCCCACGGTCGACGTGGTCGAGACCGACGTCGGCCGCGCCGGCGAGCTCGAGCGGCTCGCCGCCGGCAAGGACGCGGTGGTGAACCTGGTCGGCGTGCTGCACAGCCGGCGCGGCCGGCGCGACGAGCGTGGCCCGAACGACTACGGCCCCGACTTCGCGCACGCGCACGTGGAGCTGGCGCAGGCGGTGGTGCGCGCCTGCCGCGCCGCGGGGGCGAAGCGGCTGCTGCACATGAGCGCGCTCGGCGCCGACGCGCAGGGGCCGTCGGAGTACCTGCGCTCCAAGGGCATCGGCGAGCGCGCGGCGCTCGCCGCCGAGGACCTCGCGGTGACCGTGTTCCAGCCCTCGGTGATCTTCGGGCCGGAGGATTCGTTCCTGAACCTGTTCGCGCAGCTGGCGCGCTTTCTGCCGGTGCTGGTGCTCGCCTGCCCCGAGGCGCGTTTCCAGCCCGTTTATGTGGGCGACGTGGCGCAGGCGTTCGTCGCCGCGCTCGATGCGCGCGAGGCGCACGGCCGGCGCTACACCCTGTGCGGCCCGCGCCAATACACGCTGCGCGAGCTGGTGCAGACGGTATGCCGCATCACCGGGCGGCGGCGCCTCGTCATCGGCCTGGGCGATCGACTGTCGTACCTGCAGGCGCGCCTGATGGAGCTCCTGCCGGTGAAGCTGATGACGCGCGACAACTACTACTCGATGCAGGTGCCGAGCGTGTGCGAGGGCGCGTTTGCGTTCGGCATCGAGCCTGCGGCGCTGGAGGCGATGGCGCCGGCGTGGCTGGCGGCGCATTGAGGGCCGGCATGCTGCTGGTCATCGGCAACAAGAACTACTCGTCCTGGTCGCTGCGGCCCTGGCTGGCGATGAAGGTGCTCGGCATCCCGTTCGAGGAGAAGCGCATCCCGCTCTACGGGCCGGATTCCAAGCGCGAGCTCCTGCAGTACTCGCCTGCGGGCAAGGTGCCCTGCCTGGTGGACGGCGAGCTGCGCGTGTGGGACTCGCTTGCGATACTCGAATACCTCGCCGAGCGTCATCCGGGGCTGTGGCCGGCCGAGGCGACGCTTCGCGCCCGCGCCCGCTCGGTGTCGGCCGAGATGCATTCGGGCTTTCCCAACCTGCGCCAGCACATGAGCATGAACGTGCGCAAGCGCCATCCCGGCAAGGGACGCACGCCCGAGGTCCTGGCGGAGATCGCGCGCATCGTCGAGATCTGGAGCGAGCGCCGCGGCGCGTTCCTGTTCGGCCCGTTCTGCGCCGCGGACGCCATGTACGCGCCGGTGGTGCTGCGGTTTCGCACCTACGAGGTCGAGCTGCCGGCCGCGTGCCGCGCCTACGCCGATGCCGTGCTCGCGCTGCCCGCGCTGCAGGAATGGATGCGCGACGCCGGGCGCGAAACGGAGTCGCTGCCCCAGTTCGAACAGACCGCGTGAAGAAGTACGTCGTCGGCGGAGTGGTGCGCGACGAGTTGCTCGGCCTGCCGGTCGCCGATCGCGACTGGGTGGTGGTGGGCGCCACCCCGGAAGACATGGTGCGCCAGGGGTTTCGGCCCGTGGGCAGGGATTTTCCGGTGTTCCTGCATCCCGAGACGCACGAGGAGTACGCCCTCGCGCGCACGGAAAGAAAGAGCGGGCGCGGCTACCGCGGCTTCACCGTGACCAGCGCCCCCGACGTCACGCTGGAAGCCGACCTCGCGCGGCGCGATCTCACCATCAACGCCATGGCGCGGGACGAATCCGGGCGGCTGATCGACCCCTACGGCGGCGAGAAGGACCTGCGCGAAGGCATCCTGCGGCACGTGAGCGAGGCGTTCGAGGAGGATCCGGTGAGGATCCTGCGCGTGGCGCGGTTCGTCGCGCGCCTGGGCTTTCGCATCGCGCCGGAGACGATGCAGCTCATGCGGCGCATGGTGGATTCGGGCGAGGCCGACCACCTCGTCGCCGAGCGCGTGTGGCAGGAGTTTTCGCGCGGCCTGATGGAGACGCACCCCGCGCGCATGCTCGAGGTGCTCGCCGAGTGCGGCCTCGCCCAGCGGCTGCTGCCGGAGCTGAAGAACGAGCGCGCGGCGCTCGAGCGCGCGGCGCGCGCCAATGCGCCGCTGCCGGTGCGCTTCGCGGTGCTCGTCTGGGGCCTGGAGGAGCAGGCCGTGCGCTCGCTGTGCGAGCGCCTGCGCGCGCCCAACGAGGACCTGGAGCTCGCCCTGATCGCGAGCCGCTGCCGGCCGCTGCTCGCGGCGCGCGAGCCGCGCGCGCTGCTCGAGCTGCTCAAGCGCGCGGACGCCATCCGGCGGCCCGAGCGCTTCGCGCAGATGCTCGACGCGGTGCGGCTGGCCGAGCCCGCGGCGGATCTGAAGCGGGTGGAGCAGGCGTTCGCCGCCGCGGCCGCGGTGGACGCGGGCGCCATTGCGCGCGAGTCGGTGGCCGACATCGGCGCGCGGGTGGAGAAGGCGCGCGAAGCGGCGATTGCGAAGGCGCTGGCACACGGGTAAAGTAGTTACTATACTTTAGTATAGTGGATACTGAACTCAAGATTCTCGCGGCCGCGGAGCGGCTGTTCGCCGAGCGCGGCTACGCGGGCACGCGCACCGCCGAGATCGCGCGCGCCGCGAAGGTCACCGAGCGCACGCTCTTCAAGCACTTCCCGGACAAGGAGACGCTGCTCGCCCGCGCGCTGCAGCCGGCGCTGCTCGCGGCGGCCACGCCGCCGCCGGCGAGCGCGGCGCCCTTCGCCGCCTGGTTCGAGACGCTCCTGCGCCAGCGGCTGGCTGCGGCGCAGGCGCACCCGCATGCGCTGCGCATGGTGCTCGTCGCGCTGCTGACGAGCGAGGCTGCGCGCCGGCGCTTCGCGCCGCTGTGGAAGCGCGAGCTCTGGGGCGGGCTGGTGACAGCGGTCGCGCGCTTCCAGGCGCGCGGCGAGCTGCGTGCCGACCTGGAGGCCGAGGCGCTCGCGCGCATGGTCCTGTCGTTCGCCCTGGGATACTTCGCCACGCGCACGCTGGTCGCGCCGGGGATCGCCTGGGACGACGACAAGGAGATCGCGCGCCTGCTCGAGGTTCTGCGGCGCGGGGCTGTCCCGGGCGCCTAGATCAGCCGGCCGATCGCCCAGGCCACGAGGCAGAAAAGGACCGTGCTCGCGAGCGGCACGTAGTAGGCGCGCCCGCGCACGCTGAACTTCAGATCCCCGGGCAGCCGTCCCACGCCCAGGCGCTGCAGCCAGGGCGTCGCGGCCGCGAGCACGGCGAGCGCGATGAAGATCGTCAGCAGCCACTTGATCATCGGCGCCGACAGGATACACTCGCGCGCTTTGCCGGGACCCACCCGTGATCGACCTCTACACCTGGAGCACGCCGAACGGCCGCAAGGTCTCCATCATGCTGGAGGAATGCGCGCTGGCGTACCGCGTGCATCCCGTCAACATCGGCAAGGGCGAGCAGTTCACGCCCGAATTCCTCGCCTTGAATCCCAACAACCGCATCCCGGCGATCGTCGACAGCGAGGGTCCCGACGGCAAGCCGCTGCCGCTGTTCGAATCCGGCGCGATCCTCATCTACCTCGCGGAGAAAACCGGCAAGCTCATGCCGCGCGATCCCCGAACGCGCCTCATCTGCCTGCAGTGGCTCATGTTCCAGATGGGCGGCGTCGGGCCGATGTTTGGCCAGGCGCACCACTTTATTCGTAACGCCAAGGAGCAGGTGCCCTACGCCATCAAGCGCTACACCGAGGAGACGCGGCGCCTGTACGGCGTGCTGCAGAAGCGCCTCTCGGAAGCCGAATATCTCGCCGAGGAATATTCCATCGCCGACATCGCCACCTTTCCCTGGGTGGCGCGCTTCGAGTGGCACAAGGTGGACCTCGCCGACTTCCCGGCGGTGAAGCGCTGGTTCGACCGGATCAATGCGCGGCCGGCGGTGCCGAAGGGCATGGCGGTGCCGACGCCGCCGTGAAATCGGGGTCAGAGCCCGATTTTCATGGGCCGGCGACGCGAACGCGCCGGTGCCTTCGCTGCTTTTCCTATGGTCTCGGCTTTTCTGGCTGGAAGAATCACCCAGCCAGAAAAGCCGAGATCGTTTTGAACTGCAACTGCGCCGGCATGACGCACGCTTCGTCGCTTGCCGGGGAAAATCGGGCTCTGACCCCGATTCTCCTGACCCCGATTCTCAGTTCTTCTTCGCGTACTTCGCGAGGAAGGCGTTGATCTCCTCGATCCTGAGCTGCGGCTCGCCGGGCACCGGCTGCGTGCCCTCGACGCGGTTCATCCACTGCATGTTTTCCTGCATGCGCGACACGACGGCGCGCCACTCCTCGGCCGTATGGCGCTTGGGGTCGGGCAGCACGTGGCACTGGTTGCAGGCGAGGCGGAACGGCTCGCCGGCGGCGGTGAACGCCTCGGGGTACTTGCGGGCGTCGAGCGGCTTTTGCGCGTGCTTCTGCAGGTACGCGACGAGCGCGTCGTTTTCCGCGGCGCTCGGCGCCTTCACCCCGGCCATCATGTCGAACATCAGCTGCCCGTAGTTGCCCTTGCCTTCCATCCTCAGCACCATGCGCTCGACGATGGTGGGCCACTTGGCGGCGTGGTGCATCGCCGGGTTGGGGAGGTTATGGCACTGTACGCAGTACTGCACGGTGAGGCGCGCGCCGCGCGACCTGGGCTCGGGAAGCTGGCGCAGCTCGAACGTGGGGGGCAGGATGCGCTCGAGAAGCGGCCCGTGCGGGCTCTCCGCCCAGCGCCTTTTCGCCTCGGCAATCTCGTCGCCGAATGCCCCCAGGGGAAGGAGGAAGATGAGAACCGCGAGCCCGCGCATGGGCCTAAAGCCTATGCGATCGGTCGCAATTCGCAAAGCCGAGCAGCGGCCGCGGCACGCCCCGGCCGACGGCGAGCACCTTGAACAACTCGCCCATCTCCGCGGGCGAGAGCAGCCTGTGCGCCTCGGCGGCGAGCGGCGCGTAGCGCGCGACGTCCGCGGGGTCCTCGCGCCCCAGCACCTCGGTGATGCCGCAATCGACGAGAAAACCCGCCTGGCTGGCGTAGCCGAGCACCTCCAGGCCGGCCTCGCGCGCGGCGCGCGCGAGCGCCGTGAAGTCCAGGTGCGCGCTGATGTCCTGCAGCCCCGGGTGGAAGAACACGTCGTCGTGCGCGCGGTGGCGGTAGTGGCACATGAGCGTGCCCATGGCGCGCTGCGGGTGGTAGTACTCGCGCTCGGGAAAGCCGTAGTCGATGAGCAGCAGCGCGCCGCGCTCGAGGCGGGCGCCGACGAGCTTCATCCAGGCGCGCGCCATGAGCCCGATCTCGCTCTCGTAGGGCACGGGCACGGACAGCAGCCGCGCCGCCTCGCGCAGCTCGCCCGCGGCGGGGCGCTCGGCCCAGGCGAGCGCGCCGCCGATGACGCTCACGCCGCGCTCCATCACGCCCTCGCGCCGCCAGGCGAGCGCGTGCACCGGCATCGCGTCGGCGACCTCGTTCGCCAGCATCGCGCCGCGAAAGCGCTCGGGCAGGCGCGCGATCCATTGCGCGCGGTTCCCCAGCCGCGCGCGCTGGCGCGCGGCGAGCTCGGCGCTCGTCTCGAGGATGAGGTAGGGCACAGGGCCGAGCGCATCGAGCAGCGCCTCGGCAAGCGCGCCGCTGCCGGCGCCGAACTCGAGGATCGCCTCGCCGGGCTGCAGCAGACCGGCCAGCTGGCGCGCGAGCGTGCGCGCGAACAGCGTTCCCAGCTCGGGCGCGGTGGCGAAGTCGCCGGGCGCGCCGAGCTTCGCCGCGCCGCCCGCGTAGTAGCCCAGTCCCGGCGCGTGCAGCGCGAGCTCCATGTAGCGCGCGAAGCCGATCCAGTCGCCGCCGGCGGCGATCTCGGCGCGGATGCGCTCGGCGAGCCGCGCGCTCGCGGCGAGCGCATCGACGTCGGGCTCGGGCAGCATGCGGCGAATTTAACCTAGAATTCCCCCGATGACGGACCCCTCGCTCCAGAGCAAGGTGGCGCTGGTGACCGGCGCGGCGCGGCGCGTCGGCGCGGCGATCGCGCGCCGCCTGCACGCCGCGGGCGCGAACATCGTCATCCACTACCGCGGCGCGGACGCCGAGGCCGCGCAGCTGGAAAAGGACCTCAACGCGCAGCGCCCGGGCAGCGCGCTCAAGGTGAAGGGCGATCTGCTCGCGCCGGTCGCGCCGCAGGCGCTGGTCGGCGCCGCGCTGCAGCGCTTCGCGCGCCTGGACTTCCTCGTCAACAACGCCTCCGCGTTCTATCCCACGCCGCTCGGCGAGATCGAAGCGAGCCATTGGGAGGAGCTCATCGGCTCGAACCTGCGCGCGCCGCTGTTCCTCGCGCAGGCGGCGGCGCCGCAGCTCGCGCTCGCCGGCGGCGCCATCGTCAACATCGCCGACATCCACGCCGAGCGGCCGCTCAAGGACTACCTCGTCTACAGCGTGGCGAAAGCGGGGCTCGTCGCGCTGACGCGCGCGCTCGCGCTCGAGCTCGCGCCCGGCGTGCGCGTCAACGCGGTGGCGCCGGGCGCCATCGCCTGGCCCGAGGACGGGCAGTTCGCGCCGGGCGAGCGCGCGCGCATCGTCGCCTCGACGCCGCTCGCGCGCACCGGCGCCGCCGAGGACGTGGCGCAGGCGGTACACTTCCTGTGCGGCGCGCCCTTCGTCACCGGCCAGGTACTGGCGGTGGACGGCGGGCGCTCCATCTTTCTCTGAGCGCCCTGATGCACGTCGTCCGTCTGCAGCGCGATCCGCGTAAGCTCGCCTACGAGGCCGGCAAGCTCGCCAAGCGCCTGCGGCGCCAGGTGGGCGAGGCGATCGCCGACTACGCCATGATCGGGGCGGGCGAGCGCGTCATGGTCTGCCTCTCGGGCGGCAAGGACAGCTACGCGATGCTCGACGTGCTGATGGCGCTGCGCGAAAAATCGCCCGTGCCCTTCGAGATCGTCGCCGTCAACCTCGACCAGAAGCAGCCCGGCTTTCCGGCGCAGGTGCTGCCGCACTACCTCGAGGGCCTGGGCGTGCCCTACCGCATCGTCGAGCAGGACACCTATGCGGTGGTCAAGCGCGTGCTGCCCGAGGGCGGGACGCTCTGTTCGCTCTGCTCGCGCCTGCGCCGCGGGGTGCTCTACCGCGTCGCGGGCGAGATCGGTGCCACCCGGATCGCGCTCGGGCATCACCGCGACGATATCCTCGCGACCTTCTTCCTCAATCTGTTCTTCGGCGGCAAGCTGAAGGCGATGCCGCCCAAGCTGCGGTCGGACGACGGCCGGCACGTGGTGATCAGACCGCTGGCCTACGTGCGCGAGGACGACCTCGCGGCCTATGCCGAGGACAAGGGCTTTCCCATCATCCCCTGCAACCTGTGCGGGTCGCAGGAGCACCTGCAGCGGCGCGTGGTGCGCGACATGCTGCGCCAGTGGCAAACACAGCATCCCGGGCGCGTAGAATCGATCCTGCGGGCGCTCGGCGACGTGTGCCCCTCGCACCTCATGGACCGCAAGCTGTTCGACTTTCGTCTGGGAGCCGGCGATGAAACCCGTTGAAGGCGCACGCCGCGAGGCCGAAGAGCTTCAGGGCATCGTGCCCACGGTGAACCTCGCGGCCGAGGACGGACGCAAGGATTTCTACCTGCGGGCGAAGAAGCAGAACCTCGCGCCGCTGTGGCGCGTGCTGCACGGCCTGGTCACCGAGAAGCCCGTGACGCGCGCAGTGCCGGCGATCTGGCATTACGCCGACATCCGCCCGCACCTCATGGAGGCCTGCGAGCTGATCGGCGCCGCCGAGGCCGAGCGCCGCGTCATGGTGCTGGAGAACCCGGGGCTGCCCGGCCAGTCGCGCATCACGCAGAGCCTGTTCGCGGGGCTGCAGATCATCCTGCCCGGCGAGATCGCGCCCGCGCACCGGCACACGGCCGCGGCGCTGCGTTTCATCATCGAAGGAAAAAATGCCTTCACCGCGGTCGCGGGCGAGCGCACCATGATGGCCCCGGGCGATTTCGTCATTACCCCCTCGTGGACCTGGCACGACCACGGCAACGAGGGCGATGGCCCCATGGTCTGGCTGGACGGCCTCGACATGCACATCGTCAACATGCTTGCTGCAAGCTTTCGCGAGGACCTGGGCGGCAAGCCGCACAAGCTCGAGCGCCCCGAGGGCGCCGCGCCGGCCGAGTTCGGCAACAACCTGCTGCCGGTGGACGCCGTGCACCGCTCGCAGACCTCGCCGATCTTCAACTATCCCTACCGCAAGTCGCGCGAGTCGCTCGACACGCTCGCGCGCACGCGCGCGCCGGACGCGTGGCACGCGCACAAGATGAAGTACATCAACCCGGTGAACGGCGGCTGGGCGATGCCGACGATCTCCACCTGGCTGCAGCTCGTGCCGAAGGGCTTGCGCACCGCGCCGTACCGCTCCACCGACAGCACCGTGTTCACGGTGGTCGAGGGGCGCGGGCGCAGCAGCATCGACGGCGAGACCTTCGAGTGGGGGCCGCACGACATCTTCGTCGCGCCGAGCTGGATGGCGCACACGCACGAGGCGAGCACGGACGCTGTGCTGTTCCTCT
>Ga0209108_10001789_pt1 | contig 12447 bp, 12 predicted proteins | sample Rifsed10ft1_FD_184003 | JGI IMG/M metagenome (GOLD analysis project Ga0209108, IMG submission 184003) | Soil microbial communities from Rifle, Colorado, USA - sediment 10ft 1 (version 2) | ecosystem: Environmental > Terrestrial > Deep subsurface > Rock core/Sediment | place: Rifle, Colorado...
TGTTGATGAATTCGAGCGTGGTCACGTGGTGCGCGGACTTGAACGCGCTCTCCACCGCGGCCTTGTCGCCGAGCGCCCACACGTAGCACGTGTTGTCCGGTGCGATATCGTGGACCACGGGCGCGCCGGGCGTGCGCGCGTCGGCCGCCTTCACCACCGCCGGCAGAACTTCGTAATCGACCTCGATCAGTTCGGCGGCGTCCTTGGCCTGATTGAGAGTTTCCGCGATGACGACCGCGACTTGGTCGCCGACATGGCGCACCTTGCCCTGGGCAAGCGGCGGGTGGGGCGGCTCCTTCATCGGCTTGCCGTCCACTCCCGTGATGAGCCAGCCGCAGGGGAGTCCGCCGACCTTCGCCTTCGCAAGATCGTCCCCGGTGAACACTGCGATGACGCCCGGCGCGGAGCGCGCCCGCTCGAGGTCCATGCTGCGGATCCTCGCGTGCGCATGCGGCGAGCGCAGGAAGCACGCGTGCGCCTGCCCCGGCAGCGTAACGTCATCGGTGAACTGACCGCCGCCCGTCAGGAAGCGATAGTCCTCCTTGCGTTTGATCGATTGTCCAATCAGGGGCGCGTTCATCGTGTTCTCCTAAACCAAAAAAAGATCATTAGCCGCAGATAAACGCCGACAAAAATCAACGACGATAATCAGCCGCAGATAAACGCAGATAAACGCAGATAGGAATCAGCAGTACTCATCAGCCACGAATAAGAACACATAAACTCGGACAAGACACCCGGCTAGACGTCGTTCGGGGCAGAGAATTATCTGTGTTCATCTGCGTTCATCTGCGGTTCCCTTGCTTTTCCTATCGTCTCATCGCCGCGGCGCCGGCCAGCACCGCCTTGACGATGTTGTGATAGCCCGTGCAGCGGCAGAAATTGCCCTCCAGCCCGGCTCGAACCGTCTCTTCCGAGGGATTGGGGTGCTCCTTCACGAGATCGATCGCGTTCATCACGATGCCCGGCGTGCAGAAGCCGCATTGCAGGCCGTGGTGGTCGCGAAATGCCGCCTGCATCGGGTGCAGGTCGCCGCCCGCGGCGATGCCCTCGATGGTGACCACTTCGGCGCCTTGAGCCTGCGCGGCGAGGACGATGCATGATTTAACGGCGCGACCGTTGACGTGCACAGTGCAGGCGCCGCACTGGCCGGTGTCGCAGCCGACATGGGTGCCGGTCAGCCCCAGGCGCTCGCGCAGAAGCTGCACGAGCAGCGTACGCGGGTCGAGCTCGGCGCTGACGGCTTTGCCGTTGACGGTCAAGGAAACGGAAATGTCCATTAATTCCTCCAGATGTGGTCGGTGTTCCGCTCTGGCTGCAACGCTGGGGAACGGTTGGGGGAAGAGGCCGGCTCGAGGTACTTGAGGCCATGCTAGCCCAGGAATATGGCCTACGCAAATCCGGCTTCCATCACGGGCACGCGCCCTCTCGCTATATTCTGTAGAATACAGCCCTATCCAGAATAGTGGGGAAGCCGGATATGGACAGCGTAGACCTGCAGGTGCTGAAGAGCGCGAGCGACTGGGTAAAGGCGGGGCGCCGCGTGGTAATGGCGACTGTCATCAGGACCTGGGGCTCGGCCCCGCGCCCGATCGGCGCGCTCACCGCGATCCGCGACGATGGCATGGTCGTGGGGTCGGTTTCCGGCGGCTGTATCGAGGACGACATGATCCTGCAGGTGCGCTCCGGAGAGCTCGTCAAGGGCAAGCCTGCAACGACGAAGTACGGCGTCTCGGCGGAGGAGGCCAAGCGCTTCGGTCTCCCATGCGGCGGCACGCTGGAGCTGGTGCTCGAGCCATTGACCAAGGAGAGCGGTATTGACGATCTGCTGGCCCGCGTCGAGCGCCACGAGCTCGTGATGCGCAAGCTCGACATGAAGTCGGGCCGGGTCACCATCGGGCCCGCCAAGTCCACCGACCAGTTGACCTTCGACGGCGCGACGCTCGCCACCGTGCACGGCCCCCGCTGGCGCCTGCTGATCATCGGCGCCGGCCAGCTCTCGACCTTCCTCGCGCAAATGGCGCAGGGACTCGACTACCAGGTTACGATCTGCGATCCGCGCGAAGAATACGCCGAAGGCTGGAACATTGCCGGCGTGGAGCTGAAGCGCGGCATGCCCGACGACGTGGTGTCGGAGATGAACCTCGACGGCCACAGCGCGGTGGTGACACTCACGCATGACCCCAAGCTCGACGACATGGCGCTGCTCGAGGCGCTCAAGTCGCCGGCGTTCTACGTCGGCGCGATCGGATCGAGGAAGAACAACGAGGCGCGCCGCAAGCGGCTCGCCGGGTTCGACCTCTCGCAGCAGGAGATCGCGCGCCTGCACGGCCCGGTGGGGCTGAAGCTCGGAGCCAGGACGCCGCCGGAGATCGCGGTCGCGATCCTCGCCGAGATGACCGCCATCCGCAACGGCGTGAAAATCCCCGAATTCTCCGAGCCTGAAAAGGCCACAGTGGCCGGCTGCGTTAGCTGACCGGCGGGCAGTCCCGGCCGCCGGGCGAAGCGTGAGTCGTGATTCGTGGGTCGTGATTCGACTCTCAACCGCTGAGCAATAACGACTGAACGGTTGCCGCGGCACGGCGCGGCCCCTGATAGAATTTCCTCGTCGCGTTGCCCCTGGGGGTGGCCGTGCCGCTGTGCAGGACCCTGATTTGCCTTGCCCTGCTGGCGATCATGTTTTCCGTGCCGCTGCGGGCGCCTGGCGCGGAAGACGTGGCAAACGCGGTGTTTCTCATCGCGAGTCCCGAGCTGAAGGACCCCAACTTCCGCGAGACCGTGGTGCTGGTGACGCATCCGCGCGAGGGCGGGCCGTGGGGCGTGATCATCAACCGGCCGCTCGACCACCGGCTGAGCGAGGTGTTCACCGAATACGAAACGCTCAAGAACCGCAAGGACGTGCTCTTTTTCGGCGGGCCGGTGGCGCGCGAGGGGCTGGTTTTCCTGGTGCGCTCGGTGGAGCCCCCGCCGCGGGCGGTCGCCGTTCTGCCCGACGTCTACTTCATTTCCGACATCGACTGGATAGAGGGGCTGCTGCAGCGTCCCGAGCCGACGCGCGGGCTGCGGGTGTATGCAGGCTACTCGGGGTGGGCTCCCGGCCAGCTTCAGAGAGAGATCGAGCGGGGCGGCTGGCACGTCATGCCGGCAGACGCCGAAACCGTGTTCGAGAAGGAACCGGCGCGCATCTGGCCGGAGCTGATCAAGCGCGCCACCACCCGCAAGACTCGCCATTCGGCTCGACCATGATACGGCGTGACATGATACGGCGTGACGTGGTGCTGCGTGACGTGATACTGCACGACCTGATAAGGCGACTCAAGAGTCCTCCTCTTATCCAAGGAGGGGATTGCTTAATTACTCCCCTCCTTTTCAAGGAGGGGTGGCGCGAAGCGCCGGGGTGGTTACATGTTGATTGCTCTCCCACCACCCCCGCCGCTTCGCAGCGACCCCTCCTCTGGCAGGAGGGGAATTCTTTGTCGTCTGATCAAGTCACGCTTCATCATGTCACGAATCACCATGTCACGAATCACCATGTCACGCATTCCAATGGCACTCGCCTGACCCGCCGGCCTCTGTAGAATAGCGGCAATACTCAGGGCGAAGGCCTTTCATGCGAGTAGGCATCATCGGCGGGGGCAGCATCGCGCGGCTGCTCCTCGAGCACATCCGGCGCGGCGATCTGGGCCGCGCGCGGGTGGTTGCAATCGCCGGGCGCGGCGAGCATTCGCGCGGCAAGCAGCTGGCGAAAGCGTTCCGCGTCCCCTACGTGTCCGGCCTCAAGGCGCTGCTGGTGGCCAAGCCCGACGTGGTGGTGGAAGCGGCCGCGCACGATGCGGTACGCGAGTACGGCGAGCCGCTGCTCAAGAAGGGGATCGCGCTCATCGTGCTGTCGTGCGGCGCGCTGTGCGACGATGCGCTGCGCAGGAAGCTGGAGCGCGCCGCGGCAAAGAGCGGCGCGCTGCTGTCGGTGCCGTCCGGTGGTATCGGCGGGTTGGACGCGCTGAAAGCGGCGTGCGTCGCGGGCGTGGATGAGGTCACCATCGCGGTGACGAAGCCGCCGGCGGCGTGGAAGGGCATTCCCTACGTCGAGAAGCTCCGGGTGGACCTCGACGGGCTGAAAGAGGCGCGCGTCCTGTTCGAAGGGCCGGCCCGCGAGGGCGTGCCGCTTTTTCCCGCCAACGTGAATATCGCGGCGGTGCTCTCCATGGCGGGGATCGGATTCGACCGGACCCGGCTCAAGGTGGTGGCGGACCCGGCGCTCAGGCACAACACCCACTACATAGACGTGAAGGGCCGCACCGGCAACATCAGCGTCAAGCTCGAGAACGTGCCGGCGCCGGACAATCCCAAGACCGCGTGGCTCGCGTGCTACAGCGCGCTGGCGGCGCTGAAGGCGGCGCAATCGCCGGTGCGTTACGGAACGTAGGACATTAGCCGCCGATGAACGCCGATACACGCCGATAAAGTCAAGGTCAGTCAGCCACAGAGAACACAGAGAGCACAGGGAAAATTGTGAGAGTCGAATCACGAATCACGATCCACGAATCACGGCAGCTTGGAGCCGCCAAGCGCACCAAGAGAACCAGATGAATCAAAGACCGCTTGATCCTGAGGCCGCGGAAGCGATACGGCAGCGGTATCTCAAGGTGGATACCGCCACCGTCTCCGACGTGCTGGACGCGCTCGGCTATCTCCATCAGGGCCTGGCCGGGACATTTGGGCCGTATCCGGAGACCGCCGGCAAGCTCGCGGGCTGGGTCTACACCATCTGTGGGGAGATGCGGCCGTACGCCGGCGGCGGCGACGCGGACAAGATGAAGGCGGTGGGCGGCCTGACACCCGGCTGCGTCAGCGTGTGGAGCGGGGCGGGCGACGGCGTGTGCTTTTTCGGCGAGCTGATTGCGCTCGGCATGAAGACGCGCGGCTGCGCGGGCGCGCTGGTGGACGGCGGCATCCGCGACATCGAGTGGATCGCGAAGCAGAAGTTCCCGGTCTACGCCCGCTATCGCACGCCGGTGCAATCCATCGGCCGCTGGAAGGTGACGGCGTGGCAAGTACCGGCGTATCTGCCCGGCGCGACCAAGCAGCACGTCATCGTCAACCCTGGTGACTTCGTGCTCGGCGATGCGGACGGCGTCGTCGTCGTTCCCGCTGACGCGGTGGAGAAGGCGCTGAACGAAGCCGAGCGGTTGACCGCGACCGAAGTGAAGATCCGCGCCGAGCTCGCCGCCGGCGCGACGCTCGAGCAGGTGCTCGCGAAGCACGGCCACGTCTAACTGCCGTGATTCGTGATTCGTGATTCGTGAATCGGGAATCGTGAGTCATCACTCGTAATTTTAATGTTGTCGAATTTAGTTCTTCTTGGCGTTCTTGGCGTCTTGGCGGCTAATTTCTCGTGAAACCCGCGAATCTCCTTGTCATCATGTCCGACGAGCACAACCCCAAGGTGATGGGTTGCGCCGGGCATCCGATCGCGAAGACCCCGAACATCGACGCGCTGGCGGCGCGCGGCACAATGTTCACCAGTGCCTACACGACCTGCCCGGTGTGCGTGCCGGCGCGCGCGGCGTTCGCGACCGGCAAGTACGTGCACCAGATCGGGTACTGGGACAACGCCGACGCGTACGAGGGCGCCATCCCGAGCTGGCACCACCGGCTGCGGAGCCGCGGCCACCGCGTGGTCTCGATCGGCAAGCTCCACTTCCGCGGCCACGAGGGCGACGACAACGGCTTCAGCGAAGAGATCATCCCCATGAACATCATCGAGGGGAAAGGCGATCTCATGGGGCTGGTGAGGAAAGACCTGCCGGAGCGGGGCCTGTCCTGGAAGATTGCCAAGCTTGCCGGCCCCGGCGAGACCCCCTATACCGCTTATGACAGGGAGATCACGACGCGCGCGCAGATCTGGCTGCGCGAGGAAGCGCCCCGGTACCGCCACCAGCCATGGGTGCTGTTCGTCTCCTTCGTCTGCCCGCATTTCCCGTTGGTGGCGCCGGCCGACTTCTACTATCAATATCCGCTCGAAAGCATGCCCTTGCCCAAGCAGTACGCACGCAATGAGCGACCCGATCATCCGTACTTGCGCGACTACTCGGGCAGTTTTGTCTACGACCGTTACTTCGATCCGGACAAGCTCAGGAAGGCGGTGGCGGCGTACTACGGGTTGTGCAGCTTCGTGGACGACAACATCGGGAGGGTGATCCGCACGCTGGAGGCGGTCGGGCTCGCCGGCTCCACGCGCATCCTCTACACGAGCGATCACGGCGACAATCTCGGCGCGCGCGGGCTATGGGGCAAGTCCACCCTGTACGAGGAAGTCGCCGGAGTGCCGCTGATCATCGCGGGAGCCGACGTGCCGCAGGGGAAGAAAGTGAGCACGCCGGCGAGCCACGTGGACACCTATCCGTTCATCATGGAATGCGCGGGAGAGGACCGGCCGGAGATGTACGACGGGCATCCAGGCGTGTCACTCTTCAGGCTGGCGCGCGGCGAGCAACTCCAGCGCAACGTGCTATCGGAGTACCATGGCATGGGCTCCACCACCGGCGCGTTCATGATCCGGCACGGCCGCTACAAGTACGTGCACTACGTTGCCTACCGGCCGCAGCTCTTTGATCTGGAGCAGGACCCGGAGGAGCTGCGCGATCTCGCCGGCGATCCGGAATACGCAAGCGCGCTGAAGGAGTGCCGCGCCAGGCTTTACGCAATTTGCGACCCGGCGGAAGTGGACGCGCGCGCGAAACGGCGCCAGGCGGAGCTGCTCGAGGCGGCTGGCGGGCGCGACGCCGTGATCCGGCGTGGGGACCTCGGCTTCACGCCGCCGCCAGGCTATCCGGCGATTTTCGGCTGAGCGATGATGGATGCGAGATCCGGGATGCGAGATGCGAGATGCGAGATCCGGGATGCGGGATGCGGGATGAGGGGACAATCAGCTTGAAAGCGAGGATGGAAATATGACCACAACTCTAATTCCAATTATGCTGGCTGCGGCCGCGGCGTTGGCGCAGCCAGCATGGGCGCAGGAGTTCCCGGCCCGCCCGATACGGATGCTGGTCGCGTTCGCGCCCGGCGGAAACACAGATATCCTGGCGCGCGCGGTGGGCGCGCGCATGACCGAGAGCTGGGGCAAGCCGGTCGTCGTGGACAACCGTCCCGGCGGCAGCGGCATGCTGGCCGCGGAAATCGTGGCAAGAGCCGCTCCCGACGGCCACACGGTGTTCGTCGCCTCGACCGGCGAGCTGTCCATCAACCCGAGCCTGTTCAAGAAGCTGCCGTACGACGTGCAGCGCGATTATGCTCCGGTAACGCTCGGCACCGTCTCGCCGCTGCTGATCGTCGTCCATCCTTCGTTCCCGGCGAAGAACTTGAAGGAGCTGCTGGATGCCGCCCGCGCGAAGCCGGGTGCGCTCTCCTACGCCTCGGTGGGTGTCGGCACGCCGCAGCATCTCTCCGGCGAGCTCTTCAAGATGGCGACGGGAACCCAGGTCGTGCACGTGCCCTACAAGGGCGGCGCGCCGGCGACCACCGCATTGCTCGGCGGCCAGGAGGTGCAGTTCGGCTTCGTCGGCATGGGGCCCATCATTCCCCACGTGAAGGCCGGCAGGGTCAGGGCGCTCGCGATCTCCACCGCGAAGCGCTCGGCGGCGGTGCCCGAGGTGCCCACGTTGCAGGAACAGGGGGTAGCCGATTTCGACACCAGCATCTGGTTCGCCTTCGTGGTGCCGGCGAAAACACCGAAAGGGGTCGTGGACAAGCTCAACGCCGAGATCGGGCGCATCCTGCGCGGTACGGACGCGCGCGATTACCTGATCGGCACCGGCGTCGAGGTCACGCCCGGCTCGCCGGGGGAGCTGGCGCGCTTCATCAGATCGGAAACGGACAAGTACCGCAAGATCATCCAGGCTTCCGGCACGCGTATCGACTGAGCACAGGAGAAACCAATATGACACGCATGAAATGGCTGTTAGCGGCCGGCGCTGGCTGCGCCTTCGTCATGATCAGCGGCGCTCTTCCGGCGCAGGGTTACCCGGCGAAAGCGATCCGGGTGGTGGTGCCGTATGCGCCGGGCGGCGCGACCGACCTGACCGCGCGCCTGGTCGGGCAGAAGATGCAGGAAGCCATGAAGCAGAACGTGCTGGTGGACAACCGTCCCGGCGCGGGCGGCGTGATCGGCACCGACATCGTGGCGAAAGCGGCGCCCGACGGATACACCGTTCTCATCGCGGTGCCCGCGGAAATCGCGATTCTGCCGCACTTGCAGAAGATGCCGTACGACGTTGCCAGGGACCTCGCGCCGGTGTCGCTCGCGGCGGTGACGCCGCTCGTCCTGGTGGTTCATCCCTCGCTGCCGGTCAGGAGCGTGAAGGATCTCATCGCCTTCGCCAGGGCGCGGCCGGGGCAATTGGCCTACGCGTCGGCCGGCACCGGCGGCGTCCAGCACCTGTCGGGCGAGCTGCTCAAGATCTCGATGAAGCTCGACATGGCGCACGTGCCGTACAAGGGGGCGGGGCCCGTGATGCCCGATCTGATCGGCGGTCACGTGCCGATGTTCTTCTCGGGCATGCCGCCGGCGATGCCGCACGTGAAGGCGGGGAAGCTGCGCGCACTGGCGGTGACGACGGCCCGGCGCTCGCCGGCGGCGCCCGATGTGCCCACCATGGCGGAAGCGGGCGTGCCGGGCTTCGATATCAGCAACTGGTTCGCGTACTTTGTGCCGTCCGGCACGCAGGCCGAGGTGATCTCGCGGCTCAACTCGGAAGTCAACCGCGGGCTCAAGCAGCCGGACGTGAGGGAAAAGCTCGCCAGCGTGGGCGCGGAGACAGTGGGCACTTCGCCCGAGGAGCTGGCGAAATTCGTGCGCTCCGAAAGCGAGAAGTTCGCGCGGCTGGTCAAGCTCTCCGGCGCCAAGGGCACCGACTAGCCGAAGGCGGGAGGCGAAAGGCGAAAGGCGGAAGGAGAAAGGCGAAGATGCGGCTGAATGCTGAAGAGCGGGCGATGCTGCGCGGCGAGCGGGGCGAGCCGGTGCGCCGCGCGCTCGAACTTCAGCTCGAGGTCGGGAAGTTCTATAACGCGCGGCGCTTCGTGCCGGTCACCAACGTGCACATGATGGGCGACATCGAGGTGATGGGCGACAGCGGACTCGATCATCTGTGCCGCCTCGCGCAAGCCGGCGCGCGCTGCGAAGTCCCGGTCACGACCAACGCGCGCTGCTTCGATTTCGCGTACGTGGACCGGCTCGGGCAGGATGCTGGCGAAGCGGCCAAGGAGCGCCGGCTGATCGGCTGGCTGCGGCAGATGAACGTCGTGACCACCGATACCTGCATCAACTACCAGACGGTGTACCAGCCGCACTTCGGCGAGCGCCTCGCCTGGGGCGACACCGGCACCGTGATCTGGGCCAACTCCGTATGCGGGGCGCGCAGCAATTTCGAGTCCGGCCCCGCCGCCATGGCTGCCGCGATGACTGGGCGCGTGCCGGAGTACGGGTTCCACCTCGACCCGCATCGCAGGGGCACCTTCGTGGTCGAGGTGCTGGCGGAGCCGAAGGATTACGCGGAGTGGGGCGCGATGGCGAAGCTCGTCGGCGAGTCGCATCAGAGCTATTTCGCGGTGCCCGTGTTCACCGGGGTGAAGCGCGCGCCCACCGCCGACGAGTTGAAGCACCTGGGGGCCGCGCTCGCGAGCTACGGCTCGATGGCGATGTACCACATGGTAGGCGTCACGCCCGAGGCGCCGACTCTGCGGGCCGCGCTCGGCGGCAGGAAGCCGAGAGGCAGGATGCGCATCACCCGCGCGGACATCGAGCGCGTATTCGCCGGCTACAGGAACCCGGACAACAGCTGCAATTTCGTGGTGTTCTCGGGGCCGCAACAGTCGTTGCTCGAGATGAGGCAACTCGCCGACCTCTTCGACGGGCGGCGCGTGCATCCGGGAACGACGGTGATGGTCACCACCGCGAACGGCGTGCTGTCGGCGGCCCGGGCGCTCGGCTACGCGCAGAAACTGGAGACGGCCGGCGTGACCATCCTGGAAGGCGTATGCGTATATATACTCCAGAACCTGACGCGCATGCGCGCCGCGAACGGCTGGACCAACATGATCTCCAACTCCGCCAAGATCGTGAATACGATCACCGCGCACAAGTTCAATACCATCCTGCGGAGGACGCACGAGTGCGTCGAGATCGCGTGCACCGGCGTATTCCGGTGAGCGGTGCGTCCGTCACGATCCGGGTGAACCGCGCCTTCGGCCCCGTCGTGGAGGGGGAGGCGGTGGTCTCCGGCGAGGGATTCAGCCCGCGCTATGACCTCGACCGCTGGAGCGGTGTCATCACCAAACGCGGCCACCCGCTCGAGGGCGTCAACATTCGCGACAAGGTCCTGTTTTTCCCGACCGCGAAAGGCGGCATCGCGGCGGGCTGGGCGTTCTTCGATATCAAGGCCAAGGGCCTCGCGCCAAGGGCGCTCGTCTTCGGGGTCACCAACCCGGTGATGGTGCAGGGCGCGGTGTTCGCCAACCTGACGATCACGGAAGGCTGGTCGCGCGCGCCGCGCGAATGCATCAGGAGCGGCGACATCGTGCGCGTCGACCCGGCGGCGAAGACCATCCGGCTGCTGAAGCGCGGCGGATAGCGCAAGGCGAAAGGCGGAAGGCGAAAGGCGGAAGGATGAGGAGGAAGAAAGTCGGCGAAACAGCCGGTGCATTGCCGGCGGCGACCGTGACGCTGGTCCGCGACGCGCCGCGCGGACTGGAGGTGCTGATGCTGCGGCGGAGCCTGAGCCTCGCGTTCATGCCCGGCGTGCATGTGTTTCCGGGGGGCGCGCTCGACCCTGGCGATGAATCTCCGGAATTGCACGCCCTGTGCGTGGGCCTGGATGATTCCGCGGCGAGCCGCGCGCTCGGCATCGAGCGTGGCGGGCTCGCGTACTGGATTGCGGCGATCCGCGAAGCGTTCGAGGAAGCCGGCATCCTGCTCGCGTACGACGCCGGCGGCGGCATCGTGCCCTTGAGCGCGGCCACGGCGGAGCGTTACCGCGCCCACCGCCAGGCGCTCGACGAAGGCCGCGGCGATTTCGCGGCATTCGCGCTGGGCGAGGGCCTGCGGCTCGCCGTTGACCGGCTGCGTTACTTCGGCCATTGGATCACCCCGGTCGGGGCACTGCGGCGCTATGACACGCGCTTTTTTATCGCGATCGCGCCGGAAAGCCAGGAGGCGCGGCACGACAACCGCGAGACCATCGCGCACGTGTGGGTGCGGCCGCAGGAAGCGCTCGACCTGTGCGCCCGGGAGACGATCAACATGCGCTTTCCGACGATCAAGACGCTCGAGCGGTTCGCGGCCTGCTCGACTGCTGCCGAGCTGATCGCGGAAATATCCTCATCGCAAGAGGTGCAAGCTCTCTTGCCCCGTATTACGCGCGACGGCAGGCACCTGCTGCCGGGAGACCCGGACTACGAGGACGCGGGGCGGGCGGAAGGATGAAGGCGGAAGGCGGAAGGCGGAAGGCGGAAGGGTGGGGCACAATTGGTGGCGCAGCGTGAAGAAATCGTTCCAGGCAAGGTCGTTCAGCTGAACGACCTGATTCGGCGCATTACCGCGCCGAATCCCGGCATGATGACCGGTCCCGGGACCAATACCTACCTCATCGGCACCGACAGGCTCGCGCTGATCGATCCGGGTCCTGAGAGCGCACCGCACCTGTCCGCGATGCTCGAAGCGGCAGGCAAACAGCTGAAGTGGATCCTCTGCACTCACACCCACCTCGATCACTCGCCGGGCGCAATAGCGCTGAAGGCGGAAACTGGCGCGCAGATCGTGGGTTTCGGCGCGGTGCCCGATGACGGCAGGCAGGATGCCGCGTTCGCACCCGACCGCGCGCTGCGTGACGGCGACACGCTGGACTGCGGCGCGTTTCGGCTGCGCGCGGTGCACACGCCGGGGCACGCCTCGAATCACCTGTGCTACCTGCTGGAGCAGCAGAAGCTGCTCTTCACCGGCGACCACGTCATGCAGGGCTCGACGGTGGTGATTTCGCCGCCCGATGGCGACATGGCGGTCTATCTCGATTCCCTCGAACGGCTGCTCGCGCTCGATCTCGCCGCGTTCGCGCCCGGGCACGGCCATTTAATCGAGAAGCCGCACGACGAGGTGCGACGGCTGATCGCGCACCGCATGAAGCGCGAGAACAAGGTTATCGATGCGTTCCGGCACGGAAACCCCGCGACCCTCGACGAGCTGCTGCCGTTCGTCTACGACGACGTGCCGCGACGCGTGCACCCCGTCGCGCGCCGCTCTCTCCACGCGCACCTCATCAAGCTTGCGCACGATGGGCGGGTCACGGAACAGGACGGAACGTGGAAATCGACAGGTCGTTGAAAAACCCTTAGAGCGCCTAACAAAATGAATTCCCCTCCTGCCCGAGGAGGGGTGCCCGCGCAAGCGGGCGG
>Ga0209108_10001792_pt1 | contig 12439 bp, 11 predicted proteins | sample Rifsed10ft1_FD_184003 | JGI IMG/M metagenome (GOLD analysis project Ga0209108, IMG submission 184003) | Soil microbial communities from Rifle, Colorado, USA - sediment 10ft 1 (version 2) | ecosystem: Environmental > Terrestrial > Deep subsurface > Rock core/Sediment | place: Rifle, Colorado...
GATACGCCATGCAGCCGGAGGGATGCGTGACGCCGTCGACCGGGAGGTGGGCATCGAGCACGTCGTGTCGCTTGGCGCCATGGAGGAGGTTGCCCGGATGCGCTACTGGCTCCCGGCGGAGACGGTCGAGCGAGCCGACGCCCTCATGAGACGAATCGATAGAGAGTTGGCCGGGCTATGACCGAAGGACCGCAGCTCTACATACCCGAATACGCGACGGTCAATTTCGCATCAGGGCCCCTCGTCTTCTTCGATCGTGTGGCAGGCGCGCATTACAACGAGGTTGTCGAGGTCATTACCCCCGACGGGGAGCGGCGGCGGGGCCAGGTCCTTGAAGTCGACCACGACCGCGTTGTCGTCGAGGTCTACGCCGGAACACGCGGTATCGGCCTCGAGGGCACCCGCGTCCGTCTGGGTGGTGAGGCCGCTCGTCTGGGAGTCGGTATGGACATGCTGGGCAGGATGCTGGACGGGTCGGGGAACCCGATCGACGGGGGACCCCCGGTCTTTCCTGAGGCGTTTTGGGACATAAATGGACTGCCCATCAATCCGACGGTCCGCGCTTACCCCGACGAGTTCATTCAGACCGGAGTTTCGGCCATCGACGCTCTGAACACCCTGGTCCGGGGTCAGAAACTGCCCATCTTCTCCGGATTCGGTCTCCCCGCCGGGCCACTTGCGGCCCAGATTGCGGCCGGAGCCACGGTGGTCCGATCCACTGGAGAGGACTTCGTCGTGGTCTTTGCTGCGATGGGGATCACTCATCGCGAGGCGAGCTTCTTCCGGAGCTTCCTCGAAGAAAGCGGTCGCCTGGGCCGCACGGTGTTGTTCATGAACCTGGCGGATGACCCGACTATCGAACGCCTTCTCACTCCGCGCCTGGCCCTCACCACGGCCGAGTATTTGGGGTTTCACAAGGGCCTTCACGTCCTGGTGATCCTCACAGACATGACCAACTACTGCGAGGCCCTCCGTGAAGTCGCTACTGCTCGAGAAGAGGTTCCCGGACGGCGCGGTTTCCCCGGATACATGTACACCGATTTGGCCACCCTGTACGAGCGGGCCGGTCGACTCCATGGTCGGTCCGGTTCTGTGACCCAGCTCATCATCCTGTCGATGCCCGATGATGACATCACCCATCCCATTCCCGACCTGACCGGATATATCACTGAAGGCCAGATCGTGCTCTCCCGTGAGCTGTACCGGCGCGGCATAGACCCGCCAATCGACGTTCTTCCTAGCTTGAGCAGATTGATGAACGCAGGAATTGGCACAGGCAAGACCCGGGAAGATCACCGCCAGGTCGCCGATCAGGTCTACGCCTTCTACGCCCAAGGTCGGGAGTTGCGGAGATTGGTTGCCATCATCGGGGAGACGAGCCTCAGCGACGAAGACCGTCGGTACCTCGACTTCGCTGATGAATTCGAGAAGACTTTTGTAGGTCAGGGTCGATCGGATCGCACCATCGAGGAGTCCCTCGATCTGGCCTGGCACTTGCTTTCGGCCTTCCCCGTTGCAGATCTCAAGAGAATCCACCCCGAGATCATCGACAGGTATCGCAGATCACTCAAGAAATCGAACCGATCCGTCGACCTTAATGCTTAGGTACAAGCGGAGTCTTAGGTACCATCCTCGAACCGGTCTGGAGGAGTCCGAGTGGCGACACGCCGCAAGACAGCGGAATCCGAAGCAAGAGAAGATCCCATCCGTCAATACCTCGACGAGATCGGCGCTTATCGCTTGCTCAATGCCGCCGATGAAGTGGAACTCGCCAAATCCATCGAACGAGGCGCGAAGGCCCAGGCCGACCTCGACAAGGGGAACCACACCGACGCTCAACGGCACATTCTCCTCGCTACCGTGCGCAGGGGCCGAGAGGCACGTCACCAGTTCATTCAGACCAATCTGCGCCTCGTCGTTTCGATAGCCAAGCGATACTCCAACTCCGGCCTGTCGCTGCTCGACCTGATCCAGGAAGGCAACCTCGGGCTGATCAGAGCGGTCGAGAAGTTCGAGTACCGCAAAGGATTCAAATTCTCGACCTACGCCACCTGGTGGATCCGCCAAGCCATCACCAGGGCCATCGCCGACAAGGGCCGCACGATCAGGGTTCCGGTCCACATGATGGACACCATCAGTCAGGTGCGCCAGGCCGAGAATTACCTGGTCAAACGTCTCGGTCGCCCTCCGACGCCCGAAGAGATCGCCGAGTACTCGGCGATCTCCGTGGAGAAGGTCGTTGAGGCCATCAAAGTGGCACCGGAACCAGTGTCCATATTCGAACCCGTCGGTGATGAAGACGCCGTACTCGGCGACTTCATCGAAGACACCGACGCCACCGCCCCATTCGAGACGGTTGCCCTCGGCATGCGCAAAGAGGATCTCGAAACCGTTTTGGCCAGCTTGACCGACCGGGAACGGACGGTACTCGTCATGCGATATGGCCTCGACAGCGGTGTACCCCGTACCCTCGATGAAGTGGGCCGGCACTTCGAGTTGACCCGTGAACGGATTCGCCAGATCGAAGCCAAGGCCCTGGCCAAACTGCGCCATCCGGCCAGTCCGGGCGCGTTGCGCAACATGCTGGCTCTTTGACCGCAGCCTGCCGAGCTCTGAGTGCCGTGACACCGGCCGGGAAATCCCGGCCGGTGTCTATTCACGGAGAGCGAGCGGACAATATGAAGATCGTCATGCCGAGCGAACCTGTCGCCAGAGCTCGCCGACATCTGCCTCGAGCTCGAGGCCCTGATCGACCCGACGGGGGCGACCCCGCCCACGGCGGTGGTGGTACGGCTGTCCATCCCAGAAGATGACACCACCCCATACGCCCCAGTCCTCTTGCCGCTCCAACGCCTCTTCCAGGCAGTCGAGACGGACCATGCACTCCATGCAGATGGATTGCGCCAAAGATAGTTCGTCGGGCCGTTCCGAGAAGAACAGGTCGTTCTGCCCGGAGGAGACGCACCGGCCGTGCTCGTAGATTGCGTTCATGTCGTGATTCCTTCGCATAATGGTTGACCAATGAAAAGAGCCGCCGGTGTGCTGTCGGCGGCTTCCTCATCGAACTCGTTGAAAGAATCACATGGCGAGGGGCCGCGGACGCACACCTGAATTGGCCGGGTCGGTGAACCCGATGAATGTTCCCGTGTGCATCCGCATCAACGCCTCCTCAGGAGGTATCGAGTACCAACCTATACCATGGATGAATATCCCGTCAAGGGAATTACGACCCGGTCGAATCGTGACCATCGGGGTATCAGCAACCGGCAGCCGGCACAAGGTATACAAGGGGTTTGTTGAGGGCCACCAGCTGGAGACTGACGACTTATCTCTTCTTCCACCAACCGAGGACCAAGCCGGCCAGGAACGCCCACACTGCGACAACGGACGTCGAATCGCCGATCCGGAGGGCGGTGGACGGCTCGCCGGGCGGAGCGGCGATCGGGTGGACGGGCGCCTGGTCGTATTCCAGATCCACCTGCAACACCCGGGTGAACTCGGCGCCGAGCAGAAAGATTTGGGCCGAGTAGTAGGTGAACAGCAACAGGGTCACCAGCGCGGCGGCGGCTCCGAATCCGCTGCCGACCGCTCCCCCGCCCAGATAGAGACCCAACAGGAACGTACCGATCGTGAACAGCACCGAAGTGAAGGCCGCTCCCCTCCATATGGCCGGCCAGGGAGTCGTTGCGTCGGGCAACACCTTGAAGATCAGGGCGAACACGACGGTCAGCAATACCAGCATCACGACAGGGCTCAACCATTGGAGGAGTGGCGCCACAAAGGACAGGTGATCGGGCATCAGCGTTCCGAGCCCCGAAACGACGCTGGAAGCGGCCAGTACGACGAGAAGCAACACCCCGAATCCGAGCACCGACAAGAAGGCGAGGGCCCGCGTACGGAGAAGGTGGCCAACGCCTCTGGTGGCTTGAACGGGAACGTTCCACACCACATTCAGCGCGCCCTTTAACTGTAGGAACAGCCCGGAAGCACCCAGGAGGGTCAACACCACGCCGATCACGGTGGCGGCCACCCCGGCTCCGCCCCGGGTTCCCGCCATCATGTCCTGCAGGAAACCTGCGACCGACGGCCCCACCCGGTCTCCGATCTGACCGACGATCTCACCCCGGGCTGCCTCTTCACCGAACACCAGACCGGCGATGCCAACCGCCACGATGAGCAGTGGCGCCACCGAGAACAATACGTAGTAGGCCAAAGCGGCGCTGAGGCGGGCAGCCTTGTCATCCGACCATTTGCGAACGGCTTGCTGCAACATCCCCACCAAGCGTTGCCGGTTTCTCGTTTCGCTGATGTCACTCCCTCGATCTGACACCCGTCCTCCTCCGGACGCTCCGCCATCGAATATAGGTACCACCGGCCCCAATAAGGTCTTTCAGCACCTGCCCCCGGTACCACCTCAGGGTGTATGAAAGATGCAAGAAACCACAAGGGCAAGCCACGAGTTACAAGGGGGTGGTTGTCGTGGACGCACATCGGGTCCGCAAGTATCTGGTCTCACACGGCGTCCACTACGAAGTGGAGCATCATTCCCCCGCATTCACGGCTCAGGAGGTAGCTGCCGTTGAGCATCTACCGGGTCGGAAGTTCGCTAAACCGGTGATCGTCAACGCCGACGGACGTCTGGTCATGACCGTACTGTCGGCCAACCGGCTCGTCGACCTCGACAAGGTGAAAGCGGTTCTGGGTAGCGATGATGTTCGCCTGGCCCGGGAAGAGGAATTCGCCCCGATCTTCGACGACTGCGAACGGGGAGCCGAGCCGCCGTTTGGGAACCTGTATGGACTCCCGGTTCTCGTCGACGACGATCTCCCACTCGACGAGATCGTGTTCAACGCAGGATCGCACACCGAGACCATGAAGGTCTCAACGACGGAGTACCTGGCGCTAGTGCACCCGGTCAAGGCCGACCTCGCTCTGTAGACGTTGTGTGCCTGCCGGTTCGGGAGCACCGGGGGGCCCCGGCCCGGCCACCTCTACTTTTCGTTCTTCGCTTGTCGGCGATTGAATGCTGGAAGCCGGTTGTTGCAGGCGCGTATGACTTCCCGTGCTTCCCGCTCGTCTCTCGGGCATGAACACCATCTCCCGATCTGCCGTTGGGCGGGCCGGCCGTCGATTCGGAAGACGGCGACGGCACCGCTTAGGTGTGCGTGAGCGACCGAGTGACACCGCTCGAAGCAGCCATCGCCCTCGTTACGATTGCCGGGGGCGGGTGGATAGCCGGCCGCGCAGCCAAGCAGGGTGAACGCCTGCCTGGGGAAGTACGCCTTCCTTCAGGAGCTCTTGACCCCATCCACTCTGCGCTTTCCCGGGCGCCCTCCGACCTCGGCCTAACAGCCTGGGTGTCGTCCCCGTCTCATGCCGGAGGAGGACATGTTCGGTTGAGGTTCACTCCCCCGAGGGTATGCCCGCCCACACCTTGGCGACCCACGGGTACTCGGTCGAATCGCTGAAGGTCGACACCACCGCAACGACCGAATCGGTGCCGACGGCGAGGCCGTCGGCCACGGCGTCCGCCCCAAACAGCTCGGCAATGTCGAACACCGCCGACTTCACACCGTCGGGGGTGAACCAGAGTTGCGTCGATTCAGAGGCGTCGGGAGTGGTCACGGCGATGAGCCCGAAGGCGCCCACGGCGAATGGCCCATGCTTCCCTTCGACACCGGCATCGGCCCACGTTGACCCGAGCGTGGTCCACCAGAGCTCACCGCCTTCGACATCCTGGTATCCGATGTCGGCCACCCAGCCGTCTCGCCAGCTTCGCATGGAGTAGACGGCATCGGCGTCTATCCCGGGGATACCTTCAACGGTCTGCCAGGTACGCAGGTCCACCGACGTCCAGTAGCGGGGTACGTCGAAGAGCGGCCACGAGAAGAGCGACACCCCGTCCGGTCCGATGCCCGCGCCGGTGACCGAGACGGTCTCCAGGCCGATAGTGTCGAGGGTCTCCCAAGTTCCGTCACGGCTTCCGGCGGCGACCACCGGTGGGCGCGTTGTGAACAGGCCATCTGCCTCGGGATCGATCTCGTAGTCTCCGCACGGCACGGTGAACGCATTGTCACCGTCGCGGTACAGGCCCTCGAGCGTGCACCCGCCTCCCTCTCGCACCGTTGGGTAAGCAACGATGTCGCGGCTACCGAGTCCCAGGTCCGCGGCGATCGCCGCTCCGTCGACGAACCATCTCACCTGCCCTACCAGCAGAAACCCCTCTTCATGGGCGAGTGCACTGGTCACGTCCGCGTACCACTCGAGATACTCAGTTGGTTCCGGTACGACCGGCTGAAACTCCCCGGGTGTCCAGACGAGCCCATCGGTCGTCGTCCAGACCCGATCGAATACAGGGGGAGACTCCGGATCAGGCGGCCAAGCGGGCTGTCCGGACCAGCCGACCGCTACGGCACCGTGCTCGTTGCCGCGAGCCCACTTGACGTGCGCCCCGGGAGGGAACGCCGAGTCATCGCCGGCCGACCAACTCCGGCCATCCTCCGAGGTCCAGACCGCCACCTGGGTGCCATCGATCTCCTCGAAGATCACAAAGCGGTTGCCGGCCGTCGTCAAGGTGTCGCCGATGAGGAGTCCTCCCGGCCGGAGGTCGGCCGGGACCCACTCACCGAGCATCCTCGAGGGCGAGGTGACAGCGACCGCGGTCGTTGAGGTGCTGGAGTCGGTACTCCCACTCGAACAGGCGGCCACCACCAGGGCCAGCACCAGCACCAACGGCATCGGTGTTCTCATCGCAGGCATGCACCCGGAGTGTATCGGGCTTCGCAACCGCGACGTCCCGCCTTGCGCGTTCAACCTCGCTTGCTGGTCGGTTCAGGGGACGGCCCAGCTGTCGCCGTTCCGAAGAGCCAGTTGATCCGCTGCTTCCGGCCCCCACGTCCCCGCCTCGTACGGGTGAATCTCGAGACCGCCATCCAGGAGGGGCGTGAAGAGACGCCACGATTCCTCAACTTCATCACCGCGGACGAACAGCGTCTGATCGCCGGTGAGCACGTCGAAGATGAGCGTCTCATAAGCGCCGGGTAGCTCACCGAATGCCTCCCGGTACGAGAAATGGAACGGACGGGTTTCGAGACGCAACGGGTCTTCCGGTGCCTTCACGTCGAAGAACAAGCGGAACCCCTCATCGGGCTGCAGGGTGATCACCAGCATGTTCGAGTGGACCTGGCTGGATCCCGAATCGGCGAAGAAGTACACCGGCGGTTCGCGGAAGGTCACCACGATTTGGGTCAGGCGGCGCGGCAAACGCTTGCCGGTCCGCAAGTAGAACGGAATCCCCTGCCATCGCCAGTTGTCAACGTCGAGGCGCAGGGCCACAAAGGTCTCCGTTGTCGAATCGGCAGCGACGCCTTCTTCTTCGTGGTAGCCCCGCACCTGCTCCCCATCCATCTCACCTGCCGTGTACCGACCGAACACGACGGCGTTGGGGTCGATCTTGGTGATCGAACGAAGCGTCTTGACCTTCTCATCACGAATTGCCTGGGCCTCGAACGAGACTGGGGGCTCCATAGCTATCAGGGTGAACACCTGGGTGAGATGGTTCTGGACCATGTCACGCAACGCCCCTGATTCTTCGTAGTAACGGGCGCGAGTGCCGATGCCCTCATCCTCCGACACGGTGATCTGGACGTGCTTCACCCGATCGCGATTCCACGAATTCTCGAACAGCGCGTTGGCGAAACGAAATACGAGGAGGTTCTGGACCGTCTCCTTGCCGAGATAGTGATCGATGCGGTAGATCTGTGCCTCCGCGAAGTGGGCGTGAACGATGTCGTTCAGGTCGCGGGCAGAGTCGAGGTCGCGACCGAACGGCTTCTCGATCACCAGTCGGGTCCACCCCGGGCTCTGGTTCAATCCGGCCTTACCCAGGCTCTCGATCGTCGAAGCGAAGATCTGGGGCCGGAGGGCCAGGTAGATCACCCGGTTGCCTGGCAGCCCGTACTCATCCTCCAGGGCTTGGATCCGGTCGGCCACCGCCTCATATCCGTCGCGGGCACTCTGATAGTGGAGCGAACGGTCGCACCAGGAGCCCAGATCGTCCTGTGAGAACCCGGCCGCTTGGAGAGCCTGGCACGCTTGGGTCCGAAAGGTGTCGTCGTCGAGTTGGGAGGTTGCCACACCGAGGATGCGGCATCGTTCGCCGATTCCCTGCCGGGTGATCATCTCGTAGAGGGCGGGGAGCAGCTTCCGCTTGGTGAGGTCTCCGGTCGCTCCGACGATCACGAAGAGGTGCGGTTCGACAGACGGTGGGCTCATCGCCCGTCCTCTGTCTTGATGGCGTGACCACCGAATTTGCGGCGCATCGCCGAGAGGATCCGATCCGCGTACTCTCCCTCGTCGCGGGAGCTGATCCGCCGGAACAGCGAGTTGGTGATGATCGGGGCCGCCACGTTGAGGTCGATGGCCTCGAACACCGTCCAACGACCTTCGCCCGAGTCGGGCACGAACGGGGCGATTCCCTCCATGGTTGGGTTTTCCGCCAGCGCTTCGGAGGTGAGATCCAACAGCCAGGACCGCACCACCGAGCCGTAGCGCCAGATTTCGGCGATCTGGTGGAGGTCGAGACCAAACTCTGCTTTGGCTTCCATTATGGCCAGCCCTTCGGCGTAGGCCTGCATGAGCCCGTACTCGATACCGTTGTGGATCATCTTGACGAAGTGGCCCGAACCGGCCGGTCCAACTCTCCCCCATCCCTGATCGACGGCCGGCGCAAGCGTTTCGAAGATGGGGGCTATGTTCTCGACGATCTGCCGGTCGCCTCCCACCATCATCGAGTAACCGTCGCTCAATCCCCAGATTCCGCCCGATGTGCCGCAGTCGATGAAATGCATCCCCGACGATTCGCATTGTTCGGCCCGCCGGAGCGTATCGCGGTAGTAGGAATTGCCTCCGTCGATTATCTCGGCGCCTGGCCCGAGAAACGGCAACACTGCCTCGAGGGTCTGGTCGACGGGAGCACCGGCCGGGACCATGATCCAGACGATCTGCGGGTCGGGTAGCTTGCCGGCCAGATCCTCGAGCGAAACCGCGCCTTCCGCCCCTTTTTCGACGATCTGCGCGACCGATTCGGGATTGAGGTCGTATCCGACCACCCGGTGTCCGCCCTTCACCAACCGTTCGGTCATGTTGGCGCCCATCTTGCCCAGTCCGATCATTCCCAGTTCCATACGAAGCTCCTTACGCGATGAGGCCCAACCCGGCCAGGTCGCTCTCTAATTGTGCGACCGTTTCGAAATGAATCGAAGAACACGGTGGTGAGATCAGTCACGAAGCGCCACCCGAAGGGCGGCGAGGCCTTGCGCCTGGTTGCCACCGAGGTTGACTCGCAGCACCCTGCGGTGGCGTTGCCGCATCGCCCGGTAGTCGCCAACGGATTGGGCCGCTATCAATTGGCCGAAGGTGTAGTCGGTTTCCGGCACGGTTAGGTCGTGGTCGGGCTCGTCGACGATCTGAAGGAACAAGCCGCCGGCCGGACCACCCTTGTGGAGCTGTCCGGTCGAGTGGAGGAAGCGCGGTCCGTAGCCGACGGTGGTGGCCATACGAAAACGGTGCTGCAGGTCTCCCCGGATCGAGTGGAGGTACTTTCCGACCGACGCTCTCATTGGCAGGTAAGCCTGGACGGCCAGGTAGTCGCCGGGTTGGACGGTGCTCAGCCAGGCTTTGGCATGGTCCGCCATTGACTCGACGTCGCCGCTCGCTATTTCCAGCGGCGGTTCACCCTGATCGCCGGTCCCCTCCATCGCTTCATTGGCGAGCGTCTTGGCCAGTTGCACGTCTGGCTGATTGAAGGGGTGGATACCAAGCACAGCACCGGCGGCGGCGACCGCCATCTCGGCGCCAAACATCTCAGCGGCAAGATCGTAGCGGTCCTCGAGCTTGATCCGTGCAACCGGGTGACCGGCTTGCTGGAGTTCCTGCACAGCGGCCACCTGGGTTTCGTCCTGGTCCCCATCGAGCGACAGATAGACGAAGAAACGATCCGATCCGTAGCCGTCGGGAGTCCTCAGCATTTCACCGGCTACCGGAACGATCCCTTTGCCATCCTTGCCGGTCGATTCGGCGATCAGTTGCTCGACCCAATCCGGGAAGGCAGCCAGGGCCGGCGAGACGATGAACGTGATCTTGTCGCGACCGGCCAGCGCCAACTCGCCCATAGCCGCACCCAGCTGGAGGGCCCGGTTGTCGGGTACAGCAACGGATGGTCCGGTCGCCTCAGCAATGACCGCGGCCCGATCGAGCAGCTTCTCGGGATCAACCCCGATCAGCGAGGCGGGGACGAGCCCGAAATCGGTAAGGGCCGAGTACCTTCCCCCCACATCGGCCGGGGCATGGAATACGGCCCGGAAGCCGCGGTCGGTCGCCACGGTCTCCAACGACGAGCCCGGATCGGTGACGGCAACGAAGTGGGCTCCGGGCGTGGCGGTGGCTTCATTGACCACCGCCCAAAAGTAGCGAAACCCGGACATGGTCTCCAGGGTGCCGCCCGATTTGGAGGACACAACGAAGATCGTCTTAGCCGCCTCGATGTGATCGCCGACGGTCCGGACGGCGTCGGGATGGGTGCTGTCGAGAACCAGCAGTTCCGGGTGACCCGGGGCGTTGTCGAACGTGCGCTGGTAGACCTCGGGCGCGAGGCTCGAGCCGCCCATCCCCAAGAGCACAACATGACGGAAGCCCTCCCGCCGGACGCCGTCGGCCAGAGCGCGCCATGCCGGAAGTTTGCTGCGCATGGTTTCGTGAAGGGTCAACCATCCCAAGCGATCGGTCAGCTCTGGCTGGGGCTCGGCAGACCAGAGCGTCGGGTCCTTCGCCCAGAGCCGGCGTCCGAAGTCCTCCTCCTGCCAGCGGTCCAACCGATCGTGGACTACCTCCGCATAATCCCCGAGCGCAAGCACCTGAGACCGAGAATCATGGTTCACCATTGCTTCCCCGTTTGTTGCGACACGACGGCATAGCCGCCACCACCACTGTAGAAGTCGCCCAGGCGACCATTTGTTCCGGGGGTTACAAAGCGCGCTTCTGACTACTTCTTCTTGGGCTTGTGCCTGGGCGGCATGGCGGCCACGTGTTCAAAGGCCCGCTCGCACCAGTCCGCAGTGCGCTCGGCATCGTCGCGCCAGGCGTGAGGAAGGGTGACGTACTCCCCCATCGACCGCCCCTCCGGCCCAAAAGGCCCCGCCCCCTCCACCCCGAGTAGCGAGGCACGGTCATCTTCGGGAAGCCGGACACCGACGTCGGACCCGAACAGGCCCAGGAACATGTTCCCGTTCACAAAGGCGGCAACGTTGCCGAACATCGGCTTGATCTCCACTCGCGGGTCATCGGGGACGATCGAACGGAAATAGTCCTTGTCGACTTCGGTTGGCTTCGGAATCTTCACCTTTCCTCCCTCATGTACTCGATCTTCGCCCCTACACCGCTCAATGTGCAGCACGGATCTCCCGGACGCGGGTGGTGAGGGCCTGGATCCTCGCCTGGTCGAGCGAAACCCCGCTGCCGGGCTCGGCCAGGGGAACTCGCAGAGCACCGGCCTCCATCGTCCAGGGCGGATCGACGATGTCTTGTTCCCAGTAACGGTCGCTGGGACTCAGATCGGCGGGAAGCGCGAACGCTTCGAGCGAGGCGAGGGCCACGTTGTGAGCACGGCCGACACCGGTCTCGAGCATACCTCCCACCCAGAGGTCGATGCCGTGGGCAACCGCCATGTCGACCATCGCCAGGGCCGTGGTAAAGCCCCCAACCCGGCCCGGCTTCAGGTTGAGGACCCGCCCGGCTTCCTCGGAGATCATCCGTTCCAGATTTGCGATGGTGATGACCGACTCGTCTAGACACACAGCTGTCCTGAGGCGCCGCTGCAGATCGGCGTGCCCTGCCAGATCGTCCGCCGGGAGCGGTTGCTCGATCATCTGAAGCCGGAACTCATCGAGGGCGGTCAGATGGTCGAGGTCGGCGCGCGTATAGGAGCCGTTGCCGTCGACGGTGAGGGCTACACCGTCTCCTACCCTCTGGCGGACCGCCCGAACGACTTCGAGATCGGCGCCCGGTTGGATCTTGAGCTTGATGCGCTGGTACCCCTGACCAACTGCGGCGGCAGCAGCGTCGGCCGTCTCCTCGGGCGTTCCAGTCAATCCAATGGCAATCCCGGCGGGAACGGTGGAGCGAGTGCCGCCCAGCAACCCGGCCAGCGGTAGGTTCTCTCTCCTGGCATCCAGGTCCCAGCAGGCCATCTCGAGCGCGGCTCGAGCCATGGGCTCGGTGAGGGCAACATCACCCATGGCGGTGATGATCCCCGATGGATCCTCGACGTCCAGCCCCACGAGCTCGAGGCGCCGTTGTTCGGTCGCCTCGAGCGACGCAGCCATCGTGTTGAACGACTCCGCGAGCTCGCCGATCTCGTCGGCCGCCACGGCCTACGATCAGG
>Ga0209108_10001794_pt1 | contig 12435 bp, 7 predicted proteins | sample Rifsed10ft1_FD_184003 | JGI IMG/M metagenome (GOLD analysis project Ga0209108, IMG submission 184003) | Soil microbial communities from Rifle, Colorado, USA - sediment 10ft 1 (version 2) | ecosystem: Environmental > Terrestrial > Deep subsurface > Rock core/Sediment | place: Rifle, Colorado...
CCCCGCACAACAGCTATTACTGCAGCTCGAGGAGTCCGAAAAAGGGAGATAAATAGTGGCCTCTATCGCTCAAGTTGATCCCAACTCTGCGGAACTGAAGCAGCGCATCGAGCGGTTCCAGTCCGTTCGCGACAGCATTATCAGCCAGGTCCAGAAGGTGATCGTGGGCCAGGAGGAGGTCATTGACCAGATCCTTACGGCGTTATTCGTCGGCGGCCACTGTCTCATCACCGGCCTTCCCGGCACCGCCAAGACGCTCATGGTGCGTACCATCGCCCAGACGCTGGGCCTGGTCTTCAAGCGCATTCAGTTCACGCCGGATCTGATGCCCTCCGACATCACAGGCACCGACATCATCGAGGAGGACCCCACCACCGGCCACCGCCGCTGGACGTTTATCCCCGGGCCGCTGTTCGGCAATATTCTGCTGGCCGACGAAATCAACCGCACGCCGCCCAAGACGCAGTCGGCGATGCTGGAGGCCATGCAGGAGCTGTCCTGCACCGTCCGCGGCAACTTCTACAAGCTGCCCTCGCCTTTCTTTGTGCTGGCTACACAGAATCCCATCGAGCTGGAAGGCACCTATCCGCTTCCGGAAGCGCAGCTCGACCGCTTCCTCTTCAACACCATTCTCGACTACCTGAGCGCGGAAGACGAAATGAAGGTGATTGATCTGACCACCACCACGCACGCCGCCAAAGTGGACGCGGTCACCAGTGCCGAGGAGATTCTGGACTTCCAGACGCTGGTGCGCATGGTGCCCATCGCCGAATCCGTGGCCCATTACGTGGTCCAGTTGGTTCGCGCCACGCGTCACAACAGCGGTATCGCCCCGGATGTCGTCAAGAAGTACGTCAATTACGGCGCTAGCGTGCGCGCCGCGCAGTTCATCGTCCTGGCGGCCAAGGCCCGCGCCCTGGCTCGCCGTCGCTTCCATGTGGCTTACGAGGATGTCACCTCGCTGGCCATCCCGGTGATGCGCCACCGCATCCTGCTGAATTTCCATGCCGAATCCGACCGCATTGATTCGGACGAAATCCTGCGCCGCCTGCTGGAACACATGCCGCCACCGGCCAAGGCCTGACGGTGCAGCGCTTCCTCAATCCCGATGTGTTGGCCGGCATTTCCGGCCTGGAGCTGGTCGCCAAGACGGTGGTGCAGGGGTTTGTTTCCGGCTTGCATCGCTCGCCCAATTTTGGCTTCAGCCAGGAGTTTGCGGAATACCGCGCCTACGCGCCCGGCGACGATCTGCGCTACGTGGACTGGAACGTGTACGCGCGCTCCGATCGCCTGTACCTCAAGCGTTACCGCGGCGAGACCAACACGCTTTTGACCGTGCTGCTTGACGCCAGTAATTCCATGAAGTACACCTCCCACTCCGTCACCAAGATGGACTATGCTCGCTACGCCGCCGCTTCTCTTTTCTATCTCACCAGCCAGATGCAGCGCGACGCCGCCGGCTTGATCGTTTTCGACGACGAGCTGCGCGATTACATCCGGCCTTCCACCCGCCAGGGCCAGCTCCACCGCCTGCTGGCCGCCTTGGAGCGCGCCGAGCCTCGCGCCCGCACCGATTTCGGCAAGCCCATCTTGCACTTCCAGGATATGTTGCGGCGCCGCGGTTTCGTGGTGCTCATCTCCGACTTTTACGAGGCGCCCGAGAAGATCGTGCGCACCGTCGAGCCGATGCGCTTTCACGGTAACGAGGTGCTCCTTTTCCACGTCTTAGATCCACAGGAGATTCGGCCCAAGCTGGGCGAGCCCATGACCCTGATTGACATGGAGACCGATGAAGCTATGGAGGTTACTCCAGAGTACGCCCAGCACAACTACCGCGAGAAAATGGACGCGCACATCAAACAGTTGAGTGAGCGCGTTCGTGCCGCTGGGATGGAGTACTGCCTGCTCGTGACCGACCGACCGCTGGACGCCGCCCTGCGGGAATTCCTGACACTGCGGCAGGGGAGGTTGTAGATGGGTCTCCTGGCGCCCTGGTTTTTGGCGGGTGTAGCGGCCGCGGGCCTGCCCATCTATCTCCACTTGCTGCGCCGCCACCGCACCACCCCGCACCCTTTCAGCTCGCTCATGTTCTTCGAGCGGCGCACGCAGAGTTCCATCAAGCACCGGCGGCTCCGCTATCTCCTGCTGCTGTCGCTGCGGCTGGCTCTGCTCTTGCTGCTGGCGCTGGCCTTTGCCAACCCCTTCATCAACCGGCCGGCCGCCAGCCTGGCCGGCGATAAGCTGCTGGTGCTGGCTGTGGACGATTCCTTCAGCATGCGCGCCGGCACGCGGCTGGCGGACGCCCGGCGGGAGGCGCTCTCCGTCCTGAATGCGCGCAGTCCCTCGGACCGCGTGCAGGTCATGGCGCTGGACTCCACGGTGCGCATCCTCACCCAGCCCACGCGGGACGCCGGCACGTTGCGCGCGGCAGTCGAAAGCGTGCAGCCCGGGGACGCCCGCGCCACTCTGGACGCCCTGGCCCGCGTCCTCCGCTCCATCGCCGAAAGCGTCCGCACGCCCATCGAGCTGCACCTGTTCAGTGACATGCAGAAATCCTCCATGCCTGCCAGCTTCGCGGATATCGCGCTGCCCGCCAACGTCTCCCTGGTTTTGCATCCCCTGGCCAAGGATCCCCCGCCGAATTGGGTGGTTGAAACGGTGAGCGCGCCGGGCCAGGTGTGGGATCCCAAGAAAGCTCGGGTGCAGGCCGTGATTGCCGGCTACCATGCCCCGGCGGCCAAGCGTACCGTTTCCCTGATGGTCAGCGGCAAAACCATCGCCACGCGCACGGCGGAGGTCCCTGCCCGCGGGCGCGCCACCGTGGAGTTCGACTCTCTCGATGTGCCCTACGGCTTCACCCGCTGTGAAGTGCGCATTGATTCTGCGGATTCGCTCCCGGACGATGACGCCGGCCGGTTCGCTGTGGAGCGCTCCGACCCCAAGCGGGTGCTGTTCGTGCGTGAGCCAACTGACTCGCGCTCCGAACTCTATTTCCGCTCGGCGCTGGCTTCGGCGGCGGAAGCGGCTTTCACGCTGGAATCGCTGCCGGTCAATCAAGTAGCCAATCTCCAGCCCACGCAAGCGCAATACGCCTTCGTTGTGCTTTCCGATCTGCTGTCTGTGCCGGCGCCGTTTGAGCAGGCGCTGCTGAAATATGTTGGCGCCGGCGGCGGCGTGTGGGTGGCCACCGGGACCTCCGCGGCCCGCGCGCCGAGCGTTCCGGTATTTGGCGGCAAAATTCTGGATTCCCGCTACTATTCACGAGATGGCGCGCGATTCGTGAACGTGGGCCAAGTGGATCCCGGCTACCCGTCCATCGAGAAAGCAGACCGCTGGGCGGGCGTGAAATTCTACTTTGCGGCGCGCGTGGATCCCGCGGACGCCATCGTCGCCGCCCGGCTCTCCGACCAGACGCCGTTGCTGCTGGAGAAAAAGATCGGGGAAGGCCGGGTGGTGCTGTTTACCTCGGGCCTGGATAATCTGACCAATGATTTCCCGATTCATCCCATCTTCGTGCCCCTGGTGGAGCAGACCGCGCGCTATCTTTCCGGCACCGAAAGCCGCAGCGGATCTCGCGTGGTGGATTCGTTTCTGGAGTTGCGCACGGCCAAGGAACGGTCGGTGAACGTGGAAGTGACCGACCCCGACGGAAAGCGCCCGCTTTCCCTCAACCAAGCCTCCTCCGCAGAGAACTATCAATTGACGCGCGCCGGTTTCTACGAATTGCGCCTGGCCAACGGCCGCAAGGATATGGTCGGCGTCAACCCGGACCGCCGCGAGTCCGACCTTTCGCTGATTTCCGAGGAGGCACTGTCGCTGTGGCGCGGAAGCGGCGGCGAACAGGCGCAGCAAGCCGCCTCCGGCGGGCAGGCCGCGGAGCCGACCGGGCCCTACGGGGTGTGGTGGTACGTCATGTTGCTGGTGCTGGCGGCGGCGGTTGCAGAATCCGTGTTTTCAGGTCAATATTTAGGTACGCAGAGGGAGGGCCCATGAGTGCACGCCAGCAACTGAACTCATACCTGGATCGTTTGCAGGCGCGCCTGCGTACCGGCGCGGTGCTGCGCGGTGCCGCGGTGCTGACCTCGGTGGCCTTGGCGGCCACGGTGGTCCTGGTGCTGATTGCCAACTCCTTCGCCTTTTCCGGAGGCAGCATTCTCAGCGCGCGTATCGTGCTGATCCTGGCGCTGGCCACTGCCGCCGCCTTGGGCTTGGCTCTGCCTTTGTACGGCTTGAATTCACGGCGCACGGCGCGCCAGGCGGAAACCACCTTCCCGCAATTCAATCAGCGTTTGCTCACCTTTGCCGAGCGCGACCCGGAGCGCAAAGACCCCTTCATGGAGTTGCTGGCCGCCGACACGCTGCAGGTGGCCCGTGCCGCCGAGCCCGCGCAACTGGTATCGGACGCCAAGCTGTTCATGGCTCTGAGCGCCGGCGTGGCTTCGCTGGCCGTGCTGGTGTGGATGATCGCGGCCGGCCCGGGATTCCTGGGAGCGGGCGCTTCCTTGCTGTGGACTGGCGCGCGTGACGCCGAAACGCCGTTTTACGATCTGCGAGTCAGTCCCGGAGATGCGGCCATCCGCCGCACTACCGACCAGATGATCAGCGCCGAACTCGTCGGCTTGCAGACCCAACAGGTACGCCTGTTCGCCCGCTACCACAGCGCCACCAAGTGGGAACAGGTCATCATGGAGTCTCAGGCGGCCGGCACTGGTTTTCAATATCTCTTTACCGGCCTGCCCGAAGACCTCGAGTATTACGTCGAGGCCGGCGCCCTGCGCTCGCAGCACTACAACATCCGCGTCGTAGATCTGCCCGCGGTCAAGCAGATCAAAGTCACCTATCACTTCCCCGCCTGGACGGGCTTGCCGAATGCCGTGGAAGAGCCCGGCGGTGATCTGCGCGCCGTGCAGGGCACAGCCGCCGAGCTCGAGATCACCATGGACCGGCCGCTGCGCGATGGCCTGCTGGTCCTCGACAATAACCAGCAGCTTCAACTGGCCGCCGGCACTCAGAACAACGTCTACCAGGGCACCGTCCGCATGGACCAGGATGGCCTCTATCACGTGGCCGCACTGGACCAGGGACAACAGGTCCGCCTGTCCGGTGATTACTTTATCGAAGCTCGAGAGGCCCTGGCGCCGGAAGTGCGCATTGGCCGTCCAGGCCGCGACTACCGCTCCAGCCCCGTCGAGGAGGTCACCATCACCGTCGCGGCCGACGCGGAATTCGGGTTGAACGACCTCAGCCTGCACTACTCCGTCAACGGCGCTCCCGAACAGGTGGTGCCGCTGCTCAAGCAGAAGGGCGCCCGCCAAGCAGACGGTTCCTCGACCATCTACCTCGAGAACTACAAGTTGGTTCCCGGTGACGTGGTCAGTTTCTACGCCACTGCCAAGGATGCGCGGACCGAATCACAGACCGACATGTTCTTCATTCAAGCCGAACCCTTCGAGCGGGAGTTCTCCCAGTCTCAACAGGCCGGCGGTGGCGGCGGTGGCGGCGGCGGAATGCAGGAGCAGACGGAGATCTCCCAGCGGGAAAAGGAGATCATCGCCGCGACCTGGTCACAGCAGCGCGACAAGACTCCTAACAAGCAGCAGGCTGCCGAAGCCGCCCAGTTCCTCTCCGACATGCAGGCCAAGCTGCGCGATCAAGCCGAGTCGCTCGCCGGCCGCCTGCAGAGGCGCGAGCTGACCGAACAGAACGAAGAGTTCAGTGAATTCCAGAAGGCTATGGAAGCCGCGGCCGAGGCCATGGGGCCGGCCGCCGAACAGTTGAAGCAGTTGAAGTGGGCCGACGCCCTGCCGCACGAGCAGAAAGCTCTGCAGCATTTGCTGCGCGCCGAAGCGACCTTCCGCCAGATTGCCGTGGCTTTCGGCAATCGCGGCGGTGGTGGTGGCGGCGGTGGCGGTGGAGCCGGGCGAGACCTTTCCAGCCTCTTTGACCTCGAGCTGGATACCGAGAAAAACCAATACGAGACCGAGCAGAGCGCGTCCTCGGCCAGCCGGCGCAACCAGGAAATTGACGAAGCCTTGCAGAAACTCGAACAGTTGGCGCGCCGCCAGGAAGAGCTGGCCGCCCAGCGCAACAACAATACCCAGACCTCCGAGCAGCGCTGGCAGCAGGAAATGCTGCGCCGCGAAGCCGAGGAATTACAGCGCCAGCTCGAGCAGATGGCGCGGAATAATCAGCAGGGCCAGCAAGGTCAGCAGCAGGGCGGCCAACAGGGCGGCCAACAGGGCGGCCAACAGGGCGGCCAACAGGGCGGCCAGCAGGGTGGGCAACAAGGTGGCCAACAGGGTGGCCAGCAGGGTGGACAGGCCGGCGGCTCCCAGAGCGGTGATTCGCGCGTCCAGCAAGCACTGGAGCGCGTCCGCCGCGCCAACGACGACATGCGCCGGGCCACTTCGCAAGGTCAGAGTGAAGCCGACGCCCGCCGCGCCGCCGAGCGGCTGCGCGAAGCCACTGATTTGCTGGGTGGCATGCAGCAACAGCAGGCCTCCGGCCAGCTCGATTCTCTGAGTCGCGAAGCGGATCGCCTGGCGGCGGAACAGCGCGAGCAGGCCAACCGCATGGCGGATATGTTCGGCCAGCCGGGAGCCGATGGTGTTCCCGCCCGGGGTCGCGCGCAGGCCGGCACGCCCTCGCGCCAGCAGCAAACCGAGCTTGCCGAGGATCGGCGGCAGACGGCGGAGGACCTCTCTCGTCTGCAAACCCAGATGCGCGAAGCCATGCGTTCGCTGGCGTCCGGCCAGCGTGAATCCTCCACGAAATTGCGTGACGCCATGGGTGGGCTCGAGGAATCGGATCTGCAGAACCTCCTGGAAAGAAGCGCAAACTGGATTCGCCAGGGATACGGTCCATTCGCCACCACCACCGAGCCGAAAATCTCCGAGGGTTTCGATCGCCTGAGTGAGCAGGTTCGCCAGGCGCAGCAGGCCCTCAATAACCAGCAGGGCCAGGGGCCGGGCCGTGAGCAGGCTCTGGATCGCGTCCAGCGCCTGCGGGAAAGCCTGGAGGCCATGGATCGCAGCTTGGGCGGCCGTCCCGGCGATCGCGGACAGCCTGGCCAGCAGGGCCAGGGCCAACAGGGTCAGCAAGCCGGACAAGGCCAGGGCGGCCAGCAGGGTGGCCAGGGGCAGGGGCAACAAGGCGGCCAAGGCTAGCAGGGCGGCCAAGCCGGGCAGAATGGTGGCCAACAAGGCAACGGCGCCTTCGGCGGTGGTATCGGTGACCGTGTGGGCGGAGGCAACTGGGGCGGAGGCTGGAACGGCGGCTGGTGGGGCGGGCGCGACTACTATGGCGCCATGAATCCAGGCGGCTATCCGAACCCCAACATCGATCCGCGCCGGAATCAGCAGCCCTTGTCTCAGGCGGAGATGGATCGGCTCTATCAAGAAGCCATGCGCCAGTTGAACGACCTGCGCCAGGCGTATCGTGACGATGCGGACACTCTCGGCGACATCCAGGGCCTCATCCGCGAGATGCAGCGGCTTGATCCCAGCCGCTTCCCGGGCAATCCGGCCCTGGTCGAGCAACTGCACACGCAGGTGCTGGCCAGCGTCGATCGCCTCGAATTGCAGTTGCGGCGCCAGGCCGAAGGCCAGCAGTCCGGCCAGGTCCGCAGCGGCGATTCGCTCCCGGTGCCCCCCGCCTATCGGGATGCGGTCGCGGAATACTTCCGCAGGCTGAGCAGGGAAAAGTAGCGCCTCGCTTCCTTTCGGGCGCCCGTGCGAAATGCGGGCGCCCGCCGTTCCAAGCTCCCAGGGGCACGTCGAATGCGCAGAAGCTCTGTTGTCGCGCAGGCTCAGGCTTGCACCATGCGCAGTGGCCGGAGTGCAGTTCTGCACGCGCCACAGGATTCTGCTAATCTATCCAGGCTTTCTTTCGGAGAGGTGTCCGAGTGGTTTAAGGAGCACGCTTGGAAAGCGTGTGTTGGGGAAACTCAACCGTGGGTTCGAATCCCACCCTCTCCGCCATTCTTTCTGGTTTGCTTTCATCCGTTTCACGATTTCCCGCCCTCATTTTACTCGTCGCGTGCCCGTACCACTTCCCCGGAGCTGCCGCGCCAGGCCACGCTGAGCGTTCCCGGGCGGAACCGGCGAGGCAAGAGACTTTCTGGTGGTGAAGGGGGACGCAACCCGCGGCAGTAAAGGCTGCGTCCGCGCCACACTGATGCTGGAAGGGCTGGGCGCTAAGGTTCGGCCAGGAGCGCTGCCGCGGTGGTGGCGGGCGCAAAACCCAGGGAGTAAACGCCGTCGCTGGACGATGCCGCCACAACCGCGGCTCCACCGGTTTGGGCAGCTACGGCAGAGAAAAAGCCCTCCGCAACTGTACCGGGCAGGCGGCTCCAAGTGCGGCCGCTATCACGCGAGAGGTACAGGCCGCCCGTCCTCGGTGAAGCGACGAACACGTCTCCCACGATGGCCACGTCTTCGATGGGCGCTTGCGGCAAACCGGAGGCGGCCTGTTGCCAGGTGGCGCCCGCGTCGCGTGAGATGAACAGGCCGTTGCCCGCCGTGGCCACGAACGTGGCGCCTTCGGCGTTGCCGGGAGCCACCTCCAGGCGCAAAGCGCCGCCGGCATCGAGCGGCAGGTCGCGCCAAGTCCAACTGTGGCCTGCGTCGCTTGAGAACACCAGACCGCGTAGAGAAACCACCCACAGCGACTGAGCGTCGCGAGAGACCCGCACGGAAGCTACGGGCAAGTCCCACAGCGGCCCCAGCGGCAAGAGCTGCCAGGTCGTACCGCGATTTTCGGAAACGAGCAAGCCGTGATCGGTGGCCGCAAACCAGCGCGTCGCGCTAAAGACCATGTCGCTCACTGCCCAGCCCAGCGTGGGTTCGGCAGAGGGCGTGGTGCGCCGGCGTGACGCGGACGCGCGCAGCGCGGGTGCGGCCGGCTTGGTTTGGGCCGCGGCCATGACGGCAGCGGCGCCGGCCAGCTTCCCTGCTCGCACCCATACCTCGCGTCCGGCGTCATAGCGCATCAGGCCTCCGCCGGACAGCGCCGCCCACCATCCGTCGGGCGAAGCGTATATCCGCTTGAGCTGTGATGTGGGGAGTCCCCGGCCGAGCGGCTTCCAATTCCGTCCGCCATCATCGGTGACCAGGAGAGGGTCCGGCCCGTTGGCCAGTACCGCCAGGACGCGGCCGGAACGATTGGGGTCGAGTGCTAGCGCCAAGGTCCGGCGATGATTGAATCCTTCGTTGGATACGCGAAAATGGGCCCCGCCATCGTCGCTCACCAGGATGCCGAGATCGTCCGTGCCGATCACCACCCGGCCCGGACGGCTGGACGGCAGCTCCACGGAATTAATCACCCACTGCGCCGGCGTGACGCGCCGCCAGGTGGCCCCGGCATTCTCCGACTTCCACAAACCTTCCGTGGTGCCGGCATAGATCACCCTGGGGCGGGCGGAATCCTGTGTGATGACGTGGGTACGGCGCGCGGAAAAGGGAATGCCCTGAACTTTCTGCCAGCGAGACCCGCCATCGTCGCTGCGATAGATGCCGGAGCAGGAGCTGGCGTAAACGCGCGCGGGATTCGAGCGATCCACCAAAATGCTCATGACGTCGGAATCGTCAATCATGCCCCGGTGAACCGAGGTCCAGGTGCGCCCGCCATCGGAAGTTTTCCAGGGAAGATGAAAGGTGCCGGCGTAGATGATATTGGGCCGGCGCGGGTCCACGGCCAGGGAATCTATATTGCGGAGCTCGCGGTTGGACTCGGGAGAGATGCGTTGCCAGGAAGCGCCGGCGTCACGCGAGCCGAAGACGCCTTCGAGCGTTCCGGCAACGAGCAGGTCGGGATTCGAGGGGGCCTGGGTGAGCGCGCGCACGGCTTGACCGGCAAGTCCAGAGGCGCGCCAGGTCAGTCCTGCGTCGTCGCTGCGAAACACTCCGCCGCCACCGCCCGCAGAGGGGTCGCGGGTCCAGGCGCCGGCAAACAGAGTCTGCGACCGGCGCGGGTCCACCAAAATTGCAGTGATTACGGAGTCCAGGCGGCTGCTGACGCGACCGAGCAGTTGCCAGCGCTCGCCGGCGTCTTCGGAACCGAAAATGTGGCCGTCAGGTGTGCCGAGATAGAGGCGGTTGGTGTGCTGCGGGTCTTTGGTGAGTGCGCGGACGTCACCCCCTGGCGGCCCCATGGAACGCCAAGTTTGCGCCGAGGACAGGCACGGCAGCGCGCAACAGAGCGCCAAGACGCAAATCGCACGCAGACGCATCGTCAGACCCCGACACCCTTTCTAGGTGGAAGCGGCGGCACCGGGCAATCTCGATCGGCGGATGGGCACGGCGCCGGTCAACTTCCCGGTGACCGCACCCGGTCCGCCGCCGAAATGCCGGTTCGTCAGTAAGTGGCGCCCGCAGGCACCCAGATGATGTCAACGCGGCGGTTGGCGGCGCCGGCCTGGCCCGTACCGGTTTGAGTGCTCATGCGCGTGCGGTCCACGCCGCGGTCCGTCGCTAGGTAGTTGACAGCGTTGCTGGCGCGCGTGCCGGCTAGTGTGTCGGGCCGGCGCTCTCTGGGATCGGCGTAGCCGACGATGACCACGGTGGCTCGCGGATCGTTTTGCAGGCGCAAGGCCACGTCGTCGAGCAGGCGCTTGCAGACGTTGTCCACTCGCGCGCTGTTCAATGCACGGAAATCACACTGATTGATCTTGCTGGCCATGGGCGGCGGAGGCGGCGCTTGCACCTGCACCGTGGCGGAGGCATCTGCGGCGCCCCCTCGTCCGTCTTCACAACGCACCGTCGCCGTGTAGGCGCCGGGCGCGAGCCCAGTGGTGTCGAGTTGCACGGCGGCGCCAGTGCCGACAATCTGGCCACCGTTGGTGCGCCAAGTGTAAGTAAGAGGATCTCCATCAGGATCGGTGCACGTTGCTCTAAAGCCGGCGCGCTCTCCTACCAGCACCGTCGGACGATCGCCGGTCACAGTGACGCTGGGCGGGCGGTTCGGGCGGGGATCCACGCGCACATCGGCGGTGCAGGCGGCGGTGCCACCGCGATTGTCGCTGACGCTCACGCTCACGCGATAATTTCCCGGGCCCACGCCCCCGGACAGCCAGCGCACCTGCGCACCTGCACCCTGGACGGTACCTCCGCTCGCCGACCAATTGTAAACGAGCGTGTCGCCGTCCGGATCGCTGGCCGTAGCGGTGATATTCACGGGATCCGTGGAACCGGTGATGACCACAGCGGGATTGATCGAACAAGAAGCCATCGGCTGGCGGTTGGACGGGGGCGGGGGCGGCGCCGGCTGCCGAGCATAACCCATCTTGATCACGAAGCCGTGGCGATCCTGGGCATTGCCGAGGTTCAACATATGGCGGTAGCCGAGGTCCATGGCCAGGTTCTCGGTGGGATAGAGTCGCACGCCCCACACGCCGTCCACCGGATCCCGCGCACCGAAAGACTGGTTGGGAGTGTGATTGCCCACGAAAACGACCCCGGTGTACTCGTTCATGAATTGTACGCGGCTTTGCGGCAGCAGGATGAAACCCGCACCCAGACGAATCTGGTTGGCTTGAGTCAGCAACGTCGCGCCGCCGTCGCTCGGGTCCCGCGTAAACCGGACGCCAAAATTGCCCGCCAAGGTCAAGCGGTCGGTCCAGTTCTTGCTCACGGCAAGGGACAATAGATCGTTGAATTCCCCGCTCTGCGTGCCATTGTCGCGCAGGGTCGCGAGCGAACTGCGCGTGGGAATGATGAAATCGTTGCGAAGGGAGAGACTGAACGGCTGGCCGCGCCTCTCCGATAGCAACCCGAATTTCACGCCAAACGTTAGCTCCCCCACGCCGCCGTCGTTGTTCGCAGCGAAAGGATAGTCTTCCACATAGCCCGGCGCCAAGCCCGGAAGCAGCGTGCGATAGATCGTGGATTGAAACAGCGGGTTGGCGGCTGGTGCGCGCAAGCTCAACTGGCCGGGCCGGCTGACATGGGTGTGGCGGTAGGGCTCGAAATCCACGTACAGATTGAGCCAATCGGTGATACCCACACCGAAGTTGAGGCCGAAATTGAGCACGGTGACGCTGCCGGGCATGCGCGAGAACTTGTTGGCATAGCCCGCCACGGACCAGCCGTGCCTGGGCAACATGTCGGCGGTCTCCAGCGTGAACAGCCCCAGCGGGCCGGCGGTGGTCGGAATCAAACGGGATGGTGGAGCGGCGTCGTCGGAGATTCCGACACCAGCTTGCACCTGCGCAGCGGGCGCCGGCGGAGGTTCATCGGGCGCGGGCACGGCAGCGGGATTCGCATTCGCAACCGCCGCTAACTCCACCCTCTCCGTCTCACGGGTCCCGCCCACCCCCTGGGCGAATCCCCAACTGCTGGTCACCAGGATCACGCCCAGCAGCAAAGCCAGCCGCTGACTCACACGCATTTCCCCCTCCCGAAGCGAAACACTGCTTGCTCGCCCCCCTTCGCGGCCGAT
>Ga0209108_10001796_pt1 | contig 12430 bp, 11 predicted proteins | sample Rifsed10ft1_FD_184003 | JGI IMG/M metagenome (GOLD analysis project Ga0209108, IMG submission 184003) | Soil microbial communities from Rifle, Colorado, USA - sediment 10ft 1 (version 2) | ecosystem: Environmental > Terrestrial > Deep subsurface > Rock core/Sediment | place: Rifle, Colorado...
GCAGGTGGAGCGGAGGTGCATTTCGATGCGGCGCTCCTGCGTGTCCCAGCGAACTTCGTGGCGAAAACTAGCCAGGTCGAAATCTGCGACTAGCTCGCGGTTGATGCGGGCGAGCAAGTTCAAATTAAATGCAGCAGTAACGCCGACAGGATCGTCGTAGGCCGGGATCAACTGCGTGAGCGGCTTTTCAAGGTCGGTGGCCAGGAGCAGTGCGTCGCCGGGCTGGAGGATGCGGCGCACCTCGCGCAGGAACTCTTCACCCGCGCGGCGGTCGAAATTGCCGATGGTACTGCCGAGGAAGAGGACCAGCATGTGCTCGCCCGGATGGCGACGAGCAGCGGCGGCCAACAGGCCGTCGAGGTAGGGCCGCTCGAATCCCACCACACTGACAAAGTCGATCTGCCCGAGTTCTTTCTGGCTCTGCGCCAGGGCGGTTGGCGAAATGTCGATGGGGAAGTAGGTGGTGCGCTGGCGGCGGGCCAGCGCCTCTAGAATCCAGCGGGTTTTCTTGCCGGTGCCGCTGCCCAGCTCGGCCACGGCCACCGGCAGCAGCAGGCAGTTGACGATCTGCTCGGCGTGCTGGCGGAGCAGGCGGGCGCCAGCGCGCGCTAAGCCGTATTCGGGCAGCACACAGATCACTTCAAACAGGGCCGAGCCCACTTCGTCATACAAGTACTTCGAGGGCAGCTCTTTCTGGCCCGGCCTGGTGAGCCCCGCGCGCACCTCGCTGGCAAAATCGGTGGCCGAGTATTGTGCGATGGTTTGCGTGAGCATGGAGGCTGCCTCCTGAAAAGCTAGTCCTTGACGCAGCGAAACCCGGAGTACGCGTAGGGGTAGTGGGGCTGGAACCAGTTGCGGAACGACCGGCGCAACATGCAGGCGGCTGTCCGCGCCGTGCCGCCCTTCATGACGTAGTGCTTGCCGTCGAAGAAGTCCGCGGAATAGCCGGGATAGAAAGGAAACGCCTGGAAGCCGGGGAAAGGCCCAAAAAGCGTGCGCGTCCATTCCCAGCCGTTGCCGAGAAGGTCCATCACGCCCCAGGCGCTCGCGCCGGCCGGGAAGGCGCCGACGGGCGTCGGGTCCCAGCGGTGAAAATCGAAGTTGCCGAAGAGCACATCGGGCGGCTGATGACCCCACGGATAGGCGCGCTCAACTCCGACGGGCGTGCCGTAGGCGGCGCGGTGCCACTGCGCTTCGGTGGGGAGTTTCTTGCCCGCCCAGCGCGCGTAGGCGGAGGCCTCGGCGTGGCTGACGTACACCGGCCAGTCGAGCGGCAGGCGAATCTCGCCAAACATTGTGCGGTAGGCCCAGCCGTCGGCGCGGCGCTTCCAGAAGACCGGCTGGCGGATGTCGGAAGACTGGATCCAAGCCCAGTCCCCATCGGGCCAAAGCGAACGATGCTCGTAGCCGCCCTCGCGCACAAAGGTGAGGTATTCGCGGTTGGTGACCATGTAGGCGTCAATGGCAAACGCCGGCACGTCAACGGTGTGCTCTTCAAACTCGTTGTCCCAGCCGAATTCGCCGCTTGCCTCCCGAGGCAAACCCAGAGTGGCGTGGCCGGTTGGGATCTCGACCATGCGAAGCGTCACGGGCTTGACTGCGGGCACGGGCTGGATCGGTTCGGGGAATTTGCGGTCGGTGGGCAATTGATGCAGCATATAGGCCAGCGTTTCGGCATGCATCAGCCGGTGTTCGATGGCGACGTTGAGAATGAGCCCGCTGTGGAGCAGGGGCACCGCCGGGTCTTCCAACGAGGCGGCTGCGAGGGCCGTGTCCAGCGTTTCGCGGACCCGCGCGTTGTACTCCTCGATTTCTGCCATCGAGGGCCAGTCGGCCGGCTGGTCGTCGGGCAGTCCGCCGCCGACGGGGTCAATGCCGAAGGCAAACAGGCGGTCGAAGCTGCTGTGAAACGCGCTCAGCCCGAAAATGTTGCGGCCCAGCAGGTTCCAGTCAAAGGTCTCCAGGTGGCCGACGTAAAACGCGACGCGGTGCCGCTCCGGGATGGGCCGGTCGTACATCGCCTCCGGGCGCACCAGGCCAAAGAGCTCATCGGTGCGGGCCCGGGCGAGCGCCAGGCGGGCGGCGAGTTGCTGGCGAACCTGTCGAGTGGTGGCTGTGGCTCCCAAGATTTTTCCCGCTCCACCATTGGATGCGCAAAGGCCGAGAGGGATGCGCGAGCCTACGCGTTCCGGGGATTGAGGGAAGTCCCTGTTTATCTCCGGCCGGGGGCATATGTCAACCCGGGCCTGTGGAAGACGGCGGGACTTGCAGGGCGCGGCGTGGGTCCGTATGAATTGGCCAATTGAAAACGAGGTCGCCATCGAGTGCCGCGGCGTCGGCTACGCGTTGAACGGTGGCCGAGCGCTCGTGCATGGCCTGAGTTTCGAAGTTCGGCGCGGCGAGACGCTGGTTCTGCTGGGCCGCAGTGGCTCGGGTAAGACCACCACGCTCAAGCTGATCAACCGGCTGCTCGACCCCACCTCGGGCGAAGTCCTGGTGGAGGGCCGCGCAACCACCGCCTGGGACCCCATTCGGCTGAGGCGGCACATCGGCTACGTCATCCAGGAAGTGGGACTGTTCCCGAACATGACGGTCGAGCGCAACGTCGGGATCGTGCCGGAACTGGAGGACTGGGCGGAGGAGCGCATCCACGCGCGCGCCCAAGAACTGCTGCGACTGGTGGGGCTCGATCCAGCCGAGTATGCCGGGCGGCGGCCGCGCGAGTTGAGCGGCGGGCAACGTCAGCGTGTTGGCGTGGCCCGCGCGCTTGCGGCCGACCCGCCGATCCTGCTGATGGACGAGCCGTTCGGCGCGCTCGACCCGGTGACGCGCAGCGAGTTGCAGCAGGAGTTCCGCCAACTGGCCGAGCGGCTCGCGAAGACAATCGTCTTTGTCACGCACGACCTGCGCGAGGCGCTGTTGCTCGGCACGCGCATCGCGCTGCTGGCCGAAGGGCGGCTGGTAGCCATCCATTCCCCAAAAGAGTTTCTGCGCGCCTCCGATCCCGAGATTCAGCAGTTTGTATCGTCACTCGATCTTTCCAAGCGAGACTTGTCTGCTGAGAGCTGACGGCTGAACACTGAAAGCTTCACTGCGAGGTGGCCGGTGAACGTCTTTGACTACATGATTCGCAATCGCGGCGAGGTGCTGGAGCTGACCCTGCAGCACCTGGGCATGGTGGCCGTGGCGATGGCGCTGGCCGTGCTCATCGGCATCCCGCTCGGCATCCTGCTCACGCGCCGGCGCGGGCTGAGCCAGTGGGTGCTGGGAGCGGCCAACGTAATCCAGACCGTGCCCAGCCTGGCGCTCTTCGGGTTTCTGATCCCCGTGCCGCTGCTGGGCGTGGGCCCGCGGACGGCAATTGTCGCGCTGACGCTCTATGCGCTGCTGCCGGTGATCCGCAATACCTATGTTGGTATCTCGCAGGTGGACCCGGCGGTGGTCGAAGCGGCGCGCGGCATGGGCATGACCGGCGGCCAAATGCTGTGGCTGGTGCAGGTGCCGCTCTCGCTGCCGGTGATCCTGGCGGGCATCCGCGTGGCCACGGTGATTGCCATTGGCACGGCAACGATTGCCGCAGCCATCGGCGCCGGCGGTCTGGGCGAGTACATCTACCGCGGCGTGGCTGGTCCGAAGAACTACCTGCTCCTGGCCGGGGCCATCCCCGCGGCGCTGATGGCCGTCGTGGCCGACGCGAGCCTGGGCTGGGCCGAGCAGCGGCTGAGGTCGCGCTAGGATGAGCGGCCGCTCAATCATGCGCCGGCCGGGTGCTGTTGCTTGCGCACTTCTACTGATTGGCACGCTCTACGCTCTCTCCGGCTGCCGGTGGTTCGGTGGGAAGCGCGTCGTGGTCGGCTCGAAAAACTTCACCGAGCAAATTGTGCTGGCCGAGCTGCTGGCGCAGCAGATTGAAGCGCGCACCGGCTTGAAAGTTGAGAAGCGGCTCAACCTGGGCGGGACATTGCTTGCCCAGCAGGCCCTGCTGGCCGGCGAAATCGACCTCTACCCTGAGTACACCGGCACGGCGCTGACCGGTGTGTTGGGGGAGCAGCCCTCGGGCGACGCTGCCGAGGTTTTCGAGCGCGTGAAGCAGGGCTATGCCAGCCAGTTCGGGCTGACGGTCGGCCCGCCGCTTGGCTTCAACAACACATTCGCGATGGTCGTGCGCGGCGAAGACGCTGCCCGCTGGAAGCTCCGCGCGATTTCCGACGTCGCCGCCCGCGCGCCCGAGTGGCGGCTGGGCTGCGGCTACGAGTTCAAAGAGCGGCCCGACGGCTACGACGGCTGGGTGAAGCTCTACGGGCTGCGCTTCCGCGAGGCGCCGCGAGTGATGGACCTGGGGCTGCTGTACCGCGCGCTCGAGCAGAAGCAGGTGGATATCGTCGCGGGCAATTCGACCGACGGCGTGATCGCAGCGATGAAGCTGGTGGTGCTCGAAGACGACCGGCACTACTTCCCGCCCTACCAGGCCGTGCCGATCGTGCGCAGCGAAGCGCTCGAGCGCCACCCGAAGCTGCGCGCTGTGCTCGATTCGCTGGCCGGAAAAATCTCCGACGACGAGATGCGCCGCCTGAACTACGCCGTGGACGGCGAGCGCCGCGACGTCCGCGAGGTGGTGGCCGAGTTCCGTCGCTCGAAGGGCCTGTGAGCCCGCCTTGCGTCGTGCGTGGTTGCCGGGCGGGCCGGGCTTTGCTAGAGTTGGGGACGCCCCTTCCTGCCGAATCGCTCAAGGAGGGAATTTCCCATGGCTGTCAGCAAGGAACTGCTGGACATACTGGCCTGCCCGGTCTGCAAGACCCCGGTGACGCTGACCCCCGATAGCCAGGGGCTGAAGTGCGCCACCTGCCACCGCGTCTATCCAATCAAGGACGATATCCCGGTGATGCTGCCGGACGAGGCCCGCGTCGAAGCCGGATGAAACTCCACAACTCAACGACGCGGGGCCCGGCCGCGCGCCTGCCCCACGCATGAAGTTCTCCCCGCAGAAGCTCGCCCGCAAGGTCCGCGCGCTACGCGGGCGCCGCATCGGCGTGGCCGGCGACCTGATGCTCGACCGCTACCTGTGGGGCACGGCGACGCGGCTTTCGCCGGAGTCGCCCGTGCCGGTGGTGGACTACGCTGCGCAGAGCGAATGCTTGGGCGGCGCGGGCAACGTGGCCGCCAATCTGACAGCGTTGGGTGCGAAGGTCACGCTGTTTGGCGTGGTGGGCGACGACGAGCCGGCCGCAGCCCTGCGTCGCAAACTGGCCGAACTCGATTTGCCCGACCAGGGCGTTCTAACCGATCCCGCGCGGATCACCACACTCAAGACGCGGATCATCGCCCGGCACCAGCAGATTGTGCGCGTAGACCGCGAACGCCGCGCGCCGCTGGATTCCGAGACCGAGGACCGCCTGATCCGGCGGATCAAGGCCGCGCTGCCGAAGCTCGACGCGCTGGTGGTCTCCGACTACGACAAGGGCGTGGTGACCGCGGCGCTGGCCGAGCGCGTACTGGAAGCCTGCCACCGGCAAGACGTGCCTGCGTTCGTGAAGCCAAAGATATCGCTCCAGTTTTCCTACCGCGGCGCGACAGCGATTGTCTGCAACCGCGCCGAGGCCGCCTTCCTGGTGCAGCGGAACACCCTGGAAGACGATGCGGCCATCGAACAGGCCGGCCGGGCGCTGCTCGGGCACTTCGGCTGCTCGGCCGTGGTGATTACGATGGGCGAGAAGGGGATGTACGTTTTCGAAGAATCCTCGCCGCGGCGGCTGCACATCCCGGCCACCAGCTTCGAGGTCACTTACGCGCGCGTGGGCATGCCGGGGCTCGAGCCCGGCGCGACGGGCCGGCAGGTTTTCGACGTGACCGGCGCGGGCGACACCGTGCTTTCGACGCTGGCGCTGGCTGCGGCGGCGGGCGCCTCGATGCCGGAAGCGGCGGCACTGGCGAATCTGGCCGCCGGCGTGGTGGTGGGCAAGCTGGGCACGGCGACGGTCTCACCGGCAGAGCTATTGGCGGCGGTTCGTGAGTACGGGGATTAGCGCTACGGCGGGAAGCTCAGGGACTTGTCGCTCGACTCCACCCAGATGCGCACTTCTTTGGTTTGGCGCTGCTTTTCGGCGTCGCCGTTTTCGGGGAGCTGCGGGAAGGGGCTGACCCGGATCACTACGATGACGCCGCTGGCTCCGCGCAACAATTGCGCCGTCTCGATGCCGTAGCTTTTCACCGGGCCGTAGTAGCCGCCCGGACCCCAGTCTTCGAGGAAATCCTGGTAGGTGTAGCTCTGGCTCGATCTGGAGATCTCCGCCGCAGGCTGATTCGTGCAGGCTTCGCCGAGCTTCCAGAGGCAGTAGGCGCGCTCGGTGTTCCCGGCGGCCAGGGTTTCCAGGAAGCGGTCGGCGGCGCGCTTCTCTCCCCAGAAGCGGAACACAAACCACCACAGCCCGGCGGCCAGCAGAATCGCAAACGCCACGCCGGTGACGGCGTACCGGAGCGTTTTCGACTTCGGCTCCTCCGCGCCTGAGTCCATCATTCCCACTCTCGCCTCCTCAACCCACTCCGAGAACCGCGCCGCGGGGAAAAAGCTAGCAGAAACCGCGACGGGAAGTAAACGCCTAGCCCTTCAGAGCGCCGCCGGTGCCGGCGGGCAGCTCGATGGAATACTTTGTGCGCGCGCGCTCGCGGTGCGCGGCCAGAGCCAGCTCGATCAGCCGGTCGATCAGCTCGCGGAAGCCGATGCCGCTGGCCTCCCAGAGCTTGGGGTACATGCTGATGGAGGTGAAGCCGGGGATGGTGTTGATCTCATTCAGATAGATGCGGCCGGGCTTGCGCTCGAGGAAGAAGTCCACGCGCGCCATCCCGGCACATTCCACCGAACGGAAGGCGCGCACGGCGTAGTCTTGGAAGCGCTTCACTTGGGCTTTGGTGAGCGGCGCGGGGATTTCGAGGCGCGTCCCCTCTTCGAGATACTTCGCTGTGTAATCGTAAAACTCGCGGTGCGGAATGATCTCTCCCGGCACGGAGGCGCGCGGCGCTTCGTTGCCCAGGACAGAGACTTCAATCTCGCGGCCGTTGATGAAGCGCTCGACCAGGATTTTCTGCGCGAACTCGGCGGCAGTGTTGAGCGCGCCGGGCAGTTCGGTGCGGTCGTGCACTTTGGTCATTCCTACCGAGGAGCCGAGCGTGGCCGGCTTGACGAAGAGCGGATAACGGAACTTTTTCTGGATCGCCTGCAAAACCTTCACGCGCGCATGCTCCCACTCGGCGCGCGGGACGGCCAAAAAATCGGCGACAGGCAGCCCGGCGTGTTGGAACAGGCGCTTCTGGACGTCCTTATCCATGCCCACGGATGAGCCAAGCACGCCTGCGCCGACGTAGGGCAAGCCGGCCAGCTCGAGCAAGCCCTGCACGGTTCCGTCTTCGCCAAACGTGCCATGCAGCACGGGGAAGATTACGTCCACGCGCATTGCCCCGGCGCGGTTTTCATCCAGCGGCACAAGCGTCGCCGCATTGGGGTCGGCCGGCAGGACCACGCGCTGGCCGGTCTTGAGCACCTCGGGCAGCATTTTCTGCGCTCCCGTGCCCACCAGCCAGCGGCCATCTTTGCTGATGCCGATGGGGACGGCTTCGTATTTTTCCGGGTCGAGCCCGCGGATCACTGAAGCAGCCGAGGCCAGCGAGACTTCGTGCTCGCCCGAGCGCCCGCCGAAGAGCACGCCCACGCGCAATCGCTTCTTTTCAGTGGTCGTCACAATTCTCTCTGTTTCAGGATTCTTGCGGTGTCATTCCGAGGAATCCCTCCGCATTCTGCATTTCACGCAACGAGAAGGAAACGGAGTGATTCCTCGCTTCGCTCGAAATGACACCATTTCCAGTTACAGAATCTTCTTCCCCAGGCCGGAGAGGATCAGCTCGACGCCGAGGATGGCCGTCTTATTGTGCTCGTCGATCACCGGATTGATTTCGACCACCTCGAGCGAAACCATCGCCTCGCTATCGGCAATCATCTCCAGGGCCAAGTGCGCCTCGCGGTAGGTGACGCCGCCGCGCACCGGCGTGCCCACGCCCGGTGCGTCCTCCGGGTCCACAAAGTCCATGTCCAGGTCCACGGCGATGCCGTCGGTATCGTCGGTGGCGAAGCGCATCGCCTCGGTCATCACCTCGCGCATGCCGCGCTCGTCAATATCGCGCATGGTGAAGACGTGCACGCCGGACTCCTTGATGATGCGCCGCTCTTTCGAGTCCAGGTCGCGCGCGCCCACGATGGAGACGTTGCGCGGCTCGACCTTGGGCTTGAAGCCGAGCAGGTCCACCAGCTCCGGCGCACCGTAGCCTAGGATGGCCGCCAGCGGCATCCCGTGGACGTTGCCCGAAGGCGAACTCTCCGGCGTGTTCATGTCGCCGTGGGCGTCGAGCCAGAGGTAGCCGATGCGCTTCTGCTGCTGGCGGAAAAAATTGGCCGCGCCGGAAAGTGAACCGACAGCAATCGAGTGGTCGCCGCCCAGCACAATCGGCGTCATTCCCTCGGTCAGCGTCTTTTCCACGAGCCTGGCCAGATCGAGACAGGTCTCGGAAATCTCCTTCAGGTACTTGGCGCGCTTCTCGCCGTAGGGCATTTCCTCGGCTTGCTTGACCTCCATATTGCCGACATCCTCGACCTGGTGCCCCAGTTGCTTGAGGCGCGACTGCAACCCGGCCACACGCAGCGCTGAGGGGCCCATATCCACCCCGCGGCGGCTCTGGCCGAGGTCCATCGGCACTCCGATAATGCGGATTCTCTGCGGCATTGTATTTGGCTATATCGCGCCGGAATTCGCCCCACCCCGAACTGGCTGGAGGGCCACTAAGGATAGACCCGATAAATCATGCGCGGGAAGGGGATGACTTCCCGGATGTGCTCAGTCCCGCAAATCCAGGCGACGGTGCGCTCGAGGCCCATGCCAAAGCCGGCATGGGGCACACTGCCGTAGCGGCGGAGGTCGAGGTACCACTGGAAGGCCTCCTCGGGCAGGCCGTTTTCGCGCAGGCGCTTCACCAGCAGGTCGTAGTCGGAGATGCGCTCGCTGCCGCCGATGATTTCGCCGTAGCCCTCGGGGGCAAGCATGTCAAAAGCCAGCGCCAGCTCGGGCCGCTGCGGGTCGGGCTCCATGTAGAACGCTTTGATGGCTGCCGGGTAGCGATGAATGATCACTGGCCGGTCGTATTGCGAGGAGAGAACGGTTTCCTCATCGCCGCCAAAATCATCGCCCCACTTGGCCGGCTTGTTGTTCTTCTGCAGGAGCTGCACGGCCTCGTCGTAGCTGATGCGCGGGAAGGGCGGCTTCACCGTGGCGAGCTTGGACGTATCGCGCTTGAGCGTTTCAAGCTCGCGCGCGCGGCGGACCAGGACTGACTGCACGATGTGGCTCACCAGGCCCTCACTCAGCGCCAGCATGTCGTCGAGGTGGGCATAGGCGGCTTCTGGCTCGAGCATCCAGAACTCGGTCAGGTGGCGCCGCGTTTTCGATTTTTCGGCGCGAAAGGTAGGGCCGAAGGTATAGACCTTCCCGAGCGCCGCGGCCAGCGCTTCGACGTAAAGCTGGCCAGACTGGGTGAGGTAGGCTTTGGCCTCGTCGATGTACTGCACCTCGAATAGTGTTGAGGTCCCCTCGCAAGCTGCCGGTGTGAAGATAGGCGCGTCGGTAAGGACGTAGCCCTGGTTATCCATAAACTCGCGCGCGGCGCGGACAGCTTCGGCGCGGATGCGTAGGATGGCCGCCTGGCGCGGCGTGCGGATCCACAGGTGGCGCTGGTCGAGCAGGAAGTCCACGCCGTGCTCTTTGAGCTGGATGGGGTAGGGCTTATCCTCCGGCACGCGCTGGACAACTTCAATGCCGGTGATGGAGAGCTCGTAGCCGCCCGGGGCGCGCGCGTCGGCGCGGACCATGCCGGTGACGATCACGCTCGATTCCTGCGTCAGGCCGCGCAACGCCTCGAACGCCGCCGCGTTTTCCTTCTGCGAGGCAACGCCCTGGATCAGACCGGTGCCGTCGCGGAAGATGGGGAAGAGCAGCTTGCCTGCTTCGCGCAAGTTATAAAGCCAGCCGCGGATGATGACTTCGCGGCCAGCGTACTGGCCAACATTTTCGATGGTCACGATGGGTGCTTGTGCGTGCGCAGGTTGCATATTAGCCTTCAGCCCTCAGCTTTCAGCCCTCAGCGATCCGGAGAACTCGAGGCGCGAGCGGCGTGGCCGGTACCGGCTGTCGCTTTCTCGAGCTTTTCAAAAACGCCGACAATCTTTTCCAGCGGATGCTCGGGCACAGCTTCGGCTTTCAGTTCGAGCACGAGCGGCAGCTCGCGCCCGATTGCCCGAAGAGTGGCCTTCCAGTCGATTGTGCCCTCGAAGGGCAGCAAGTGCTCGTCCTTGTCCTCGCCGCGGTTATCGTGGACGTGCGTAGTGACGACGAGCTCGCGCATGATTTCCCAGCCCGCCGCCACGCCTTCGCCCAGGTGCGCGTGGCCCGTGTCGAAACAGAATTTAATGTTCCCAAGCCGCGTCTCGGCGAGGAACTGCCGCAGGTTGTGCGGCGTGGCCATTTCGCCGGGCGTATTCTCGAGCGCGATGGTGACGCCGCGCTGCCGGGCAAACAGGGCCAGGTGCTCGAGCGAATTGAACGCCGCGTCCCATCTGCGCGGGTCGGCCTCATCGCGCGAGGAGCAGACGTGCTGCACCAGGTATGAGAACGGAAAATACTCGGCCACGTCCAGCGCGCGCTTGATTTCGTCCACCGCCTCGAGACGGCGCGAGCGTTCGAGGTCCGAAATCGAAAGTGGGATGCCGCTCTGACGGTTGCTGCCCGAATCGCGCTCGGTGGGCGAGTGGAGCGCGTGGACTTTCAACGAATGGCCGGCCAGCCAGCCGGCCAGGTCGCGCAGCTCCTGCGCTTCGTGATAATCGAAGTGCGTGCGCAGGCAGAAAAGCTCGACCGCGCCGATGCCCGCGCCCTGCACTTCCGCCAGGAGCGCAGGCGTGAGCTTGCGGTTCGAGAAAACATAGCTGGAGAGAACTCGTTGCATGGCGTCAATACCCAATGGCCGAGCCTTGTCGACGCGGGTCGGCGGCGCCCAGCCGCTCGCCCGTGCCGGGGTCAATGGCGATGGCTTCCACCTGGCCGATCCACGCCCGCCGCTTGACGCTGTGGCCGCGCCGTGCGAGGTCTTCGGCAACGGCGGCGGGGAAAATGTTTTCAATCCACAGCGTATCGGGCAACCACTGCTGGTGAAAGCGCGGTGCATTGATGGCCGCCTGCGCGCCCGCGGCGTCGAGCCCACCTAAGCGCATCCAGCGCAGCACGGAGAGCAGCGCGGCGGAGATGATCCTCGGTCCGCCGGGCGAGCCGGTGACGAAGCTCAATTGACCGTTGCGCAGCAGAATCGTCGGCGTCATCGAGCTGAGCGGCCGCTTGCCCGGCTCGATCGAATTGGCATCAGACTGCACCAGGCCGAAGAGCTTGTTGGGCACGCCGGGCTGCGTGGTGAAGTCGTCCATCGTGTCGTTGAGCAGGAAGCCGGCCGCCACGGTGGCGCCCGAACCGTAGCTTTCGTTGATCGTGTAGGTGTTGGCCACGGCGCTGCCCGCGGCGTCCACGACGGAGAAATGTGTAGTGTGCTCGCCCTCGCGCACCGGCACGGCAAATTCGCCGGCCTCGGCCGACGAGCGTGCCGCCGTCTCAAACGGCATGGGGTCGCCGGCGCGGACGACGCTGCTCGACGAGGCGCGCTCGGGGTCAATCGTGGCGCGGAGCTGCGCGGCGTAGCGCGGGTCGGTGAGCCCGCGGACGGGGATGCGCGAAAAATCGGGGTCGGCGAGGAAAGCGGCGCGGTCGGCGAAGATGCGCCGCATCGTCTCGGCCACCCAGTGGACGGTCTGCGGGTCGTCGCCGGGTTTCAGTTCGATGGGCGAGAGGATGTTGAGCGCTTCAATGATTGCGACGCCGCCAGAGCTGGGCGGCGGGCTGGTGATGACCTCCCACTCGGCGCTGCCGGCAGTGTACTTTGCGTGCAGCGGCTCGCGGATCTTGGGCTGGTAGCCAGCGAGGTCTTCGAACGAGATCAGGCCGCCCATGCGCGCCATCTCGTCAGCCACGAGGCGCGCCGTCTCGCCGCGGTAGAACTCTCTGGCGCCATTTCGCGCGATGCGGCGCAGCGTGGCGGCCAGCTCCGGCTGGCGAAGGACGTCGCCGGGCTGGTAGAGCGCGCCATCCTTCAGAAAAATGCGGTAGCTCGCCGAAAAACGCTGAAGCAAAGGCCGCGCGGTGGCGAGCGAACGGGCGAGTTTTTCGCTGACGGGAAAACCCTGCTCGGCGAGACGAATTGCCGGAGCCATCACGTCGGCCAGCTTCATCGTGCCGTACGTGCGCAGGGCCAGCTCGAGGCCGGCGACGGTGCCGGGGATGCCAGCGGAACG
>Ga0209108_10001797_pt1 | contig 12430 bp, 5 predicted proteins | sample Rifsed10ft1_FD_184003 | JGI IMG/M metagenome (GOLD analysis project Ga0209108, IMG submission 184003) | Soil microbial communities from Rifle, Colorado, USA - sediment 10ft 1 (version 2) | ecosystem: Environmental > Terrestrial > Deep subsurface > Rock core/Sediment | place: Rifle, Colorado...
CGGGTCTCCGAGGTGTCAAGCGGGAGTGGTGGGGCAACGGGCGCGGACATTGCTCCGCGGGGGCCGGTTGGCATCGAGCTGTGCGAGCCGAGGGGGCTCGGGCGCGCGCGCGAGCACCTCGAGCGCGGGGGCGAGGGGCTGATGTTCGGCATCTCGCGCACCACGCTCGGGTGGGAGTGGTCCGGCCGCCCTCACCGCGTCGCTCCCCTCGCGTAGACTCCGCGTCCCAGGTGCTCGGCCGGCCCGGGCCGCGGCTGCAAGGCGACCCCAAGTTCCTGTACTTGTCGGGCGGCCAGCGCGCCGGCAAGACGGTCGAGCTCGCTGGCTGGCACATCGAAGCCTGTTCGTACAAGGTCGGTGTCGATAACACTGACAGCCGGTTCTGGCTCAACTACCTGTACAAGACGCTGGCCGGCGCGCCGACGGCTGAGCTCACCCTGAAGCTCTGGCAAGTCATGGACGAGATCAGCAAGGGTGCCTCGGACGCGCAGTGGGATCGTCGCTCGAGGACGGCGCGTGGCGGCGGCTTTCTGCACCTGTTCAAGGCGGGCAAGGCGGGCGATTTCCCGGTCGTCCGCTTCGAGAACGGCGCGCGGGTCGACTTTCGCTCGACCGAAGGTTATGCGTTCCGCATCGAGGGCGACCAATGGTGGTTCATCACCTGGGATGAATGGGCCAGCCAGCCTGACCGTGAGATCGACTTTGTGCTGACCGAAGTCTTCATGGGCCGTTCGCGTGACCACGACGCCAAGATCGTGCCGGCAGCGTGGCCGAAGGCCGCCACCGAGCGCCACCTGATCGCCGTCACTCGCAAGATCGACACCGGTCAGGACACCGACGCGAAGGTGGTCTACCTGTCCGCCGCCGAAGCCCATTTCACCAACCGCAACGCGCTCGCCGCCGAGCGCCGGCGAAAAACCGAGGCGCAGTGGCAGCGCACCGTGCTCGGCCGGCCGGCCGGCGGCGCGTCGATCGAGTTTGCCACCGAAGTCGTCACCAACATGGTGCGCGACAGCCTGCCCTTCCCGGCGCTGCCTGAGCCCGAAGGCTTTCGCTACTTCACGAGCTGGGATCTCGGCCTCGCTCACGACCCGACGGTCGGCATCACCTGGCGCATCCCGCTCGCCGGCGTCAGTCCGGCAACCAAGGCGCGCATCGTCAACGCGACCGAGGTACGCAGCGGCGAGTCGGTCACGCTCGACACGCTCGCTTTCGCAATCGCGCGCGAGCAGATGGTCTACAAGAGTCAGTCGGCGGTCGACGCCACGGCGATGGGTGGTATTGCCGCTTTTCGGCAGCTGCGCGACCTGCATCCGCCGCCGCTGCGTTTTATCGCTCGCAGCAACGACCGAATCCATGGCAACATTCGCTTGGCGGCCATAACCAATGGCCTCGATCTGTTGTCGTGGGGAAGACCCGATGAGGGGACGCCTGAAACTGCTGCTCCCGCTCCGTGGGGGATGGTGGAGTCGCCGAGGATCGTTCCGCTCCTCGACCAACTGGCGAACTTTGACCGCGACGCGAAGGCCATCCCCGACGATTGGGTCTGGGCCTTCCTCATCGGGCTCTGGTTCATCAAGCGTTACTACCTCGTGAGCCTGGGCAGCTACCGAGCGACCCCCTTCGACGTCAGCGAAGGGCCAACCCAGCGTCAGCGCCGGCAGGCAATAGCGTTTAGGAGCTGAAATGGCACAGTCGAGCACGGTGGCAGTGGCGATCGCCAGCGGCGCATCGCTGTCAGGGTCGCTGGCGGTCGAGGGCAAAGACGTCGTGGCGGTGATGATGCCGGCGGCGTGGGACGCGGCCAACCTGACCTTCCAGGGCAGCCACGACAACGTCACCTTCCAGAACGTCTACGACGATGCGGGGACCGAGCTTGTCGTCACCGCGGCCGCGGCGCGCTATATCACGCTCGGCACGGCGATCAAGCTGCTGCGCGGGGTGCGCTTCCTCAAGGTTCGTTCGGGAACCGCCGGGACGCCGGTCAACGTGACCGCCAACCGCGCCTTTTTCCTCATCACCGGCGAGCGGTTCTAACTCGTGGCAATCGCCACGGCGCCGGCGGCGGGGCAGCCCCTCCTTTCTGCTCCGCTGCCGACCCTGAGCGACGAACAGCGTGCATTGGCCGGCCGCGCCGCGGCGCGGCGGCTGGCGCTGATGAGCGATCAACAGATGTTGCGCCTCCGCTACGAGGAGGTCATGCAGTGGACTAACCCGCCGTGGGACAGCTTTACCAAGCGCATCAACCCACGGCCTGAAACCGCCACGCCGGGCCGGCTGGCTGAGCCGAAGATCCATGTCGACCAGGTCAGCCAGGTGTGTATGCGCTGGGCCGTCCTCGAGCTCGGTGCCATGCCCACCATCCGCGCCAAACCCAAGTTTGTGCCGCCGCCCATTCCCGACCGTGATCCGAGCCGCGAGGCCACCGCGCGCCAGCTGTACAACATCGACCGCGCCGAGGCCCAACTGCAATCGACTCAGATGGAGAACATGATCGTTGAATGGGCCGCCGAGGCGAACCTGCACCGCACGTTGCTCTGGGCGGCCTGGGCCAAGCGCGCGTTCGGCGTATCGGTGGTGAGAACCGGTTGGGATCCGGTGGACAACCTGCCTACGGCCGAGCTGCTAGAGAACCCGAGCCAGGTCTATCGCGGCTGGACCAAGCGCCATGGCCGGCGCCTGCTGAGCTGGGTCAGCGTGGCCGAGGAAATGTCGCCCGAGGAAGCCAACTTCCGTTTCGGCATCGCCATTCCGCTGATGGACAACGGCGAAGTTGCCTGGGGCGCGTGGCTAGGCACGCCCGACTCAGGCTCGCTCGAGCAGCGGCCCGAGCAAATGGGCGAGTCGAACCGGATGATCTGGGTCGACGAATACTGGGAGCTCGTCCGCGAGGTGGGGAAGGCGACGACGGTGATCAACGCCCTGATCGTTGGTGGGCGGGTGGTCGACGGACCGCACACCTACCCGTGGAAGCGCCTGCCCTTCCGCGTGATCGAGAACGAGCACATTCCGACGTACATGCACGGCAAGTCGACGGCTGAGCCGATGATCGGGCTGAACGCGGCCTACGACGACATGCTCGATCGTCAGCACCGAGTCATCGAGTTCGAGTCAGGCCCGCGCTACCAAGGCCTGAACATGTACCACTCGAGCGAGCAGGTCAACGTGCCTGACCCGTTCGAGCTCATCGCGCTGCGCGAGGGCGAGGAAATCCGCCAGATCGACACGCGGGTTGACTTCTTCCCGACCCAACTACATGCCAACGAGCTCACCGAGAGCATGTATAAGAGCACTGGCCTGACGCCGATCGCCTGGGGCATGAGCCCCAGCGCGCAGGCCAGCGGCCGCGCATTGTCGGCCGAGTGGCGCGCCGTTGAACTGCCGCTGGCCTACGCGCTGGTCAACTGGACGCCCGAAGTGCTGGACATTGTCCGCGACTGGTTTGACTTCGCTGAGGCCTACGACCCGGCGATCGCCAAGATCGTCAAGGGCTACCGCCGGCTGGCCGTGATCTGGGAGCCGCTCGACATTCGCGATGCTACTGAAAAGACGCTCGATGTCATCCAGCGCCTACAGGCCAACATTCTCGACCCCGAGGGCGCGATGGAGGCCACCGGTATCGAAAACCCCGACGAGGTCATGGCCCGGATCAAGGCCTATTTGACCGACCCGGTCTATAACCCGCTGCGCTTCCAGCAGTTCCTCGTGCTCAAGCAGCTGACTGTTCAGATCCAGATGGCCGAGCTGCAGTTGCAGGCGGTTCAGGGCCAGGCCCAGCAGATGCAGGAGCAGGGCGGGGCAGCGCAGCAGGGCGAGCAGGCCGCTGCGCAGCAGGCACAAGGCGCCGGCGGGCCGGTCGGTCCGGCCCAGAACCAGCCGGGCATGTCGCCGGGGGGTGGCGGATTGCCGGTCGAAACGGGCATCCTTAGCAGGACGCCGCTCGAGGGTGGCAGTGGCAACCAGTTGACGGCTACGATCCAGCCAACCACCGGCATCGCGCCGAGATAGGAGAGGTTCCAATGGCTAGGCCAAGATTTGGTGGTGGCAAGGTCACCTTGCCGGTGCAGCCGCCGACGTCAGCCGACGGGCTCAAGACGACGGCCTTCACGGATCGGATACCCAACTTCGGAGCCCCCAGCGGCTCGTCGGGGCCTGCAGGCATGATCACCACCCTGAAGGCGGCGGGCACTCGCACTGGGCCGCTCACCAGGCCGTCGACGACGAGCACGCCCAAGGGCTATGCCAAGTCGCCCGCCAAGGGCGGTACGCCGCCGGGAATAGCCAAGCGGCCAGCCGGCAAGGCGACGCCACCGGGCATTGCCAAGCGCACGACCGGATCCACGTCGGCCAAGCCAACCAGGAGCAAGAGCCTGCAGGCCAAGACCAAGGCCAAGACCAAGGGCAAGGGCAAGGGCAGGCGGCCGACCCGCGCGAGCATGCCGCCGATCGTGCGCCAGCCCGGGCCGACGCGCTGACGCTTCAGCGCCCATAACCGCAGAGGGGTAAGCGAGTGGCCCGCAGGGGCGGCCTGAGCACGATTGGCATCTCGCCGTTCAAGCAATCAACGGCGGGCTTCTCCATGTTCGACGCGGTTTCGGCCGGGCAGGAGGAGTACCTGGCTTTCACGCGCGTACAGGTGCGCTGGGATGCCGGCGAAGCAACCGACGCCGAATACCTGGCCGCGCTGGAGGTCTACGCCAACTCGCTCGACCCCGAAACGTCGGAGGCCTACAACGCTCAGAGCCGGCTTCGACAGGCGCGCTACACCCTCGCGCGCAACGCGATCGTGCGCGAGGTCGAAGCCGGCACCCGGCCCATGTCCGATCTGCTCGAGTTCGACACGCAGGCGATCCTCGGCCTCAACCCGGCCAGCCAGGAGTACCGCGATCGGTCTGCCCGGCTGACCAGTACCAAGAACCAGGCTGCGACTGAGGAGCTTCAAGGGATCCGCCGACAGTGGGAAGCGGGCACCGTCACCGACGCGGCCTACCTCACTGCCTTCACGACCTATGTATCGAAGCTGACCAACCCCGACGATCAGGTCGCCGCCCAGGCGCAACTCGACCAGCTCAGGTATTCGCTCGCTCGTGACGCTCTCGTAACCAAGGTCAATGGCGGCCAGGCCACCCTTGCCCAGCTGCTCACGTTCGACCAGCAATACCTGACCGGACTCGTCGCCGGGTCATCGGAATACCGCGATCGGCTGGCTCGCCTACAGAACACCCAGACTGCCGTTTTCGCCGACCAGGAGAACGACCAACAGCTGCGCTGGCAGCAGGGCAAGATCACGTCGGCCCAGCTGCTTCGTTGGTACGAGGACGCGCTGACCAGTCCATTGGCCAGCGGCAATGGTCAGCTAAGCGATCGCATCACCGGCCAGGTCGAGTCGCTGCGCATCCGCGTCGTCGACGAGCGTGATGCTCGGATGGTGCAGGACTTCAACGACGGCAAGGTCGGCGTCAATGCGTTCCTCGTCTATGCCAACAACGCCCGGGCACGCTACGACCCGAGCACGCCGCAGTACCGCGAATGGAGCGCCCGGATCAAGGACGCGACGCTGCGTTCGATCGAGGACAACCTGGTCTACCGCCATGACCTGACTCGTCAGTACGCCGACCTGAAGCGCTTCATCGCCAGCAACAGCACCCCGCCGACCGGCACATCGACGACGTCGACGCGGATCATCCAGGATGAAAATGGCCAGTGGAAGGTTGTTTCGACTGAAGGCGGCGGGCAGCCATCGGCGTCCGAGCTCGAGGCGTGGAGGCTGCGCCAGATCGAGGTTGCCGACGCCAAGAAGCAGCTCGTCGAGATCGCGGCCAAGATCAAGACGCTGCCCGGTGGCTGGGTCGATCACAAGACGATGCTCACCTACTACCGCAACATGCAGGGCACCTACGCGCCGGGCACGAGCGAGTGGTACGCGATCCAGCAGCGCATCGACCAGATCGAGGATTACCGCCACCAGGACCAGGTCTACCGCCAGCAGGGCATCGTCGTCACTTACCCCTGGACGCCCAACGACCCACAGCGCGTGACTGGCGGTGGCGGTGGTGGCGGCTCTCCGAACACCACGCGCATTGCTGGCGGCGTGACCGTTGACAGCTTCATGCGCTCGCTGGCCCAATCAGAATCCGGCGGCAACTACAACCTGACCAACAGCCAGAGCGGCGCCTTCGGCAAGTACCAGCACCTACCCCAGCATTGGGCTGAGCGCGCGGACAAGTACCTCGGTGACGCCGGCGCGCCGATGACGCCGGAAAACCAGGAGAAGGTCACCCGCGCGATGGCGACCGACTACTACAAGCGCTATGGCGACTGGCGCCTCGTCGCGCTGGCTTGGCGCAACGGCACCGGTTGGGTGGCCAACAACGTCGGCGCGATGAGCGGTGGCAGTTGGTCGGCCAAGCTCGATGCGCTGATCGACCAGAGTGCGGTCACCGGCGACAAGTGGGGTCAGGCCTACATTCGGCGGATCGCCGAGCGGCTTGGCGGCAGCTTGCAGACGCCGATGACAACGTCGGGCGTGCTGGCTGGCAACAGCAACGAGTGGAGCGGTGGTGGTGGCACCGGCGGACTGCTCGGCAGCAACCTGCCTATGCCCAGGGTCACGATTGGCGCGACGCCGAAGGTGCCGGCGACGACCCCAGCCACCCTCGCGCCCCGCGAAGGTGACACTTCGCCGCCGGCGCCGCCGGCGCTCCAGCTTACCGCCAGCCAGCAGGCCCAAGGGCCAGGCGGTTTACGTGTTTACACCGGCGACAGCTCATCCACTCGGCACGGCATCGTGCCCCACACGGCCACGGCCGGCCTGCCCGATTTTGCCAAGGACAATCCGCTGAGCTCGGGCGCTGGTTTCGAGGACTTCTATGTTGGTTACCGCAACGCCTATCGCGCCGGCGAAACCGTATTCGTGGTCTGGACGCTGAGCGGGCCGATCAGCTACGCGCTGTCGGGCTCGCCGGCCGAGCGACAGGCCCAGATGGACTCCCTCGACCAGCTGCGCGTCGATCTGCACGACATACGCGCAACTGCCTATGCCCAGCCGGGTGGCGATACGGATCTCTTGCGTGAGGCCCAGCAGAAGTGGGGCCAGGCAATCCTCGAGCGTGGCCAGAATCAGATGATTGGCCTGACCCAGCCGGCTGGGGGGATCTATGCGCGCGGCGAACTGGGCTCGCCGGAGAACCCGATCGCCGATGCCAGCAAGCTGCTCGCCGACACCAATGTTTTCATTGCTCGGCAGACCGAGATGGCGCGGGCCGCTTTTGATCGCGGCGACTACGGCGCAGCAATGGCCCATATTCGCGAGGCCCAGCTGCACGCCGACCAGATGGGCAACGAGATGAACGGCTACCTCGCCAGCGCGCAGGCCGCCATCGGCGTTATTCAGAAGAACACCGCCGCGCCGGTGCCCGAGAAGGTGGCCAGTCTGCTCAGCGACCTGCAGGGTTGGGATACGCAGCTGGATACCGGCGATCTTGAAGCGCTGTCGATCGAGCTCGTGGGCAAGCCGGGCGATCCGACGACTGGCATCCTCAAGCGGGACGCGGCGGGCAACATCGCTTACGACGAGCTCACCGGCGCGCCGGTGCTGCGCGACGGCTACGCGCTCAAGCTCGAGGGCGACAAGATCGTGCCGGAGAACATCACCGGCGCTGGTTGGATCCGCGACCCGGTTAGCGGCGACCTGAAGCCGCCGGCCAACCAGAAGGGCCTCGTTCGGGTGACCATCCGGCGCGGCAATACTTGGGTCGACGCTTACGCCAAATATGAGTTCACCCAGATCGGCATGTTCAGCGACGGCACGCCGATCTTCGGCAAGGCGGTGGTCGACCCGTTCACCGACAGCTCGGTGGTCGAGAACCCGTTCCGTCCGGGAACGTGGTCGGCGTCGGCGATCACTGTCAACCTGCCGCCCGGCGCGCGAGTGATCAATCTCGATCCGGCCAACCCGCAGACGGCCCAGATTGAGTTCAGGTCGAATGACGGCACGCTCTACCGCATCGCGCTGGGCAGCGGCGACAGCGGTTACGTCGTCGGCCAATGGAACCTCACCAGCCAGAGTTGGGTCGAGGGCCGGACGCAGTCGTTCACTTCGCCGTCGATGGATATTGGCGCCTGGCTGACTCAGCAGGGTTTCTCGCGTGACGTGAGCAAGCTGACCAGCGACGAGCGGTTGATGGCTGAAACGTCGGGCGCGATCATCGGCGCCAGCCCGGCTCAGTACCGCAGCTGGATCACTGCCCAGACGCCCAAGAGCGTGCCAGCGCAGCTATTGGCGCCGCAGAACGGCTACTACGATGCGCGGCTGGGCCGCTACGTCCCACCGCCGACCCTCTCTGCCGTGCCGGCCGGTTGGCAGCAGCAGTTGGCCGGGCACATCGCTTCGGAGCGGCGCGAGAACGTGCCGCGGCCGCTGAATGGCTACTACGATGCACGCCTGGGCCGCTACATTCCGCCGGTCGTGCCGCAGATCACCCAGCCCGGCTTCGCTGGCGGTCTGTCGAGCTCGGGTTCATGGGGCCAACCGGCCCCGACGATCAATCCGTACACCGGCTTCACGATGCCCAAGGTGGCTGTGCCGACGGTCAAACCGCCGACGCTCAAGCCGTTGGCGCCGTTGCCGGTCTACAAGCCGCCGGCTGGCACTGGCTACTACGACCCGAACCTCGGCCGCTACGTCGCGCCGCCGACGCCGACCACGACGCCGACCGTCGCGCCGTTGAACCTGACGCCGGTCAAGCCGATCAGTGGTGGCGGCTCAGGCGGCAGCAAGGTGCTGTAGGTGGTCGACCCGCTCAAGAAACCGTATGGGCCTGACGTCCCGCTGCGCATCGACTACCGGCCAGTCGACCCGCTAGCCAAGACGCCGACGTTGGCGTGGCTGCGAGCGCAGCCGACGTCACGTGAATGGATCAGTTTGATGCTGAGCCCCGATCGTCCGGGCACTGATCTCGGCGGACCCACTGTCCGCCAGTGGTTCGACCAGACCAATCCCTATGGCTACACGCTCAACGGCCCGCGACCGAACTACGACCAACCGCTTTTGCTCGACATGCACAGCCAGCGCGATGAGCGACTGGGCAACTTCGCCTGGGACTACCTCGATGTGCCCGGCAACTTCGAGGCGTTCATATCCAAGACGCTCGGCCAGCTTGGGCCGGGCGATCCCGACTACACCGGCATTGACCCGGCGCGCTTCTTGGCCGAGAAAGACATTGACCTGTTCGGCATCGGCGCCACCGGTGCGCCGGCTCGATTGGCCGACTACGCCATCTCGTTCCCGGCGGCCATAGCCTCGTTGCCGTTCGGCGGGCCGGGCGAGGCGACCAAGCCCAACGTCACCGGCGAACAGGCGTGGTCGTTCCAGGGTGACCCGCGCTACTGGTCCTACCTCAGCCAGGCGGCCGTCGGTGGTCCTGCTGCCAACGAACAGGCCTTGCGCGATCTCGCCCATGGCGTCATAGGTAACAACACCGGCGATCCCTACGCTGCCCAGCTCGAGAACACGCTGTTCGACCAGATGAAGCGCGACCAGCGCATCGCACTGGCGCTGACGTCAGGTGACGAGCGAATCGACTACCTGACCCTCGCTGGCCTGCAGATACAGATGGAAATGCGCCAGATTCGGGAGAAGCCGGCGCCGCCGAGCCAGGGGTTCATCGAGGACTTCCTGATCACGCTCTCGAACAACGTGCCGATGGATCCGATGGCCGGTGTCGGGAACGCTTTCGTGCCGCAGGCACGACCAGGTAAGCCCGATGAGCTTGCGCTTCAACGGCTCTATGGTGCCAACCTGACCGCCCAGATCCCGTTCTTCGGCACCGACCTGTCCGAAGCCGCGTTGCCTATCACCGACGAAACCAAGCGCGCCTGGGAGGCGCTGCCCCAAGCCGAACGCGAACGCCTGCTCAGTTCGGCGCAGATGGGGCAGACGGTAATCGACGTGAGCACGATGCTGATCAGCTTTGGCGGCCTGCAGGTGGTTCGCGGACTGGCTGCGGCGAACAAGTTCGGCGCGCTGGGCAAGAAGGCGGCGCTGGCCTACGACGTCGTGATGAAGATGGCCAACTACACGATGGCCCTCGGCATCACCTTCGCCACGGCCAACTGGGCGATGGAGGCCTACCTGCCCGGTTACGAGGAGTCGATCGGCAAACACGTCGACTACAGCCGGCCAGTGAGCGGCAGTTACCTCGCTGGCTTGGCCAACTGGACTGGCTATTTCGCATCGGGCACCTACGGCACTGCTCAGGCGCTCAAGCTCTATCGGGCCGGTGTCGGCAAGGCGCTCGACGTCGCCGCAGGTGCGCCTGGACTGGGCAAAGTGGTGCCGCGGCCAGTCTTCGGCGTGAAGGAGTTCCTGTACGAACGAAACTGGTTCGGCGGCGAGCTCGTGCGCCGCGATTGGATGGCAGCCACCAAGGGCGCGCTGACGCGGGAAGATCTGGTTCGGCCCATCCAGAGCAGCTTGCTCAGCCACAGCATCAACGGCCTGCGTGATATTCAGGCCAATCATTGGATGGCCTATATCGACGACGCACTCAACAACCCGGCGTCGAAGTCGCCGGGGGCCGCTCTCGCGCGTGACAACCGGGCTGCCTTCGACCAGATGATCGACGACACCTTCGAGCGAATCGCCGAGGCGACGCCCTACCAGCTGGCTGACGCCATGAAGGGGCTGAGCCACTACCACGACGACTTGAGCACGCTCAAGCTGACTTTCCGTGACGAACGCGGCGAGCTGGTCTCGGCAGCCAAGATGGAGCAGATCACGGGCCATGCCAGAAGGGTTGCCCGGGCCTGGGAAGACATGGCCTCGCAGCAGGCGGCCAAGCTGTTCAGCCCGCTGTGGGCTCATCTGGTTACCCCGGCCGAGCGCATCGCCGAGGGCCGCAAGCTGGCCGGCGAGATTGGTATCGGCGATCTGGACGAAGCAGCGCTGGCGCGCCTGCTCGGTGGCCGCAGCGCTGTCGGCCGGGACCGCGCCGAAAAGGCACTCAACCAGATCTACCAGACCGCCTACCAGCGCAAAATGGCGACCATGCTCACTGCCGCCGAGGGCAGCGAGGAAGCGGCGCGGATCGGCATGTTCAGCCAGCGCACGCTGTTCCGCGACGAAGCCGAGGAGGCGCTGGCCATCCTGCGCGGCCAAACGCCGGCGGCGAGCGATCTGCCGACCGAGATTGCCGATCTCATCGAATGGCTGATGAGCAAGGAAACGGTCGCCAGTCATTGGCTCGGCAAGCCCGAGATCACCCCGCTCAAACTGGCCAACTGGCTCGAGGACGTTGCCGAGTCGTTGTCCCGCCGGCGCGTGGTCGATCCCGACCTGATCGGCGATGGCCTGCTCAACGATTTCCAGCGTGGTCTCGAGGCAGAAGGTCGTTGGACGATCGGCTTCAAGCCGACACGCAACATCGGGTCGCCGGCAGTTGCCGCCGGCCCGTTGGAGGCCTCGATCACCGGCGTCCAGCGGGCCAGCTCCGACTTTGCCTCGATCCGCCGGCTGCGTGACGGCAGCGTGTTCAAGAGCCCGTGGATCGACCAGCCGATGGGCTCGCTCGACATGATCGAGCTGGGCAACCGCGGCGTGCTCGGTTCGTTGTTCGACTCGGCCACGATGGGTACGCGCGCCTGGCGCATCGGTGAGTTCCAGCGTGCCAACCTCCATCGACTGCTGCAAACGCGCTACGCCGGGATCACGCCGGAAGCGGTCGAAGCGCTGCACCGGGGGATGCGCGACTTGGCCGCGAAGCCGCATCGGACGAGGGGGCCGTTGGTCAGCTACATATCCATGCAGGGCTGGGCTTGGGAGGCCGAGGCGATCGGGCTAGGCGAAAAGGTGTTCGGCAAAGGCGAGCTTGTACTGCGTCGGGGCGGAACCGAGCGACCCAACTGGAATGAGCTGCTGGCCAAGGCCTATGCCCAGTCGATGCGCATGAACTTTCTCGCCGGCGTCACTGGCCGGATCAAGAGCTGGCCGCTGATCGGACCGGCGGCGATTGCGCTTGGCGAGGAGGCCTACCTGATGATCCGGTTTGGCCTGTCACCTATTTTCAAGCTGTCGGAGCGCGTCGAGTCGCGCGGCTTCAACCTCATGCGCGGCGTCAGCTGGGGCGATGACCCGCTCAATGTCGGCATGTACAGCAACTCGATGGGCACCAATCCGGGTGCGATGCTGCGCGCCGAGCTCGATGCCGGCGGCGATACCTACCTGGGTGGGCTGGCCAGCGGCCACCACGACCGGCTGCGCGTTCAGTCGCCGCTGACCGCCGCCTACCTGCAGCCGGGGCAGGAATCGGCAATGGGCCGCGTCCTGCAGACCAAGCCTGGTCGGTTGCGCGAGGCGCCGCCGGATCTGCGTCGCGGCTTCCTCTCGGCCAAACGCCGGCGCGGCTTGTCGCCCAACTTCACTGACGCCACG
>Ga0209108_10001803_pt1 | contig 12406 bp, 12 predicted proteins | sample Rifsed10ft1_FD_184003 | JGI IMG/M metagenome (GOLD analysis project Ga0209108, IMG submission 184003) | Soil microbial communities from Rifle, Colorado, USA - sediment 10ft 1 (version 2) | ecosystem: Environmental > Terrestrial > Deep subsurface > Rock core/Sediment | place: Rifle, Colorado...
GGGCGATCGGATCGTCGCGCCGTTCGACCCCGGCCAGCAGACGCTTGGCCATCCCGATGATTTCGGCGTCGATCACCAGCTTCTCCAGGCTCTGGCACGACTCGAAATCCATCATCCCGGCGCCGGAGACCATGTTGACTCCGGCCAGCGCCGCCAGGATCGTGCCCCCGGCCGATTCGAGGCCGGCCTGAGCGTCGACGATCTTGGCGTCGCTCATGCCCAGGTAGGCATGCGTCGGCAGGCCGAGCGACTTGCCGATTTCGGCGTAGGCGCAGTCGATCATCCACGTTCCGACATCGCCCATCGGCGTCGTGCCGTGGCGCATGTCGAAGACCGCCGGCGAGCCGCCCCACACGATCGGAGAGCCGGGCCGCGCAAGTTGTCCGATGGTCACACCGCTGAGACTCTCGGCCGCGTGCTGGACGAGCGCGCCGGCCAGCGTGACCGGGGCGGTGGCGCCTGCCAGGGGCATCGACACCAACTCGGCCGGGATCATCGCCCGGGCGCAATCCATCAGGTTCTGGCAGGTCAGGTCCGACCACAGCAGCGGCGGCGACGGGCACACGTCGAAGACGGCGATCGGCCGCTCGGCCAGCGCCTGCTCGCCGCCGGCGACGACCGTCAACATTTCCTTCATCGTCCACCAGGTGTCCTTGCGGAAGGCGCCGGTGACGATCGGTTTGCGCATGAAATGCAGCGCCAGATACAGGCGGTAGAGGTCGCCGATCTCCTCGGCCACATCGGCGCATACCAGGGCGGTGCTCTGGGCGTCGATCTGCGGCAGGGTCTCGACGAGCTGGACCAGGCGGATCAGGTCGGCCGTGAGCGGCGGCCGCTGCTGCTGGGTGTTCGGGTCGAGGATGGAGATGGCGGCCGAACCGGGATCGAACTGAACATGGTCGCCGCCGTAGTGGACGGCCGGCTGTCCGTCCAGGTTGTACAGGCTGAACTCACGCGGGGCTTGCTCGAGAGCCTGGCGCGCCAGAGCCTCGGGGATGTGGGCGATCTGCCGTTCCCGGTCGACGGTGGCGCCGGCGTCGGCCAGCAGGTGCAGCGCCTCGTCGTTGTGGACGCGCAGGCCGGGGTCGACCAGAAGTTGGAAGGCCTCGTCGAGGATCTGAGCCATCAGGCCGAGGCTGAGGATCTGGAATCGGGGTCGCATGCCAGCCTCCGACGCGGGAGACACATTCTCGCGTGGCCCGGCTGAACGGGCACCTTGCGAACGGCGGCGCTTGCCAGGATGAACGGCCCGTCCGGCGCTTCAGGGAAAGCCGGGAGGGCGCCGTCGCCGTCGTCACCACGCAACGCAGCGGCGGGCAGGCGACCGACGAGGAATCTGGCTCAACGCGCCGCACGCCGGGAAGGGGATCCCAGGCGCGGCGCCGGAGGGTTGGGACCGAAGCTCAGGGGAAGGCGACGGCTGTAGGAGTCGAGTTCGGATGGAGCGGCCATTGGACCAGGCGCCACTCGGTGTAGCCGTGTTTCTCGGCGGTGTAGACGCGCGCGCTCGATGCCTGCTGGCAGCCGGCTTCATCGTGCACGGTGTAGACCAGCCCATCCACGGCGATCGGCGTGAAGAGGATTTGGCCGTCGACACACAGCCAGGCCTCGATCAGGTAGCCGCGGTAGTCGTCTTCCGTCATCCAAACCGCCGACCAGCTGATGGTCACTTCGTCGCCGTTGCGGACGGCGCTGACCGTGCGCGGCGGCTTGTACAGCTCCGAGAAGGGGAGAATCCCGTAGAACGGCCGCAGTGTGGACGTGTCGCCGCGCAGGACCTCGATCAGGTCGGCGCGCACCCAGCAGTCCCCCAAGAAGTACCAGGGGTGGATGTAGTACCAGTCGCCCAGCTGATTGGTCGCCAGGATGTCGACATGATTGGCCGGGTAGAGGCCCCACTCGTAAAGGTAGGCGCCGCCGGGACCGTAGCGGCAGTTGGCCTGCTGCAATACGCGGCCTTCGGGAGGGTCGAAGGTCGGCGTGGGAGTGATCGACGGCGTGCGGCTCGGGCGCAGAGTCTCGGTCGGCGGGCCGGCCGGCGTCGGCGTATCGGCCGGCGTCGGGCTGAGGGTCGATGTCGCCGTGGCCGTGGCGGTCGGGATCCCTGAGGGTACTACCGTTCGGGAGGCCATGGGCGGCGGCGCTATCGTAGACGTGGCCGTCGGCGTAGCCATCGCCGGCGCCAGTGGACTCCCCGGCACCGCCAGGCCGGCGGCGAAACCGGCGATGAGAGCAAGTCCGCCGACGGGGAGGGCGATCAACAGGCCGCGGGTCACGGCCCCAATCTAGCGCAGGCGGCGCCCTTCTGACAAGGGTGCCATGGGTCCGGGGCCGAGGTCGGCCCCGGCGACCTCAGCCAGCGGCGGACGGTTGTTCACTCTGGCCGGCCCACGCCAGGAGTCGGTCCTGCATGGCCTGCGCCCTCTGTGGTTCGTCGCCGCTGCGGTCGTTCTCATCGAGCGGAGTTTGGTCGAGGGCGTACAGCGCCGATTGGCCCTTGACGAAGTTCCAGCGGTCCGTGATCCAGTGATCTGCGAAGGCGTGGATCAACTTCCAAGGGCCGTCGATGATGGCCGCCTGTGTGGCGTAGACGCCGAGAGAGAAGACTTCGCGCGACTCGAGTCGCCCGCGGCCGGAGATCTCTCCCCAGCGCGAGACCGAGTCCATGCTCGGCGGAATGCGCAAGCCGTGGGCCACCAACAGCGTTGCCGGCAGGTCAAGGGTGGAGAAAGCACCGCCGATGACCGCCGGCACGGTTTGGGCCAGGCCGGCCGCCGGCTTGACGATCAAGGGCACGCGCAGGCAGGGCTCCTGCAGGGTGTGGTGGTGGAAAACAACACCCTGTTCGCCAAGCGCCTCGCCGTGGGGCGAGGTGAAGACGATCGTCGCTTCGTCAAACGACCCGCACGCCTTCAGGCCGGCGACCAAGGCGCCGACGTTCCGGTCGATATAGCCGACCTGGGCCCAGTACTGGCGCCGGGCGGCATCGAAGCTGCGGAGCCCCTGAAGCGGAAGCAGAATCTCGGCTTCGATCTCCCGCAGGTACGGGAGCAACGCCTCCAGCCACGAGACGATCTCCTCCGGAACAACACCTTTCTGAAGTTGCCGGGCGAAGCCGGCGATGCGCTCTGGAGGGAGCCGGAGGGCGTCCACGTCGGGGTACTGGGCGGCCAACCCAGGGAGATGCGCCGCCAGATCCGGCCGGTCGGCCCCGCCCTCGAGGGCTCTGGCGGTTGCCTCCAGCCGAATGGCGAGCGGGACATCGCTGAGGCCTCGCCGCAGGCGGGGCAAGGCGCGTTCGATCTCCAGGATCGACTCGACACCACGGATCTTGGCGAGCCGCCCGTCATCGGAGTCGCCCTCGTCGAACGGGATCTGGTACGCGTCCGCCTCGGGCTGCGGGACGCGCGTCGGCGGATGGCTGTCGAAGTACTGGAGCCAGATGAACTTCGGACGGTCGTCGGCGGACGCCAGCCACTGCAGGAGGCGGCGAGTTGTTATGGCTCCGTCCTGGTCCGGTCGGCCGAGGAGCGGGAGGACCTGCTCAAAACGAGGGGTGACGCCGACCGCTTGCATCAAATGATCGTGTTCGCTGGAGGCGACGACCGTCTCGTATCCGGCATCGGCGAAGGCACCCACCAACTCGGCTTCCGCCGTCGGCAGCGTGCCCCATTCGGAGTGGATCCCCAGCCGGGCAGGGTATTTGCCGCTCATCAAGGCAGCGTAGGCACCGATCGTGGCCGGGGAAGGCGTCCGGGCGTGCTCGAACTGCCATCCCTCGGCCGCCAATCGGTCGATATGAGGCGTGCGGATCGACGGGTGGCCGTAGCAGCCGAGATGGTCCGCCCGCAAAGCGTCGCTGGTGACGATGATGACGTGCGGGGCCCGGCTCGCCCGACGGCGGAGGAGGGTCGGCGGCGTCGCCCCGTGGATCGTTGGATCGGACCAGCCGACCCAGGCGTAGGACGGATCTCCGCCCCGGGGGACGCGCGTCTCGAAAGTCAGCTGGACGGTGTCGCCGGCTCGCACCGGGAGATCCACATCGAAATCGAGCCAGCGGTGGTGGCCCGGCTCCCGACCGGGATCGAGCGAAAAGAAAAACAGCGCCTGGCGCCGGCCCCATCCCCATCCCCTCCGGCGGTAGATGCGAAACTCGACCGGCGACGTCAGGCGGTCCCAGCAGGTCTGGCGCAGGCCGAGGCCGAAGGATACGCGAGCCGTCCCGCCCATGCGGACGGGGGGGAACGTCACGGACGAGTCGGGATGCGCGAAGAGCACGGTGCGGCTCTCACCGCCGATCGTGAAGCGCTCGAGCGCCACGAAGTTGGCCCGGGGGGCATCGATGCTGGATCGGTCGAGTTGATCGACCAAATGGATGGTGCCGGTCACGCCGATACCTCGTGGTAGATCTCGAAGATGCGGCGAGCATGGGCGCGCCAAGTCGGCAGGTCCGCCACCGGAACAGGAACGGGGAGTCCGCCCGAGATCGCGCGCCGCAAGGCCTCGGCCCAGGCGGTCGCGTCGCGCGCCGGCAGGAGCAGGTGTCCCGGGCGACCGGCAAGCATCTCTTCGAGAGTGCCGAGCCGGCTGGCCAGGACTCGCACGCCGAGGGTCAACGCCAGCTGGACAACAAGGGGGCTGTTCTCGTACCACTGGGCAGGCATCACCAGGCCGGCGCAGCCCCGGAGAGCGGCGGCCAGCTCCTCCGGCGGAAGAGTCCCCTTCCACGTGATGCGCCGGTCGGAACCGAGGCGTTGCTTCAGGTCGGTGACATACGCCGACGCGGAGGAGGAATCGCCATAGACGTCGAGCCGGACTTCCAGGCTCGGGTCGAGGGCCAGCGCCTCCACCAGGATGTGCAGTCCCTTGTGAGGCACCAGACTTCCGACGAAGGCGAAGCGGCGCGGGTCGACGCGAGCGGGCGGGCCGAGGTCGGGGATCGGCTCCAGACCGTGAGGGACGACCTCGAGCGCGTGGTCCGGCAGACCGTTTTCGACGAGCAGGCGTCGCTGGAACTCGGACAGCACGACGATTCTCGATAGTTGCCGCAGGACGCCGCGCAGGAACGGGTTCCGAAATGGAATCGCGGCGAGATCCCCGACGAGCTCGCTGGGCCAGAGACGGCCCGTGCGCAAGGCCCGGCGGGCCAGCGTAAGGCTCAGCGGGTGAACTCCCGGCCAGGATCGGGCCCGGGTGAAACCATAGGTGTCGCGCAAACAGGGCAGGCAATCGAGCGGATGGCGCGGCCCGCGGCACAACTGACCATTCGAGCGGAGCAAGGTGTGCCGTCCGCAGACCGCCCAAAAGTCGGTCAGCGTGGCCACGATGGGCAGCCGGCGGCGAAGCGCCGGGCGCAGCGCGGCCCCGCCGACCTTCATCAAGTGCGTGGCATGGACCAGATCGGGGCGCACCTGGCGCAGAATCCCGTCCAGCTGATGCTCGGTGAACGGGTTGGCGTACTCGTAGCGTGCCCGCCATGGCGCAACGCTCAAGTTGTAGTGAATTTCCGTCACCGGGACATCTTGAACTACGGTATGCGCCAGCTGGAATTCCGCCGGATCCGCCGCAGGCGACTCGACGTAGGTGACGACCTGCGCCTCCGCCCCGTTGCCCAGCAGCTCCCGGGCCAGCGCCAAGGTGTAGAGCTCGGTCCCCCCGAGATGGCGGGGAAGGAACTGGTGGGTCAGGAAGAGGACTCTCATCATCCCGATGGCTTCAGCGGCACGGGTGCGGCGGACTTTGTGGAGCGGAAACTCGGGGACTTCCGGGGATGGCCTGAGAAGGCGTCCATCTGGGCGGCAGGCTCGTTCGCCCTCGCCGGCCTAACCGGCGGGCGGGCCGGCACGCTTCTCGACGATCCGCTGCAACTCGTCCTGGACCACCTCGGCCGAACGCGAGGCATCGACCGTCACCCAGCGCTTCGGGTCGGCCGCCGCCAGCGTCAGGTACCCCTGGCGGACGCGCTGGTGGAACTCGAGGTTGTAGGCATCCAGACGGTTCCAGCCGCCGTCTTTCTTGCGGCGCAACAGACCTTCCTCCGCCGGGAGGTCGAGCAAGAGAGTCATGTCGGGGGCCAGGCCGCCCGTGGCGAAGGCGGTGATGGCACGCAGCGCCTCCAGGTCGAGGCGGTGTCCGTAGCCCTGATAAGCGAAGGTCGAATCGAAGAAGCGGTCGGAGACCACGATGCCGCCGGCCTGCAGATGGGGCCAGATAACCTCGTGGCACAGTTGGGCGCGGGAGGCCGAGAACAGCAGGATCTCCGTGCGCGGATGCATCGGCGTGTTGCCCAGGTCGGTGATCACGCGCCGGATCTGGTCGCCGATGGCCGTCCCGCCGGGCTCGCGCGTCATGAGGACATCGTGGCCCAGGCCGCGCAGATGTTCGGCCAGCTGCCTGGCCTGCGTCGACTTGCCCCCTCCGTCGGGGCCTTCCAGGGTGACGAAGAGGGTCACACGTCCCTCGCGGTGGTCGGTGGTATCGCCGCGGCCTTCAGGCTGCGTCCGGGACGCAGGCTGAAGCCTGCGGCACCAGGACGGATACTCACTCTCGGAAAATCCGCACCCGCCGGCGCGGCTCCTTGCCGTAGGAGTGGGAAATCAGATTGGCCTGTCGCGCCAACTGATGCTGCAGACGGCGCAAGTAGGCCGAGGCCGGAGGCAGGTCGACGGATCGAGCGCCGTCCAGGATCGATTGGATCGCCTGCTGCGTCTGGTCCAGCGCCTGCTCCATGTCGGCGTTATCGATGCGCGGCTCCTGCAGGTTGAACAGGTCCGACAGGAAGTCCTCCATCTGCCCGACCGAGTTCGAGCGCAGGACGTAGACCGGCATGCGGCGGGCCTCGGCCTCGCTCAGGAACTTCTGGCGCCGACGGTAATACGACCGCAGCGTGACGATGGCATCCGCCTGGGCGGCGTCATCGGCCATGATCACCGGCAAGTGCATTCGGCGCGCGGCTTGCTGCAGTCGGCTGCGGGCGACGCCGTAGGGGTAGACCCGAATCGACTCGAGCGGTCCCCCCGGCCGGCGGGGCGGTGTGGGGGAGAAAGGCAGGTCGCCGTTGCCGGAGGGCGGAGTCGTCGGCAAGGCCGCCTGGCGACGATAACCGGCATCGCCCCGTCCGAACCAGGGCTGAGCTTCGGCGCCGCGGACCGGCTTGGGGGTCTCGATCCGGATCTTGCCGGACTCGTCGTGCCCTCGCAGCTCGGAAGGGAGCGGACGTCCGCGCAGCATGGCGTCAACGGCGGCGGCGACGTCGTGACGGACGGCCAGCCGCTCGCGATCGAGGATCTCGATGAGCACGTCGAAGGTCGGCGCCGCCCGGCGTTCGAGGACGGTCTTCTGGGTGCCGCGGCGGCGGGCTTCTTCGTCGGACAGGGTCACCGACTCGATCCCGCCGATCAAATCGGACAGCGTCGGATTCAGCAGCAGGTTTTCGAGCGAATTGCCGTGAGCGGTGCCGATGAGCTGCACCCCGCGCTCGGCGATGGTGCGGGCGGCGGCCGCCTCCAGCTCGCGCCCGATCTCGTCGATGACGATCACTTCCGGATTGTGATTTTCGACGGCCTCGATCATCACTTCGTGCTGCAGGTTGGGCTGGCGCACCTGCATCCGCCGCGCCCGGCCGATGGCCGGATGGGGCACGTCGCCGTCGCCGGCGATCTCGTTGGAGGTATCGACGATCACCACCCGCTTGTCTTCGGCCAGGATGCGCGCCGCCTCGCGCAGCATGGTCGTCTTGCCGACGCCCGGCCGGCCGAGCAGCAGGATGCTCTTGGATTGGCCGACGATGTCCTGGATGATGTCGATCGTGCCGTAAACCGCCCGGCCGACGCGGCAGGTCACGCCGACGACGTGGCTGCGTCGATTGCGGATGGCCGAAATGCGGTGCAGCGTGCGTTCGATGCCGGCCCGGTTGTCGGCATCGAAGTCGCCGACATGGGCCACGACGAACTCGAGGTCCTCGCGCGTCACCTCGCGCTCGAGCAGGACCACCTCGCCGTCGACGAAGCGCGCCGTCGGCGTGCGGCCGAGGTCGAGGATGACCTCCAGCAGGTCGTCCTGGCGGTTGACCTCGATCAGGCGCCGGGCGACGTCCGGCGGAAGGATGCCGAGCATCGCCTCGAGGTCGTCGGTAATGCGCGTGCCGGTCATGCGGCTGGACCCCGTTGATGACGGTGCCGATTCACCCCCACCCCTACCCCTCCCCCTGCATGAGCGTGCCGATTGCCCACCGCGGGTATCGCAGGGGGAGGGAGGAGTCTTTCAAGAGGGATGGGGGGAGCTATGCTCCCCCCATCCCTCTTGGATTCCTTTCCCCCCTCTCCGCCTACGCCCATACGGGGTTGGGTACCCATCGCGGCGGAGAGGGGGGAAAGGGGGGTGAGGCCGGTGGCAAGGTCGATGGGGGGTGTCATGAATGAGCTCTGCTTGGCTGGTCCGGATGTACACCAGCGAACGGCGTTGTCGGCTCGACGCGGCCGCCGTTGAGCGCACGGAGCGGCGCCGGGACGGCGCGCCGCACGGTGGCCGCCAGTCGTCGCACCATCACCGCCTGTTCGGCGACGCGCTCGAAACCGAGTCGGACGAGGGCACCGACCATCCAACTCTGGTACGAGCGCAGGCACAGGTAGGCCGGCCGGTCGCTGGCGGCCGCCCGGCGCAGGAAGGCGGCCAAGAGCATGTCGATCGCCTCGACCGCCGGATGAATGTAGGGCTGAGCCCAGACGCCGCGGGGTCCGCGCTCGAGGTCGAGATAGGCTCGCAGCTCGCCCTCGGCCCAGTGCAGCAGGCCGCGCCGGCCGCGGCCGGGGGCGGCCTCGACTTGCAGCACCAGGCCGGGAACCAGGTTGGCCACCAGCCAGGCGATGGCCTCGCTGTCGGCCGGAACCTCGTTGCGCCAGACGTCGTCGAATTCTTGCTCGGGGGAGGGCGTGCCTGCCCAGCGCCAGATCTGCTGGCGGGCATAGACGCCGAAACCCGCCCGCCGCAGGGACTCGAACGCCGGCTGATCCTCGTCGACCTCGGCAATCAGGTTATGCGCGCCGCGCAGCCCGGCTTCCTGGCTGAGGGCGTCGAGCAGATGCAGGCCGACCGTGCCGTCGACCTGCGCTGCGGGCCCAATGAATCCCAGACGGGCGACCCAGTCGCCCAGATCATGTGTGATTTGCCCGACGGCAGCCGGCTCGCCCGGCAGAAGGGGGCGGGCGACGAGGGTGTGCGTGGCGCGCCCCGGCGTCAGAACGTCGAGCAATGCGGTCTGCAGCGCGTGCGGCCCGCGGGTGTAGGCCACCTGCGCGTGCAGGCACAACCCATCGCGCCGCACACGGTGGAGCAGACGGAGGTCGCGGACGTCGAGCGGGCGAATGGCCGTCGACTCAGACACCTGCCATCTCCACGAAGTAGCGATGGAAGCGCAGGTCGGAGGTCAGCTCGGGGTGGAAGGAGGTCGCCAGCCACTTTCCCTGACGGGCGGCGACGATCGTCCCGCCGCCGGGTCGGGGCGGTTCGGACACCCGCGCCAGGACCTCGACTGCGTCCCCGACGCTCTCGATCAGCGGGGCGCGAATGAAGACGCAGGGGAAGGGGGTCCCCGGTTCGACGAGCATCGCAAACGAGATGTCGGTCTCGAAGGAATCGACCTGGCGCCCGAAGGCGTTGCGTTCGACGCGGATGTCCATCAGGTCCAGCAGCGGTTGGTCGCGCCCGGCGTCGCGCGACAGGAAAATGGCGCCGGCACATGTCCCCCACAGCGCGTGCTGCGCGGCGAAAGCCCGCAGCGGTTCGACCAGGCCGAAGGTGGTGGCCAACTTGCCGATCGTCGTCGATTCGCCGCCGGGCAGGATCAGGCCATCCAGTCCGTCGAGCTGCTCGGGCAGGCGCACCAGGCGCGCCGCCACCCCGAGCCGGCGCAGCGCGTCGGCATGTTCGGCGAAATCGCCTTGGAGGGCCAGGACCCCGATGGTCACTGCGTCCCGGCCGGCGGGGGCTCCGGGGTAGGTTTCTGTTTTCCGCTCCAGGCCTCGATCTCCACGGCGTAGACCGAGGTGCGCTGCAATTCCTCTTCAATGATCGGCCGATAGTGTACGCCCGGCTGCAGGTCGGGGAAGTACTTGTCGAGCAGGCCCTGCAGTCCGTGGCGCTGTTCGCCTTCGTCGTCCACCAGGCGCGCCCGGCCGAAGGCGACGACGCTGGCGTACTCGGTGCTGAATTCGAGGGCGGTGTCGGCCGGCAGCAAGCGGCCCATCTCGGCCGTGCTGAAACACACGCGCGGGTTCTGCTCGACGAGGCGGCGGGTGCGTCCGACGCCGGCGGTGTGGAAGTAGATCCGTCGCGCGGCGGCGTCGAACCAGAACAGATTGGAGTTGATGTAGGGCTGGTCGCCGTCGGTCAGCGCCAGAAAGCCGACCGGCAGTCGATGCAGCAAGGCCTCGATGGCGCGGTCGTCTTCCAGGGCGCGGTCGATTCGCCGCGGGCGGGTCGGATTCTCGGCGGCCAAGAGTCGTCGTGCGCGTTACCAGCCGCGGCCGGCCAGTCGCTCCGGTTCGGGCAGGTCGCTGACGCCGATCCCGACCATCGGCTCGCCCAGATTGCGGCTGACCTCGGCCAGGATCTTCGGATCGTTGTAGTGCGTCGTGGCTTCGACGATGGCCTTCGCCCGCCGCGCCGGATCGCCCGACTTGAAGATGCCGGAGCCGACGAAGACGCCGTCGACGCCGATTTGCATCATCAGGGCGGCATCGGCCGGCGTGGCGATGCCGCCGGCGGCGAAGTTGACCACCGGCAGCCGGCCCAGGCGGCGCGTCTCGACCACCAGCTCATAGGGTGCCCCGATCGATTTGGCGTAGGCCATCAGTTCCTCTTCGGCCATCGTCTCGAGCCGCCGGATCTCGCCCAGGACGGCTCGGGCATGGCGCACGGCTTCGACGACGTCGCCGGTGCCGGCCTCGCCCTTGGTGCGGATCATGGCCGCCCCCTCCCCGATGCGGCGCAGGGCCTCTCCCAGGTCGCGGCAGCCGCAAACGAAGGGAATGGTGAAACGCTTCTTGTCGATGTGGTGGGCCTCATCGGCCGGCGTCAGCACCTCGGATTCGTCGAGGTAATCGACGCCGAGCGCTTCCAGGATCTGGGCCTCCACGAAATGGCCGATGCGGCATTTGGCCATGACCGGGATGGAGACGGCGTCCATGATCTGCTGGATCAGGGCCGGGTCGCTCATGCGGGCCACCCCGCCGTAGGCGCGGATATCGGCCGGCACGCGTTCCAGCGCCATCACCGCCACCGCCCCGGCCTCTTCGGCGATGCGGGCGTGTTCGGCGGTGACGACGTCCATGATGACGCCGCCCTTGAGCATCTGGGCCAGGCCCTTCTTGACCGCGAAGGAACCGACCGTCTTCTCCACACCAGCCTCCTGCAGGGGGTCCTGCACGGTGATTCTACCATCCTCGCATCCCACATGCGTCGAAGGGGAAGCCCCCGGCGCCGGCCCAGAAGCGGGAGATGGTCGGGCGGCTGTGATACTGTGGTACAATAATACAATGATACAATTCCAGGCCTGGCCCGATGGCGCGGCAGCATATCCGGGTTGACCTGCGCAGCAAGGTCCCTGCCTATCTGCAGATCGTGGAGCAGATTCGGGCGCTGGCCGCCGGCGGGGGACTCGAGCCGGGCGACCAGCTGCCGACGATCCGTCAGATGGCCGAGGCGGCCCACATCAGCTTCACCACCGTCGCCCGGGCCTACCGCGTCCTGGACGAGGCCGGTGTCATCTCGACCCAGCACGGGCGCGGCACGTATGCCGTGGCGCGGCCGCGCAAGGCCCGCAGTCTGGCCCTCGATCTGCTGGTGAGAGACGTACTCGAGGCCGCCGCCCGCATCGGCTGCGGACCGCAGGACCTCCAGGCGGCGCTTTCGCGTGCCGTCGGCCGTCCGATGGGGACGGATCCCAGGCGGAGGCGCCGCCGCCAGGCTCCGCCTGGCGGCGATCGGGATGGCCATCTCTCCCAAGGCAGGAAGAGTCCCATCCCGGCTCCGGGCTCCAAGCGTTGATGAAGGTCGCGTTCGCCGGCGGCACGTGACCGCCGGTCGAGAGAATACGAGGAAGGCACAGGTGAAGGATGGATAGCTCCGATCTGGCGGGCCTGATCCCACTGCTGATTCCGCTCATCCTGCTCGAGCTCGGACTGATGATCGCCGCGCTGATCGATCTGGTGCGGCGGGACCGACGCACCAAAGGACCGAAATGGGTGTGGGGCCTGCTTATCGTGCTCTTCTCCATCGTCGGACCGCTGGCCTACTTCTTCCTCGGGCGGGAAGAGTCGTGAGCGAAATTCGCACCGAAGGCCTGCGCAAGATCTACGGCGACGTTATCGCCCTGCACGGCCTCGACCTGACGGTCGAGGCGGGGACC
>Ga0209108_10001805_pt1 | contig 12404 bp, 14 predicted proteins | sample Rifsed10ft1_FD_184003 | JGI IMG/M metagenome (GOLD analysis project Ga0209108, IMG submission 184003) | Soil microbial communities from Rifle, Colorado, USA - sediment 10ft 1 (version 2) | ecosystem: Environmental > Terrestrial > Deep subsurface > Rock core/Sediment | place: Rifle, Colorado...
TGCTGCGCCGTCCCGGTGTTTCTTATGCGGCGCTCACGTCCGTGAGCGGCGAAGATTCCGCCGTGCCCGAACCTGACGTGGCGCAACAGCTTGAAATCCAGGCCAAGTACGCCGGTTACATCGATCGCCAGCTGGAAGAGATTACGCTGCACCGGCGGCACGAGGAAACCGCGCTGCCGCCGGATTTCGACTACCAGAATGTGCGCGGACTTTCGATCGAGGTGCGCCAAAAGCTGGCGGCGCACCGCCCCGCCACCTTGGGTCAGGCCAGCCGCCTCTCTGGAATTACGCCCGCGGCCGTCTCGCTGCTCTTGGTGCACATGCGCCGCCGCAGCGCCTAGTGCAAACTCTCGAGGCGGCGCGCGGATCCCGTCCGAGGCAATGCTTTTTCGAAGCACGGCCGCCACCGCCGATATAAAAAGGTGTCGCCTCGGGTAAGTGCGCAGGCCTGCACGACCTGTCTCAACGGCTAAACTGGAAAGGACGGTGGCATACCCCGTCTACGATATCGCACAGGAGGCGACATGATGTCGATCACCCCGGACAGCCCGCTGTATTACCTGGTCCTGCTGCTCATCGCCGGCAATCTGTTTGCTTTTTTCATAGGGGTGTTGATGCTCGTGGCACCGCAAAAGCTGGGCGGCGTTTTCAGTTTTGCCAATCGCTGGATTTCAACGCGCGCGATGACCAAACCGCTCGCCACCCCGCATCAGACGGATCGGACCCTGCTGCGTTATCCACGCATACTCGGCGCGATTCTGCTCGTCAGCGCCGCGCTCATCCTGATCAAGGGGACGATCTTTATTTCGGCGGTCAGCATCCCGGAAGGTGGCAGACTGATCGCCCGCCTTTACAGCGGCGTGGCATTTTCGAGCGGTGCATGGGAGCTGATTTGGATCGGCACGATCATCGTCATACTGCTGGGAGCGGTGTTGGCGCTCGTCGTGGGGCTGATGGCGCTGTTTCAACTCGGCACGCTGCGGGGCTGGGCCGAAACCGTCAATCGCTGGGTATCAATGCGCCAGGCGTCCAAACCGCTCGAAACGCCGCATTACCCGCTCGATAACCTGGTGCGCACCCAACCCCGTCTCTGGGGTGGCCTGATCACCTTGCTCGCCCTGTTTTCAGCGATCGTGTTGTGGTGGTTTGTGCGCCACGTCTGAGGGCGCGTTGCCCGCCGCCCGCCTGCCGATCGTATTATCCGGTGTGCTCGCCTCGGCACCCGGCTGTTCCAGATAGGTAAACGTGTTGACGCTCAGGCTGCTGCCCGCGGCATCCACGGCCGAAGCCTTCCATTCCCCCACCCATGCCGGGTCGAGGGTTTTGACGGAATAAATCCGCCACGAATCCGTGCCGATCTCGAAGAGGTAATCGAGTACGATCTCTCCTTGGTACTCCCACCGATGGCGGACCGTCTGACCGGCCATGTTTTGAATTTCCGTGAAATAATAGACCCGGGTCTTATCGTTGGTGAGGCTGGAAAGTCTGTCGATCGGCTCACGGTTGATTACAGCGGTGGTGAAAATGGCATGTGTCACCTGGCCGTCCCGCGCCACCGACGGACTTTCGCCGCCCCCCGGGTACGGGCTTTCCGCCCTGTTTTCACGACCACTGGACGGCGGAGGGGCGTTCTCGGTCGCCGGCGCATAGAATGGAGCCACCAGGGCGGCAAGAATAATGGTTGAATATACGACTTTCACGGTTTCTCCGTTGGCTCGATTTTAACCGGTCTCTAAGGCGAGCTTAGTTCACGAATGACGCTCCCGGTAGCGCCGGTGGAGCAACGGCCTGAATTCCGGGACCGGAGACAGGAAATAATCTTCAAAAATATAGGCAGGGATGGCTTGAAACTTGAGAAGCAATTGCAGCAGGGTTTACGCGAGATGGGCCTTGAGCTCGACTCCCCGGTGCGCTCCAAGCTGGTGCTATTCCTCGAACTGCTTGAAAAGTGGAACCGGGCTTATAATCTCACGGCGGTGCGCGAGCCCGAGCAGATGGTAGCGCGGCATCTGCTCGACAGCCTGACGGTGCTGCCGTTCCTGCATGGTCCCCGGGTGCTGGATATCGGCACCGGCGCGGGCCTCCCCGGTATACCGCTGGCGCTGGCCCGGCCCGATCTCGAATTTACCCTGCTTGACAGCAACGCCAAGAAAACGCGTTTCGCCACCCAGGCAATGCACGACCTGGGGCTGAAAAACGTTGCGGTCGTGCAGGAGCGCGTCGAAAAATTCCATCCGGAGACAAAATTCGATACGCTGATTGCTCGCGCATTCGCGTCCATTCCTGATATGCTGGCCGCCAGCCGGCACCTGTGTACAACCCAGGGCCGGTTTCTGGTCATGAAAGGCGTGTTTCCACAGGAAGAACTGGCAGCGGTTACGGACGGCTACCAGGCGGAAGTGCGGGCACTGCGCATACCGGGCCTGGATGCCGCGCGGCATCTGGTCATCCTGGCGCCGACAAATTAATGGGGAAGGAGTGTCTGCCCGATGGGCAAGGTCGTCGCAATCACCAATCAGAAAGGCGGGGTCGGCAAGACCACGACCAGCATCAACCTGGCGGCCTCGCTGGCCAAGACGCGAAGACGCGTGCTGCTGATCGACATCGACCCGCAGGGCAACGCCACAATGGGCAGCGGTATCGATAAGGAAGCGCATCGCGTCACCACTTATGAAGTTCTGCTCGGCCTGCAGCCGATCGAGGCCGCGCTCGTAACCGTCGAGGGCGGTTACGATCTGGTGCCATCGAACAGCCGGCTGTCCGGTGCCGAGGTGGAGTTGATCGAGATCGACCGGCGCGAACGCCGCCTGCGCCTTGCGCTCGAGAATATCCGCGCGCAGTATGAGTACGTGCTGGTGGATTGCCCGCCGGCATTGAACCTGCTCACGATCAATGCGCTGGTTGCGGCCCAAGCGGTGATGATTCCCATGCAGTGCGAGTATTACGCGCTGGAGGGGCTCACCGCGTTGCTCAACACCATCCGCAAGATTCGCGAAACCCTGAATCCGTCGCTGGAGATTGAAGGATTGCTGCGCACCATGTACGACCCACGCAACAATCTCGACAACGAGGTCTCGGCGCAGCTGAAGCAACACTTCGGCGACAAACTCTATCGCACCATCATTCCGCGCAATATCCGGCTTGCCGAAGCGCCGTCGCATGGCAAGCCCGTGATCGCGTACGACATGCAATCGAAAGGCGCCCAGGCCTATCTCGCGCTCGCGGGCGAGATGCTGCGCCGCGACCATAAATCGGTGGCCGCATGATAACTAAAAAACCACAACGCCTCGGTCGCGGCCTCGACGCCCTGCTCAGCGCCTACGAAACGCCGGTGGAACGGGAAGAGTTGCGTCAGATTCCGATCGACCTGCTGCAACGCGGAAAATACCAGCCGCGCACGCACATGAATCCCGAAGCGCTGGAGGAGCTCGCGGCCTCGATCAGGGCCCAGGGCGTGGTGCAGCCGATCGTGGCGCGCCCGTTGTCCGGCGGTCAATATGAAATCATCGCCGGCGAACGGCGTTGGCGCGCGGCGCAACTCGCCGGTCTCGAAACCGTGCCCGCGGTGGTGCGCAAGATTCCGGATGAAGCGGCCATCGCCATCTCGCTTATTGAAAATATCCAGCGCGAGAATCTGAATCCCATCGAGGAGGCCAATGCGTTCACGCGCCTGATCGATGAATTCCATATGACACACCAGCAGGTGGCCGAGGCCGTGGGCCGCTCGCGCGCCGCCGTCACCAACATGCTGCGGTTGCTCACGCTGAACAGCGACGTGCGCGATCTGCTCGACAACGGCCGTATGGACATGGGGCACGCGCGCGCCCTGCTGGCCCTCGAAGGCAAGCAACAGAGCCAGACGGCACGGCAGGTGGTCGACAAGGGGTTGTCCGTGCGCGAGACGGAAAATCTCGTGCGCCGCTTGCTCGCAAAACCTCCGGGGCAAAAATCATCCGGCGGGCGCATGGACCCCGATACCCGCGCGCTGGCGCAGCGGCTATCGGAAACGCTGGGCACCAAGGTCCGCTTCCACCACAATGCCAAAGGCAAGGGCCGGCTGGTGATCGAATACAATACCCTCGACGAACTCGACGGCATTCTGGCGCATATCCGATAGCCGCCAGATCCCGAGGCGCAGCTCTTTCGGAGATGGCGGCGTAGCGCCCAAGGAAACAGGGTTCATTGCGGCTATCTGCGCCCATTGCCGAAATAGCATTCGCCTCGGGCACTGGGCGCTACCGTCTTGCCGAGGCATCGATCTGAGGTCTATAAATAGTAAAGAGGGATGGTTCGGGTAAGGGTATCGGAGGACCTGATGAGAAAGGCAGCCGTGGTGTTCATCCTATGTATGTTCGCGACCGGCTTGTCGAGCGCGGCCGACGACGCTTCGCTCGAGAAAATGCGTCAGACGGCGGAACAAGGCAATGTCGATGCGCAGCTGGAAATGGGTATTCTGTATGAATTCGGCTTCAACATGCCGAAGAACAACGTCACGGCGCTCGCCTGGTATCTGCGCGCCGCGGAGAAAGGCAATGCGCTGGCCGTCAAACGCCGTGATGTACTTCGGGCGCAGATGACGCCGGAGGAAATTGATGCGGCGCAAAAACTCTCCAGCGAACTGGTTACCAATAAACCTGAAAAAATAACTGAAAAAACGGATCCCGTCCCGGCGACGCCGGGGGAACAAAAATAATCCGTTTCAGATAAAATTTCCTTCCCCTGAGTCGAACGGTATGGCGGAAGCGCTGGCTGTCCACGCATGACCCATCTCCTGGTTGCCCTCTCGTCGCACGGATTCGGTCACGCCGCCCAGGCGGCCGCGGTGGTCAACGCGTGGCGCCGCCGGCAGCCGGAATTGCGCCTGACCCTGCGGACGTCGTTGCCCGCTGATTTACTCGCGCGCCGGTTTGCAGGCGAATTTGAACTAACGCCGTGCAACACCGACGTCGGCATGTTGATGTCCACCGCGCTGGACGCCGACCTGGCCGCGACCGCCGCGGCGTATGCGCAGTTCCACGCGGGGTGGGACCACCGGGTGCAGGACGAGGCCCGGGCGCTTGCGTGCCTCGCTCCGGACCTGGTGTTGGCCGACGTGCCGTATCTCCCGTTAGCAGCTGCGGCCGCGATTTCAATCCCGGCAGTGGCCATGTGTTCGCTCAACTGGGCCGATATCTATGCCCATTATTTTCTCGCCACCCGTCCCGAAGCGCGCGCCATCCATGCGCAAATCCTTGATGCCTATCGGCGCGCCGATTGTTTCCTGCAATTAGAACCCGGCATGCCGATGTCGAATCTCTCGCGGCGCGTCGCCATCGGGCCGGTCGCCCATGTCGGCGTCAACCGGCGCGCGGCGTTGAGCGCGGCACTGGGTTTGCCGCCGACTTCTCGAGTGGTGGCGATCTCCCTCGGTGGCATCGATATGCGTCTGCCGATCGAACATTGGCCGCCCCTACCGGACGTGCATTGGCTGGTGCCCTCAGCTTGGCAGGTAGCGCACCCGGCGGCCACGGCGATGGAGTCACTCGATATGTCGATCACCGATATTTTATCGAGCGTTGATGTGCTGATCGGCAAACCGGGTTACGGCACGTTTGCCGAGGCCGCTTGCAACGGGACGCGGGTGTTGTACGTGCGCCGACCCGATTGGCCCGAGGACCCATTCCTCGTGGAATGGCTGATGCGTCACGGTAATGCTCTTGAAATTTCGCGCCGGCAACTCGAGTCCGGGGATTTAGCCGTCCCCTTGCGGAAACTCTGTGAACAACCGCGACGGCCACCGGTCATTCCTGCAGGAATTGAACACGCAGTGAATAATCTAATGTCCCATTGGCCGGGCAGCACCGTTAAGAGCCGCTCCAAGCCCGCTACCCGGTAATCTGCGCGCATGCCGGATTCGTGTCCTTTTTTCCGGGCGATATTGACCCCCTTTGGGGCTGTCTTTATACTTCGCCCCCTTTGAAAAGGCCCCTTATTCACCGTTTTCAGGGTTAAAAGGCGAATTGCCTCATGGCGCAGACATGAACTTTGTCGCGGAGACGCTGCGCCAAGGGGTGCGCCGGGTCATCATGTTCCAGGCCTTGTTGACGCTGTTGATTGCCGCAGGATTCGGCTATGCCCGCGGCGGGCCGGATATTTTGTCGGCCCTGTACGGTGGCGCGGTTGCGGTGTTGTTGAGCGCGTGGTTGGGGCGCGGCGTAAAGCGCGCCGTCGGTCTGGGCTCGCTGTATGCCAATGCCCTCACCCGCTATGCCTCGGCCATGCTGTTCCTGGGAATCGGGATGGGCGTGTTGAAATTGACACCCTTGCCGCTCATCGTCGCGTTTGCCGTCGCGCAGCTTGGATTTCTGGCGGGTGTACAGCGTAACTAGAACGATTCACGGCAGCAGTCGGACAATCGAATTTAATCGAAATAGCGGGGCTAAAGAATCATGACGGGCGACACGCTGACCTCGTCAGAATACATCAAGCATCACTTGCAAAACCTGACCTTTGGCCGGCTTCCGGATGGTACCTGGGGTCTCGCCCATAGTGCCGACGAGGCCAAGGACATGGGCTTCTGGGCGTTGCACCTCGATTCCCTGGGATTCGCCATTGGCCTGGGCGTGCTGTTCCTGTACCTGTTCCGGCTGGCCGCGAAGCGCGCCACCGCCGGAGTCCCGGGCGGATGGCAGAATTTCGTCGAGTGGATTTTTGATTTCGTGAACGGTGTGGTGCGCGGTTCGTTCAGCGGGCGCAATCCCCTCGTGGCGCCCCTCGCGCTCAGTATTTTCATCTGGATCTTCCTGATGAATTTCATGGATCTGATCGCAGTCGACCTGTTGCCTGAAACCGCGAAACGGATAGGAGTGCACTATCTCAAGGCCGTGCCGACCACGGACCCGAACGTTACCTTTGGCATGTCGATCGGTGTGTTCATCCTCATTATTTATTACAGCATCAAGATCAAGGGTATCGGCGGGTTTCTCGGCGAACTGACCTTGCAACCGTTCCAGGCCAAATCGATCGTCATGAAAATCGTGTTTATTCCGATCAACCTGTTCCTGGAAACCGTCAACCTGCTGGCCAAACCGGTGTCGCTGGCATTGCGACTGTTCGGCAACATGTACGCCGGTGAAATGATTTTCATCCTGATCGCGGCCATGTACGGCGCCAGCCTGTTGCTCGGGTCATTCGCCGGCCTGCTGCAACTGGGCTGGGCCATCTTTCATATCCTGATCATCACGTTGCAAGCGTTCATCTTCATGGTGTTGACGGTCGTGTATCTCGACATGGCGCATCAGGAGCACCACTGATTTCATCACTTTTCTGAAATTTTCATAGGAGATAAAAATGGAACAATCACTGCTGTACATCGCCGGCGCCATCATGATGGGCCTGGGCGCGCTCGGCGCGGCCGTGGGTATCGGCATCCTGGGAGGCCGGTTTCTCGAAGGCGTGGCGCGTCAGCCGGAACTGATCCCCACGCTGCGTACCCAGTTTTTCATCGTCATGGGTCTCGTGGACGCGGTGCCGATGATCGCGGTCGGTATTTCCATGTACATCCTGTTTGCGGTCGTCGGCGGTTAGGCGCGAACGCAGTCATTTTGATACCGGGGTAAAGGCTTATGAATATCAATGCCACCTTGATCGGGCAGATGATCGCGTTTGTGGTGTTTGTTTGGTTCTGCATGCGGTTCATCTGGCCGCCGCTCACCAAGGCGCTGGAAGACCGTCGACGCACCATCGCGGACGGCCTGGCGGCCGCCGAGCGCGGCCAGCGCGAGCAGGAGCTCGGCGAGAAAAAGGCGCTCGCCACCATTAAAAAGGCGAAGCAGGAAGCCGCCGAGGTCATTACGCTGGCCGAGAAACGCGCTACCGAAATCGCAGAAGCGGCGAAGCAACATGCCAAGTCCGAGGCGGAGCGCATCATCGCCGCGGCGCACGCCGATATCGAACAGGAAATAAACCGCGCCAAGGAACAACTGCGCGCCGCCGTGTCACAACTCGCGGTCGCGGGTGCCGCGCGTATCCTGGAGCAGGAAGTGGACGCTAAGACCCACGCCCGTCTCCTTGAAAACGTGGTCAAACAGCTGTAACGGAATTTCACTCGCCATGGCTGAAAAACAGACACTTGCCCGCCCGTATGCCGAAGCCGTATTCGACCGTGCCAAGGAGAGTAAAACCTTAACGCCATGGTCCGAGATGCTGGCCTTCCTGGCCGTGGTGGCGGCGGATGAAGCCATGCAGCGTCTGTCGGGTAACCCGCGCGTGGGACGTGGCCGTTTCCTTGAGCTATTTCTGAGTATCTGCGGCCAACACATCAATGACGAAGGCGCCAATCTGGTGCGCCTGCTCGTGGAAAACCGCCGTCTGGGCCTGTTGCCGGAAATCATTGCCCAGTTCGAATCGCTCCGGGCCGAAGCCGAGGCGCGCATCGAGGCCACCGTGGTTACCCCGTTCCCGCTGGAGGCCACGCAAATGAAAACCATCAACGAATCGCTACGGCGCAAATTCGGACGCGAGGTGAATCTCACGACTGAAACGGATAAATCCCTTCTGGGCGGGATCGTGATTCGCGCCGGCGATCTGGTGATTGACGGATCGATCCGTGGCCGGCTCGCCGAACTCGCCACGCATTTGAGCCATTAACCTAATTCTGACATTTCGGGAAACTACCCATGCAACTGAATCCATCTGAAATCAGCAGCCTCATCAAGTCGCGCATCGAGAAGTTCGAGGTCAAGGCCCAGACCCGCACCGAAGGCACGGTGGTGGCGCTAACCGACGGTATCTGCCGCGTCCACGGCCTGTCCGACGTCATGCAGGGCGAGATGATTGAATTCCCCGACAACACCTACGGACTCGCGCTCAATCTTGAGCGCGACTCGGTGGGTGCCGTCATCATGGGTGAGTACACGCACATCACCGAGGGCGACACGGTAAAGTGCACCGGCCGCATCATGGAAGTGCCGGTGGGCGACGAACTCATCGGTCGCGTGGTGAATGCCTTGGGTGTTCCGATTGACGGCCGCGGGCCCGTTAAGACCAAGCATACTTCGCCGATCGAAAAAATCGCGCCGGGTGTGATCGCGCGTCAATCAGTCTCGCAACCGGTGCAAACTGGATTGAAGTCGATCGACTCGATGGTGCCGATCGGGCGCGGCCAACGCGAACTGATTATCGGCGACCGCCAGACCGGCAAGACAGCACTGGCAGTGGACACCATCATCAACCAGAAAGGCACGGGCGTGGTCTGTATTTATGTGGCCATCGGCCAAAAAGCCTCTTCGGTCGCGGGCGTGGTGCGTAAACTCGAAGAACACGGCGCCATGGGCCACACGATCGTGGTTGCCGCCACCGCCGCTGAATCCGCCGCCATGCTGTACCTTGCGCCCTACTCCGGCTGTTCGATGGGCGAATACTTCCGCGATTCCGGGCGTGATGCCCTCATCATTTACGACGATCTGACGAAGCAGGCCTGGGCCTATCGCCAGATCTCGCTGCTGCTGCGCCGGCCGCCGGGGCGCGAGGCATATCCGGGCGACGTGTTTTATCTGCACTCGCGTCTGCTCGAGCGCGCGTCGCGGGTGAACAGCGATTACGTGGAAAAAATCACGGGCGGCAAGATTAAGGGTAAGACCGGGTCGCTCACGGCGCTCCCGATTATTGAAACGCAAGCAGGTGACGTGTCCGCGTTTGTGCCGACCAACGTGATCTCGATCACCGATGGTCAGATTTACCTCGATACCGACCTGTTCAACTCCGGCGTCCGGCCCGCCATTAACGCTGGCCTTTCAGTATCGCGCGTCGGCGGCGCGGCCCAGACCAAGATCGTGAAGAAGCTCGGCGGTGGAGTTCGCCTCGCGCTTGCCCAGTTCCGCGAACTTGCGGCCTTCGCCCAGTTTGCCTCCGATCTCGACGCCACCACCCGCAAGCAACTCGACCGCGGCCAACGCATCACCGAACTGATGAAGCAGCCGCAGTACTCGCCCATGTCCGTGGCTCAGATGTCGGTGTCGCTGTTCGCCGTGAACGAAGGGTTTCTCGACGACGTTGCGGTCAACAAGGTGCGTACATTCGAGGATGCGTTACAGTCGTTCATGAAGTCGCAGCAAGCCGCGCTCATGGAGAGTATCAACCAGAAATCGGATTACTCAGACGAGGTGGCGGCGCAGCTGCGCAAGATCATCACCGACTTCAAGGCAAACCACACTTGGTAATGGTTCGACAGGCTTACTACAGGCTATAAACATGGCGGTCGGCAAAGAGATACGCAAGAAGATCAAGTCCATCCAGAACACGCAGAAGATTACGCGTGCGATGGAGATGGTCGCGGCGAGCAAAATGCGCCGCGCCCAGGAACGCATGCAGGCGGCACGGCCGTATGCTTACAAGATTCGCAACGTCATCACCCACCTGCACCACGCGAATCCCGAATACAAACACCCGTTCGTGCTCGAACGCGAGGCCCGGCGGGTCGGCCTCATCATTGTCACCTCGGACCGGGGACTGTGCGGCGGTCTCAACACCAATCTGTTGCGCACGATGCTGATGACCATGAAGGAATGGGCGAATAAAAAAGTAACCATCGAGGTCTGCACCATCGGCAGCAAGGGGTTCAATTTCAACAAGCGCATCGGCTCGACCATCGTCTCGCATGTCTCGCATCTCGGCGACACGCCGCAGCTGGCCGACCTCATCGGCACGGTCAAGATCATGCTGGATGCCTATACCAAGGGCGAACTCGACCGGCTGTACCTGATCTACAACAACTTCGTGAATACCATGTCCCAGCAGTCCCAAGTCGAGCAGCTGTTGCCGTTGCCGGCTTCGGAGCTGGACGGCGAAAAGCTTACGCATCACTGGGACTATATCTATGAGCCGGATTCCAAGGAGGTGCTGGATGATCTCCTCACGCGCTACATCGAATCGCTCGTGTACCACGGCGTGATTGAAAATATCGCGTGCGAGCAGTCGGCGCGCATGGTGGCGATGAGAGCCGCGAGCGATAATGCCGGCGCGCTGATCGACGAATTGAAACTGCGGTACAACAAGGCGCGCCAGGCAGCGATCACGCAGGAGATTGCCGAGATCGTCGGCGGTGCCGCGGCGGTTTAAAAATTTGGCCACAGAGAAACAGAGCAAGCCGACTTGTTTTTTCTCTGATCTCTCAGCAAGGAATTTATTTATTTGGGATATGAAAAAATGAGTAACGGAAAAGTAGTGCAAATCATCGGTGCGGTGGTAGACGTGGAGTTCCCGCGCGAATCGCTCCCTCTGGTCTACGACGCACTCACGTTCCCGGACGGGGATCTGACGCTCGAGGTGCAGCAGCAGCTCGGCGACGGTGTCGTGCGCTGCCTCGCTATGGGCTCGACCGACGGCCTCAAACGCGGCGTGGACGTGGCCAGCACCGGTGCGCCAATCTCGGTGCCGGTTGGCGCTAAGACCCTGGGGCGCATCATGGACGTGCTCGGCAATCCGATCGACGAGAAAGGCCCGATAGGGGCCGAGAAAGCCATGCCGATTCACTGTCAGGCGCCCACGTACGAAGACCAGGCCCTAAGCACCGAGCTGCTCGAGACCGGCATCAAGGTCATCGATCTCATCTGCCCGTTTGCCAAGGGCGGCAAGATCGGCCTGTTCGGTGGCGCCGGTGTGGGCAAGACCGTCAACATGCTGGAGTTGATTAACAATATTGCCAAGGAGCACTCGGGCCTATCCGTATTCGCCGGCGTGGGTGAACGCACGCGCGAAGGCAACGATTTCTACCACGAGATGGCGGAATCGGGCGTCATCAACCTGGAAAACCTGTCCGATTCCAAAGTGGCTATGGTATACGGCCAGATGAACGAACCGCCGGGCAACCGCCTACGCGTTGCGCTCTCCGGCCTTACGATGGCCGAGTACTTCCGCGACGAAGGCCGCGATGTGCTGCTGTTCATCGACAATATCTACCGCTACACGCTCGCGGGTACGGAAGTCTCCGCGTTGCTCGGTCGCATGCCTTCCGCGGTGGGTTACCAGCCGACGCTGGCCTACGAAATGGGCATCCTGCAGGAGCGCATCACATCGACCAAGAAGGGCTCGATTACCTCGGTGCAAGCGGTGTACGTACCGGCCGACGACCTGACCGACCCCTCGCCCGCGACGACCTTCTCGCACCTGGACGCGACCGTGGTGCTGTCGCGCCAGGTCGCGGAACTCGGCATCTATCCCGCGGTGGACCCGCTCGATTCCACCAGCCGCCAGGTGGATCCGAACATCATCGGCGAGGAGCACTACCGCACCACGCGCGAGGTGCAGGCGACGCTGCAGCGCTACAAGGAACTGCAGGACATCATCGCGATACTGGGCATGGACGAGCTGTCCGAGGACGACAAGCTCACGGTGTCGCGCGCGCGCAAGATCCAGCGCTTCCTGTC
>Ga0209108_10001806_pt1 | contig 12399 bp, 14 predicted proteins | sample Rifsed10ft1_FD_184003 | JGI IMG/M metagenome (GOLD analysis project Ga0209108, IMG submission 184003) | Soil microbial communities from Rifle, Colorado, USA - sediment 10ft 1 (version 2) | ecosystem: Environmental > Terrestrial > Deep subsurface > Rock core/Sediment | place: Rifle, Colorado...
GCTCCGGCTGGGGGTGGGCCTTGAGTTCAGGGTGCGGGTGGGCTCTCGGCTCTGAAAACGGATGGGCCTTGAGCGCAACGTGCTGTCGTGCTGCAGACTCGATGGCGAGGCGGGCCAAACCGGGGGCCACCGGCTTCAGCAGGAAACGATGGATCACGCCGTTGCCGAGCAGGCCGATGAGTGCGTTGCCCTGATCACGATCGCCCGCGGCAATCGTGATCAGGGCCGGTTCGCGCAACTTGAGCTCGTGCGTGATGCGTTCCAGCGCGGCCTGGGCCAGTGCCTGGTCCGTGACCAGGATCGCGCATTGCCCCGCGGCCGCGAGATCGACTGCATCGCTTTGGCGGGTGGCAAGGTGAACGTCGTGATGCTCATGGACCGCGGAGCGGATCGAATCGAAAAGGCCGGCATCGGTCGTGAGAACCGTTACGGGTGCGCCGCTGGCGGAGTCGGCGATCTGCCGATGCTCACCGGTCTCCATCACGACGTGTTCAACCTGCCCACCCTCGGGCTTGACCTGCGCCGACCAAGAGGCCGCCTGCAGGACTTCCTTGAGCTGCTGGCGCGTGCAAGGCCGCTTCAGGATCTGGAACAGTTCTGCGGCAGCGACTGCTGGCTCCGCGGCCCGGCGTTCGACGGCGTTGGCCAACAGAACGCGTGCCGTGCGGGGAGAGCTGCGACGTGCGTGGACGAGGACCTCGATGCCGGTGCCGCTGAAAAGCGTCTGCCCCGCGACGATGACGCCGATCGGATATCGGGCCAGCATGGCCAGCGCATCAGTGCCGCTGATCGTGAGGTAGAACTCGAGTTCGTTGCGCAGCGGCTCGATCAGCGCCTTGAGCGCCTCGAGATCGTGGTCGACCAGTACCACGTCGGGTGCCCGCTCGCTCATGGGCTGCGCCCCGGTCCCTGCACGGTCCGGCGTGCGCGCACCACGTTGGGCAGGCCGCTGATGCGCCCAAGCACGCGGCTGAGTTCATCCAGGCCGTGCACGCCGACGCGCAACGAAACGTCCGCGGTGTTTTCGCGCGCATTGGTGGTCGTGCTCATCTGTTGAATGCTGATCTTTTCGTCGGCCAGCACCGCGCTGATGTCGCGCACCAGGCCACGGCGGTCGAACGCGTGGATGGCGATGTCGACATCGAACAGCTGATCGCGCTTGTCCCCCCAGGCGACGCTGAGGAGGCGTTGCGGCTGGCGCGCGCGCAGGCGCCGAAGGCTCAGGCAGTCCTCGCGGTGGATGCTGACACCGCGGCCCAGCGTGATGTAGCCGACGATGGGCTCGGGTGGAACCGGACGGCAGCAGCGCGCCAGATGGGACAGGAGGTTGCCGATTTCTTCCACGACAACCCCGCCCGAACTCGCCGATCCCGATCGACCGCGCGGGACTGCGGGAACGGGACTCGTCATGGGTTCGGGTGTCCCGCGCTCCGGCGCGACGGTCTGTGCTTCATCCAGCTTGCGAAACCAGGCACGCACTTTGGCGCGGCTGCGCGGCGAAGCGAGAAACCCGTAGTGCGGGCTCAACCAGTCGCGGCTCGGTTGCGGCAGTTTCGCCGCGATGATCTCGACCAGCTCACCATTGCTCAACTTGTAGGTGAGCGGCACCATCCGGCCGTTGACCTTGGCGCCGCGGCAACGATGACCCAGGTCGGTATGCACGTGGTACGCGAAGTCGAGGGGCGTGGCATCGCGCGGCAGATCGATGACTTCGCCCTTGGGGCTCAGCACGTAGATCCGATCGGCGAAGATCTCGGCCCGCACGCGGTCGAGGAAATCGCCCTCGGACTCGCCGCCTTCCGGTGGCTCGAGGAGCTGGCGCACCCAGCGTATCTTGGTTTCATAGGCCGCATCGCGCGCGCCGCCTTCCTTGTACTTCCAATGAGCGGCGACACCCAGCTCTGCATGCCGGTGCATTTCGTGCGTACGGATCTGCACCTCGAGCGGCTCCCCGCCCGGGCCGATCACCGCGGTGTGGAGCGAGCGGTAGTGGTTGTCCTTCGGCGTGGCGATGTAGTCGTCGAACTCGCCCGGGATGTAGGTCCAGCGTCCGTGCACTACGCCGAGCGCCGCATAGCAATCCGAGACCGTCTCGACGAGCACTCGTACGGCGCGCACGTCCAGCACTTCGTCGAAGCCGAGTTGCTTGCGCTGCATCTTGCGCCAGATGCTGTAGATGTGCTTCGGCCGTCCGGCGACCTCGGCGCGCACGCCGACCTTGGCGAGCTCGGCCTGCAACTCGGCCTTGACCTCTTCGATCACCCGCTCGCGATCGGTGCGCCGCGACTTCAGCGCGGCCGCGATGCGGCGGTAGCTCTCCGGCTCGAGATAGCGGAAGGCGAGGTCTTCAAGTTCCCACTTGATCTGCCACACACCGAGCCGGTTGGCGAGCGGCGCATAGATCTCGCGCGCCTCAAGGGCGATCTGGCGCTGCTCGTCCGGCTTCCAGTGCTTTGCCTGGCGCAACCGCAGGAGCTGATCGGCAAGCTTGAGAATGATGAGCCGCGGATCGGTCACGATCGCGAGCAGCATCTTGCGCAGGACCTCCGCCTGGGTGCCTGAGAGTTTCTGCTCCGCCTGCCAGTGGGCCGGAAGACCGAACTTGCCGAGACGCCCGAGGTCGCGCGCGAGACGCAACGGCTCGGCACCGAAACGCTCCTGGGCGCGCTCATCCGTGATCGCGCCGGCCTCGAGCAGCGGCAGGAGCAGCGCGGCTACGCTCACATCGTCGTCCACCGCGAGTGTCGATACGATTCTCTCCAGCTCGAGCGCGCGTTCCACGAGCGGTTCGCGTTCGGCGCCGGAAGCGCTCAGTTGCGCGCGTGCGGCGAGCACTGCGGGCGCTGGCGGTCGGAAGCTGGAAGTGGTTGTTTCCACGATCGAATCGGCCCGGGTGGAGGTGTCGGAGGGAGCCGAATTCAGGCTATCATACCCGCAACATTCCGGGCCGGATCGAGAGCCTCTTTCGCATGGCAGGTCACAGTAAATGGGCCAACATCCAGCATCGCAAAGGGGCCCAGGACAAGAAGCGCGGCAAGATCTTCACCAAGGTCATTCGCGAGATCACTACGGCAGCCCGGGTCGGCGGCGGTGACCCAGATTCCAACCCGCGCTTGCGAATGATTGTCGAGAAGGCCAGGGCTGCCAGCATGCCGCGAGACAACATCGAGCGTGCGATCAAGCGCGGCACTGGCGAGCTCGGCACCGACAACTTCGAAGAGATCCGCTACGAGGGTTATGGACCGGGCGGTGCCGCCGTGATGGTTCAGTGCCTGACCGACAACCGCAATCGCACCGTCTCCGAGGTGCGCCATGCTTTCACGCGCCACGGCGGCAATCTCGGTGCCGACGGCTCTGTCGGGTATCTCTTCAACCACGTTGGCATGCTCTGTTACCCGCCGGGAAGCGACGAGGACCGTGTCATGGAGGCGGCACTCGAGGCCGGAGCGGAGGACGTCATCACCAACGCCGATCACTCGATCGACGTGTTGACCGATCCCGGCGACTACGACCGCGTGCGCGAGGCGATGTCGCGCGCCGGGCTTGCGCCGGGAGACGCGGAGATTACGATGCGGGCTTCGACCACGACGCTACTCGAAGGCGAGCAGGCCGAGTCGATGCTGCGTATGCTGGAGGCCCTGGAAGATCTCGACGACGTGCAGAACGTATACTCGAATGCGGACCTACCGGACGAGATCCTGGCGCGCGCATAGGCCGTCCGGGACTGTCGCGAGCGCGGCAGTCGGGGACGGCAACGCCACCGCGACGCGCGTCCTGGGGCTCGATCCGGGATCGCGACACACGGGCTTTGGCATCGTCGATTTCACCGGCCCCGACGCCCGGTACGTCGCGAGCGGCGCGATCAGCACCAACGGCGAGGACTTCCCCGAACGCTTGCAGATCATCTTCGAGCAGGTGCGCCGTCTCATCGCGCAGTTCACGCCCGCCGAGATCGCTATCGAGCGCGTGTTCGTCCACCGCAATGCGGACAGCGCGCTCAAGCTCGGCCAGGCGCGTGGCGCAGCGCTTTGCGGTGCCTTTGCAGGGGCTGTGCAGGTGTTCGAATACTCGCCCCGCGAGATCAAGCTGGCCGTGGTGGGTTCGGGCAACGCGGACAAGATCCAGGTTCAGCACATGGTGAAGGCACTGCTCAGCCTGAAGGCACGCGTGAACGCCGATGCGGCCGATGCGCTGGCAGTCGCGCTCTGTCACGCACACGGGCGCAGCCTGCGCCGCCTGCTCAGCGCCCGATGATCGGCTCGTTGCGCGGTCGGCTCATCGCCAAGCACCCTCCGGCGCTCACGGTCGACGTCAACGGCGTCGGGTACGAGCTGGATGCGCCGATGTCGACCTTTTACGATCTGCCGCCGAATGGCGCCGAGATTCACCTGTTCACTCATCTCGTGGTGCGCGAGGATGCGCAGGTGCTGTACGGTTTTGCGACCGAAGCGGAGCGGCGCCTGTTCCGCGGCCTGCTCAAGGTTTCCGGCGTCGGCCCGAAGATCGCGCTGGGGCTGCTGTCGGGAATCAGCGTCGAGGGCTTCCTGCGTTGCATCGAGGCGGAGGATTCCGACAGTCTGGTGCGCATTCCGGGGATCGGGCGCAAGACTGCTGAACGACTGTTGATCGAGATGCGCGATCGCGTCGGTAACCTGGCGGGCGTCGGGGAACAAGCGCAGGTTCCGGGTGCCGGCGGCAGCGCGCACGCCGAGGCATTCGGCGCACTGGTCGCGTTGGGTTACAAACCGGCCGAAGTCACCCGTTTGCTCAAGGCCGCCGACGGGAGCGATGGAACCGTCGAGGACCTGATCCGGCGTGCTTTGCAGGCAGCAGCGAAAGACTGACATGGCAGAAGAAAGACTCATTGCGGCCGAGGGCAACGGCGATGACGAATTCGTCGATCGCGCGGTGCGTCCGCGCTGCCTGGCGGAGTACGTCGGCCAATCCGCCGTAAAGGCGCAGATGCAAGTGTTCATCACGGCCGCTCGCAATCGCGGTGAGGCGCTCGATCACGTGCTCATCTTCGGGCCGCCCGGACTCGGCAAGACGACGCTGGCGCACATCGTCGCCAACGAGCTCGGCGTCAACCTCCGCCAGACTTCGGGTCCCGTGCTCGAGCGGCCCGGCGATCTGGCCGCGCTGCTGACCAATCTGCAACCGCGCGATGTGCTGTTCGTCGATGAGATTCACCGGCTGAGTCCGGTCGTCGAGGAGATCCTCTACCCGGCGATGGAGGATTTTCAGCTCGACATCATGATCGGCGAAGGACCGGCGGCGCGCTCCATCAAGCTCAATCTCCCGCCGTTCACCCTGGTAGGAGCAACGACGCGCGCCGGCTTGCTGACCTCGCCATTGCGCGACCGCTTCGGAATCGTCCAGCGGCTGGAGTTCTACAGTGCCGAGGATCTGCAGCGGATCATCGAACGCTCGGCGCGGATCCTCAAGCTGGCGATCGACACTGCGGGAGCAGCACGTATCGCCAGCCGTTCGCGTGGCACGCCACGCATCGCCAATCGGCTCCTGCGGCGCGCTCGCGACTACGCCGAGGTGCGCGCGAGTGGCCACATCACGGATGCCGTGGCGTCGGCCGCGCTCGATCTGCTGGAAGTCGATCCGCAGGGATTCGACATGCTCGATCGCAAGCTCCTGCTCACGATCATCGAGAAGTTCGACGGCGGGCCCGTTGGCGTGGATAGCCTGGCGGCAGCGATGAGCGAGGAGCGTGGCACGATCGAAGACGTCATCGAGCCGTTCCTGATCCAGCAGGGCTTTCTGATGCGCACGGCGCGCGGGCGCGTCGCCACGCGCACTGCCTACCTGCACTTCGGGCTCAAGGCACCCGCCAGCGAGCACGCCACCGCGAGCCTGTCGCTGTTCAACGACCGGAGCTGACGTGGCCGAACCCTTTACCTGGCCGGTGCGCGTCTACTGGGAGGACACCGACGCCGGCGGGATCGTCTACTATGCCAACTATCTCAAGTTCATGGAGCGCGCACGGACGGAACTCCTGCGCAGCTTCGGCATCCATCAAAATCGGCTGGCCGCGGATCAGGGAATCATCTTTGCCATCGTATCGGTCAATGTGGACTACAGGTTGCCGGCGCGCCTCGATGACCTGCTGATGGTGACCTGCGAGGTCGCGATGGAAGGCCGGGTCTCCTTCGCGTTTCAGCAGAGCATCTGGCGGGAGCGCGTCGGCGGTGACTTGCTCACCACCGGCGGCACGCGGGTCGCCTGCCTGGATCACGAGAGCCTGCGGCCCCGCCGTCTGCCGGACGAGCTGGCGCAGGGAATCAAGCGGTACGCAGGGTGAGTCAATGACATCGGACCTGTCGGTCATCCGGCTCGTGCTCGAGGCGAGCCTCATCGTGCAACTGGTGATGGCCTTGCTGCTCGGCGCTTCACTCGCGTCCTGGGCCATCATTCTGCGCAAGCGGGCGCTGGTACGCCGCGCTCGCTCGCTGGCAGACAGTTTCGAGACCAACTTCTGGTCGGGTGGCGAGCTCTCGGCACTGTACCGCTCGCTTGATTCGCGACGCGGAATAATCAGCGGCATGGAGAGCATTTTCGAGTCGGGTTTTCGCGAGTTCACGCGGCAGCGCCAGCAGGCGGGGGCAGTGCCGACACAGCTCCTCGAGGGTGCGCAACGTGCCATGAAAGTTGCCCAATTGCGTGAGATGGACCGGCTCGAGCAGAACCTGGCGACGCTCGCGACCATCGGCTCGACCAGCCCGTACGTCGGTCTTTTCGGCACGGTCTGGGGCATCATGAATTCGTTTCACTCGCTCGGCAACGTACAGCAGGCGACTCTCGCCATGGTTGCGCCTGGCATCGCGGAGGCACTGATCGCCACCGCGATGGGCCTGTTTGCGGCGATTCCGGCGGTGATCGCCTACAACCGCTATGCCGACCAGGTGAGCCGGCTCGAGCTGCGCTACGACACCTTTATGGAAGAGTTTTCCACGATCCTGCAGCGGCATGCCGCCGCGCGGAGCGCTTGAGTCATGCCCGCACGCACACGCGGCCGCAAGCTGATGGGGGAGATCAACGTCGTTCCCTACATCGATGTCATGCTGGTGCTCCTGATCATCTTCATGATCACGGCGCCGCTCCTGACCCAAGGCATCAAGGTCGATCTGCCTGACGCGGGCGCGGAACCGCTCGATCCCGAGATGCTCAAACGACATGAGCCGCTGGTCTTAAGCGTGGACGCCCAGGGCCGCTTGTACCTGAACATCGGGCGCGACGAGGATCGCGCCGTGGACGAGGCAACCGTGCTGACACGCGCGGCTGCGGTCCTCCGCCGCGATCCGCAGACGCCGGTGCTGGTGAAGGCGGATCAAGCGGTGGCTTATGGGCGGGTGGTGACCGCGATGGTGCTGCTGCAGCGGGCCGGTGCCGAGAAAGTCGGGTTCATAACCGACCCGCTCGAAGAACCGGTGCGTCGCAGTCGCGACGCGCGTTGACTGATCATGGCGGGGTTCGTCCGCGAGCATGCGGGGCCGCTGGTGCTGTCGGCGCTGCTGCACGCCACAGTCATCGGCCTGCTCGCGGTCGGCTTCGTGAACCTGGGCTCACGACCGACTCCCAAGCCGCAGATCGCGCTTGAGGCGACAGTCGTGGACGAAGCCGCCGTCGCCAAAGAGATGCGCCGGCTGGACGAAGATGAACGGCGGCGCGAACGCGCGGCGCGCGACGAAGAGGAGCGGGCCGAGGAAGCACGACGCGAGCGTGAGGCGGAAGAGAAGCGCCTCGACCAGCTCAAGCAGCAACGGGCGCAGGAGGAAAAGGCGGAGCTCGAGCGAAGCGAGCAGCGCAAGAAGGAAGAGGCCGAGCGCGCCAAGGCTCTCGAGCTGGAGTCAAAACGCAAGAAGGAGCAGGACGCAAAGGCCGCCGCGGAAAAGAAGCGCAAGGCGGAGGACACGCGTCAGAAGCGCGAGCGCGAAGCGGAGCTGAAGCGCCGCATGGCTGAGGAGGAGCAGCGTGCTGCGGCAGTCGATGCGGGATTGCTGGCGCAGTACGTCGCGCAGATCCAGGCGCGCGTGCAGCGGGCATGGATCCGACCGCCTACGGCGCGCGCGGGTCTCAACTGCGTCGTCTACGTCACGCAGGTGCCGGGCGGTGAGGTTGTTGGAGTGCGTGTCGGTGAGTGCAATGGCGACGACTACGTGCGGCAATCGATCGAGGCCGCGGTGTACCGGGCCTCGCCGCTGCCGAAACCCGCGGATCCATCGTTGTTCGAGAGGAACCTGCGGCTTGAATTCAAACCGGATGAATGAGGATAGAGCGTGAGATCCAGTGCAAGCATTCTGGCCGGCAGCATCGCGTGCGTCGCCCTATTTTCGGCCGCGCGCGCCGAGCTCACGATCGAGATCACCGAGGGCGTCACGGATCCAATACCCATTGCGATCGTCCCGTTCGGCTGGGCGGGGATCGGCAAGGCGCCGTTCGACGTGGCCGAGCTGCTCGCGCGAGACCTGAGGAGCAGCGGGCGATTCACGCCGATGGCGCGAGCCGACATGATCGAGCTGCCCACGCGCGGCGAGGATGTCGAGCTGGACGACTGGCGGTTGTTGCGCAACGACTTTGTCGTCGTAGGGCAGCTGCAACCCGGTGCAGAGGGTCGCTACACCATCCAATTCGAGCTCATCAACGTGCTCAACGGGCAGAAGCTGCTGAACTATCAGCAGCCGGCAACGACGGCAACGTTGCGGGCGGCGAGTCACCGCGTGGCTGATCTCCTGTTCGAGAAGCTCACCGGCATTCGCGGGGCGTTCGCGACGCGCATCGCCTACGTCGCGGTCGAAGGCCAGGTCCCAAATCGCCGCTTCCAGCTGATCGTGGCGGATGCCGATGGCGAGAATCCGCGTGTCGCCGCTGAATCCACCGAGCCGCTGATGTCGCCAGCGTGGTCACCGGATGGCCAGACCCTCGCCTATGTGTCTTTCGAGAGCCGCGTCGCCTCGATCTATACACAGTACCTGCGTACCGGCGAGCGTCGCCGCGTTTCGGCGCGGGCTGGAATCAATGGCGCGCCCGCATGGTCGCCCGACGCGCAGCGCCTCGCGCTGACGCTCTCGCGCAAGGATGGCAACCTCGACATCTACGTGCTGGGTCTCGGCGAACAGGTCCTGACGCGGATCACCGACGACAATGGCATCGACACCGAGCCAGTCTGGTCCCCAGACGGCAAGAGCCTGTACTTCACGTCGGATCGCTCTGGCAACCCGCAGATCTATCGTGTCGGACTTGCGCCGGGCGACCGGCCGCAGCGGGTGACGTTTGAAGGCACCTACAATGCGCGGCCGCGGCTTTCGCCCGACGGCTCGACGCTCGCAATGGTCACGCTCGACCAGGGCGCATACCGCATCGGCGTGCTCGACTTGAACAGCGGCTCTGCGCGCGTGCTCACTGAGGGGCGGCTCGATGAGTCACCCAGTTTCGCGCCCAACGGCGCGGTGCTCATTTACGGAACCCAGGACCGAGGTCGCGGGGTCCTCGCGACGGTATCCGTCGATGGCAGCGTGCAGCAGCGCCTCGCCGCCGAGCATGGCGACATTCGCGAGCCTGTCTGGGCGCCGTTCCCCACGCCATGATGAACAGCGGCGAGCGGATGACCGATTCGCCATCGATGTGATAGAAAGCCGATGCATTTGCCCGATGAACCGGAATGGAGTGTCGCCATGCGAAAAGTCCTATTGATCGCGCTACTGGCATCCGCCTTCACGCTTACGGGGTGCCCCAAACCCGAAACGGTGAAGGAAACACCGTCGGCTCCTCCTGCGGATTCGAGCGCACAGTCACCCGTGGAGTCGACCGAGACGGGGGAGGGCGAGAGGCTTGACGCACGCGAGCAGGCGCGTCGGCGCGCGATGGCGCAGCGAGTGATCTACTTCGATTTCGACAACGCCGACATTCGGCCCGAGTATCGCGAGGTGCTCGCCAATCACGCACAGTACGCGGCGACGAATCCGAGCATGAAGGTGCGCCTCGAGGGGCATGCCGATGAGCGGGGCTCGCGGGAGTACAACATCGGTCTGGGTGAACGACGGGCGCAAGCAGTGCGCCGGGCGTTGATGCTTCAGGGCACGGGCGATGCGCAGCTCGTGACCGTCAGTTACGGCGAGGAGCGGCCGGCCGAGAGCGGCAGCGATGAGGCAGCCTGGGCCAAGAATCGTCGGGTTGAGCTCGTGTACGGGAATTGATCGATGAAGCGACGCTTGGCACTCGCCGTGTTGACGATGGCGACGGCGCTCGCCACGGGCTGCGCGACAACGCCGGAAGTGGATCCGATGGTCGTGAAGATGAACGACCTCGACAGCCGGCTCGAACGCATCGAGCGCGTGCTGGCGAACCAGAGCCTGCTCGATCTCGCCCAGCAGCTGCAATCGCTGCAGACCGACATGCGCGCGCTGCGCGGCGAGCTCGAGGAGATCCAGCACGCCTCCGGGAATGTGAAGAACCAGCAGCGGGGACTGTACGCTGATCTGGACCAGCGACTGAAGGCGCTTGAAGGGGGCCTGCCCGCGGCCGAGGGCGCCGGCGATACGGGTGCATTGCCGGTTCCGGCGGGTTCCGACCGGATGAACTACCAGGCGGCGTTCGACTTGCTCAAGGCCGGCCAGTACGAGAAGGCGACGGCGGCATTTCAGCGGTTCCTGTTGACGTTTCCGGACAGCGCGCTGGCCGACAACGCGCAGTACTGGCTGGGTGAGAGTTTCTACGTCACCCGCCGCTATGACGAGGCTTTGAAGGCATTCCGCATCGTGGTCGATCGCTACCCGGAGTCACGCAAGCTTCCCGACGCCTGGCTCAAGATCGGCTACACACAGTACGAGCTCAAGGCCTGGAAGCCCGCGCGCGACGCGCTCACGCGTGTACAGCGCGACTACCCCGATTCGAGCGCAGCCGGGGAGGCTCTCAAACGAGTCGAAAGGATGACGAGTGAGGGCCGCTAGTTAGGAGGCCCCGGGGCATCAGGCCCCGAGCTTCGGGCGTCAGGCACCAGGCCTGTTCCATGTCGACATCGTTGCCACAATCGTCGCCTGATCGCGACCGCCTGAAGATCACAGAGATCTTTCATTCGTTACAGGGCGAAGCGGACACGACCGGCATTCCGACGGTGTTCGTCAGACTCACCGGTTGCCCGTTGCGCTGCCAGTACTGCGATACTGCCTACGCTTTTTATGGCGGCAGCTGGCATACGATCGACGAAATCCTCCGCGAGGTTGCGCGTCATCAGACACGCTACGTGTGCGTGACGGGCGGTGAGCCGCTGGCGCAGCGTGAGTGCCTGGCTCTCCTGACAAGACTGTGCGACGAGGGCTACAGGGTCTCGCTCGAGACCAGCGGGGCGCTCGACGTGACGAGCGTCGACCCGCGCGTCGTGCGTGTGGTTGACATCAAGACACCGGGATCAGGCGAGTGCGCGCGCAATCGATTGGAAAACCTCGCTGATCTGCGCGCAACGGATCAGCTCAAGTTCGTCATCTGTGATCGAGCCGATTATGACTGGAGCCGAAGGTTCGTCGCCGAACACGAGCTCGCCGGTCGCTGCCCGATCCTGTTCTCGCCCAGCCATGAGCAGGTCAAGGCGGTGGAGCTTGCGGAGTGGATTCTTGCGGATCACGCGCCCGTACGGCTCCAGATCCAGTTGCACAAGTATCTGTGGGGAAATGTCCCGGGCAAGTAATCTTCTCCCTCTCCCACAATGTGGGAGAGGGTTGGGGTGAGGGTCTTCTCCCTCTCCCGCTTGCGGGAGAGGGCGGGGGTGAGGGTCCTTGATCAAACGCGCCGTAGTCCTGCTCTCAGGCGGTCTCGACTCCGCCACCGCGCTCGCCATCGCGCGCTCCGAGGGTTTCACCTGCCACGCATTGAGCGTCGATTACGGTCAACGCCACGGTGCCGAACTTGAGGCCGCACGCCGTGTAGCGCAGGCGCTCGGCGCGGTCGAGCATCGAGTGATGCGCGTCGATCTGGCGGGGATTGGCGGATCCGCGCTTACGGATCATTCGATTGCAGTTCCGGAGCGGCCGACGCCGGGAATTCCGCTCACATACGTTCCGGCGCGGAACACGATGCTGCTGTCGCTGGCGCTCGCATGGGGCGAAGTACTCGATTCGCGCGATATCTTTGTCGGCGTCAATGTGATCGACTATTCGGGCTATCCGGACTGCCGGCCCGAGTTCATCGCCGCGTTCGAGAAGCTCGCCCCGCTGGCGACCAAGGCGGGCGTCGAAGGCAAGGCGACTAAAGTGCATGCGCCGCTGATCGAGCTCGCCAAAGGCGAGATCATTCGCCGCGGCACGGCGCTCGGCATCGACTACGGGCTCACGGTTTCGTGCTACCAGGCAGATGAGCAAGGCCGCGCCTGCGGCCGCTGCGACTCCTGCCGACTAC
>Ga0209108_10001808_pt1 | contig 12395 bp, 11 predicted proteins | sample Rifsed10ft1_FD_184003 | JGI IMG/M metagenome (GOLD analysis project Ga0209108, IMG submission 184003) | Soil microbial communities from Rifle, Colorado, USA - sediment 10ft 1 (version 2) | ecosystem: Environmental > Terrestrial > Deep subsurface > Rock core/Sediment | place: Rifle, Colorado...
TTATTTTTTTATAAATTCACTATAAATTGAGGCGCTTTATTTCAATTTTTTCAATGTAAATAAATCACAATTAAATCCTATAATTAATAGATTTATCACAAGGATTTCGATGATTTTTATTTAATTTTGCAACTATTAAAGTTCTCTTTGTAAAAAAAGCCAAAGATTTCAAGATTCCTGTTGATCAATTATAAAAACATAAAAAACAATACATTATCATGAGTACAACTCAAACTAACAAAATTGAAATAATTAAAGCTCCTACTTCAAAAATTAACGAAGTAGACTTTGAAAACTTAAGCTTTGGTTCTGTTTTTACAGATCATTTATTTGAATGTGATTATACAAATGGAGAATGGCAAAAACCTGTCATCAAACCTTACGCGCCATTTTTATTGGATCCCTCTGCAAAAGTCTTTCATTATGGACAAGCTATTTTTGAAGGAATGAAAGCTTACAAAGATGATAATGATGCAATTTGGCTTTTTAGACCTGATGAAAACTACAAACGTTTCAATAATTCAGCGGTTAGAATGGCTATGCCTGAAGTTCCTGAAGATATCTTTATGGAAGGTTTAAACCAATTGCTAAAATTAGATGAAGCATGGATAAAAAAAGGAAAAGGAAACACTTTGTACATAAGACCTTTCATGATTGCAACTGGAACTGGTGTGATTGCAAATCCATCTGATGATTATAAATTTATGATCATTCTATCTCCTGCAAAATCTTATTATTCAGGTGAAGTGAAAGTATTAATTGCAGAACACTTCAGTAGAGCTGCAAATGGAGGAATTGGAGCTGCAAAAGCTGCAGGAAATTATGCTGCACAATTTTACCCAACGAGCTTGGCTAATAAAGAAGGTTTCCAACAAGTAATTTGGACTGATGATGCAACGCATACGAAACTGGAAGAAGCAGGAACAATGAATGTGTTTTTTAGAATAAATGACACTTTATTAACTGCTCCTGTAAGCGAAAGAATTCTTGATGGTGTGACTAGAAAAACCCTTATCGACTTAGCCAAAAGAGAAGGTATTGCTGTAGATATTCGTCCTGTTTTAGTATCAGAACTAGTTGAAGCTGCTAAAAACGGTACATTGAAAGAAATTTTTGGAGCTGGAACAGCGGCAGTAGTAAATCCTATAATTGGATTCTCTTATCAAGATGTTTATCATGAACTTCCAAAAATTGAAGATTCTATAGCTTTACAACTAAAAGATAAATTGACAAACATTCAGCATAAACTAGCTGAAGACACTTTTGGGTGGACTGTTAAAGTATAAATTTTATTTAAATACAAAAAAAGCGATTTTCAAACTGAAAGTCGCTTTTTTTGTATCCAATTTGAGCTAGTAAGATTTTTTATTTTAAATTTAATACAGCTATTAAATATCCTCCAATATTTTAGAAAAATTAGGCTTGAAATAATTAGGTCCTTTCATCACTTTCCCGTCTTCACGATAAATTGGATTTCCGTCTTCGCCCAACTTACTCATATTACTGCGTTGAATTTCGTCGAAAACTGCCTCAATTTTATGTTGCAAACCGTGTTCAATAATAGTTCCGCAAAGAATATACATCATATCTCCAAGAGCATCCGCAATTTCTACTAAATCATTATTCTGAACTGCTTCAAGATATTCCTCATTTTCTTCTTTCATTAAATTGTAACGAAGAGTATGTTTGCTTTCTCCCAAATCAGCTGTTGGAATTTCGCTATGTCCTATTTTAAATGCAGTATGAAATACCTTAACTGAATCAATTTGTTTTTGCATCTTTTTTATTTTTTAAATGAAAAGGCAAATTAGCAACTATTTCTAAACTATTAACTATTTTTGTTGCAAATAATTTAAACTATGTTTAGTCAAGGACAATTGATATTTGCAGGCTGTTTTTTTGTTGCTTTTGTTATTGCAATGGTATTTGCTTACCGAAAGGATCTAAAAATGCACAAAGTGTTTTATAAAGGAAATTACAAGATATTAGTCGGTTTTATAATTTTTATCGGAATCCTGTTTATGATAAAAATATTTTTTAAGCGTTAACATCTTTATTTTTTGGAACAAAAAAAATGCCCACTAGAGAAAGTGAGCATTTTTTTTTTGAAATTATAATTCTAGTTTTCCGAAGGCAAAAAACCAAAGTTTTTAGAATATTTAAGCATTTGTTCCGCAAATGTTTTTGGTTGTTTTACTTCAATCGAAATAATATTCCCTTTTTTATCCAATTTTGGAACTAATACTGGATTTACAAAACCGCTATAGGCTGCCGAAGAAAATTGTTTATTGCGTTCTAAAACTTCAACATGTAATTTCTGATCTACTTTTACTCCGTAGTTTTCCACTAATGCTTTTCCAGCGTTGAAATCACCCTCCGATTTAATTCGTTGCACTTCTCTCAATAATTGCCCAAATAAATCATGTAATTTTTCATAGTCAGTGATATTGAAATAAGTTTTTCCGTTACGAGTAATTTTCTCAATAACATTGTCTTTTTTTCCTTTTTCAAAAACCCATGAACTTACCCACTGACGGTTTCTCATGTGAGCTTCTTCAATATTTGCGCCTAATTCTAAACGAACCAACTGCGTCATTAATCCATTTCTGATGTAACGGTCATAAGACTCTATTCCTAGTTTTTTCCAGTCGTCAACTAATCCTAATTCTTGTAGTTTCGGATTGTATAAATAGTACAAACCAACTAAATCAGCTCTACCTTCCTCAAGAGTGGAAGCATAACTTTTAAGTGTTTCTTTTGGTGTTCCAACACCTGGATTTATTTGCCCTGACGCGTGTCCAACTACTTCATGTAAAGAGGTATGCAATTTATCACTTAACTCACCATATTTTTCTGCTAATGCTATTTCTTCCTCGTCATTTGCAAATTCCTTTAGCTTTCCTTTACCACCGGATTTCGCATAAGCATCAATAATATTACCCAACGAAACGGATTTAGAACCATGTTCCGCACGAATCCAATCTGCGTTTGGAAGGTTCACACCAATTGGCGTAGCAGGAGAAGAATCTCCAGATTCGCCCGCAACAATTACGGTTTTATAAGAAACACCTACCACATTTTTCTTTTTGTGTTCTGACATCAAAGGTGTATTATCTTCAAACCATTGAGCATTTTTAGAAACAACCTCCATTTTTGCCGACATGTCAAAATCTTTAATCTGAACTATTCCTTCATAAGATCCTCTATATCCTAACGGGTCATTATACACTTCAATAAAACCGTTGATATAATCAATATTTCCTTCAGTTGCATGAAGCCATGCAATATTATAATCATCCCAAGTTTTTAAACTTCCTGTTTTATAATAGCTAATAAGTAACCCTAAAGCATCACCTTGTTTCTTGTTTTCAGCTACACCCTTAGCTTTTTCTAACCAATAAATAATTTTATCGATGGCTGGACCATACATTCCTTTGCTCTTCCATACTTTTTCTACTAATTGTCCTTTTGCATTTCGAACCAATTTAGAATTCAAACCATAAGAATAAGGTTTTTTAGGATCTGGACTTGTTTTTTTAGCGTAAAAATCTTCTGCTTCTTTTAATGTAATTCCTTTTTCGTAAAAATTAATTGCAGAACCTTCTAATAAGCCTTTCGATTCCTCAAGATTAACTCTTTTTGCATCAACGTCATTAAAAATAACTGCCGTAACAGAAGGCGCTAAAGTAGTTTTGGTAGCTTTCATCAAACCGCTAAGATATGCAGCAGAAAAACCTGGCTTAATTTTGTCGCTTGAATAGTGATGGTGTATTCCATTAGAAAACCAAACTCTTTTCAGGTAAATTTCAAAGTTTTTCCAGTCTTCTGACGTTTTATTCCCTTTATAATTTACATAAATATTTTCTAAAGCTTTCCTTATCTTAAGATTGTTTTTATAATGTTGGTCCCACATTATATCGCGTCCTGACGTTCCGGCTTGCGTTAAATAATAAACTAATTTTTGTTCTTTTAGCGTTAAATTTTCCCAACCTGGAATTTGATAACGTAATACTTTGATATCAGCAAATTGCTCTACAACATAATCAAAAGGGGCTTTTTCTGTACTTTTTACCGCTGTGCTTTTTGCTATTTGTCCATTACAAATAACAGAAACTGCAAGGGTCGAAAATAATCCGGCAATTTTAATTAATTTCATTATTAATTATTTTTAAGGGTATAAATAAATTATTATGTAACAAATATACATCTTCTTTAAATAAAACGTAAAAAAGACCAATTATCTTCTATTAAATTGAAACTAAAAAATAATTGTCATCACACAAACAGATGTACTTTTTAAAATGACTAGTCAAATTATAAACAAATCTTATACCAAAGATATACGCTTATGAAACCTTCGCTAAATCTACGTCCTAGCCATAATAAAATAAGAACTTTATTATTATTTTATACTTCCTTTACTTTATTAATAAAATTTATAACTTTACAGCATATAACGCCCAATATATCATGAAGATTTTAAAATATTTATTTCTTTTACTTTTACTTAGTTTAGTAGCATTATCCATTTTTGTAACAACACAAAAGGGAGATTTCACAGTAGAAAGAAGTAAAATTATTAATTCGCCTAAATCAGCGGTTTTTAATTATGTGAATGACTATAAAAATTGGGAGGATTTCGGATCATGGACAGCGCAAGATCCAGAAATGAAAATAAATTATCCACAAAATACTATTGGCAAAGGAGCTTCTTATTCATGGGAAGGAAAAGAAGGAAATGGAAGCATGAAAACGATTTTTGTGAAAGAAAACGATAGTATCGCTCAAAAAATGAATTATGACGGAACCGCTTCAAATGTTTTTTGGAGTTTCAAGGATACAGTGGGCGGAACAAAAGTGACATGGAAAACTACAGGTAAAATGAGTTTCCTTTTCAAAATTTATACTGCTTTTAATGGTGGCGTTGATAAAGTTATAGGTGGCATGTATGAAAAGAGTCTGGCTAATTTAGACAAAACCCTTGATTATGAAATAAATACTTATGCTGTAAAAGTAGATGGTTTGGTAAAAAAACCAGAGACCTTTTATTTGCGACAAACTTTCACCAGTGAAATTTCAAAAGTTATAAAAAATTTCAGAATCGTTGCTCCGAAAATTATAACTTTCTGCGAAAAAAACAATGTTCCGGTAGCAGGGAAACCTTTTGTAATATACCACACTTACGATCTTGTGAATGGACTTGCCAAGATTTCTATTTGTGTTCCAATAAAAAGTCCTATTTATACCAGCGAAGGAAGCGATCTTCTAACCGGAAAATTAGAAGCCTACCAAGCTGTAAAAACAACATTGACCGGAGATTATTCTCATGTTAAAAAGGCAATGGATAAAACTATTGGGTACATTAATGCAAATAGGATTGTAACAGATCCTTCCCTATCCCATATTGAAGTTTACACAATTAGTAAAACGGATACAAAAAGTCCTTCTAAATGGGTAACAGAAATTTACTATCCAACAAAACCAACATTAGTGGCTAATCCAATAAATGTTATACCAAATAAAGCGCAAATTATTCCAAATAAAGCAGACGTTTTAGCTCCTAAAACTAATGTTGTTGTACCAAAAGTCCAGCCAGAAGTTGTTGTACCAAAAACTAAAACAACAGTTGCTACTCCAAAAGCTAAAACAGAAGTAGTTGTTCCAAAAACAAAAAAGACTGTTCCTACTCCTGCTAAAGAAGTGGAGATTCCTTCTGAATTTTAATTTTTTTTTAGATTTGATTAAACCTATTTGATAAATTCCATTCTAAACAGATAAAAAAACCTTGCAAGAAGAACAGGAATTCATTAAAAAGTTATTGAACCCTAAAACGCAGAATCAAGCGTTTAAAGAACTCTTGCTGGACTATCAAAGACCTTTGTACAATCATATTCGAAATATTGTTTTGAACCATGATGATGCTGATGACGTTTTGCAAAATACTTTTGCAAAAGTGTTTCAATATTTAAAAAACTTCAAGGGTGAAAGCAAACTTTTTTCGTGGATGTATCGCATTGCAACTAACGAAGCGCTAACTTTTTTAAATCAGAAAGCAAAAATTAACGGAATTTCATCAGAAGAATTACAAAACAAAACCATTGATAATTTACAAGCCGATGTGTTTTTTGACGGAAACGAAATTCAACTAAAATTACAAAAGGCCATTGCCATTTTACCCGAAAAACAACAATTAGTTTTCAAAATGAAATATTTTGAAGAATTAAAATATGAAGAAATATCAGAAATTCTGGGAACTTCTGTTGGTGCGTTGAAAGCCTCCTATCATCATGCAGTAAAAAAAATTGAAGCCTTTGTAACGGCAAATTAAACCTTTTATATTTAATTAAGTCTAAAGAGTATTATGAAAGCATTTAAATTAGAAAACGAACCTAAAATTGAGTCAGGATTTAAAACTCCAGACCATTATTTTGATCATCTTTCGGCTAAAATTTTAGAACAATTGCCCAAAAATGAACCAAAAGTGATTTCGATCTTTCAAAAAAGAAGAATGGTAATCATGATGGTTGCAGCTCTTTTAATACTCGCATTGATGATTCCAATTTATACCAGCATTTCTACAAATTCAAAAGAATTAGACGAAACCACTTTGGAAAATTATCTGGCTTATCAATCTAATCTCAATCAATATGATTTAATTAGTGAATTAGAGACGGAGGACATCACTAAAATGCAACCCGTTTCTACGCCCGAAGATAAAGTAATTGAAGATATATTAACCACAAACTCTGATGTAGAACAGCTACTTTTTGAATAAAAATTAAAAACTTGAAAAATATAACAATGAAACTTAAAAAATTATTTCCAATCCTACTATTGTTAATCTCCTTCAGCTTTTATGGCCAAGGTGAAAAAATGAGAGAAAAGAAAGAGCAAATTAAAGCTTTGAAAGTGGCTTTTTTGACAACTGAATTAAAATTAACGTCCAATGAAGCGGAAAAATTTTGGCCAGTCTACAATACTTTTGATGACAAACAATTTGAATTAAAACATCAAAAAATGAAATCATTCAGGAGTAAAATGAATGATGAGACTTTAGATAAAATGTCCGAAAAAGAAGCCATTGCATTCTTAAATCAGATGGAAAGCACAGAAGAAGAGATATTCGTTTTGCGAAAAAATTTCATAGCGACATTAAAAGGAATTATTCCGGCTACAAAAATCATTAAACTTCGAAAATCAGAAGAAAATTTCAACAGAAAACTTTTGCAGCAATACAGAGATAGAGCGCATAGAAAAGAGTAAGTTACTTCTTTATTTTTTAAAAAAAACCTAACCGAAAGATTTCCTTTTGTTTAGTTTTTTTTTTAATTCTTAAAATTAATGCGGATCATTTTATTTTTTCCTGCAGCAATTGCGGTATGATTATCTATAAATCGTATCGTATAAAGACTGGAATCTGTAGCTAATTGCTTCCAGGTATTTCCGCTATCTGAGGAATAATACAAGCCAGATGCACCAACAGTAACTAATGCTTTTCCATTACTATTGGGAACATATTGTACACAGGATGCATAACCAAAACCTTGATTTTCGGCTCGCAATTCCCAAGTTTTTCCTCCATCCTTTGTTGAAGCTTTATTTCCAAAATTTTGGTTAAGCAATTCATAATTACCTCCAGCTATAAAACCATTTTTGGAATCATAAAAATCAGCTGTAAAAATACCGGTCATTTCTTTACCTTGTATTATTGGAGTGTCAAAGACTTCCCACGAATTGCCTTTATCCGGTGAATAAAAAACCCTTGCTTTTTTGCCTCCGGAAACAATCCAAGTTTTATTTTCTTTAATTATTATGTTAGTGTTACTTGCCGCAAATGCTGCTTCACCTTCACTAAGTTTCGGTAACTTATCACACTGAATTTTATTCCACGAATTACCACCATCGCGTGTCGTTATAATATTAAAACAATTACTGATTGGATCTCCTATTGCAATTCCTTCAGAATCATTCCAAAATTGCAAACTGTCGTAAAATACTTTCTCGTGACTTTCTTGATAAACTAGTTTAGTTTCAGAGCCGTCTTTCGGAATTTTAAAAAGCAAAGCCGGATTGGAAACATTTAAAATAAAAATATCTTTTGTTGTTTGAGCAATACTTCTAAGCTCTGCTTTCGATTTATCAGCACCAATAGTGCTTTCAGTCTTTTTATTTTGTTCCAAATCAAAAAAACCAAATCTTGAGTTATCAGCTGCATACCAAACCTTATTTCCATCAATAACAATTGCCCGAATACTTATTTTATCTTGAAAAAGTGTATCAATTTGAACGGATTGATAATTAGCACTTACTGACTGTTTATTAGTATAATCAACTGTTTTACACGATCCTAAAAAAGAACAAATCAATGTTATTAAAAAAAAATCTTTCATTTTATTACAATTATTTAGGCTAATTTACGATATATAATGGTAATACAATAGTGTCTTAAAATTAATTGGCACAGTAATTGAATATTGAAAATTAAGAAATTTAATTCCAATTAATTATGAAAACGAAACTACTACTATTGAGTCTATTGACTTCTGTTTTCGCAACCCAAATACAAGCGCAAGGCAGAACATCAGTAAACGCAATGAATTCAGAAATTAGCGATAACTTAGATCTGAGAGCTATTGCATCAATTTTTGGTGATTCCCGAGATCTTCAAGATTTTGAAAGACGATTGAATGATCCTAAACTTCAAATATCAAATTTAGATTTGAATAATGATGATGAAGTTGATTATTTACGGGTTATTGAATCCGTTGAAAATAGAACTCACGTTATTATCATACAATCCGTTATTGATCAAGATTTGTATCAGGATGTAGCAACTATTGATGTTGAAAAAGACAGATACAACAATGTTCATGTGCAAATTATTGGGGATGAATACTTGTATGGAGAAAATTACATTTATGAGCCGGTTTATCATACTAGGCCATTCTTTTATGCTTCTTTTTGGTCTTTTAACTATCGTCCATACTATTCTACCTGGAATTGGAATTACTACCCAAGCTATTATTATGCATGGAATCCATACCCAGTTTACAGATACAGAAGCAACATTAATATTTGTTTAAATATAAATAACGATTATAATTATGTTAGCTCAAGAAGAAGTAATATAGCAATCAATCTATATAGCTCCCGACGATCTAATGGATACGAAAGACAATATCCAAATTACGCATTTTCAAGAAGAAATGCCCAAGTAACAAATCGTTATGAATTAGATCAAAGAAGAGGTAACAGAGATTTAGGTTCTCGAAATGAAAGTGTAAATTCCAGAAATAGAACAAACTCTTCTAGAGAAGCTGCTCCGCAAAGAGGACAACAAAGAGATTATTCTCAAAACAGAACGAATCCTTCTAGAGAAGCTGCTCCGCAAAGAGGACAACAAAGGGATTATTCTCAAAATAGAACGAATCCTTCTAGAGAAGCTGCTCCGCAAAGAGGACAACAAAGGGATTATTCTCAAAACAGAACGAATCCTTCTGGGGAAGCTGCTCCGCAAAGAGGACAACAAAGAGACTATTCTCAAAACAGAACAAATCCTTCTAGAGAAGCTGCTCCGCAAAGAGGACAACAAAGAGATTATTCTCAAAATAGAACGAATCCTTCTGGTGAAGCTGCTCCGCAAAGAGGACAACAAAGGGATTATTCTCAAAACAGAACGAATCCTTCTGCTGAAGCTGCTCCGCAAAGAGGACAACAAAGAGATTATTCTCAAAACAGAACGAATCCTTCTGGGGAAGCTGCTCCGCAAAGAGGACAACAAAGAGATTATTCTCAAAACAGAAATAATAATTCTGGCCAAGCTGCTCCGCAAAGACAAGCGCCACAAAGAGACTATTCTCAAAACAAAAATAATAATTCTAGAGAAGCCGCTCCACAAAGAACAGAATCACAAAGAGGAAATTCTGAAAACAGGAACAGTAATAGAAGATCATAAAGGAATAAATTTAGATTATAAAAACACGGTTCAAACGGCCGTGTTTTTTTTTGTGCCTTTTTTCAAATAAAACGCTCTATTTTATTTTAAAAGAGTAAATTTGACGAGTTTTTTAAAAAATATACATGAGCGCATCGCACAAAGACTTGCACAGTAAATTGACATTAGGCGGGTTATTAATCTCTTTAGGAATAATTTACGGTGACATTGGAACCTCACCCTTATATGTAATGAAAGCCATATTAGGCAGCCATATAATAAATGCAGATGTTGTTTTAGGAGGCGTATCAGCTGTATTTTGGACACTTACATTACAAACCACTATCAAATATGTGATCATTACTTTAAGTGCTGATAATCATGGAGAAGGAGGTATTTTTGCTTTATATGCTTTAGTAAAAAAAACAAAAATTCAATGGCTCATTGTCCCCGCAATTATAGGAGGAAGTGCTTTACTGGCTGATGGAATAATTACACCCCCCATTTCCGTATCGTCTGCTGTAGAAGGAATCAGAACCTTTTATCCACAAATAAATACGATTCCAATCGTGATTGGAATTTTATTTGTACTCTTTACAATTCAGCAATTTGGAACCAAACTAGTTGGTAAATTTTTTGCGCCTATGATGATGATTTGGTTTGGAATGCTCGCTATTCTTGGTGTAATACAAATCACGCAGCATACTGAAGTTTTTAAAGCGTTGAATCCATACTATGCTTATCATTTATTGTCTATTCATCCTGAAGGTTTTTTCGTTTTAGGTTTCGTATTTCTATGTACCACTGGTGCAGAAGCTTTATACTCTGACATGGGGCATTGTGGTCGAAAAAATATTAGAATCAGTTGGATTTTTGTAAAAACAGCATTAGTTCTAAATTATTTTGGTCAAGCTGCTTATTTAATTCATCATGAAGGGCAGTCGTTACAAACTTTAGGCGGGGAGAATGGAAATCCATTCTATCTTATTATGCCAGATTGGTTTCAACCGATAGGGATTGTTATAGCAACACTGGCTGCCGTAATTGCTTCACAAGCCTTAATTAGTGGATCATTTACTTTGATAAATGAGGCCATGCGTTTGAATTTCTGGCCAAAAGTAAAAATTAAATATCCTACTGAATTAAAAGGACAGCTTTACATTCCTTCTATAAACTGGTTGTTATTCTTTGGTTGTGTTGGTATCGTATTACATTTTGAAGAATCCAGCAATATGGAACATGCGTATGGTCTAGCTATTATTTTATGCATGATAATGACCACAATTTTACTTAATTATTATTTAATAATGAAAAGAGTAAAATTGTATTTTATTGTACCCTTAATTACAATTTATCTAGTCATCGAATTCAGTTTCCTCTATGCCAATATCACAAAATTTGCAGAAGGTGGATATGTAACCTTATTTATTGCGATAATGCTAATATCTATAATGACTATTTGGTATTTAGCTAAAAAAATTAATAAGAGTTACACTAAAATTGTCAAAATTGAAGATTATAAAAAGGTACTTGTTGAATTAAGTGCTGATTTATCTATCCCAAAATACGCAACGCATCTAGTTTATATGACTAATGCGGGAAGAGTTGATGAGATAGAAGAAAAAGTGATGTATTCAATTTTACAAAAAAGACCAAAAAGAGCTGATATTTATTGGTTTGTCCATGTGAATATATTAACTGAACCTTATAAAACAGAATATAAAGTAACTGAAATCGTCAAAGATGATTTGTATCGAGTAGACTTTAATCTTGGTTTTAGAGAACCAACAAAAATCAACCTGATGTTTAGAGAAGTAATCAGGGATATGGTGAAAAAAGGAGAAGTAGATATTACAAGCAGATACGAATCTTTGAATAAAAACAACATCATAGGTGATTTCAAATTTGTATTATCTGAAAAGTTCCTTTCAAATGATAGTGACTTAAGATGGCATGAAAAAATAATCATGAACTCTTATTTCTTCATTAAAAAACTAAGTTTATCCGAAGAAAGAGCATTTGGCTTGGACAGTAGCTCTGTAAAAGTAGAGAAATTCCCAATGGTACTTCATGCACCTCAAAATATAGGTTTAACGAGAGTTAAATAAGTATTTTTAAAATAAAATTCATAAAAAACACTGTTTTGAAAACAGTGTTTTTTTATGTCAAAAAATTTAAAAACAACATTCATTATTAAAAATATAACATTCAATCAATTAATAGTACCTTTGCACCTCAATTATTTAAAATGAGATTACACAGAAATTTAGTTTATACTACCATCGATGCCTTGAACGCTATTTTTAATGAAGGCGAATATGCTGATAAAGTGGTAGCACGATCCTTAAAAAAAGACAAACGTTGGGGAAGCTCTGACAGAAAATTTGTTGCCGAAACCATCTACGAAATCGTACGTTGGAAAAGATTAAACGCAGAAATCGCCGAAGTAAAAGAGCCGTTT
>Ga0209108_10001810_pt1 | contig 12390 bp, 11 predicted proteins | sample Rifsed10ft1_FD_184003 | JGI IMG/M metagenome (GOLD analysis project Ga0209108, IMG submission 184003) | Soil microbial communities from Rifle, Colorado, USA - sediment 10ft 1 (version 2) | ecosystem: Environmental > Terrestrial > Deep subsurface > Rock core/Sediment | place: Rifle, Colorado...
CGTGGCCGCGCCCGGCTTCGATTTCGGCAAGGGCGGCGAGGATGGGCCACAGCACGCGGCGTGAGCCGAGGGATTCGGCTTCGGCGCGCGCTTCCATCCAAGCCGCGCGGGCTGCCTCGACACGCCCCTGGGCGAGGAGGGCTTTACCCTTGAAATGCAGCGCCTCGGCGAGGAAGGAACGCATGCCCACTTTGCGGAGCCGGGCTACCAACGCCTCTATCACGGCGACGGCGTGCCCGAATGCTTGCTTCGCCAAAGCCAGTTCAGCGTCGGCCAGCGGCAGCTCGACGGGGCCGTGGGTCGTAAAGTCTTCCGGATTGAGGGTCGCGTAACCGGCTTTGATGGCTGCCTCGGCTTCGGCGAGGTCTCCATTCATCAGATGCAGGCGGGCGAGACAGGCCAGCGCCCACGCCCGAAAACCGGGCAACTGCTGTTCCGCTTGGGCACAGGCCAGGCGAGCCAGTTCGACTCCACGGTGGATCGCCCCCAGGGTTCCATAAATCCAGGCCAGATCGGCGCGGGTGCCGACCTGCGTCATCATGAAGCCGGCCCGCTCGCCCAGCCGAATGCATTCTTCCATCGTCTCGATGGCTCTGGCCATTTCGCCCCGCTCCAGATAGATGTAGCCCACAAACATTCGGCAGAACGATTGGCCCCACAGATTCCCAATTGCCTGGCTGATCTGGCGGGCTTCCTCAGACAAGAGGAGGGCACGCTCATAGTCGCCGACCGCGAACAGGATCCGGGCGGAACGCCCAAGATTGTCGGCCAGCATCGGCTGGTTGCCAAGTTCGCGCCAAAGGCCGCGAGCTTCGTCCACTACTGCCCACGCGCGTTCAAACTGGCCTGTACCAATGTAGACGCGGACGATGTCGTTCAGGGTATAGGCCAGTTGCTCACGCAAGCCAAGGTCCCGCGCCAGGGCCAGCGCCCGTTCGCCGTACCCGGCCGCCGCGCGCAGTTGACCAGTGAACGAGTTGAGCAGCATCAAGTTCCAAAGAATCTTGGCCTCGGCTGTGCGGTCGCCCAATTCGCGGGCGAGGGCGAGGGCTTGTTCTGACAACGCCTGCCCCCGCGCCGGGTCGTGGACGGCGGTGGGGGTGGAGCGCAGCGTGGCGCGCGCCATGAGGGCCGCGAGTTCCAGCGCGCGGTCGCCGCGGGCGCGGGCCAACACTTCCATGTCTTCGTAGTTGCGCCACGCCTCCGGGTACTGGCTGGTCAATTCCAGCGTGTGTCCCCGGCTGAGATAGAGATGAATGAGTTGTTCGGACGTGACGGATATCGGCGCGTCACCCCGCGTCGCCAGCTCCAGCGCACGCGCGTATTGCATCTCGGCCTCGGCATTGGCGTAGACGCGCGCCGCCGCGTCCCCGGCCAGCGCGAAATATCTCAGCGCGCGCTCACCGTCCCCGGCCTGGTAAAAGTGTTGGGCGAGCACGGGCGCGAGTTCGCGCGAGGCGAGCTGGTCGGGATACAGCCGCTCCAACGCCTCGCCCACGACGAGGTGCAGCTGCTTGCGGTCGGCTCTGACCAGCGAGGCATAGGCGGCGTCCTGCACCAGCGCATGCCGGAAGAGATATTCCAGCTCCGGCTGTGTCGCGGCGAGGCGGATGAGGCCGTGTGACTCAAGTTGCGTCAGGTGTTGAGTGAGTGTCGGCATGAAAGGGCTGATCTGCTTGACTGGCTTTGCGCTCCAGTCACAGCGCGGCGAGGCCGACGACAATGTAGACCGCGCCCGCAACGGCGACATTATAGGATAAACCGCCTCCCAATTGCTAATACTTTGCCAATGCTTTGCGCGTACAATGGTCACATGCTCCGCATACTGATTGCGTCCCCGTACCCGGCCATGCGCGCCGGGTTGCATGCTTTGTTGGAGGAGGCAAACGCAGGCGCGAGCCGGACCGCGTTGACGGTGGTGGGCGAAGCGGACTCGGTGGAAGCGTGCCTCGAATGGACGCGCGCCGCCCAGCCGCAAGTCGTCCTCTTTGACCTTGCCCTCGACCCCGACGACGAATTGAGCGGCTTGTGGCGGCTGCGGACGCAGGCGCCCTCGGCGGCGGTGCTGGCGCTCTCCGAGTCAAATGGCGATGCGCGGATGCTGGCCGCCTTGCAGGCCGGGGCGCGCGGCTGCCTCCCCAAAACGGTCACAGGCGCGGAACTGCTGGAGGCCGCGCAGGGCGTGGTCGAAGGGGAAACGATTCTGCCCCCGGCGGCGACCGCGGCACTGCTCGAGCAATTGCGCGGCGAGGGGCCGGCCGAGACGCTTTCGCCCCGTGAGGGGGAAGTGCTCCGGCACGTGGCCGCCGGGCTGACGAATAAGGCCATCGCGCTCAAGCTGGGCATCAGCGAGCACACGGTGAAGTTCCACCTCGGCTCGGCGATGAGCAAGCTCGGCGCGGCCTCGCGGGCGGAGGCGGTGGCAGTGGCGATCCGGAGAGGGTTGATTTCGGTGTGACAAGTGGAAAGTGGAAGGTCACGTTCCACTTTCCACCTTCCACTTGCTACCTCCCCAATCGTCTAGCCACGCCGGAGCCGGATGGGGGAGGCCGGAAGGGGCTGGCTGTGCTAATCTGGGACCGTCAGAGAGAAACAGAGAAAAGAGAGAGAAAGAGAGAGACAGGGCATGAACGAACTTCAGAAATTCTCCGATGGTCTGGCGGCGGCGGTGGAGAAGGCCGCGCAATCTACGGTGACCGTGGACGCGCGCGGGCGCATCCCCGCTACCGGCATCGTATGGAGCGCGGACGGCGAAATCCTCACCGCCGACCACGTGATCCAACGCGACGAGAGCATCAACGTGACCCTGCCGGACGGGACGACGCACGCGGCCAAAGTGCTGGGCCGCGATTCCGGCAGCGATCTCGCGCTGTTGAAAATCGAAGGCGCCAAAGGCCTGGCCGTGCCCGAGTGGGCGGAGGCCGTGAAGGTCGGGAACCTGATCTTCGCGGTGGGCCGCCCGGAGGACTTGCAGGCGACGCTGGGGAGCGTGGTCGCGCTCGGCGGGCCGGTGCGCGGGCGGTTCCGCTATCTGGAGGCCTACATTCAGGCCGACGTGACGATGTATCCCGGTTTCTCCGGCGGCCCGCTGGTGGACGCGAGCGGGCGCGTGGCCGGCCTCAACAGCAGCGCGCTCGCGCGCGGGGCGAGCATTGCCGTGCCGGTGGCCGTGGCGCGCACCCTTACCGACGCGCTCCGCCGGGACGGACACATCAAGCGCGGCTTTCTAGGGGTGAGCACTCAGCCGGTGCGTCTCGCCGAGAACATTGCGGCTCAGTTGAGCCAGCAGAGCGGGCTGATGATCATCGGCGCAGAAAAGGACAGCCCGGCGGAGAAAGCGGGGTTGATGCAGGGCGACGTGCTGGTGAGACTGGGCGGCCAGACGGTGACGGACATTGAGGCGCTGCAAACCGCGCTCGGACCGGGCACGGTGGGCAAGACGGTGACGGTGAAAGTGGTGCGGGGCGGGGAGTTGAAGGATATTCCGGTGACGGTGGGTGAGCGCGCGTAGAAGCGGGTTGCTTATTTGGGGCCGCACACGGAAAAGGGCGAGCGCAGGCTCGCCTTTTTCGTTTCCCTCACCCACCCCCAACCCCTCCCTCTCCCGATGGAACCTCGGGAGAGGGAGGGGCAAAGGGGGAGAGTGAGGAAAAGCAACCCGCCGGGCGCACGCCCGGCGGGTCAATCTCGGAGAGAGGAAGAAGGGCTAGGGGGTTGGGTTCGCCTTCGCCGACAGGAACTTCATCATGGTCGTGCCGCACACCGGGCACTTGCCCTTGGCGGCGGGCTTTCCGTTCTTGGTGGTGACCATTTGGATTTCGGTCATGGACCGGGTCGCCTTGCACTTCACGCAGTAACCCTCTACGTTGGCCGGGGCCTGGGTGGAGGTATCGGGCATTGCCATTTGAGTCATCTCCTTTAGCGCGGAACAGTTCGATCATCGGGGGCGGGGCGCTGCGCTCAACGCCCCGAACACGGCAGGATGCTACCATAGGCTGGAGTCGCGTGCAAGGCGACAATAAACATATGTTCTATGAAAGTACTATTTCTTGACTTGCCATAGGCGAATGTGCTATATCAGGCCTCTACACCCGAAGACCCGCACGGCTTCCAAAGCCCCGCCGGTCTGGGTACCTGGAGGCGGTTCGGCATCCGGCCTATGCTTAGAGAAAGAGTTTCGGAAGATATCTACATTTTCACCAGCGAGATTTACGCGCAAGTGACGGCCGGGGCGGTTATGTCCCCGGATGGGGCCGTGCTGATTGACACCCTGGCCTTCCCGGCGGAGACGCTGGAAATCAAGGAATTTCTGGAAAGCCGCCTGGGGGCGCAGGTGCGCTACATCATCAACACGCACTACCACGCCGACCACACGAACGGCAACTGTTTCTTTCCGCGCGCGGAGGTGGTTGGGCATGCGCTGTGCCGGGAGAAGATGGACACGGTTGGCCGCCGGGGGTTGGCGCGCGCCAGGGAGCAGTCGCCGGAGCTGGCTGCGGTGGAGATTGTGCTCCCGGAGACTCTGCTGACCAAAGGGCAGATCGTCTTCCATATGGGCCGGAAGACGCTCCAGCTCTTCCACGCTCCCGGCCACTCCCCGGACTCGCTCTCCGTGCTGTTAAAGGAGGACCGCATCCTGTTCGCCGGGGATATGATGATGCCCCTGCCGTATATCGTGGACGGCGACCTCGAAGACATGATCCACTCCCTGCAGGCGATCCCGGCCATGGGGCTGGAGAACGTGGTGCAGGGCCACGGCGAGGTGGTGCTGCGCGGCGAGATTGACGAGGCCGTGCGCTCCAACGTGCGTTACCTCGAGGCGGCGCGCAAGAAAGTGGAGCACGTCGTCAAAAAGAAGAGGCCGCGCGACGCGGTGCGCGAGATCAACATTGAAAGCTGCGGCAAGAGCCGCATCCCGCTCAACGGCCTCGTGGCGCAGCTGCACACGGCCAACCTGCTGGCGCTGTACGACAGGCTGGCCGATAGCCGATAGCCGGTGGCGGATGGCGTATCGCAGATCAAGTTCATCTGCCATCAGCCAACATGACACCCCAACAAATCCTCGAAGCCATCGCCGCGCTCTCCGAATCGGAGCGCCATGACCTGCTCTCCCGCCTGCGCGAGTTATACGGGACTCCGACCGCGCCCCCGGCCCGGCAGCTCGGGCTGACGCTCTCCGACGACTGGGACGGCCCGGCAGACGTGATCCTCGTGTTCGACGGCGGAAGCCAGGGGAATCCCGGCGCGGGCTACGGGAGCTATGCCGTCTTCGAGGGGACGCACCCCGGCCAGGTGACCCGGCTGTCTTTCCCAGACCCGATGACCAACAACGAAGCGGAATATCACACCCTGCTCGCCGCGCTGGACGACTTGCTGAAGCGCCTGGGCGAGAAAGCCGAGGAGGCCGCACTGGAAGTGCGCGGCGACAGTCAGCTCGTCATTGAACAGGTGCCGGGCCGGTGGAAGGCCAAAGACGAGCGCATGCGCGGCTTCCGAGATGAAGCCCGCCGCCGCCTGAATCGATTCAAACGCCATCGGTTGGTGCAGCAGCCCCGCGAGGACTCGGTGCGGGTGCTGGGGCACTGAGATCGTTGTGCTCAGTTCCCGCTGCAGTTGCACTGCGACGATCTGGGGCGGCAGGGCAACTGCCCCCCAGCCAAGGAGCCTATGGCCGCCCCCGAGCGCTTTGCCAACTATCTCATCGTCTTCACCCGCCGCCGGTACGCCATCTTCGATTCTCAGGGGGGTCGGGTGGCTGCCCCGGCGATGCTGACCGACGCGTGGGCCGACGACGAAATTGAATATCGAACATTGCTGGCGGCCTTGCGCGCACTCTGGCAGCGCCTGGGGCCGCAAGTGGATCGGACGGTGCTCGTCGTGCGCGGCGACAGCCGCATGGTCATCGAGCAATTGACGGGGAACCGGAAAGCCGACGACGATCACCTCCGCCGCCTGCGCGACGAAGCCCGGCAGTTGCTCGGCGACTTCAAGCGCTACCGGCTGGTGTGGCAATCTCCAGAGGACACACAGGCCGTCCTCGGAGAAATCTCCAATCTCTAATCTCAAACCCCCAATGACCGATGCCTGATGCTTAGGAGCATCCTATGGCCCCTGCCTTCAATCCCGACTGGCTTTCCCTCGTCCACTCCGGCCTCCAGCCCAAAGCCGCCGCTCCGAAGAAAGTCATCATCGTGGGCGCGGGGATAGCGGGCCTCGTGGCGGGCTACGAACTCCAGCGCGCCGGGCACGAACCGCTGATCCTCGAAGCGCAACAGCGGGTGGGGGGCCGTGTCTACACCCTGCGCGAACCGTTCACCGACGGGCTGTACGCCGAAGTCGGGGCCATGCGCATCCCGCGTGCGCACGCGCTGACCATGGCCTACATCGAGAAGTTCAAGCTGCGCGTCTCGCCGTTCACCATGGACAACCCCAACGCCTACTATCACATCGGGGGTCGCCGCATACGCGTGGCCGAGGCTAACGCCGACCCGAGCTTGCTGGGCTTCGAGGTGGCCGGGCACGAGCGCGGGCAGACCGCCGGGCGGTTGTGGGAGAAAGCCCTGCGTCCGCTGCTCGACAAACTGCAAGCGCAGGGCGAGGCCGCCTGGCCGGAGATCGTCGCCCAGTACGACCAATACTCCACGCGCGAGTTTCTGGAGGCCAACGGTTGGTCAGAGGGCGCGATCGAGATGTTCGGTCTGCTGATGAATCAGGAGGCCGTGATGAACTCGTCGTTCCTCGAATTGTTCCGCGAAGACGCGGGACAGTATTACACCAACATGGTCGAGATCGAGGGGGGCAACGACCATTTGCCGCGCGCCTTCCTCCCCGAACTGCGGAGCCGCGTCCGGTTCGGCGCGAAGATGATCGCGATTGATCAGTCGCCCGACTCGGTGACGATCCACTATCACACCGCGGCGGGCCGGAGGCAGGCCACGGGCGATTACGCCATCCTCACCGTGCCCTTCCCCGTCCTGCGCCACGTCGAAACCGTCAAGCCCTTCTCACGCGCCAAGCAGCGCGCGATCCGCCAACTGCATTACGATGCCTCGGCCAAGATTCTGTTTCAGTGCCGCCGCCGGTTCTGGGAGGACGACGACGGCATCTTCGGCGGCGGGACGATCACCGAACTGCCCGTCCGCAACGTCTATTACCCGGATCACGGGCGCGAGACGGGGCGCGGAGTGATCCTCGCCAGTTACACCTGGTCGGAGGACGCGCAGCGCTGGGGGTCGCTCTCGCCCGCGGATCGGATCGCGCAGGCGCTGGAGAACGTCGCGCTGATCCATCCGCAGGTCACGGAAGAGTTCGAAGTCGGCGCCTCGCAAATGTGGCACGACGACGAGTTTGCGGGCGGCGCGTTCGCGCTGTTCGACCCCGGCCAGCAGACCCTGCTGTATCCGCACATCATCGCGCCGGAAGGCCGCATTCACTTCGCAGGCGAGCACGCCTCGCTGGGCCACGCCTGGATTCAAGGCGCACTCGAGTCCGGGTTGCGCGCGTCGCAGGAGATCCACACATCCCCGTAACGTTGGCCGGAGATGGCGCGGCGCTATATGACCGCACTAAACTTGAGAGCGTGCCATGACCAGTCTCCGATCCCCAATCTTCGAAGACCCCCGAGGCGAAGCGCAGGGAGCCAATTACCCTCCCGCCCCCTGGCGCTTGTTGTTATCGTCTCTCACCGACGGCCCGACCAACATGTCGGTGGACGAAGCCATCTTGCTCACCGTAGCCGCCGGGCAAGCGCCGCCCACGCTGCGCTTCTTCGCATGGACGCCGCCGTGTCTCTCGCTTGGCTATGCCCAGCCCGTGGCGGACGTTGACCTCGACCGGCTGCGGGCACGGGGCTGGGATTTGGTGCGCCGCCCGACCGGGGGCCGCGCCATTCTCCACACGGACGAGCTGACCTATTCCGTCATCGCGCCAGTGACCGAGCCGCGCGTGGCGGGCGGCGTGGTTGAAAGTTATCGCCAGTTGAGTGCCGGGCTGATGCGCGGGCTGCAGATTCTGGGCCTGCGGGTCCGCGCTGACAAAGAATACGGGGGAAATCCCGCGCCAGCGTCCCAATTACCCATGCCCAATAACCCCGTATGTTTTGAAGTCCCTTCCAACTACGAGATTACGGCGGGAGACAAGAAGCTGTTGGGCAGCGCCCAAGTGCGGAAACGCGGCGTGGTGCTGCAACATGGCACGCTCCCGCTCACGGGCGACCTGGCGCGCATCTGCGAGGGGTTGCGGTGCGACTCGGATGAAGAGCGGCCGCGGGTGGCTGCGCGCGTCCATCAGCGGGCGACGACGGTGCTGGAGGTGCTGGGGCGCGAGGTAAGCTGGGGGGAAGCGGCGGCAGCGATGGCGCGGGGCTTCGCAGAGATGCTGAAGCTCACGCTGGGGGAAAGCCCTCTGACGGCGCGAGAGTCAGAGTTGGCCGCGAAACTGAGGGCGGAGAAGTATACGACGGAGGCGTGGAATCACAGAGTGTAGGGCGCGCCGCGGGCAACCTGCCCCGCTGCTCACGGAACGGGTGTGCCCTGCAAGATGATCACCTCTGTGAACCTCAACGACCGCAGGAAGCGCTCGAGGAACGCCCCCGCGTTCGTCTGCGCCAGATTCAAGATACCATCCTCCAGCGCCGCCTTCTTGATCTCGTCTTCCGCCACCTGCCGGGCCAGCGTCTCCAGGGTGGGTTCCCCCTTCGTCAGCAAGCCGGTCTGCCGGTCGTAGACGTACGATTTCTCGTTGTCGAGCGCGGCCACGAACACGTCAGCGGCAGGCAGGATGATCGTCACTTTCCCATCCGGCGTGATGATCACGTCACTCGCCTGAAGGCGGCTCAAATCCACGCCCGCAATCACCTCCCCGTGCGCCACAAACAGCAGGCGGTCGCCGAACAGCGGGGCCAGCGCCCCCTGCCCGGTCTCGGCGGTGATCACCTTCTCCACCGTGTACTGCGCGGTTTCGAGGCGCGCCAGAGAGCGAACTTGCAGGATGACCGTCACCGCGTCGGGGTAGACCGTGGGCGTGGGATGGAAAAACTCTTGAACTTGCGTGGCGACCCCGCGCGAAACGTCCGTCGGCCCACGCGTGGCGTCCCGAACGGTAGCATAAACGCCCCATCCCGTGAGGGCCGCAATCAGGAGCAATCCAAAAATCAGCAGAGCTTGCAGTGGCTTCGACATACCCTGATTATAACGGACATGCCGAAAATGCAGATGGCCCGAAAGTCTGCTTGTCAGTTTTGAGCGCGCCCGTTACCATGCTGGGAAGCGGCCACTCTGGCAGGCCTGTCGTCTGCGGCACAGCGCCGGGGCATCCCTATGCTACAATCGCCCGTCATGGTTATTGGTGTCTGCTGCCTGCGTCTCCATCTCCCGGCCTGCGGCTCGCTTAAAACCAAACGCAGCCTCCTCAAGCCGCTGCTGGCGCGGTTGCATCGCGAATTCAACGTGGCGGCAGCGGAAACCGGCCTGCAAGACGTATGGCAGTCCGCCGAGGTCGCGGTGGTGACCGTGGCGAATAACCCGGCCCGGGTCCAGTCGCAACTGGAGACGATTGTGGCCTGGGTGGAACATAACCGGCCGGAAGTCGAAGTGGTGGACTCGCAGATTGAGTTGCGGTGAATTTTCTGATGCAGGTTTTATCTCCGATTGAGCCGAGAAGGAGCTCTCCCTGGTTAGAGGCGCGCACGAATCTTGCATGCCACACCTAACAGGTCTCGCGACGCGCCCCCGCCCTTTCCGCTTCGCTTCAAGGGTGCTTCGCGAAAGCGAAGCGGGGTAGAAACCCGTCAGGTCTTGAAGCGACTGGCGAGAGACGCAACTCCGGTATATAGTATGCTCAGCATGATGACTCTCGCTCACCCCTATGCTGGACTGGATGCCTGATCAGTTGTGGGGGGCCTCGACGTGAAACGACCTCTGCGTGCGGCCTTTGCCTGTGGCCTCGTCGCCGTCATCGCCATCGCCTGCAGCAAACGCCCCGCCTCGGCCACGCTGATCCCCACTCCCGGCGCTCGATCGGCCGCGGTGTACGCCGTCGTCAACCGCGTGGAGGCGCGCGCCTCCGCCGCCGCGAAGCTGGCTCCTGTGGCAAATGGATACGTGCTGGGGGTCGGCAGTCAGCTCCAGACTGGCGAGACCGCCTCCGCCCGCCTCGACTTTGCCGATGAAAGCTTCGTTCGCCTGACCGAGAAATCGTCCCTCACTTTGCAGGCCGTCAACACTGGCGCCCGCCCGCTCAAACGTCTGCAATTGGAGATCGGCACTCTCTGGGTGAGCCTGGCGAGCGGAACCCTGGAAGTGGAAACGCCCGTCGGCAGCGTCTCCGTGCGCGGCTCCTTCGCCATCATTCGCTACGCTCCCGGCGACCCTGCCAATCCGGACGACGATCTGCTCGTCGTGGATTGCCTGGAAGGCACGTGCGCCGTCCAGAATGATACGAGGGATATCCAGATGGGGAATATGGAGCGCGCGGTGGTCAACCAGCAGGGTCAACTGAGGATGGTTCTCACGGGCGCAGATGTGGAGGCCTTCCTCAAACAGAATCCGGAGACGCGCGGCCTCGTCGAAACCCTGACCGCCGCGCCGCCCGCTACTGACACACCCTCCCCAACCGGTACGCCCACCGCCAAGCTGGACACCGCGGCGTACACGCTCACCCCGGTGTCCACAGCCACGCCCATCCGCCTCGCCACATCCGCGACCGTGACACCGTCGCCTACGGTCACGCCGTTTAAACCTACCGCCACACTCGCCGCCGCCATCCTCGGCCGGCACATCGTGCGGGCGGGCGAGACGCTCTTCTGCATCGCGCGCGTTTACGGTGTGGCGCCCGACGCCATTGCTCAAGTCAATGGCCTGGCCGCGCCTGATTTTCTGGTGACCACCGGACAGACGTTGAAGATCCCGTCCGTGCGCTGGACGGCCGTCATCCCCGGCCCGGCGTGCACACCCCAGTTCAACTCGCCCTTCAATCCGTTGCCGACTACGCCCCCGGCCACCCGCACCCCCACGCCCACCGGCAGCCTCACGCCGGCCCCGACGGCGACGTGCGAACCGGGACATTTCTACGATCCCTTCCAGAAGCGCTGCCGCCCGCCCGACACGCCGGCGCCGTTGATCACGAACACACCGACCAACCCGCCAATCCCCACGATTACCAACACGCCGACGAAGACCAATACGCCGTTGCCGACCAACACGCCGACGCAGACCGACACACCTCTGCCGGACACGCTGGGCCCGTCCATCACCAACCCGAGTGCCAATCCGCTCACCGTTTCAGGCGACGGCTCCACGCCGTGCTCCGTGACGTTCCAGGTTACCATCGGCGATCCGTCCGGAGTCGCCTCTGCCAGCATCGTATGGACTACGTACGATTCGGGCGGCGCCTCCGTTACGACCGTCAACACGCCGCTGGCGCTGGCCAGCGGAGACACGTTCCTCGGAGTCTGGTCTGCCACTTTCAACGTTCCCATCCCGGCGGGGCCGGGCAGCAAATTGAAGTGGGATGCAGTGCAAGCCTTTGACACGCTCAGCAACTTCCAGGGCATCGCCACCGCCATCGAAGTGACCAACAACGGCACGGGCGCTTGCCCGTAGAAGAGAGAAGCCCACGGCGAAACACTCCGGGGGCGACGCGCCGTTGAACTGCGCCTCTCCTGTGAGAGACGGCCCGCGCCCCTCTTGACCACTGACAGTCACTCCACCATGCAAAAACTCATCCGCCTTGTCTGCCTGGCCGCCCTCCTCGTCGCCTGTGGTGCGCGTCCCACTTCCACCGCCGCGCCGCCCTCCCCCACGCTCGACGCCCGCGCCGCCGCCCTTTCGGAAGCGGTCAACATCGTCGAAGCGCGCGCCGCCGAGAGCGAAGCCTTCGCGCCCGTGTCCCTCGGTTATGTGCTCCGGGCAAGCGGCCAGATCAAAACCGGCGACGCCTCCAAAGCTCGTCTCGACTTCAGCGACGGCACCATCGTGCGCCTCGCTCAGAACTCCACCTTTGTCATGCAGGCCGTTGCGACCTCCGACCTCGGTTTGCTGGCGCGCGTGCGGCTCGAGGCCGGGAAGCTCTGGGTCAGCCTCACGGGTGGAACCCTGCAAGTGGAAACGCCCGTCGGCGTCGCCGCCGTGCGCGGCTCCTTCGCCGTCATCCAGTACAGCCCCGGCGACCCGGCCAACCCCGACGACGACCTGCTCGTCCTCGACTGCCTCGAAGGCGCGTGCACGGCGCAGAACGAAAACGTGGACGCCCAACTGGGCAACCTCGAGCGTGTGGTCTTGAACCGTGTCGGCTCCCTGCGCATGACGCTCACGGGCGCCGATGTGGAAGCCTTCTTGAACGAGAATCCCGAGGGCCAGCGGCTGGCGGCGACGCTGACCGCCGCGCCGCCCG
>Ga0209108_10001813_pt1 | contig 12387 bp, 11 predicted proteins | sample Rifsed10ft1_FD_184003 | JGI IMG/M metagenome (GOLD analysis project Ga0209108, IMG submission 184003) | Soil microbial communities from Rifle, Colorado, USA - sediment 10ft 1 (version 2) | ecosystem: Environmental > Terrestrial > Deep subsurface > Rock core/Sediment | place: Rifle, Colorado...
AGCGACTGTCCTTTCCGGAACAGAAAGCAAGCCCATTTATCCGTAATTAAATATTCATGTTTCGCACTAGAGAGAACAGAAATCTATATGTTTAATTTACGTAAAACTTTAGTGTGATCGTGGAGAAATGAGATTAGGCCATGCGGCCTTGAGATAGATAAGCATGGACCAAAGGGTCAGAGCCGCGGCGATATAAAGCAGAATTTCACCGATCCGGAAAATCGGCAGCCCAAATAAGGGTTTTTGCCACAGCAGGAACGGAATGGCAATCATCTGCGAGGAGGTTTTAATCTTGCCCACAAAAGACACGGCGACGTGCGAACGTTTGCCCACTTCTGACATCCATTCACGCAGTGCCGATACGGCGATCTCGCGCCCGACAATCACCAGCACCATCACGGCAAACAGGCGCAGATCCAGCACGTGCAGATGCACCTTGGGATCGGCCACCAGCATGACCAGCGCCGCCGCGACCATGAGCTTGTCGGCCACCGGGTCGAGGAAGGTTCCTAAGGGCGAAGTCTGCTCGAGTTTGCGCGCCAAGTAGCCATCCAGCCAGTCGGTGAGCGCGGCCAGGACAAACAGCCCGGTGGCGAGCATGTTGGCCCACGGATGGGTCCAGTGATACGCCATGATAAACGCCGGGATCAAGGCGATGCGCAGAAACGTGAGCATATTGGGTGCGTTTAGCAGCATGTTAGGCTCACATTAACCGCAAACAACCGGTGCATACCGGTGCATGATGGTATCCTTTAGGCAATATATCCGCTTGGCGTCGCTTCATTCTAAGCTAACTAATGTAAACGCTATGGATGAATTTTCTGGAGTGAGCGTCCAGGCGCCTTATTTCAAAAGCACCTCATTTGGCAAACAGGCGTCTCCCGATTTAGGAGCTGGTGGAAAAATTGATTTGGGCGCTGGTTGCGCATAGCAACATTTCTCTTATTATTCCTCAACGTGAAACACATCATAAATCTTTTGCGCGAGCTTTGGACTGATACCCGGCACGCGTGAGAGATCTTCGACCCCGGCCCGGGCGACCTCACGCAGGCCGCCGAAGTTCTTGAGCAGTGCCTGACGGCGCCGGCCGCCGATGCCCGATATTCCCTCGAGGGCCGAAGTGGTGCGCGCCTTGCCCCGCCGCGCCCGGTGACCGGCGATGGCAAATCGATGCGCTTCGTCCCGGATTTGCTGGATCAGATGAAGCGCAGCGGATGTGGCAGGAAGCGCAATGCCCCGGCTGGAACCACTCAAAAACAGCTGCTCCCTTCCGGGTTTGCGATCGCGGCCTTTGGCCACGGCCACGAGCTTGACGCCTTCCAGCTGCAGCTCCTGCAACACAGCTTCAGTGGTGGACAGCTGGCCTTTCCCGCCGTCAATCATCAACAAATCAGGCAGTCGGCCCCCACCTTCCTTGACCTGGCGGTAGCGTCTCGTCAAAGCCTGTGTAAGCGCCCCATAATCGTCACCCGGTTCAATCGATTTAATGTTAAAACGACGATAATCCGATTTGACCGGTCCGCCTACATCGAAGACAACACAGGAAGCAACCGTCGCTTCACCCATGGTGTGGCTGACATCAAAACATTCCACGCGTTCCGGGGTTGCCTCGAGCGCCAAAGCATCACGCAGGGCGTCAAAACGGGTTCGCATATCCACTTTATCCGCCAGTTTGCGGCGGAGCGACTCATTCGCGTTGATCCTGGCCATCTGAACCCAGCGACGAGCCGACCCGCGCCGGCCAAGGGATAGTACAATTTTTTTCCCCGCCTTTTGCGAGAACACGCTTTCCAGGAGGTTTATATCGGTTATCGGCTCGCTTAGGTATATATGCAGGGGGATGGTCCGACCTCCGGTTCCGGTCTCGGAAAGATAATATTGCGGCATAAATGCAGACAGAATTTCCCCGGGATCGGTTTCAGCGCCCATTCGCGGGAAAAAGGATTTACTGCCGAGATTTTGTCCGCCTCGAATGAAGCTAACGGCCACGCAGGCTAATTCGGGCGTAACCGCCACCGCCAGCACGTCGGCATCCCCTCCTCGACCGGAAACGTACTGGCGCTCCTGAATGCGCTTGAAAATGGCGATCCGGTCTCGAAAAGCAGCGGCGGCTTCATAGTCCTGCTGATCCGATGCGCGTTCCATTTTCTTGATGCATTCGCGGAGGATAGCTTGGTTGCGCCCTTCCATGAACATTATCGCTTGTTGCACGTCAGCACGATATCTTTCAGGGCCTATCATATTCACACAGGGCGCGGAACAGCGTTTGATCTGGTACTGAAGACAGGGACGCGATCGATTTCTGAAAAAACTGTCCTGGCACTGACGGACACGGAATATCTTTTGGAGCTGATTGAGCGTTTCATGTACGGCATATGCAGATGGATAAGGGCCGAAATAACGCCCCTTCTCCCTCTTGGCGCCACGGTGGAAACCAATTCGAGGAAATTGCTGGCCATCTGATACGAAAATATACGGATAACTTTTATCGTCGCGCAAGAGAATGTTGTAACGCGGATGAATCGACTTGATAAGATTGTTCTCCACCAACAAAGCTTCGTTTTCTGTGTGAGTCACTGTCGTATCAATGGCCACTACTTGCTGCATCAAAGCCAATACGCGCGGCGGTAAACCGTTATCACGAAAATAACTTTGCACCCGCTTGCGCAAATTACGCGCCTTGCCAACGTAGAGCACTTCACCCTTGTCTCCAAGCATCTGATAAACACCGGGCTGTGAGGGCAGGTTTTTAAACAAATTTCTCGAAATTGAACTCATCATGGCGCGATCGTGAGCAAATGAATGGCCCTAGCCACAATCCGGTCGAACATCTCTGCGGTAAGCCGTTTGGTTTGCGTGTTGTAGCGGCTGCAGTGATATGAATCCAGCAGGTGCATTCGGCCTTCAATACAGTAGTGAGCCCCATGCGAGAAAGGGTAATTTTTGCGCTTCAAATTACATGCTTGCAACACGGCATCGTGGGCGACAGTTCCGAGGGCGAGCGTGACGCTTCCGGCTGGCATTTTTTGCAGTTCCGTTTTGAGATAAAGATTGCAAGTCGCTATTTCACCAGGCAGAGGTTTGTTCCCCGGGGGAAGACATTTGACGGCATTCGTGATGCGACAGTTTTTCAATATAAGTCCGTCTGTAGCTGATCGGGATTCCGGTCGGTCTGCAAGTCCATGCCGATAGAGAGTTTCGTATAATAAGATGCCGGCATGGTCGCCGGTAAAGGGCCGACCGGTTCGGTTGGCGCCGTGCATGCCAGGTGCCAGTCCTATTATCAACAGTCGTGCCTTTGGATCGCCAAAGGGCGAGACAGGCCGTGCATGATAGTGCGGGTACATATTGCGAACACGTGAGAGATGGCTCGCCAGGCGCGGACAGGCAAGACAATCATGATCAAATTCTGGCATCGGGGCAAATCAAAAAAATCAGAAACGGCATGCTAGCCGACATTCTGCACAAACGACAACAAAAAACGAAACGATTTATGCGCGATCAGAGTAAGGTTATGGTTGCGCGTAGTCTAGAAAAAAGTTCGTGCCAGACCGGCCGGCCCCGGAGGTGCGTTTCAATAACCAGGTCAGATCACCCGAACCATGTTGCTGCCGTAGAATATTTCCGCCATTTCATGCCGCAAGCGCTGGGTAATAACCTTGGTTTCCGGCGGGATAATGTCGGTTTCGCGGACGCCAAACAGATAGTTATCAAGTTTGGAATCTTTCAACATCATTTTTGTATGAAATATATTTTCCTGATAAACATTTACATCAATCGCCTGATATCGTGAAAGCGTGTTTTTATCGACGAAATTTTGTATCGAGTTGATTTTATGATCGATGTAATGTTTGGTTCCCTTCACATCGCGAGTGAATCCGCGCACCCGGTAGTCAATAATGACAATATCCGACTCGAAACTGTGAATCAGGTAATTCAACGCGCGCAACGGTGAAATTTTTCCGCAGGTAGACACGTCAATGTCGGCGCGAAATGAGGCTATGCCGTTGTCCGGATGGGATTCCGGGTAGGTATGTACGGTAATGTGGCTCTTGTCGAGATGGGCAACCACAGATTCCTTGGAAGGCTTTTCGGCATCCAAGGAAAGACTGGTCTGCACGCTGCGGTTCTGGCGGTTATGCGTGGCGTCAGGCAGCGGTCCGGGGGCTTCCGGGTTGAGCGGTTCTTCCTGGATGGGCAGTTCGGAAATCAGCATGGTGACGCTGGCGCCCTGAGGATCATAATCCTGGTGGGCGATGTTCAGTACATTGGCGCCGATAATGCTGGCCACTTCGGACAAAATGGTGGTCAACCGCTCGGCATTGTAAGCCTCATCGATGTACGCAAGGTATTCCTGTTGTGCTTGTTCGCTGGGGGCATAGCTGATGTCGTAGATATTGAAACTCAGCGTTTTGGTGAGATTGTTGAAGCTCTCAAGCTTCATTTTTCGAAGCGGTTTAAGCAAATCCAATTCCGAGTACCCCCTGCTGACGACGGCAATGTTGTCTAACGCTTATTATCGGACATCTTCGGCACGAATCAATATTTTTGTTTACGCGATTCCGGAAACCGCCCTCACGGCATCATGATATCCCTGATCCTGTGCGAGCTGTTTGCGTAACGGGCGATCTCGACCACGCATACGCACCAGCCTCAGGTGTGAAACCGGATCATCATGCTGACTCAGGCCGGCGAGAATTCGATCAGCGCTCGGCGTATCGTTACAGACCAGTACCATGTCGCATCCGGCCGCTAGCGCCGTTATTGCCCGTGTCACCACATCACCCGCGCTTTTTGCCGCTTCCATGGAAAGATCATCACTGAAAATGACACCCTGAAAACCCATCTGTCTCCTTAATATTCGCGTAAGCCAGGCCCGTGAAAACCCGGGAGGCAGCTCATCCACGCGGGGGAAAAGCACGTGTGCCGGCATCATGCCTTCCAGGCCGTAATGGATCATTCGTTCGAACGGGATGGCGTCTTCCGTCAGGATGTCGACCAGCGGGCGATCATCCACCGGCAAGGCCAAGTGCGAGTCCGCCGCCACGCCACCATGCCCTGGAAAATGCTTCCCGGTGGCAGCCATTCCAGCTCGGTGCATGCCGCGCATGTAGGCGTGGGCGAGATCGGCAACCGTTTCGGGATGCCTGTGAAACGCCCGGTCGCCGATAACCTGGTTCAATCCGCGGTCAAGATCGAGCACCGGTGCGAAACTGAAGTCCACTCCCGCGGAGCGTAATTCGGTTGCCATGAGCCATCCACTGGTCTCTGACAGCCGTCGGGCACGTTTGGGATTTTCATCGTGGATATGGCCCAGGCACCGTATCGCGGGAAGCGCGGTGAAGCCGTCACGAAACCGCTGAATTCTCCCGCCTTCATGATCGACGGCCACCAGGAGTTCCGGTTCTCTCAAACCATGAATGTTGCTAACCAGGGCATCGAGTTGTTCAGGAGACGCATAATTTCTGGAAAACAGGATGACGCCGCCAACCAGCGGGTGCGTCAGACGTTCTCGCTCCACGGCAGACAACTCCAAGCCTTCCACATCCAGCATTACCGGGCCGAGTGGCATCGTCAGTCCCGGATATGAACCCGTGTGCCCGGCACCACACGGTCGAAAAGTTCGATAATCTCGCCATTGCGCATCTTGATGCAGCCATGCGAGCCTGGTGCGCCGATGGGGTCATCGTCAGGACAACCGTGGATGTACACGTATCGCTGCATGGTATCCACCTTTCCGAGGCGGTTTTTCCCAGGCTCGAGGCCGCACAACCAAAGGATGCGCGTCAAAATCCAGTCTCGGGCCGGAAAGGCGACGCGTAATTGAGGTGTATATATCTCGCCGGTGGGACGGCGTGACACGAATACCGTATTCGCCGGCATCCCCGCACCTATTTTTGCCCGTATGTAATGCGCACCACGCGGGGTTTTTTCGCTTCCGATCTCCTCCCCCGCCCCGTTTAGTGCTGTGGATACGGAACATTGCATGATTACACGGCCGTGAGCGTTCTTAAGCATCAATTTCTGTCTAGGGATATCTACATCGATTACGAGTTCAGTCACGGGACGGTTCAAGCGCGGACAAAGAGGGCCATGGATTCCATATGGCTGGTTTGAGGGAACATATCGACTATGCCAGCCGCCGCCAATCTGTAGCCGAGTACATGCACGAGGTATTCGCTGTCGCGGGACAGGGTCGCAGGATGGCAGGACACATAGACTATTCTTGACGGGTAAGGCGGATTGAGCCGTTTGATGACGGCCATTGCCCCGCTCCGCGGTGGGTCAAGCAACAGCCGGTCGGCATGAAAATCAAGCCAAGGCGCCGAACCATCCGCGCGGTAAAGATCGGCGGCGATAAAATTGGCATTCGTAATGCCATTTAAAATTGCATTGCTGCGCGCGCGTTGGATGAGGCCTGGATTGGCTTCTACCCCAAGAGACCGTCTTGCCCGTTTGGCAACAGGTAGCGTGAAGTTACCCACACCGCAGAATAGGTCCAAAACCGCTTGATCTCCATTGAGATCGAGTAACTTGATGGCCTGGCTGACCATTTGGCGATTGACGGGAGCGTTGATCTGCACGAAGTCCGTGGGTCGAAATCGAATTTCTACATCGAATTCGTCTAGCCGGTAGGCCAGATCATCCGGCGATGACGGCCAGAGCGCGGTAGCCGAATCAGGGCCATTGTCTTGCAGGTATATCTGAATCCCGTGGCCATGGCCAAATGCCTTCAAACGCGCTTTGTCCTGCTCATCCAGCGGGACCAGATGCCGAAAAACAAACGCCGCATGCGCATCGCCTGAAGCAAACTCAAGCTGGGGTATCCGATTGGGACAAGACAGGCTACTGATAAGATCGCGCAAGGCCGGCAACAGGTCGGAGATTTTATTCCCCAGTACCGGACAAGTGGTTAAATCAGCGAGATAACTCCGGCGCCGCGCGCGAAATCCGACCACCACGCCGCCTTTTTTTGGAACCAGTCGGACCCCCAGACGTGCACGCCGGCGATAACCAAAAGCGGGCCCGGTAAGGGGCGATAGCCAGGTATCCGGCTGTACTTTGCCGATATGCGCCAAGTGTTCCGACAATATCTGCTGTTTGGCCCGGATTTGGGCATCCGGTTTCAGATGTTGCAAATCGCACCCACCGCAGACGCCAAAGTGCGGACACGGTGGCGTGGTACGGTCCGGGCTGGTCTTGAGGATGTAGGCAAGACTGCCGCTATCATAATTTTTGTGACGTTTAACGAATTGAAATTCAACCATCTCACCCGGCAGCGCTCCATCGACAAATACCGTCTTTCCGTCCATCCGCGCCACGCCCCGGCCATCATAATTCAGGGAATCGATCATGACCTGGGGTAAGTCATCGTGTGGGCGGTTCGTATCGGAAGGACGGAGTTGGAGTTTCATTGCGAATTCACCCATGAACGGATTCATTCACTTCCAGGCATTCAAAAATGCATTCAGATGAGGTTTATTCGTATCATGCAAGGTTTTTCGAATCAGGTCGGATTCACGTTTCCAGCCAGACTCGTCAAGGTTGCCGCGCATCAGTTCAAACCGCAAATAAATCAGGTAGGTATTAAGCGCGTCGGTCTCACAGTAATCGCGGATTTCGCCGATTTTTCCAGCCAGGTAGCGGTCCCACACTTCGGCGCCGTGCCGGCCCTGTTTGCCGGGCAAGCCGATCAATTGTGCCACCTCATCCAGCGGTGCCGTGGCACGCGGCTGATACCCGGCCAGCACGTCCATCAAATCCGTATGACGGGAGTGAAAGCGGCTCAGATAATTGTTCCATTTAAAATCGCGATCATTTTCACCCGTATCCCAGTATCGCGGCGCGGCAATACCATGGAACAATGCCCGATAATGCAGCACCGGGAGGTCGAATCCACTTCCATTCCAGGAGACCAAGATGGGGGTGTACCGCTCGATACCGTCAAAGAAGCGACGGATGAGTTCCGCTTCACTGGAATCAGGATCTCCCAGCGACCAGACACGCACGGCGTCATCCGTGCGCAGCACGGCAGCGATCGCTACCACGTGGTGAAGATGGTGACGCAGAAAATCGGAATCCCCGGTTTGCTCGCGCCGTTTGGAAAACATGGCTTGAGCCGCGTCCTTGTCGGTCAGTCCTTCCAGATCATAAATTTTTCGGCCGGTTGCCACATCCGGGATCGTTTCAATATCGAAGGCGAGAACGTTCATTTTAGTCCGGAAACACGCCCGTTGAAATATAACGGTCACCGCGATCGCAGATGACGGTGATTATTACCGCATTCCTCAATTCGTTCGATAATCGCAGCGTGGCGAGTGTCGCGCCACCGGATGAAATGCCGCAGAAGATTCCCTCTTCACGCGCGAGTCTTCGCATCATGTCGATGGATTCCTGTTCTGTGACCTCCATGATGCGATCGACTCTTTTCGCGTCGTAAATTTTGGGAAGATATTCCTTGGGCCAGGCCCGGATCCCCGGGATGCTGGAACCCTCCGCCGGCTGCACGCCGATTATCTGAATTGCCGGGTTTTTTTCCTTCATGAAGCGTGAAACGCCCATGATGGTTCCCGTTGTCCCCATTGAGCTGACGAAATGGGTGATTTTGCCTTCCGTGTCGCGCCAGATTTCCGGTCCGGTGCCTTCATAATGGGCGCGCGGATTGTCGGGGTTGGAAAATTGGTTGAGCACCCTGCCTTTTCCTTCGCGCTCCATCGCGTCTGCCAAGTCACGCGCCCCTTCCATGCCCTGCTCCCGGGTGACATGAACAATTTCGGCGCCGAAGGCTTTCATGGTGGCGCGTCGTTCGGCGCTCATGTGTTCCGGCATGATCAGGATCAGGCGGTAGCCCTTTGTTGCCGCGGCCATGGCGAGCGCAATCCCGGTGTTACCGCTTGTCGCCTCGATTAGGGTGTCGCCAGGCTTGATTTCACCGCGTGCCTCGGCGTGCTTGATCATTGAAATCGCCGGTCGGTCCTTCACGGATCCGGCCGGATTATTTCCTTCCAGCTTGGCCAGAATGATATTAGAGGTGTTTCCCGGCAGGCGTTGTAACCGCACCAATGGCGTGTTGCCGACAAAATCTTCCAGATATTTCATGCGCAGAATATTAACCCGCGTACGGCTGCAATGCGACTGAAGGGATGCCCAGGGTGCGTTCCTCGCTGGCGATTGAACAATGATTCAAAGCGCCAATTCCGCCCCGGTCTCCGTGGTTTCTGCTTGCGCCTGCTCCAGATGCTCGACAATCAACTGCAGCGCGCGGCTTCCCTGGTATTCGTTTACGTCCAGCTTGTACGCTGTACGAATGCGACGGTAGGCAGGCGGCATTCCATGACGAGTACTGTTGAAGACTATGGCATCAATCGCTGTGGGATGATCCGGCAAGCGTAGCGTCAGCTTGAGGTGCTTGCCTGCGACCAAGCGCTGATTCAACACCTGGAAGTACCCGTCAAAAACCGGCTCTGGAAAGCCTTGTCCCCACGGGCCGGCGGCGCGTATTTGCTCGGCAAGCGACAGGGTCAGCTCTTCGGCGCCCAGCGGGCCGTCACTGAAAATTTTCCCGGAGCAGTCGTCCTCAGTAAGATGCCGGCCGACCTCATCATTGAACGCAGCCCGAAACGCTTCCAGATCCGCGCGAATCAGCGTCAAACCCGCCGCCATGGCATGACCACCGAAACGGTTCAAAAGCTGAGGATATCGGGCGGCAACGGCATCGAGTGCATCGCGAATGTGCAGGCCTGTCACAGAACGCGCAGAGCCTTTAATTTCCCTTTCGCTGGATGGTGCAAAGGCAATCACCGGCCGGTGGGTGAGCTCCTTGATTCGGGACGCTACCAGACCGATTACGCCCTGATGCCAGGTTTCGTCGAAAAGGCACAAACCGCGGGGCAGTGACTGATTTCCAAGCTGTAGATTTTGAACTGCCAGCAGCGCCTGGCTTTGCATATCGGCTTCGATCGCGCGCCGATCACGATTCAAAAGATCGAGCTGGCGAGCCATGCGTTGAGCGGCGGCCGGGTCATCTGCCAACAGGCATTCAATCCCCAGCGACATGTCCGTAAGCCTTCCGGCGGCATTGAGCCTCGGGCCGACAATGAATCCCAGATCTGCGGTCGTCACGCGCGTGGGATCACGTCCACCCGCGCGCAGGAGCGCTTCGATTCCGGGACACGCCATGCCTTGATTAATGCGCTTTAAACCCTGCGCCACCAGAATCCGATTGTTGTAGTCGAGTGGCACGACATCGGCAACCGTGCCCAGAGCTACCAGATCGAGCAGTCTGGCCAGGTTAGGTGCGGCCATTTTTTCTTGTTCAAACCAGTCCATCCGGCGCAGGCAGGCGCGCAATGCCAGCATCACGTAAAAAATAACACCGACGCCTGCCAGGCATTTACTGGGGAATCCGTCATCGGGCTGGTTTGGATTAACAAGAGCCGTTGCCGCCGGCAAGACGTTTCCGGGGAGATGGTGATCGGTTACCAATACGTCGATTCCAAGTCTGCGCGCTTCGGCTACTCCCTCGACGCTGGTGATGCCATTATCGACTGTGATAATCACATCCGGCTTTTCCTTGGCTGCCACTCTGACGATTTCCGGTGTCAGGCCGTATCCGAATTCAAAGCGGTTGGGCACAATGTACTTCAGGTTCGTGGCACCCAAGGAGCGCAAGGCGCGTAGTGCGACGGCACAGCTGGTGGCGCCGTCAGCATCAAAATCCGCGACAACAAGAATTCTTTTACGATGCAATAGGGCATTCGCCAGCAAGCCAACGGCCTGATCGATGCCTTTCAATCTCTCGGGAACGATCAAACAGTCAAGCGACAGGTTGAGCTCGTCAGCGGATTCAACTTTACGCGCCTGATAGAGTCGTTGTATTACCGGATGCAGATCTTCCGGAAACTTTCCATTCCCGGTTATTAAGCGACGACGGATGATCATCTTACCAGCGGGCATGATCATCCGTTACGACGTTCACCGTAAGTTTCCAGTGGGCGGCGAAATCGCCACCAACGGCGAGAATCCCTTGAGGTCAGTGAAAAACTCATGCCCATATCAGTTACTAACTCGGCGCTGGCAATTGTGTTGTATTTGAGTGCATGTAATGCCGGTTTCATCCAATTATCTTCTATCCCTTGAAGGATATTGTTCCATCCGGCAGCGTCTTCGTATTTCGATACATATTGAATATCATCTAGAATGATGAGGTGTTTACCGGGCTTCCCGGCATGCTTCAGCCAGATATCGAAGATTCCAGGCGGGCTACCCCAGGGAATCTCGGACATGCGCGCCAGTGACAGACTTATCGGTTCATTGCTCCAGATTTTTGTCCAGGATGCCGGCGTGATGCGTGGAAGCCTGCCTCCGCCCCAGAACCATAAGCTGTTGACAGGAAGTTTGCCACCTTGCTCTCGTTCAGAATTTACATTCGATGCATGCAAGATAATCTGGATTTCATTCAGTGTTGTATGCCAAAGCCTGCTGTCCGGACCCTTGGGCAGGTATGGATGAACATCTTGACCGATGACTTGTGATAAAGGTGACGTAGTTATATTGTGATTTTTCGGAGGTTTAAGATACCAGCGATCCGGGCACGGGGCTTTAAGCAACCACCCGTCGCCCTTGAAAACTTCCATTATTTCTCCCACCAGCCGGTTTGCCTGTTCTTGAGTGATTCCCAGCCTTTGGGCGTCAATGAGCACCAACCGCTCCCGGTCAAGACTGAGATTAACCGGATCGGCGCGTATCCACCAGTCATTGTCAATTACGCCCATGTCGTTCATGCGCGTTATGGCCGCCACCGGCAGATCTGAATTCTCATCGGCGTGAATACCGAAAAGGGAAAACAACCCGTTTTCATATCCCGTTGTAGCATGTGAAATTTTCTGTTCGGACCGGACAAGAAGTGTCTCCAGCGCGCGTAGCGAGCCCACCGAAGGTTGATTGCCGCCGGGAAGGTCGAATATACCTGGGATGTACAGAGTCAGCTGATTGCGGGTGGTCGAGCTGTCAGAGTATTGAGGCATATCTTAGTTTTGTACGCTTTATTCGCCACGCCATTGAAAAGGTGATTCTAAGTTAATTCTTTCGCGTAAAGAATGAATTTGGATTCAAGCAACCGATAATTATTTCAATGAATTGTCGGCGGACGTTCTCCGCTCGGCGCATTTCACGAACCGATGAGTCGGGATATGCACTATTCTGGATCTGGAAATGCCAGCCTCTAAAACGCGAATTTACGACCCGACAACTGCAAAAATCACGGTTTTTACCGGAAATTTCGGCTTCTGGCCTGACTTTTGCATAAATATAAGCTAAATCCTTAATTATACGGAATATAAGGCGGGGCGCCCTTGAATACCAAAGCCGGTGCATCAATTTCTCAGG